>Ga0075163_10000070_pt1 | contig 106445 bp, 110 predicted proteins | sample JI1023141ADNA_FD_71478 | JGI IMG/M metagenome (GOLD analysis project Ga0075163, IMG submission 71478) | Wastewater effluent complex algal communities from Wisconsin, to seasonally profile nutrient transformation and Carbon sequestration -... | ecosystem: Engineered > WWTP > Effluent > Algae... | reverse complement strand
CAGATGTGATCGCCGCTGTCAATGTCGTCTTACCATGATCTACGTGACCTATAGTACCTATATTACAGTGCGGCTTACTACGCTCAAACTTTTGCTTACTCATCTCTTCTTCTCCTTTACTTAATATTATTAAATAATTTACTTAGCTTTAGATATAATCTCATCAGCAACATTTTTCGGAACTTTATCGTAATGCGAAAATGTCATAGTATACTGAGCTCTACCCTGAGACATAGATCTAAGGTTATTTACATAACCAAACATAGCAGAAAGAGGAACCAAAGCATTAACAACCCTAGCATTACCTCTAGGCTCCATGCCATTGATCTGCCCTCTTCTACTATTTAAATCACCAATTATATCACCCATATACTCTTCCGGAGTAACAACCTCTACTTTCATCATCGGCTCCAGAAGAACAGGCCCAGCTTTTGCCACACCCTCTCTAAAAGCCGCTTTTGCTGCAATTTCAAAAGCCATAACGCTAGAGTCAACATCATGATACGCACCATCCATTAACGTAGCCTTACAATCAATAAGCGGATATCCAGCAAGCACACCATTTTTCATAGAAGCTTCTAATCCTTTCTGGACCCCAGGTATGTACTCTCTTGGCACAGCACCACCAAAAATCTTACTTTCAAAAACAAAACCTTGTCCAGGCTCCGCAGGCTCAAATATTATCTTAACTCGCGCAAATTGTCCAGCACCACCTGATTGTTTTTTATGAGTATAATCAACAGTAGCGCTTTTAGTAATGGTTTCTCTATATGCAACCTGAGGCGCACCTATGTTAGCCTCAACTTTAAACTCCCTCCTCAATCTATCGACAATAATCTCTAAATGCAATTCACCCATGCCCTTGAGGACAGTTTGATTAGTCTCAGGATCAACAGAAACCCTAAGAGAAGGATCTTCAGCGATCAATCTAGACAGAGCAACACCCATTTTTTCATGATCAGCTTGAGTTTTAGGCTCAATCGCCACCTCAATAACTGGCTCTGGAAATTCCATTTTTTCTAATATGATTTCATGAGCAGGATCACACAAAGTATCACCAGTAGTAGTATCTTTCAAACCAGCAAGAGCTACTATATCGCCCGTCCTTGCTTCTTTTATATCTTCCCTATTATTAGCATGCATCAACAATATTCTACCAACACGCTCCTTGGAATCCTTTACAGAATTCAATAAAGTTGTACCACTATTTAGCACACCAGAATATATACGACAAAAAGTCAAAGATCCTACAAACGGATCGTTCATGACTTTGAAAGCCAACATAGAAAGAGGCTCCTTATCATCAACCTTTCTTTCATCAGGCTCTCCCTTAACACTCACACCCTTAACAGGAGGGATATCGGAAGGACAAGGCAAATAATCTATAACACCATCAAGCAACGGCTGAACACCTTTGTTTTTAAAGGCACTGCCACAAAAAACAGCAACAAAATCACCAGCAATTGTACCCTTTCTTATGCACCTCTTTAACTCAATCTCTGTTATCTCTTCTCCCGACAAATATTTCTCCATCACAGCATCATCAGCTTCAACGGCACCTTCAATAAGAGCCTCTCTCATTCTACTAGCCTCTTCTTGCATGTCAGCAGGAATATCTCCGTAAGTATACTCAGCGCCTAATTGATCATTTTTCCAAGTAATAGCCTGCATCTTTACCAAATCAACAACACCAATAAACTTGTCCTCAACACCAATAGGCAACTGCATAACCAACGGCTTTGCACCCAGACGATCCTTCATCATCTGCACACAACGATCAAAATCAGCCCCAGTTCTATCCATCTTATTGACAAAACACATCCTAGGAACATTATATTTATCAGCTTGACGCCACACAGTCTCAGATTGCGGCTCAACACCAGCAACACCATCAAACACAGCAATAGCACCATCAAGAACGCGCAAAGAACGCTCAACCTCAATAGTAAAGTCTACGTGACCAGGAGTATCGATTATGTTAAATTTATACTCTCTCCATTGACAGGTAGTAGCAGCAGAAGTAATAGTAATACCACGCTCCTGCTCTTGCTCCATCCAATCCATGGTAGCAGCACCTTCGTGAACTTCGCCTATCTTATGAGACTTCCCTGTATAGTAAAGAATTCTCTCAGTGGTGGTAGTCTTACCAGCATCGATATGAGCACAAATTCCGAAATTTCTAACTTTATCTAAATTAATAGTTCTTGACATGTTTTTATTATTTATATTTCAATTTTTCGTTTACCAGCGATAGTGAGCAAAAGCCTTATTAGCCTCAGCCATCTTTCTTTTATTTTCACTAATTGTCATGGCACCACCACGCTTATTGTAAGCATCGATAATCTCAGCAGCCAATCTATCTCTCATGGTTTTTTCAGAGCGCCCCTGACCAGAAGAAACTAACCACCTTAAAGCAAGTGACACAGCCCTACCCTCTCCTACTTCCATAGGAACTTGATAAGTTGAACCACCGACTCTTCTAGACTTAACCTCAACAGTAGGCCTTACATTCTTAACAGCCTGATCAAAAACCTCCATAGGGTCAACCTTAGTTTTGTCTTTCACAATATCCAAAGCACCATACACTATCTTTTCAGCAACAGACTTTTTACCGCGACTCATAACATAATTAATAAACTTAGAGACCATAGTTCTTTTAAACACCGGATCTGGTAAAACTTCTCTCTTAGCAGTTACTCCTTTTCTAGCCATAAATTACCTTGTTTTTATTTAGGACGCTTAGCGCCATATCTCGACCGCGCTTGCTTTCTATCTTTTACACCTTGAGTATCAAGAGTACCCCTGACGATGTGATAACGCACACCCGGCAAGTCTCTAACCCTTCTTCCCTCTATCAAAACAACAGAGTGCTCTTGCAAATTATGACCTTCACCAGGAATATACCCTATGATTTCATAACCATTAGTTGTTTTTATTTTTGCAACTTTCCTCAAAGCAGAGTTAGGCTTTTTAGGAGTCGTTGTATACACCCTAGTACAAACACCTCTTTTTTGCGGGCTACCAGCTAACGCCGGCACCTTGCTTTTTTTCTTAGGCATAGTCCTAGGGCTTCTAATCAATTGGTTGATTGTTGGCATTAATTCACCTTAACTTCGATTTACTACTATTAAAATTAGATTTAAGATGTTCGGATCTTATATATCTTCTTTCCCTTAGTCAAGCCCTTTATAAGTAATTTTATACAAATATCAAAAATTTTTATACAAACTCAATTCTACACCCACAATTAATATGGCTTTATAAAAAAACATAGTGTGTGTTTTTTAATAATATTAAGAACTTATTAATAATTTTGCGGTACCATTTATGTTGAACAAACATACAAAGAATACATGATGAATTATAAGGTTAATAACCATATATATCCAGTTGAAAAGTTCACATATAAAATAATGAAACGAGGCGTAAACTTCTACGCATCAGACGAATATTTTATAAAAGAATATAACCTTAGGATGGTGACTCCTAAAAAAAAATACGCCCCAAAAAAAGTGATAGATTTTTATAAAAACCACTATAAATCAGGAGAGTATAAAGCAGCTGCCCTAGTAGATTATGAAGAAAAAAATAATGTAATCAAAACAGTATATAAAAAAATAGGCTCCTCCAATTTAGAGGATTTTATCATAAAAAATAACATTGATAACACCCAAGGACGTGAGATATTAAAGAACATATTGGATACTATACTACCATTTGAACTTAATAAAGTATCCCATGGAGACTCTAAATTACACAATATGATTTATGAAAATAATAAAGTCTACATGATAGACTTTGATCACTTTGGCGATAAAAAAGAAGACCTAGTATCTTTTGTGGGCTCTGTTATTTATAACTTCAAACACGCACAAGAATTAAATAAGGTCATCAGCCCAAGGGATCTAAGACCTCTACCAAAAGATATAAATGAGTACCATAGCTGCTGCATAGACATCGCAGAAGCAATATTAGACCACAAGGTTAATTCTATACAAAACATCATTGATTTGATGGCAATTACATATGCAAATATTGGAGAATAAAATCACCATAACATCTTTCTAGAGAGGCATATGATAAACTACAAAGTTAATAGCAACTACTATCCAGTTGAATACTTCAAATATAAAAAGATGAAGGTAGGCTTAAAGTTCTACAGCTCTAAGGATTACTTTATCAAAGAATACGACTTCACAAAATCACCTCGCGACGTAAGAGCTTTTCCCCAAAAGATAATAAATTTCTATGAAAACTACTATAAATCTGGAGAGTATAAAGCAGCAGAGTTAGTGGATTATGAAATAGGAAAATTTGTAGGAAAAATGGTATACAAAAAAATAAACTCGGAAAATCTAGAGGATTTTATAATCAAGAATAAAATCACTAATTCTCAAGGACAACAAATATTAAAGGGCATTCTAGATACACTACTTCCATACGAAAACAACAAAATAACTAATGGCGACACAAAACTACATAATATGATTTACGATGGCAAAGATGTATACATGATAGACTTTGACCAATTTGGCAAAAAAAACGAAAATTTAGTGCGCTTTATAGGATCGGTTATTTATAACTTCAAACATGCATATGATGCAAAACAAGTTATAAGCCCTAGATTCTTAAAACCGCTACCGCAAGATATAAACGAATACCATAGCTGCTGTAAAAATATTGCTCAAAAAATCCTAAAAGAGGAAGTTCATTCTATTAAAGATATAATCGATCTTACTGGATCTATAGAAGCCCCTGATGAGGCTTGATATTATACCAATTCCAGCCCTTTTAACCATTACATCATCGGTGCTGTATGTGTTCGTAGTTTCGGCTCAAAATAAAAAAGCCAGAAAAAGTTGACATAGAGCAAACTCTAGTTTTAGCTAGTTCTTCTTTTTTTCTTTTGCTTCCTTAATTTCGCTTGTGGCAAAAATTTCATTTTCTTCGAGCGGGGGTTTGTTGAGTCCGCCTATGGCTTGGTGGACTTGGTGCTCATTATAGTAAAAATTAGGCAAGGAATTTTCTATTATGAATTTTTCGATAATTTTAAACCTTTGCAACAAGAATAACTGCTCTCTGCATTTAATGATTTACTAACAAAACAACCTATATGGCATGATGCTTTCTTTGTTATTTAAAAATGAGGGGATCTTTGAGCCTTGTACTGTTTAATTCTCGAAGTAGTATAACATCTCTTGTATTGAGGAAGCCTCGCCATTGATTATTGCCTTAACAACATCATGGCAACAAGGATGGTATTTATCTAGAGGTATATTTTTGAAATCATTTGTATATTTCAGCCCAGCAACTTTGTGGGTTTTATAGGCATTATTGAAGTTGTAAATAAAATTAGTAATTGATAATGGGAAATTATCTTTTTTCTCTGTGCTAAAGTGATCAAAATCCAATAAAAACACTTCGTTGTTTTTTAATGCTAGGTTATGAAGCCGCACATCTCCATGAGATATTCCTGCTTTTTCAAGAGGAAGCAAAACTTCTAGTATTGATTTTAATATATTCCTAGCTTCATTATTATTAAATTCATGCTTTAATAGGGTTTCTTTAAGATTTTCGCTGCCAATATTTTCGAATACAAACTTAGCAGTATCGGATGTTACTTGATATTCTATCAATTTTGGTGCTTTGAATATTGTCGGATCATAGTATTTTGTATAAAAATCAATAATGCTAGTCGGTCCAGATACGTGATTATCTTCTATATTATATTCTTTTATAAAATATGTTTTTGAAATAAAAAAATTAGTCTTAGGCTTATCCTTACCATAATGAAAAGTTTTCAGTTTTTTATATTTGTTACTATTGACTATATATTCCATTTTGAGTTTCTCTTTATAATTGACCAGATAGGAGGAATAAGAATTAATATTCTTCCGGCTTAGGATAATCTAAGCTATTACTTTTATCACTTTTATTCATTAAGTCTAAGGCATCTTGAGCTGATGTAATTTCATTATTTAGAATTGCAGCAGCCACCTCGCGGCAGCAAGGATGGTATGTCTCTAAATCTGGAGACAATAGATCTGTAGAAAAATCTAAATCTGCTATTCTGTCAGTGAATTTGCCCGTCTTATGAGAATTTTCAAAATCATAAATTGTAGATGCTATGAAGTTAACTATGTTTTGTTTCCTTCCCAAAAAATCAAAATCTATTATGTATGTTTTTTCATCATTAACTAATATATTTTTTAGCCTTAGGTCTCCATGTTCGACATTGTTTTTTTCGAAAGGAATGAGGGTTTCTAATACTCGTATGAACATTTCTCTGCCTTCTTCTTCATCTAGATAATGAGCTTTAATGATTTCTCCTAATGACTCTGCATTAAGTTTTTCAAACACTAATTTGACCTTCAAGTTTTGCACCTGGTAATCTATCAATTTAGGTACTGAATATACCCCTGGTATGTAGTATTTATGGTAAAATTCAATTGTCTTTAAAGTAGATCCACAAAAATATACCCTTTTAGGTGTCTCTTTTATAAAGTATAGATCGGAAGTATAGAACGAAGTTCTAGATCCACAAGTTTGATCCCTAGGCAAAATAATTTTTCTAACACTATACCTCTTGCCATTCACTATATAAGATATCATTGTATGCCTATTGGTTATATGGTTTTAATAATAAAAATCATAGTATTTGATCTTCCATTTCATTGCTTGTTCCTGCAGCTTTCATTAGGTCTAAAATGTCGCTGATAGAGGAAACTTTATTGTCTATGATTGCTTGTGCTACGTCTCTGCAGCATGGGTGATATTCTTTAATATCTTGGAATCCTTTTATGCTTTTATGACCTAGTACTTTTTTATCAACGTAAGCATGGTTAAGGTTATAAAGAGCATTTATGACAAAAATTAATAGATTTTCTTTATGTCCAAAGTTATCAAAGTCTAGTATGTATACTTTATCATCTTTGAGTGCCATGTTATGTAACCTCAAATCTCCGTGGTATATTTTATTTTGTTCAAGTGGTAATGTAGCTTCTAAAATTAGCTTTAGTAATTCTCTGCCATCTTCGTTGTTAAATGGCCGCTCCATGATGAGTTCTTTTAGATTCTTTGTTCCTATATTTTCAAATACAAATTTAGCCTTAGACTTTGTTAGTTGGTATTCTATTAGTTTCGGGGCATTGTATATGTCTTTATTATAATGATTCCCGTAGAATTTGAGTATTTTCATTGACGAATCAATGCTATTTCTGTTTATGGGAATGCCTTTTTTAGTCGGTTGGTGGCGATGATATTCTTTTATAAAATATTTATCTGATGTAAAAAATTGTATGCCAAATTTTTTAGGGCCATATTGAAAATCGTCGACTGAATACTGATGCCCATTAACTGTGTAAGTGCGTGTTGTCATACTAATTTCATTTTTATTTTTATACTACATTAATTATTTTATCTCAATATAATTAATAAATTGCTAATTTTGATTTATGGCAAAATTTAATCTATGTATGTGAGTCTGTTGATCTTAGATACTATGTATTATCGCTTATTAGACCTAACACTTCTTTTACTGAAGATACTTCATTTTTAAGGATAGCATCTACTACATCTCTGCAGCAAGAGTGATATATACTCAAATCTTTTGAAAAAGTGACTTGTTGTGAGTGACTTATTTCTTTTGTTCTGTGAGCGTGTTCAAAATCAAATATCATAGCTGTAAGTTGCTTCATATAATTTTGTTTATGCCCTAAGAGGTCAAAATCTATTATGTACGCTTTATCATCTTTCATTATTATGTTTTTTAGCTTTATATCCCCATGTTTTACATCGTTTTCTTCAAATGGCACAATTGCCTCTAAAACTTTTTTTAGTGTAGCTCTTGCTTCTTCGCTATTCATGTGATGGCTTTTAAGATAGCTAGCTAGAGTTCCAGAACCTATATTTTCAAATAATAGTTTTACTTTTGAATTTCCGATTTGATAGTCTAATAATTTGGGTACTTGATATATACCAGGCTTGTAATATTCTGTATAAAATTTGACTGTATTTAAAGCAGTACCACAGACTTGAGGATTATTAAGAGATGCTTCTTTAATAAAATATTGCTTGGATACATAGAAGTTATTTTTACCACAAGTTTGATCTTGAGGGATATCGAGTTTCTGGACATTATATGTCTTTTTATTTATTACGAAATTTATTGGTGTTTTGTTGCTTATTATATTTCTAGGCATATATCTCTCCTCCTTAACTTTATGTGAACTTATTGATTTTATTAAAAATCATGTGTCTGATCTTTTTGATCATTTTCTGCCATCAGATTTAACATTTGATTTGCTGTAGAAACTTTGCCATCTAAAATAGCTTCTACTAAATCTCTGCAACAATAATGATACTCTTCTATGTCTCTTGGTATTGGGATTTTCAAGGTATGTATAAACTCCTGAGTATCTGGTGCATGCTTGAAGTCATAAATCATGAGTGCTATGAGCTTAGCATAATTTTGTTTGTGCCCTAAGAGATCAAAATCTATCAAGTAGGCTTTATCATCTTTCATTATTATATTTTTGAGTTTTATATCTCCATGATGTATATTGTTTTGTTCCAGTGGTATAATTGCTTCCAACAGTTTTTTTATTATAACTCTTCCATCTTCTTGGCTTAACTGTTTTGATAGAACTGTAGTTGCCAATGTCTTGGATCCTAAATACTCAAATACTAATTTAATTTTTAGTTTTTCAATTTGGTGATCTATGAGCGCTGGTACTTGATATAATCCGGGTACATAGTAGTTTTTATAAAAATAAATAGAATTAAGCGCATTACCACATATTATTGGGTTATATTTAAATGCTTCTTTTATAAAATATTGATCTGATTTAAAAAAAAAGTTGTTGCCGCATGTTTGATCTATTGGTACTTCAACTCTTTTAACCTTATATTTTTTGCCATTTACTATGTAATTTATCATTATAATTTTTGCTCATATTAATTAATTCTGTTCTGCATCATTCCCTTCTATAACTGCCATTAAATCAATTATATTTTGTACCGAAGCAACTTGTTTATTTATGATTGCTTGAGCTATGTCTGTGCAGCAATTGTGATATTCATTTATATCTGTTGGCAATTTTAGAGCTTTTTGGCTTATAACTTTTTTAGATATGTGTGCATTTTTTGCGTTATAAATCACTGATCCTATAAAGTGTGCTAAATCTTCTTTTTTGCCACCAAAATGATCAAAATCTATCATGTAGACCTTGTTATCTTTTAATATCATGTTGTGTAGCTCGACATCGCCATGGGGTATCCCATTTACCTCAAATGGAAGTATGGCGTCTAGAATTAGCTTTAATATTTGTCTTCCTTGGGTATCAGTAACATCATTATTCACAAAAAAAGCCTCTAAGTCCTGAGAGTTTATTTTTTTATATACTAACTTTGCTGTACTTTTTGTGACTTCGTATTCTATTAGTTCTGGAGCACTGTATCCTCCAGATTTATAATAGTGTTTGTAAAAATTTATTATCTTACGAGGAAATGCTGCTTTATATTGTGGTAGCTTTGCAAAATCATACTCTTTTATGAAGTAATCGTCTGAGCTGTAAAATTTCAAGCCAACTTTCATTCTTTTATAGTTGAATTGCTCGACTGTATAATAGTGATCGTTGATTTTATAATGCACCATATAACCTTTGTATTTTTACGACAAATTAATAATATCAAGCTATTGTTAATAAAAGATTAATTCAAGAATGTAGCGCTTAGGCTCTAGGTTAGTGAGGATGAGGTGAGGTTGGTGATTGTGCTGTGCACATCTCTTATTGTATGCGACGATGTAATAATTTTGCAGCGCGAAGGGTTCTGAGCGGCAACGCTCCTGAAACCCCGGAGCACTTTTTGATGAAACGCATCTGGTAGTTGCTCGTATCTATCTTTTGAGTTATGCTTCTTCAGCATTCTCTTTTCAAACTCAGAAAATTCTATATCCAAAACGAAGGTTAGATCTGGAAGCAAATTGTCCAGAAACTTCTTGTGGAGATTATCGATTAAATCCATATCAATGCCGTAGCCATAATGCTGGTAGGCAATTGTGGAGTCAACATACCTATCGCATATTACAACCTTATTTTGCGCGAGCGCAGGCACTATTACGTCATGCACATGCTCTATGCGAGACACATAATGGAGGAGAAGTTGGCTGTACATCTCAAGTTTTATGGTACTATCCAATAGCAAGCTTCTAATAACCTCAGCAGTTTTTGTTCCACCAGGCTCTCTAGTTAGGATTGCATCAATATTATTATCCTGCAACCATTCAAGCAGCAACCTGCTTTGAGTACTCTTTCCGCTGCCCTCACATCCTTCAAAGGTAATAAAAAATGGCTTTTGTTTCACGCACCAACTCTAATTAAAAGAAACCTTTTTGCTTTTAATTAATTCTAAAGCATCTTGGAGCTCAATATCCACGGATTTCGGGGCATTTTCTTTCAAATATATTGTTGTTATCATCATAGATTTTGTTAGAGCATTCAGCATGATGCCCTCAAGCTCTTCTTTTTTATAAGTCTCAAGTTTTTCCTTATGTATTTGCTGCTTTAGCTTAGATTTTTTCTCCAGGGCCTCAATCGCAAGCTTAGAAATTTCATCAATCGCTTCTTTGTGGTGCTTAGTAACTTCCTCAGCATACTGTACAAAAGCTTGATGTTGAGCTTTGTAAAACTCGAGAGTTTTATTCGCACTATCTGCCAACTCTTCCGTTTCTATAATTTTTTTGCTCACTTCCTCAGAATAACTATCTAGATAGCTAATGAGAAATTTTTTCATTGGTTTATATACAATGATTAAAAAGGTTAAAATACATAATGCCTCAATAGTGTGTGTGCTCATATCAATTGATATACCTATTAAGGGATTTAGGATTTATGTTTTTATTAGACAGTTTATTAATAAGTGATGCTGCTACAGAAATTATAGCAGCATTCAACTCCGGTGCAATAGAATCCTTAAAATCTTCAAGTGACTTTTCATACTCCTTTAAATCTTGTGAAAGAACCTCTTCGAGCTCCTGCAATTTTTTATCAGTGCCACTTTTAACGTCTGCTATTGCTTTGCGCATCGCAGCTGAATTTTCCAAAGTTAGAGCGCTTACTTTCTCTTCATAGCTCTTTTTCAAATTCTCAGCTTCAACCAGAACAGAGTCCGTATACTTCAATTTTGATTCAATATATTCCTTTCGAGCACTGTATATGCTCTTAAAGCCAGGTACTATCACTTTAGCCACTATTATATACTGCGCAGCAAATGCAACTGTGAGCCACACTGTTTGAGAAAGAAAAGTAGAAAAATCAAATTGAGGGATCATACTACTTACATTTTACGTGAAAATTAAAATCATAGCGATAACTAGAGCAAATAATCCCATAGCTTCAGCCATACCAGCTGCAATGAATGCATATCTAGCCATTTTACCTTCTGCCGCTGGGTTTCTAGAAATCGCAGTTACTAAAGCAGCAAAAACATTTGCCACTCCAATCGCAGCTCCAAACATGCCTAATGCCATAAGTCCTATAGCGATGTATTTGAATGCGTGTGGGTCCATAATTTAACTCCATTTATTGATTATAGCAGTATGTATAACATATATTATTACTAATGCAAGTTTATAGCATCATTAAGATATACACAGCTCAAAATAGTGAATATATAGGCTTGCAAAACTGCCACGAAAAATTCAAAGCCACTAAGGATCATGATAAATGGAATAGGCACCCAGCCAAAATATCCCATCATTACAATAAAACTTGCAATCACAAACAATAGAATATGTCCGACCGTCATGTTAGCTGCAAGCCTGATAGCAAGGCTAACTGGCCTTGTGAGGTATGTGAATATCTCAATTATTATCATCAATGGCGCCAAGAAAATTGGCGTATCTTGAGGTAAAAAAAATGAGAAAAATTTAAACCCATGGCGGATAAATGCTATAGTTGTGATAGCAAGAAAAACTATCATTGCAAGTGCAAATGTGATCGAAAAATGGCTTGTAACTGCAAAACCAAATGGCATACCACCCAAAAGGTTTAAAGTGAGGATAAAAATGAAGACGCTGAAGATTAATGGGAAATATTGCTCACCTTTTCCAAAGGTGTTGTCGTTCAATGTCTTAAGAATAAAATCATGCAATATTTCAGCAGAGGATTGCATCCTTCCTGGAACAAGTTTGCGCTGACGCAGCGCCAAGATCAAAAATACAGATACAAGCAAAATGCCTGAGGCCATAAATAACGCAGAGTTAGTGAAGCTTATGTCGTATCCACTCACCTCAAAATTTACGAGTTTGGTCAGTTTGAATTGATCTAGTGGCGTTTCTGACATGTTATCTATTACTTATTTTTCATTGGCAAGTTTGTATATTATTCTAAAGCTTGCTATACATCCAAGTATTAGAAATATTATCTTAAAAGTTAGCTTAGTTCCAGCTAAATGATCAATAATATTTCCAATGATGAGTCCAACAATTATAGCCGAAACTATCTCCACACAAATCCTGAATGGGCTCAGCGATGTTGCCTGTTTATCATCGTATTTCACTTTACCTTTTTTCTTGTAATCTGCAAGCTTATTTCTTAAATCAGCTATTGGGTCCATGGTTGTTATTTGTTTACATTTAAAGATAGCTCTATCGCATTGATCAATGCCTTTTTAGATATACTATCTGCGTAAATTTTTCCATTAATTATTAGAGTTGGAGTAGCATTGATTTTTAACTGATTCTGTGCTAGTTGACGCGTTTCAATAATTTTATTTTCCAAAGCTTTATCCTCCAGACATTGCTTGATGGCATCGCCAGAAAGACCGCCCATCTTAGCAATATTCTCTAGCACCTCCACTCCATGCTTGGTTTCTCGCGCCCAATTTTTTTGAGTTCTGAATAATGCTTTTATAAAAATATAATACCTCTCAGGCCCACCACACAAAGCGGTTGCGGCTGCTTTTATGTCAACTTGGTGCATAGGATAATTGCGAAAAATAAACTTAACTTTACCAGTGGCTATGTATTTCCCCTCTATCTCTGGCATCACATCTTCATGAAAGAAACCACACGCAGGGCAGCTTAGTGAAGAATATTCAATCACTGTGATTGGTGCAGAACTCTCACCTAAGATGATATCTTCTGGCAGCTGATGTAAATAAGGATTATTATCAGCATACAAACTTGAAGAAAACAAAGATAGCAAGGCAATAATTAACAAATAAAAAAGTTTCATTATAATATCGGCAATGTAACCCCTCTTTGGTTCATGTATTTTCCTGATTTATCTCTGTAAGACGCCAAACACTCTCTATCCCCTTTTAAAAATATGAACTGACAAGCCCCTTCATTTGCATAAACTTTCGCAGGCAGTGGTGTAGTATTTGAAAATTCTAATGTAACGTGGCCTTCCCACTCAGGCTCGAGAGGCGTTACATTAACTATAATGCCACACCGTGCATATGTTGACTTGCCTACACAGATAACCAATACATCTCGTGGAATGCGAAAGTACTCTACAGTCCTTGCAAGAACAAAGCTATTAGGCGGAATGGTGCAAATATCACCTTTGCGTTCAACAAAGCTATGTGGAACAAAGTTTTTAGGATCTACTACAGCAGAATCTATGTTTGTAAATATCTTGAATTCATCAGCCACTCTAGCATCATATCCGTACGAAGAAAGACCATAGGAAATTATCCTGGCTCCCTCATCTAGATAACGAACTTGCTTTGCCTCAAATGGCTCAATCATTTTGTAACTCGCAACCAGTTCAGTTATTGTCTTATCAGAAAGTACCATAGACTATATAAATTAATGTATCATACAGTCTAAAACAGATTTTCAAATTCAGCAAGCATTATGATTTAGCATGTATAAGTTCAATAGCACCATAAGTATTGAACTTATACATTTTATAAAATCGCACTTGCTTTTTAAAGTACATGCCTATATAAATAGTCAATAATGAATTTCAAGCGGACGCGGGGTAGAGCAGTCTGGTAGCTCGTCAGGCTCATAACCTGAAGGCCGTTGGTTCAAATCCAGCCCCCGCAACCAAGCAAAATCAAAGCTTTTCAACATCATAAATATCAATAGTAATTTCCTTGGTGCTACGCTGGTGCTACAGTGTGGATCAAATTTTATCTATATAAGAGTAAGTTTGACTGTGCTGTGACGTAAACTGTCAAGGTCAAAAACTTAATTTTTTAAGGTGATTATAATAATATTAACACCTACCATAAAATCTTTGCCATCTTACCCTGGGCATAATTCCATTCGGTATTCGCGTTAAAAGTTTTACTAAGTTCCTTATCAATTAAAATAGCGACGTCCTTACCATAAAATGCTACTGATATGAAAACTTTATTCTTCACACCGTGTTGGTCTAGGATAGTAAAGTACTTTTGTGCTTTTATTTGTTCCATGCCTTCTTTTGCTAAGCTATCCAGAGTACGGTTTGCCTTCGTTTCATCAGTCATTCGTTTCAGTTCTATTATAAACCCTGTGCCTTCCGCATCATTACTGATAGACTGATCGATTGCCCTTGGTAGCACTATTATATCAGCCCTTCCAAAGCCACTATCTATTTCTGATTTAATAATGTGGGTTTTAACCATTTTCTGCAATAGGCCAAGAATAAACATATGATATGATCTTTCTGCAGTAAAAATCCTATCACCTTTAGGGACATCTAAGTTGCTAAAAGTTTCCTGCACATATCTGTTAAGCTCATTTCTAACATAATCATCATCTGCTCTAATCAATCCTTCTACAAATGGATCATGAATCGCAAACTCATACCAGTTTTGTAACTGTTCTTCTATACAGCTGATAAATTCTTTCTTAACTTCAAAGTTAGGAATGCTAAATCTATATCTATCATCTTCACCACATACGCCTGTTAAATAACCAGAATTTACTAATAAATATGAAAAGACTTTCTCTATGTATTGATAATTTTCTAATGTGTATTTAACAAGAGATAGCCCTGGATCAAAGTCTAGAATCACTTCTTGCCCTTGCACAAATGCATTGAATTTATTGCGTAAATCTTCTTTAACGCCTGACTGTAATAGGTTAGCTAAAATCGTGCTAGCACCACTTCTAGACCAATAACTTTCAGGCTTTAGCTTACCTTGAGAAAAATCATATAAATAATTAATAACTGCCCAAGGCGTATAAACCTGAATGCTATCATTTTTATAAGTCTGCTTATTATAAAGAGGCACATTATAACCGTTATACCAGCTTTTTATATTTTGACTTACCTCTCTTTTAAGGTTTTCGTTTAAATCAAACTTAGCTAGTAGCTGTTCGCTGATTTCTTGTTCTGAAAAGCCAAAGTTTGTGCTAAATTTAGGATCTAAAATACCATATACTCTTATATTATTAAAACCTGAATTACCTTCTTTCTTTAAAGTATCAAACACACCAGTAAGAATAATTTTTTCCAAAGCATCATTGCCTTTACCACATGCTGATAGTATAGATGTCATTAGTAGTGCAATATCTTTTCTTAATTTATGTTGCTCCTCATTATCAAGACTTTCTTCTAGAAGGAAATTAAAAGCAGCATCATACTCATCTATAAGAATATATACTCTTTTATTGAAATGCTTATACAATAATTTGCTTAAAAAATGTAGGCTATCTTGAAGATCTGCTATATCTGCAGTGTTATTTAAGATTCTTTCAAAATTTGCTTTAGTATAGCTGGGCATTGCTGAGCTATTTAGCAAATATTTATGCTGTTCAAAAACATTTCCTATAGCTTTGTGTAGCAGTTCTACTATTTCTGGATAAGATGCCGCTTTAACTTTTCTAAAATTTATAAAAATAACCGGATATTGCCCCTGATAGCGCATATAATATCCATCATTTACATCAGCTATCTTAAGCTTTTTAAATATTTTAGGCTCGATACCATCTTGTTCTAGCTTTCCACCTGCAAAAAGAATTTGGCTTGAATTAGCTTTATCAACAGAACCATTCTCATCAATGTCAACCGACAAAAAATACTTAAGCATCTGCAAGTTTGATGTCTTACCCCATCTGCGTGGTCTAGTGATCAAAATGGCTTCATCTGAAGCAGATAGCACTTCCTTGATAAATAGGCTTTTATCTACAAATAGATCAGATAAAGCTAATTTGCTAAAATCATCGCTGCCAACAGGCAACTTTAATTGCGGTAAATTAATGATATTTTCTTGTTTCATGATAGCTATAATAAAGCAGTAATGCACTAAACGATGCACCTATACTTCTAATGTTAAGTCTACATAGTCAGTATACTCATTGCTGTACTAAAAATCAACGCACTAATTCCTAATAAATATTAACTACGCGATAAATAAATGTCTTTCCGCATCACATAAAGCGATGTACCCTTCGGATAACCGCTTCTTTCAAACTCCACCCTGTATCCTAGTTTTTTATAGAAATCTGGAGCGTGCCAGCTCATGGTATGTACTATTATAAACGTGCAGTTTTGCTCTTTAGCATACTTTTCTGCTTCCTCCATAAGATCAGTGCCAAATCCATGGTTTCTGAAGCGTTTATCTACCCATAATTTTTTAATGCGCAAACTATTATGGTATTGCTTACAAATACAGCCAGCAATTTGCCCTCCATTGACCTCAATATAAAGCATAACTTCCTGCTGTGAACTCATACCACGTTCTTGGTCGTATTCTCTTATGCCTTTTTCTAGAGTTGCTATCTCAGATGGTATTGGAGAATTTTTATATTTTACTTCGGTCATTTATGCCATCACCTCCTTTGTTTTTATAGTTCGAGCAGGCTTATTTGCAATTTTACGAGTAGAATGCTTAGTAGCTTTTTCAGGCTTCTTATGCAAAACCAAAGCAATAGCTGCCTCTACATCATCTCTGTTATATGGCTTTTCTATCGATTTTTTGGATGCTCCCAGTTCTGATTCAGCTTTTCTGATGTCATCATTATTAGCGCTCGTATAGCCAGACTGAATTATAACTGGTATACGTCCAAGCTGTGGATCATTTTTTACTTGCTTTAAAACTTCTACTCCATTCATATCAGGCATCATTAAGTCTAATAAAACGATATCTATGTTTTGATAGTTGTTCTTTAGATACTCCAGAGCTTGAACTCCTCCTTGCGCTGTATATGGTTCGTAACCTAAGCTCAATAAAATCATGCTTAAGGCGTTTAAACAAGTAGATTCATCATCTACTATTAATATTTTACCCTTAGCAGGGCTTATTCGTTTCCCAAAACTTCTCGGCCCTTTATCTTGCTGAATCGGTAGTGTTACAATAAATTTTGATCCTTGTGGCTGATTATTTTCCACTTTCACTGTACCTTGATGCAAATAAATTATTTCTCGAACAATGGAGAGACCAAGGCCAGTACCACCAGCTCTAGTTTTAGTTCTAGTGCTTTCAGTAAAAGGCTCAAATATAGCATGCTTTTCATCTTCTGGAACCCCCACTCCTTGATCAATAACTGAGATTTTTACATCATGTTTTTCATTCTCTATTTTGACTACTATTTTTCCTGCCTTACTATACTTGATTGCATTATTTACTAAGTTATAAAAAATCTCTGTAACCTTCATTCTATCGCATTCGATTTGAGCGGTTTTAAATTGGCTTAATTCAAGTACTACTTCTAATGGCTTATTTAGAGATATAATGAGGGATTCGCTATCTTGAATCACGTCCTTAGCAATTTCTACTAAGTCTACATCTTGCTCAAGATTTAACTTGATAGCATTCTTATTATAAGAAGCAAAATCCAAAATGTTTTTAGTATAACTCATTAAGCGATCACCGCTAGTGGCAATCATATGAATGTATTTTTTTCTATCTTCTGGAGAATATCTATCCCAATCTCTGTCCAGCTCGGTTGATATACCAATGATACCTTGCAATGGAGTTCTAACTTCATGACTCAGCTTGCTTAAGAATTCTTCTTTTACTTCCAGGGCTTCTTTTAATTCCGTAGTTCTTTCAGCAACTCTATCTTCCAATACCGAAGTGACTTGCTCATATATTTCTTTATCGATATATTTTTGCTTATAGATATGTATGACTATTGCTATAGTGATAAAAGCACATGAAAAAATAGCAAAATTATTTGAATAAAGATATTCAGCACTTAAGTTATTTATAGTAAAAAAACTCCAATAGCTTATACCTACTCCTACGGACGTTAATAGTATGGATATTACAGCATTAGTTAATAGATACAGCAATGCGATTGATAATATAAAATTTGCTATCCACATAAAATCATATTTGCTACTAAATATCAGATAACTAGCCACAAACGGCAAACAAAAACATAAACTAAAATACCAGAAATATGTTAGAAATTTTCTCCTCAACCTATTATCAAGTAGTTCGTTTAATAATAAGAACAAGCACAGAATAGCTGCTGTTATACGAAAATAGATAATTGCATCATATGAAACAGGTAAAAGAAAAAGAGACGTTAAATAACTAGCTAATGTTATAGAACTAAAGATATAAACAGAACCCAAATTAAAGGATCTGTAGTTGCTTATTGCTTTTTTTACTTTTATCAATAAAGATTGATTATTACGAGATATATCTAACTTGAAACTAGGATGTTGCTTTTTATATCTTTTATTTGCGATATACAAAACTGCTATAGATACCGCTATACTAATACTAAAGCTTCTGGTATCAAACTCTCCCATAGTCAACCTCGTGATGAGGAGGGTTATTACACAAGCTACTACTAGCGCTATAAAGGATTTTTTGTGTATTTTTATGCCTAGTATTCCTGCAAATAGTGGCATAGTAATTATTGGATCCCAGAAATTATCTATTAACCATATTATTTCTATAATGCTATTTTTGGCGAAAGATATTGCCATAGCTAACCCTGTTATTGCAACACATGAAACGCGAGCTATCATAAGCTGGTTTTTATCAGTAAGTTTAGGCCAAATTTGCTTGCATATATCTCTTGCAATTAAGCTGCTTGTGGCATTTAAAAATGAATCCTGAGTAGACATTATAACCGCAAGTAATCCAGCTACTACAAACCCTAAAGCACCAGGGGATAAAGTGTTACTAATAAAGCGATATAAAGCTGTATTTGGATCTATAGTAGGATTATCGACATATGCAATTAAACCTATTAAAGATATAATGAGAAAAAATGGTAATAATAACATGCCAGTGATATTAAATGCCTTTATTAATTGCGCTTTATCTTTTGCCATTAGCACTCTTTGTATATAAGGCGTACTTGTATAAGGAAATATGCTATAAAAGCACAAACTTAAGAAAAGCATTATATTTGAAGAGCCTATAGTTAAATGAGTCTTAGGAAGCAAAGTAAAAACATTTTCAATTCCTCCAACCTTATTAAGACCAACTGCGCAAGCAAAAGGTAGGGCAATTACAAAAATTAAAAATTGGAATAAATCTGTAAAAGCAACAGCTTGAATACCACCAAATGCCGAATAAATTGTTATGACTACAACACCTAACAGCGCGCCATAAACTTCAGGTATGCCTAAGAAATAATGAAATAAATATCCAATAGCTGTAATGCTAACTGCAGCAACTCCTAGCGCATAAAAAATAGAGCAGACGTTCACTACCCATCTACCAGGTTTTCCATACCAGTACTCCATTATATCACTTAAAGTAAGAAATTTCTGTTTTTTAAATAGATCTAATTTTGCTGATAATATTCTAGACATTATCACCCAGCAAATCGGTGAAAATATAATAGGTGCAATAAACACCAATCCTAAGCTATATGTTTTTTCTACAAGCCCTACAGCTCTGCCGGCGCTTACAACCGTAGCAAAAGTAGTAGCAATCAGTATTATTGTTGAGAAGGGCTTGATTCCAAGAGTGTAATCTCGAATTGTCTTAATCTTATCAAATTTCCTCAATCCTACAACTAGGCAAATTATCAAATAAAAAATTACTATCCAGATGTCTATATAACTTAGGCTCAAGTTGCTCATTAACTACCTATATTTTACATTTAATTATAGAACTACTAAAGTTAAACCTTAGATTACAAAGCCTAATGGAGATTTATAAAATATATATAGGAATATGTAAAGTTTTATATTTAATTATTAGTTGCATCCAACATGCACATGCACTCTAGTTTTCGAACTCGTAAAAAATACTTTAGCTTATTCCTTGGGTTTATAGCTCTCCGTCGGGTTTCTAAAAACCGAACATTTAGAGAATTGAGATAAAAATAGAGTGATTTGGAAGTAAAAAATTAAAGAATAAGTAGGCAGCAAGCTTACTAATTTGAGGATTTTGAAGGTAAGCGATTTTTAATTATGCAGTGCAAAAATAATAGAGTTAAGAAGCCATAGTTGACTTTAACATCAACACCAGGTGGTCTTGAGAACCAGAATAAAGGTTCTCAAGACTTTCCTTTGCTCATATTATTAAAGCCTGCGCTCTAATGCTAAAAAATATTTTCCCTATAAGAGTCAAAAAAAGTAAACCCTTACGGGGTAGCGCAATCGTACACCTGTAGCAACTAAAGTTGAAAATAGAAAATGGCGCGTATACAACCCCCTGCAACCCCTGATAAACTCAAGGTATACGTGTATACATTTTTGTATACGCTTTTTAATACTGGCTCCATTTTGGATACAGGTTGGCGCCACACTGGATCCAAATCCCCGCAACCCCTGATAAACTGTGGACTTTCCCTGGCGCCATTTTGGCTCCACTTTGGATCCAAATACGCTGAAAGCCTTGTAAACTGGGGGTTTGTGCGTATACGGTTTTTTGCTAATTTTTTGAACTTTTTAGACTCTTATCCAACACGCTGGCTCCACATTGGATCCAAATACCTCGAATCCCTTGCAAACTGCGGCTTTCTCCTGGCTCCACTTTGGATCCAAATACGCTGAAAGCCTTGTAAACTGCGGGTTTTAGTGTATACACTTTTTTTTGAAGAATTTTTTGCTTGCTTTATTTTTAATACCCAATATAAATGCTTTAAACTCATTAGATTCTAAATTTTGTTTTATTAAATTATTATTGGTTTGTTGCCTATATTTCTTCTTTATCATCATTCATAAATGCTAGCATTGCATTTGCTGCCTTATTAACAGATTCTCTAACAGGATCAAGGTTTAATCTTGCATAAATAGCAGTAGCAGCTTGAGTCTTATGCCCCAAGGATTTGCCTATCACAGACAAGGTAGCTCCAGTTATAACTTGCCAACTACCCAGTGTCCTTCGTAAATCATGGATACGGAGATCTTGGATACTTGCTTTTTTTAGTATACGACGCCAAGCTTTTTGAGGATCTTGAATATGTCCTGTACTGCTTTCTGTGCTTGGAAAGACAAACTCACTGTCTTTTGTTCGGTTATTCAATATTTCAATCGCTTGCTCAGCTAGAGGTAAAGTAACAGGTTCTCCATTTTTAGTCTCAGGTATCCGCCATTCTTTCCTGGTAAAATTAACTTCATCCCAACGCATAGCAAGAACATTGCTTTTTCTAGCACCAGTGAGCAATGATATCCAAATATAGTCTCGTGCCGTTGCATTAAGTTCTTCATTTAATGCTTCAAAAAACTTAGGTAACTCATCTGGTTGTATAAAACGATCTCTTGATTGTTCTTTAAATTTCTTAATGCCAATGGTAGGATTAGATCCATTCCATCCCCATTCAACGTGTTTATTATAAATGGCTCTAATTCTCTCTAATATGCGATTTGCCTGATATAAGCCATTTTCTTCATGGATTTTCTCATGTAGAACTTGAACTTCCTGTTTTGTGATGCTTGATGCCTTTCTGCTAAACCAATGAGATAAAAATCTTTTTACTTCTCTATCGTCATATATCCAAGAGCGCTTATATTTTTTACTATAACGTTCCATGAATTCTTCAAACATCGAACCAAAAGTCACTTCTTTTTTAATAGCATTAATTTTATCTTTGGGATTTACACCACTGGCAATTTCCCCCTTTGTTTGAGAAGCAAATTTTCGTGCTTGTTCTATTGTGGTATCTGGAAATATGCCCAAAAGAATTCTTTCTGGTACACCACTAATTCTTCTGTAAAGATAAAAACTTTTGCTTCCTGCACTTGTTACATCAAGCAATAAGCTTTTTTCTTTGAGATCGTAGTAATAATCACGTTTACCTTTTTGAGGTAAGGAGAGATTCAGTAAAGTGCTTTTTGTAAAATTAATTCTATAACTCGTCATCTTGGTGCTACGCTGGTGCTACATTTACAATCAAATTAGGTTGATTTTAATCTATAATGGTATAAAGTGCAACTGTAAAAAACGTAGATTTAATCTAGGTTTATACACAATAAAACAACATGATATAACTAATGACAATCAGGCTCATAACCTGAAGGCCGTTGGTTCAAATCCAGCCCCCGCAACCAAGCAAAATCAAGGCTTTTCAACATTATAAATATCAATAGTAATTTCCTTGGTGTCACAATGTGGGTCAAACTTTATCTATATAAGAATAAATTTAACTGTACCTGCAATATAAGCAGCAAAGACATGGGCGTCTCATGAATGTATAGTTAATATTCATTCGGTTAGAATTTTTGAATCCGCAGCTTCAAACTACACTATGCTTTTCTAGATAACGTAATTGGTATTAGATCTCATGTAAAGTAAGAAGTAAAGTCACATAAAATTATAAGGATCTATATCCACTTTAATTCTTATGGATTCTGGTGTTTTAACGGAAGCTAACCAATGTTTTATGTAGCTTTGCACTTTTATATCTGTATTGCTCTTGATCAAGAACCTATATCTATATCTCCCTCTTAGCAGGGTAATTGGTGCAGGAGCAGGGCCCAGAACTGTAATTCCCTTAGTGTAGGGGATAGCTTTTGCTAATTCATCTGCAATCTTTTTCACTTTTAATTCATTAGTACCATTTAATATAATTGCTGCTAGCCTTTGGTATGGCGGCATATTAACGAGCTTTCTTTCGGCAATTTCTGATTGATAAAAATTTTGCTTATCATGCGACCGTAAAGATTTTAATATCTCATTATCTGGATAATAAGTTTGAATAACCACTTCTCCTTGTGACTCACGTCCTGCCCTTCCACTCACTTGATTGAGTAGCTGAAATGTTCTCTCAGATGCCTTCAAATCTACCCCTATCAATCCGATGTCAGCATCAACAATACCTACTAAGTTTAGGTGAGGAAAGTGAAAGCCTTTACTCAAAATTTGAGTACCAATTATAATCTGCACCTTGCGATCTAAAATGCATTGCACTATCTCAGAAGACTCCTTATCAGAATTAATTGTATCCCTTGTAACAATTATAGATTTTACATCTGGCCAGAAGTTATTCACCTCTTCTTGAATTTTTTCTACGCCTGGACCGCAATTAATCAAAGTATCTACTTTATAACAACTAGAACAGGCATTTATTTCTGGCTTGCTATAGCCACAATAGTGGCACATCAGCTTCTTTTTCCTCTTATGGCTCACTAAAAAAGCATTGCAATTGCTGCACTTTTCTTTATAACCACATGCCGTGCATAGAGTTATAGGTGCATACCCCCTACGATTTAAAAAAAGCATCACTTGCTCTCCTTTTTCGAGAGTTGCTGAAATTTTACTCCTCAAAGCAGCAGAAATCCATTCTCCTTTTTTTAGTTTCTCTCGGCTCATGTCAATGATGCTGATATTAGGCATAGTATTGTTGCCATATCTATTAGTTATAACAACCCTGTTATATTTCTTAAGTACAACATTATAGAGAGTTTCTATTGCAGGAGTTGCAGAAGAAAGAATTATTGAGCTTGAATTGAAATAAGAATATGCCACAGCCATATCCCTTGCATTATATACTATGCCCTCTTCCTGCTTGTATGAACTATCATGTTCTTCATCAAGCACTATTAATTCCAGCTGCTTAAAAGGAAGAAATAATGAACTGCGTGCACCTAAGATAAATCTTGCTTTTCCACGCGCAACTAAGCCCCATATACGTTTTTTTTCCTTCTTAGAAACTTGTGAATGCCATAGATGTGGAGCCTCGCCAAAGCGCTCCTTAAACCTATTAACAAACTGATGTGTCAGCATTATTTCTGGCATCATAACCAGTACTTGACTTGTTGAGCTGCTGTTTAAAACTTTTGCTATAGCATGAATATAGACTTCGGTTTTCCCAGAACCAGTTACTCCTTCAAGCAGAGTAACATTGTAGCAACCCAGTGGTATGAGGTTTAACGCTTGCTCTTGCTCACTGTTTAGTGAGGGTAATGCATAGTTATAATTAGCTAACTCACCATCTCCATCATCAGGAATTTTATCTATAGGTATGGCAAGCTTAAGAACGCTTCCAATATTTGCCATATTATAGTCAGAAAAAAACTTAAAGAATTTAAGTTGTTTCTCAGTGAATGAAACGCTAGAAATTATTTGTTTTATCTCCCTAAGCTTCGCCTCATCTATAGTGCTTGCATCCTTCGACCATACAACCCCAATAAGCTCTTTGTCTTTAAAAGGAGCTACAACAAAATCACCAATTGCACATGACATATTAGCCTTATAGTCAAATATGACCTTGTTCTGATGAGAAGGAAAAGCAACTTGTATGATATCCATGCCACATACTTTATACCATTTTCGATATAATACCAATTCTTGTTTAAATAATTCATCATTTGCTAATTACGATAATTGCCTGTACTGTAATTAGCAAATGATGAATTATTTGCACAAGAGAAAATTATGTCAAAAAAAATAAATACGATAGAAGAAATCGAAAAAGATATGATCAAAAACGCAGAACAAGGTAACGTTAAATATCAATATCATTTAGGTGTTTTTTACAGAGAAAGAGGTAACAATGCAAAGGCAATGCATTGGTGGAAAAAAGCAGCTAAACAGAACCACGTCGAATCTTGGCATAACTTAGGTGTGTTATATAATGAAATGGGAGACAATGCACTAGCAATATACTGGTGGAAAAAGGCAGCAGAAATAGGTCAAATTGACTCTCAGCATAACTTAGGTGTGTTACATTACGATGCAATGAATACAGAGAAGGCAATCGAGTGGTGGGAAAAGTCTGCAGAAAAAGGTTACATGAAATCCCAGTATAATCTTGGAATGCTATATAAGGATACTGGAGATGCAACTAAAGCAATTAAGTGGTGGAAAATGTCGGCAGAACGTGGATGCCCCAACTCTCAATTTAATTTAGGACAGCTATACAACGAAAGAGGATCTACTGCACAAGCAATGAACTGGTGGACAAAAGCAGCTGATCACGGTAGCGCTGAGGCTCAATACAACTTAGGAACGGCGCATAAAAACACAGGAAACCTGGCAAAAGCGATTAAATTTTGGCAGCTAGCAGCAGACCAAAGTTTCCCCCAGGCTCAATACAGCTTAGGTGTGTATTATAATGACATAGGAAATACAGCTCAAGCAATGAAATGGTGGGAAAAGTCAGCGGCGCAAGGTTTGGTCGATGCTCAATATAATTTAGGTCTATTGTATCATAAGATGGGAAAGACAGGTCACGCATCAAAATGGTGGGGGCACGCCGCACACCAAGGTCATGCTGATTCTCAGTTTAACTCAGGTGTGTTGCATGAGAAAGATGGTAGGAAATTTATAGCACTAGAATTATACATGAGAGCAGCGCTACAAGGTCATGTTAAGGCTCAGTTCAATCTAGGTGTATTATACGAGACACTAGGAAAGAAAACTGAGTCAATTAAATGGTGGAAGCAAGCGGCAGAACAAGGGCATATAGTTGCTCAATTTAATCTAGGGATATTGCATAAAAACATAGATGAGAGCGAGTCAATTTACTGGTACACAAAGTCAGCGGAACAAGGCTATGTTGAGGCTCAAGAAAGCTTGGGACAATTATATTCTAAAAAAGGAGAAAATGATTTAGCAATAAAGTGGTATAACCAAGCAGCAGAACAAGGAAGTTTTGGTGCTCAATATAACTTAGGAATCTTGTATGTTAAAAGTGGGGATTACGTCCAGGCGATCGAATGGTATACAAAGGCAGCAAATGATGTTGGCCTCTTGGCTCAAAAAAATCTAGTGGACTTATATGATAAAATTGGTAATTTTGCAAAAGCAATTGAGTGGTGTACCATGGCAGCGGAGCAAGGAGATGTTGATTCTCAAAGGAATTTATGTTTGCTGTATTATAAAGCAGGAGAGAACTCACAGGCAATCAAGTGCTGGGAAAAAGCAGCAGAAAACGGTGACGTTGGAGCCTCAGACAATTTATCAAAATTGTATAAAGAGATAGAAAACAATCAACAGGTAAACGAGCCCAATGATGAAGTAGTTTTTATGGAAGTAGGTTTAGTTTGGAATAATGAAAGTCATTCTATGTCATGAAAAAGTTACTGTCACGAATATTCATTAAACTGTGTCAGAACTAAAAACTAACACCATCAAAATATATTAGTTATGATGTTGGGCTGTGGGTATGTGTAGAATCATCAGTTGATAATTCTTTTAATAAACTCATCATTTGAGATTGCTCAAGTTACTAAATCTTCAACGCTTGAATGAACGCGGATTTTGGTATATCAATATTGCCGATGGTCTTCATCCTCTTTTTGCCTTCTTTTTGCTTGTCGAGCAATTTTCTCTTCCGGCTTATATCCCCGCCATAGCACTTAGCAGTAACATCTTTTCTAAGCGCACTGATAGTTTCTCTCGCCACAATTTTGCCACCAATAGCCGCTTGAATAGCAACTTGATACAACTGTTGCGGAATCAATTCCTTCAGCTTTTTGCACAGCTCACGGCCTCTAAATTCGGCCTTTTCTCGCGGCACAATTATGGATAGGGCATCAACAGAAGTGCTATTGATTAATATGGCAAGCTTTACAAGATCACCACGCTCATAACCCTCCATTTGCCAATCGAAGCTCGCATATCCCCTGGAGTATGATTTCAATTTATCGTGAAAATCTAAAACTATTTCATTGAGAGGCAGTTTGTAAGTGATCATTGATCTTGTGCCAACATAAGAGTGGCTGATCTGCTGCCCTCTCTTCTCTATGCACAGCTCCATTATCGCGCCAAGATGTTCATCAGGCACTATTATTGTTGCTTTAATCCATGGCTCTTCAATAAAGTCAATATGTGTTGGATCTGGCATGTTGACTGGGTTATGAATCTCCTCAACCTCCCCTTTGCGAGTGTGAATTTTGTATATCACACTTGGAGCAGTAGTAACTATATCTAGGTCAAATTCGCGATCCAATCTCTCTTGAATAATTTCTAAATGCAACAGCCCAAGGAAGCCACAGCGAAAGCCTAAGCCTAGCGCTGATGAACTCTCCATCTCATATTCAAAACTTGAGTCGTTTAATTTTAATTTGGCGAGAGAATCTTTTAGCTTATCAAACTCTTTAGTATCTGATGGATACAGGCCACAAAACACTACAGGCAGATTTGGCTTAAAGCCCTTCAAAACGCGTGGGTTTTGATTTCTATCTTCAACAATGGTATCACCAACTTTACAATCAGACACTTCTTTTATCGAGGCAGTAAAAAAACCCACTTCGCCTGCACTCAGCGAATCTACGTATTTCTTTTTAGGAGTAAAAATCCCCACACCGTCAATGGTGTACGTTGAATTGGTTGCCACCATTCTAATTTTGCTGTCTTTGCGCAAAAACCCGTCAAATACTCTAACTAATATAACAACCCCTAAATAAGAGTCATACCAACTATCAATAAGCAATGCACACAGCGGCTTGCTCGCATCGCTGTGTTTTGGCGGCGGGCATTTAGTAACTATAGCTTCTAAAATATCCTCGATACCTTTGCCAGTTTTGGCGGAAGCATATACAGCATCGCTTGCATCTATGCCGATGATATCTTCAATTTGCGCCTTGACTTTTTCTGGCTCTGCGGCAGGTAAATCAATCTTATTCAGCGCCACTATTATTTCGTGGTTATTATCTATCGCCTGATATACATTGGCTATGGTTTGCGCTTCAACTCCTTGGCTGGCATCCACAATCAGGAGCGATGCCTCACATGCCGCAAGTGATCTGCTCACCTCGTAGGCAAAGTCCACATGCCCAGGTGTATCCATCAAATTTAAGATATACTCATTGCCATCGTGCGCATCATATTTTAAGCGCACAGTCTGAGATTTTATTGTGATACCACGCTCACGCTCTATATCCATAGAGTCCAAGATTTGCGCCTTCATCTCGCGTGGATCGATTGCCTTGCAATGCACAATTAATTTATCAGCAATGGTGGACTTGCCGTGGTCTATATGCGCAATGATCGCAAAATTTCTGATTCTACTTAGATCGTTCATGATTTGTTAATTGTAATACATATTATGTAGATACAATAATTTATTATGGGAGTTAATCAAGAAAAATCGGTGGTATAGAAAAAGATGTGCTCATATTTAAGCAACACAAGCACATCCACAAAGACATAAGCGCATAAATATTAGGTTTCAACAACGCATATCTTATGCACTCAAAAGTAACAATACCATATAAAAATGCGTTTGCAATAAAATTATAAAAAAGTATATTTTGAAAATCAAGTGATGCATTTGTGTAGAAATTTGATACATTTACTAATGCTCGTTAATAATATCGCGTGCAATAAATATAATATTAGGTAAATATATGCTAAACTATCAAGATAGAACAAGAGAAATAACCAGTAATATTAGCCAAATTTTTCAAAAAATCGCCGAAACAAAGCCAAATTGGAGCTACAATGGTGAAATAGGCTATTATAATATCGGCTGTATTAGTGAACTCGCAATCATCAAGCATATTATTAATAATAATCCTACACAAAAAGATTTTTATATCATGGATGTAGGAGCAGGCGAGTTTAAATTCAGCGAACAGCTAGTAGAAGATCTGAACAAGGCAGTGGCAAACAGTGAAATTCGCAGTGATTTGACCGTACACATTCTAGGAGCAAGAGGTGAAAGATATGTTGGCAAAGAAAAAGTTGAGATAGAACAGGGCCTATGTGCACTTTCCGAAGAAGATATTGATAAAAGAATTATACATCATTATAACAAGCATCTAGAAGGTAACCCCGAATCTCTAAATAAGTATCAAAACTATATTGCAGAATTGAATAAAATGGACCAACAGTGTCAACCACTCAAGGTAATTTTTCCAACTGAAAATCTAGACCAATACTCTGAAGGCATCTGTAAAGTATATAACTTTGGAACATTTCCTATTGAGAATTTTAGCCAAGCTTTAGCCGAAAGAGGATTTGCTAAGGTAACATTCGATTTTGTTATATCATCTTGGACCATGCAACATCTTGTTGATCCAGTCGGCACTTTTATGCAAATTCATGAGAACCTTTCAGTTGCTGAGCACAGCGGGTATTTTCTTTCAACAGGATTTTTCCTGCACTTCAAAGGTGAACAACCCTCTGCCATCTCAATGGATAGGTTTTTATCTTATACAAACGAACCTTTTCTGCTATTCAAAGGTATCTCAAATATCTTTGACTACAATAGCTTTTTCTTAAAAAAAACTCAAGAAAGCTTAGATATTTCTATGGAGTACGATGGCTGTGTGTACCCTTGCGATGACCTTGAATTTCCAGGATGTTATGAGATATATGAAGATGGAAATCTTCTCCGCAACAATCCAAGTATTGACTCAAATATCATTACAGTTTTTAAGGTTAGTGATTATAGCCCATACAACTATTTTTATAATAAACACAATATAACTAGCTACCTTGGTGATCAGAAATTACATTCTTTGTTATCAAATAATGATTTATTTACTAGGCATACTGATGTATATAATGGCGGAAAAAATGGCGTTAATTTTGGCATCTATTTAAACGAAAAATTATTGCCGCATTGCGGGAATGAGCCTGAATACTATGGCGCACTATTAACTCATATAGATGAGATGTAAAAACTATACTTTGATGGATGGTGGTGCGCCCGAAGGGATTCGAACCCCTAACCTCTTGATCCGTAGTCAAGTACTCTATCCAGTTGAGCTACGGGCGCATATGTTATTAGTGATTTTAATTATTACGTCGTCAAACTTTGGGATCTGCGGTGCTCACGTATGAAGAATACGCTGCGCTCCTCAACCCTTGTTTTCCTAGTACTAATTTAAAATGACCAATAACACACATATTCGTTCCTCACTGAGAACGAAAAGTATCTTTTATACTTAACATCGTCATTGCGAGCCAGCGTATGTTCGCGCGACAACACATATTTTATTAATCAAAAAGAATGAAAAGCAACTTTATTTCCTTCAGTGTCAAGAATCACAACTCTATATCCCCAAGGGCCTATTTGCTCTTTATCCATCAAAATTTTTCCGCCAAATTTCTTTACCTCTTCAATGGCTTCGTCTAAACGACCGTTCATATTCAAATAAACCAATGTACCATCAGCTGAAGGTCTGTTTCCATCTTTTATTATGCATCCAGAAGCAGAGCTATCACTGTCATCTCCTAGATCAAACATCGCAAATTTTATGCCTTCATACTCAGCTGTTTTTAATTCATACCCAAAAACTCTCGAATAAAAATTAAGCGCTCTATCAAAGTCTATTACAGGAATTTCGCACCAAACAATTTTATTTTCATTTTTCACAGCTACCCACCGCAGTAAATTATTTTTTAATATAGCGATTATCTATGAAAAGAAAAAAATTGCAACTATTTATATTTATTTAATACTGTGCTCAAACTAAATATGGTTTTGCTTATCAAGCCCTCTAGGTTAATAGCAGACTGAGTGTGCTTGAATTCATCCCCTGCCCTTAAAATTTGTTCGCTACCACCAATTTCTATCAAAATATATTTATTACCAAGCAGCCCACTACTAACAATCTTCACAGAAGAATCCTCAGGGAAAGAAATATTGCTATTTATCGCCATAGTCATAACTGCACTATAACTCCCTGGATCTAAGCTTAAGCTTGTTACTGAACCAATTTTTATGCCACTAATAGTAACATCGCTACCAACTATTATGCCATCTACTCGCTCAAATTTTGCTTTCAATTGATATGTTTCATCGAATTTTTTTAGCCCTGCAACTTTATAAGTGAACATTAAAAATCCAATTGCTACAATAAGAACGATAAATCCAACTACAGTTTCTATTTTATTCATATTTAGCTCCCTGTTATTTTATTAGGATCCCAAGCATCATAATCACTAGAGACACTCTTTCTCACTCCTCCACGCGAAACATGACCAGATGGAAAGCTTGCAATGAGAGTTCCTGTTAAATTAGGAATATTCTGCTTGTGCCAGCTAGTTTTTTTTATGAATTCTTTAGACGAAATAGGCACTACATCACTCATATAATGCAGCCACGAATGCCATTCGGGCGGGACTTTTGATGCCTCTTCTTCTCCACTAAAAAGCACCATTCTTTTATAAAATCCAACGTCAGGATTTTTCTCAGCTTTCGATACGTAATAAGTATTGCCGCAATAATCTTCGCCGACTTTTTTATAATTCAAAAAAATTTTTATCTTAGTTATTAGATTCATAAAATCTCATTTAATTTTCTTATTATTGCTTCTTGCTTTCACTGCCAGTTTATCTACTCTCTCATTATATTCATCACCAGCATGGGCTCTAACCCAATGCCAATTTATTTTGTTATGCTCTACTAAATTATCTAGCTTCTCCCATAGTTCAACATTCTTAATGCTATTCTTTTTCGCTCCCTTCCAGCCGTTTGCTTTCCATCCCTTCACCCATTGAGTGATACCTTTATGAACATACTCACTATCTGTATAGAGATCTATCTCACAAGTCTCTTTTATCTCTTCTAAGGCCTTAATAGCAGCCATCAACTCCATCCTGTTATTTGTGGTATGCTCTTCGCTACCACTAATTTCTCTTTCAAAATCCTTATACATAAGTATCGCCGCCCATCCTCCAGGACCTGGATTACCAGAACAAGCACCATCCGTATAAATTATAACTTTCTTCATATTTTATGATATTAATATTTAGTTAATATTTAGTTAACGGTCAAATTAGGCCAATTAACTCCTTTGCTTTAGATAGATTAATAGAAGCAACCTCCTTTGCACGGGCCCCTCCCTCATCGAGAATTTTCGCTAAATATCCTTTGTCTTTTACTAAGTTACTTAGGGTTTCTCTTATAGGTTTTAGAGCTTGTATTGTAAGATCTGCCAAATCTTGCTTAAATGAAGATACAGCTTTATCTGCATATTCTGCCTCTACTTGCTCAAGGCTTCTTGCTGATAAACCTGCATATATGTTTAGTAAATTGCTTATTTCAGGACGTTTTTCTTTATCAAAATAAATTTTTTCAATCGAATCTGATTTAGCCTTTTTAAATTTTAGCATTATAGTATCAGGATCATCATTTAAATTGATGCGCGAATAATCGGACTCATCAGATTTACTCATCTTTTTGGATCCATCTCGCAAGCTCTTTATTCTCGCTGAAGAACCAATTATCATAGGATCGGGAATTTTAAAGAACTCTCTATTAACGACTCTATTAAAGCTTTGTGCAATATCTCGAGTAATCTCTATATGCTGCTTTTGGTCTTCCCCAACTGGGACAAAATCAGGCTGATATATCAGGATGTCAGCTGACTGCAATATTGGATACACAAACAATCCAGCAGATGCATTTTCTTTATGTTTACCTGCTTTTTCTTTGAACTGGGTCATCTTATTCATCCAACCAACTGGCGTAACGCATGATAAAATCCACGCAAGTTCAGAGTGTTCTGGAAGCGTAGATTGTATAAATAAGGTGCATTTTTTTGGATCTAGCCCGCAAGCAATAACACTCGCCGCCATTTGCATCGTCTGCTCTTTTAATATGCGCGGATCTTGTGGCATAGTTATGGAATGCAAATTGGCAATAAAAATGAAACTCTCATAGCCATCATTAACTAATTGCACCCAATTCTTCACGGCACCTAAATAATTTCCTAGATGCAAATTACCTGTCGGCTGTATTCCTGATAATAATCGCTTCATAATTTTATGCTTCTTTAAACTCCACCTTGATTGTAGTGAGAATTTGTTTTAATTCAACAATACATTCATCAATGCGCTTCAAGTCACGCCCGCTAACTACAAGATCTGCCGCCCAGCCGCTTTCAGCTATAAATGGGTAGCTGCCGATTTCTAAGTCAGAAAATTTATTTTGGAGTTCACCCAGCTCATTTGCTATTTTAGATTCACCAGCAAACATTCTGATTGATCTAGAATAAATCTCTCCTGATTTTTTTATATAGCGTTCTTTTACGTAAGCAAACATCGATTGCATCACATCGGGCACTCCAGCCATGACAAAAACATTTTTGATCATAAAACCTGGTGCGCCACTAACACCGTTGGTTATCAATATCGCGCCTTCAGGAACTTGAGCCATTTTGAGGGCAGTATCTATCATGGTGACACCAACCTCTCTATACCTAGCTTTGATTCGCTCGATTGCCTCTTCACTAGTGATTAATCTTACATCAAAAGCCTTAGCCACACTTGCAGTAGTGATGTCGTCATGCGTTGGGCCAATTCCACCAGTAAGCAATACGTAAGTATATTGATGGCTAAAATCTTTTACGTGCTTAATTATCTCAGCCTCTTCATCTCTAATCACCCTGACTTCACGCAAGGTAACCCCTATTTTCTTCAATTCTTTAGCTAAAAAATTAATATTTTTATCTTCTGTCCTACCAGATAAAATCTCGTTACCAATAACTAAAATTGCTGCTGTAGAGGATTGGTTGTTATGCATAAATAATAATTAAATTCCAATGTAAAGATTTTTACATTATAGACTTTAACATTGATTTATCTAGAGTGAATTTTTGCAATTTGCTATATTCTACTAAACTTAAATAAATATCCTCTAGAATTTTTTTCACTTATTAAATTTTCTAAAGCGAAATTATTTCCATTTATTACGCCATACTAGCCTATTTAATATCCATACCAAACTCTCTTCAACTTTACTAACTGTCGATTTTGTATTGATTGATTATTATGCATAAAATTAGTATATAATATTAGCTTACAAGTAGGAAGGCAATAATATGGCTGTAAAAATCCACGCACCAGAAGATTTCGAAAAAATGCGTAAAGCTGGAAAGCTAGCCGCAGAAGTTTTAGATTATATCACAGATTTTATCAAACCTGGAGTAACAACAGACTACCTAAATACCTTATGTCATAATTTTATTATTGATCATAATGCAATTCCAGCATGCTTAAATTATCAAGGATCATCGAAAACTAAATTTCCAAAATCAATTTGCACCTCGGTAAATCATGTAATTTGTCATGGCATTCCTAATGAAACTAAGCTAAAAGATGGCGATATAATGAATATCGATGTAACCGTTATTGTGGATGGGTATTTTGGCGATACAAGCCGCATGTATTATGTTGGCACTCCATCTATCAAAGCTGCACGCTTAGTACAAACTACATTTGAGGCGATGATGCGTGGTATAGAGCAAATAAAGCCAGGAGCAACACTTGGTGATATAGGGTTTGCTATCCAAGAGCTTGCTGAGAATGAACGCTATTCGGTGGTTCGAGATTATTGTGGTCATGGCATCGGGCGTGTGTTTCATGATGAACCAAATGTGTTGCATTATGGCAAAAAAAATACTGGCTTAATTCTGCAAAAAGGCATGTTTTTTACCGTAGAGCCGATGCTAAACGCTGGCAGCGCAGAGACAAAACTAAGCGTACATGATCATTGGACTGTAACCACAAAAGATCGCTCGCTATCCGCGCAGTTTGAGCATACCATTGGAGTTACTGATAAGGGTTACGAAATTTTTACTCTCTCACCAAAAGGATTCAAATGTCCACCATATTATTAAACGAAGCTCCTACCATAGAAGATATAAAAGGTGGCCATAGAAAAAGGCTAAAAGATAAACTATTGCGCTCCAGTCTTGGAGGATTACATGACTGTGAAATTTTAGAACTGATTCTATTCAATTCAATCCCACGCAAAGATGTAAAGCCACTCGCAAAAGTATTGCTAAAAAAATTCGGCAATTTAGGTAAAGTAATTAACGCATCTCCCATAAGCCTTTTACAAATAAATGGCATCGGCGATTCTACTATTGTGCTCTTTAAAATACTGCAAGAATCTATATATCGGATAACTAAAGAACAAATTCTAAAGAAGCCTATTATAAATTCATGGGAAAAATTGTTAGAATACCTGCGATCATCTATTGGATACAGCGGCACCGAAAACTTATATGCGCTATATTTAAATAATAAAAACATCTTAATAACAGACGAAATACATTGTTATGGCACAGTAAGTAGTATTAGCATCTATCCCAGAGAAATAGTAAAAACCGCATTATATTATGATGCAAGCTCAGTCATACTAGTCCATAACCATCCAAGCGGAGTAACCACACCATCACAGCTAGATAAAGACTTAACAAAATCAACTCAAGAAGCACTGAAAACTATAAACGTAAGACTGCTTGATCATGTGATAATTAGCAGCAGTAGCTATTTTAGTTTCAAAACGCATAACCTTATTATTTAAGCAAATTATGAGCATAAAATTATTTAACACACTGACTCAAAAAAATGAGCTCTTTACACCCATAAACCCTAGTAAAGTACAAATGTATGTTTGTGGTCCAACCGTAAATGATAGGGCGCACATAGGAAATGCAAGATCAATCGTGATATATGATATTCTATATCGATTGCTAGCGACAGAGTATGGAATATCCCATGTACAATACGTGCGCAATATCACCGATGTTGATGACAAAATAAATGCTGCCGCTAAAAAAAATAGTGTTCCAATAAAGGAGCTAACTGCAAAAGTTATAGGGCACTTTAATGAGGACATGGCAGAGCTAAACTGCCTCACCCCAAATATCGAACCAAAAGCAACTGAACATATTGAAGATATGATTAAGATGATAGAGGTATTGATCAAAAACGGTCACGCTTACGTTGCAAACAAGCACGTCTATTTTGATGTATCGAGTGATGCAAATTATGGCAAGATTGCAGGTAGAAATTTGAACGAGATGATCGCCGGCAGCAGAATAGAAGTGAATCACGATAAGAAATCCCCAGGAGATTTTGTCCTCTGGAAACCAAAAGATGAAGATGATGATCCATCCTCTATATTCCAAAGCCCATGGGGTGATGGCCGCCCTGGGTGGCATATCGAATGCTCAGCGATGAGCACCAAATATTTCGGCGCAGATTTTGATATCCACGGCGGTGGGATTGACCTCATTTTCCCCCATCATACCAACGAAATCGCGCAGAGCTGCGCTTGCCACAAGGGAAGCTCTTATGCGAGATATTGGGTGCACAACGGCTTCTTGACCGTGAACGGCGAAAAGATGAGTAAATCTTTAGGGAACTTCTTCACGGTGCGCGATTTGCTCGATCAAGGCATGCGCGGCGAAACTATAAGGTATGTTTATCTAGCGAGCCACTATAGAAAGCCTCTCAATTGGACTGATAAAGCTGCGGATGACGCTAAAAAAGCACTGGATAGCTTTTACAGAATTATTGAAAATCATGATGTGAAAAGCGCCGCTAGCTCTATAGAGCCGCGAATATATGCGGCATTGTGCGAGGATTTAAATACCTCAGAAGCGCTAGGCATTATGCACGACATGGTGAAGCAATATAATAAATCATCTGAGGATAGCGAAAGGGAGAGAATCGCCCATAATTTATACGCTGCTGGGAAGTTGCTTGGGCTATTCTACACACCCTCGTGGTTTAATAAAGAAGCGATTGACGTGGATACTGAAGCCCAAATAAATGAGCTAATCGCACTTCGCACACAGGCTAAACAGAATAAGGATTGGCAACAGGCAGACAAAATCCGCGAACAGCTAAAGAGCATGGGCGTGGCGATTGAGGACGGCGCGGATGGGGTGACGAGTTGGCGGAGGGTGTAGCATTACTACTTGACAGAATATCAAAACCTAGTAATACTATTAATAGTATTACTATAGAATGAGCCATATTATGCATATTAATGCGAAAGGGCAGGTTACAATACCAATAGAGATACGAGAAAAATTTGGTTTTTTGCCTAATAGTGAAGTCGAATTTATCGAGAAAAACCATAACATCATTCTCGTTAAAAAAACTAGTCAGAGAAGGGGCGAAACCATTATAAACGCGCTACGCGGCAAAGGAGATATTAAACTAACAACTGATCAAATAATGAAGCTCACTAGAGGATAATTGCTATTATTTATTAGGCTTTCTAGAATAGAAGAAGTACATAGCCTTCTAGAAAACGCAGGGTTTATATATCAGAATCTACCTTTAGAAGGCGCGTTTTTAGCCGGCAAATGTTTTTTAAAATATAAAAAACAATCCGGAAATAAAGCTTCAATCCTATCCGATTTTTATATAAGGGCCCATGCGGCGGTAACCAGCAGACCTATCTTAACTAGAGATAAGAGTAGATATAGCCACTATTTTTCAAATTTAGAAATTATTTCCCCGTAATTGCAGGAATACAAAAAGCCCAAGAAAGCTATAGCTTCACTTGGGCTTTTTTTAGCAATTTTGATTCTATCTGATTTTTAGATCTTATTCTCCTGCACCACTTGATGAATCACCAGATGTTTCGATCTCGTATTGGGAAATATCTGCCAATGATTTAGTAATATCTTTAAAGGCATCTTCTGTAGAATTCACATGCGATGCGATAACTTGATGTGTTAAACCAAACTGTTCTGAGACATTTTTAAGAGCAGCATTTGTAGTATTAACATTTAGCTCATTCGTAAAAGTGGTAAATTCCACAACTTTTTCTGCTTCTTGGTCTATGTATTTGTGAGTTTGATTAAATCTTAGAGCAATTGCTTCCCCGACTGCTTTAGCAGCAACTTTTACCTGAGCAGTCGAGTTCTCTATAGCCCTAGAAATTATTGTATCTACAGTGAATTTGATTTCTTCACTTTTTTTTGTTGCTTTATCTTTTAGTTGTTTAAGGTTAATAGCCATATAAGCCTCTTTAATAAATTGAGTTAATAAAAATATCAATTTTCAATATTAAGTTAATGAATATTAATAATTGATATGCAATATATACCGCATCCCTTGATTGCTGTCAATAGAAAATATTAATATATCTTAATTGATATTAAGGTGCATTAGTTAATATCGCAATCTATATTGACGTAGCTTAATAATTACGTTATATTTGTCGTGCTAAAATAAAATTAAGAGGTAAAGATGGCAAAACAAAATTGTGGATTTAGCAAAAAAGGACCTAAATATGATGCATTAAGGGCTAGATTAGATGGTATTGTAAAACAATATTTTGCTCCATTACAAGATGAAGTATTTCATCTACATGATAGAATTGACGAAGCATCTCTAAAGTCAGGTGAATCTACCGCAAAATCAATAGCTTTTACCGGCACATCGGTTGTAATACTAGGACAAACCGTTATTGATGCACTAGAGCATATTTCTCATGATTAAAAACAAGTAACCCGACATTGTTGTTGCTATTGTGTTGTGTATATTTTTGAAGCATATAAAATCTAAGCTGTAAGAAGATTTTATATGCTAAATTGTATTAAAAATGCATTAAAATTATTCTGTATCGTTAGCAGGATAAGACATTGTTACGCTCAGCTTCATTAATAACTACAGTGTTAGCATTAATAATATCAAGCGTGATATTTTGTAATCACTCTTTAGCTAAATATTCACATAATATCTATTATAATAAAACTGAAAATTTACGCTTAAAAAAGGCGAAAAATCGATATAGAGCTTACTTAAACTTAGGTTCTGGTTATTCTATTAATAGCGCGCAAGAAACACAGTTGGGCATAGATCAAACTACTGAATCTAAGTTTTTTAATAAAAAATCTACGTCACTAGAAAATAATATTATTTTTCGCGCTGAAATTGGCTATATGTTTAATAGTTACATCAGGGGAGGAATAGAGGCATCTTTCATGCCTCTATCAAGATTGGCAGTTAAAGCACAGGTAGAACTCAACGAGGATATGGACGATCAACTACTAATCGGCCAGCTATCATCCTACGGTATGATGAGTAATATCTATTACCATCCAATAAAACTAAGAAATACATCAATATTTTCTCCATATATAATGGCTGGTGCAGGCATATATATTAATACCATAACTGATCTAAAACTTATTAGTGTTCCTGCTTTAGACTCTAATGTAAGTACTACCGATTTTTTATTTAATAATTCAATACCTAACTTTGCTTGGCAAGCAGGCGTAGGCAATATTTTTAATTTAACAAATAACCTTAAAATTGACATAATATATAGATTTTTAGATCGTGGTAGCGCAAAAAGTAAAGATGCATTTGTGTCTGTGCCAAATGGACCTTTTTCAATAGGCACATTTGACTCCGAAGCCCGCGCCACCTTCAAGCGCCTGTATTCCCATCAAATCATGATCGGTGCGATAATTAGGTTTTAGAGCCTTCGTGCACCTTAATACTCGAATTTTTCCTCCTAAGCAAATTCTGCTTCATGGCTTTATCTAATGCTTCTTTTCTTTTTGTTTGCTTTAATGATTTATCGGCAATTTTCTTTTCCATCTTATTCTGTAATATATTGACTTTGTTTGACAATGATTATAAACATAATACTAGTTTCTTAAAGTATAATATCAGATTAAATTATACTAGGCGCGAGGAGTGATGCCTACTTAATGCTAGGTAAGCGACGAGTAACGAAGTAGAATTAATCTGAGGTCTGATAAATGCCGCCATGGCTCAGTGGCAGAGCACTTCCTTGGTAAGGAAGGGGTCGTAAGTTCGATTCTTACTGGCGGCACCATTTAAAGATGCATTAAATTTTCCCCAGATAGCAAATGTATATGAAAGTGAAAGACTGATTGTCCAACACTAGCTCCGTTATTGGTCACTAACTTATACCCCTTTTTATCGAGGCCGTGCTCGTGAGCAATTTGGCGGATAGTCTGAAAAAAATTGACAATATTCTTTGGATCTGCCTTAGCCATGAAATCATCAAAGCAAATATATTCTCCCTTTGGTACTATAAGCCAGTGAACATCTGCTTCTTTGCGTATGTTTTCGAAACATAGGATAGTTTCATCCTCATAGATTTTTTTACAAGGCGCCTCTTTTCTGATTATCTTAGCAAAAATATTATTTTCATCGTACTTTTCCATATTTATTCCTACACTAGATCTTTATAATAAAAAGACCCACTAACCATCTGATTACCAACCATTTCATATTTATCCAAATCTCCCCATTTTTGATAACCAAAAGATTCATACAAAGTAATAGCTGCCTCACGATTTGAGCGCACGCTTAGTTTTATCAAACTATAGTTATTAGATCTAGCATATTCTTCAGCAAAATTAAGCATTGCCTTAGCGATCCCTAAATTTCTCGCCCACGGCGCTACAAAGTGGTTATCTAAAGATACAGCAAAATGAGAGGTTTTATTTGACTTATGCGGCAATACCACCTGCACAGAGCCGGCAATAGTATTATCTAACCTACCGACGATTAATTTGCGCTCAGGTACTACCATCACGCCTTTAAAATACTGTTTTAGATCGCTTTTTAAAGGAGGCTGCCATTGATTAAGGCCGACGTTAAAGCTGTGAGTATCTAGCATGGTTGCTTCTGTGGCGTCACACAGATCCATTAAATCAACTAGACTGAGTTCTTCCAACAATTCTACCCTTATCTCAACCATGAATCTAGCCTATACCCTACAAAAGTATAAAGATGATGGCAATATCTTATTGAATATTCAAGGACTTTTGTAGTTTTTCTCTAGGAATCTTAGCAAAGCTTGCTCTCTGTTGCTGCTAAAGATCACATCTGTAAATTCATAACCTTTTTTAACTAGACTCTCTCTGTAAAAATCATTGGCATGAAATGCAATTGCTATGGAAAGAAAAAAGCTGATCAAATTTGCCACAATAGGGCTGAGAATATTGAATTGTGTTATCAAGGCTAGTGACATAAATATTGAAAAATGAACGAGAGCAAGGGACCATATTCTATTGTAAACAGCCCAGAATACTCCAAAGAAAAAGTCGTACCAATTGAAACCCTCCTTTATAAATAGATAATTCTCAGGGGCCTCTCCATTCTTCAGGTGTACAGTATAGAATATCATTTTAATAAAATTCTTGAAAAATATAGTAAATTATAGTTAAATTAGCCCTTAAATATAAGTAATCAAAAGTAAAACTAATGATATTTCATGGTACTACAATTTTATCAGTCCGTAAAGACAAAAAGGTTGCCATAGCTGCCGACGGCCAGGTTTCTTCAGGCGGCACAATATTTAAATCGACTGCAAAAAAATTGCGCTCTCTGGCTGATGGTAAAATTCTTGCTGGCTTTGCCGGTTCAACCGCTGATGCACTTACGTTATATGAGAGATTGGAAGGCAAATTAGAAAAATATAACTTTAGCCTTGCTAGATCTTGCGTTGAACTTGCTAAGGACTGGCGACTTGATAAATACTTGCGCAGGCTTGAAGCAATGATGATTGTTATTGACAAGGAATCATCATTCATTTTGACAGGTACTGGAGACGTTTTTGAACCCGAAGACGGCATCGCCTCTATTGGATCTGGAGGAACATACGCAAAAGCGGCAGCCAAGGCTCTACTAGATGTTGAAGGATATGATGCTACAATGATAACCAAAAAAGCTATGATGATAGCTGCAGATATTTGCGTCTACTCTAACCATAACCTAACAATAGAAACAATTGTATGAAAAAAGAAAAAACCATAGACAATGGAGAAAATAGATTAAAAAACTCGCTGACTCCAAAAGAAATTGTTAAAGAGTTAGATAGATATATTGTCGGACAAAGCGATGCTAAAAAAGCTGTAGCACTAGCCCTGCGCAATAGATATAGAAGGCAATTAGTTGATCCAAGCTTACAGGATGAAATAGTGCCAAAAAATATTTTAATGGTTGGACCAACTGGCGTTGGTAAAACTGAAATTGCAAGAAGACTTGCGCATTTGGCTGAGGCTCCATTTATTAAAGTTGAAGCAACTAAATTCACTGAAGTTGGATATGTTGGAAGAGATGTAGAATCGATGATCAGAGATTTGGTTGAAATGTCTGTAAAAATGGTCAGAAAAAAGTATCACAAACAGCAGTATGAAACCGCGAAAGAGAAAGCAGAAGAAAGAATCTTAACTGCTTTAGTTGGCGAAGGCGCTTCTGACTCTACTAAACAAAAATTTAAAGAAATGCTCGCAGCTGGCGAACTAGAAGATAAAGAAATAGAAATAAACGTTAGTGTAAATAATAAGCCGGCCTCTATGCCTACATTTGATTTCCCTGGTGGTCAGATGGGTATTGTCAGCGTTGGCGAAATGATTGGAAAAGCACTTGGTGCCGATAAAAAAACTACCGCAAAAAAGATGAAGGTGAAAGATTCTCGAGATCTTTTAATTGAAGAAGAGGTAGAAAAGCTTGTTGAAGAAGATAAAATTATAAGTGATGCAATTGGCATTGCTGAGAATAATGGAATTGTATTTATTGATGAAATTGACAAAATAATCTCAAGCAGTGAAAACCCAAGCGGGCGTGATATTAGCAGAGAAGGGGTACAGAGAGATTTACTGCCAATCATTGAAGGCACAACCATCACAACAAAATATGGGGCAGTAAAAACTGATCATATTCTATTTATTGCTTCTGGTGCATTTCATATTTCAAAACCTTCTAATTTATTGCCAGAACTACAGGGAAGATTGCCTATAAGAGTAGAGCTTAAGGATTTGACAAAAGAAGATATGGTTAGAATTCTAAAAGAACCCGAGGCAAGCTTAATCAAGCAATATATTGCATTGCTTGGCACTGAGGATGTAAAACTATCATTCAGCGATGAGGCGATCGAGCATATTGCAGATACAGCAACAACCATCAACCGCGATGTTGAGAATATTGGCGCAAGAAGACTGCATACAATCATGGAAAAACTTCTAGAAGAAATCAGCTTTAATGCCTCAGACAAGGAAATCACAGAGCTTAATATTGACGAAAAATACGTTGATAAACATCTGGGAAATATAACTAAGCAACTAGACTTATCTAAGTTTATTTTGTAGTTATATTCGTTGCATAGTTCAATGACAGATTTACGTTTAAGTTTTGATTTAAAATTTTACGAGCTTTATGAGCATGCTGGCTTATGCAAAATTGACCAGCACTTTTTATCTTTTTTGAAAGAGAGAGATGATAACCTTCATGCTAAATTGACCTCTATGAGGGTTGGTTTAGCCGTTGATGATTACTCTAAGACTATAATCGAGCTCGCCCCATATGTCGAAGAATTCATTGCCGTTTTATTTGGTATTCCCAATCAAGCGAAAGACTTGGAACGCTTTCACAAAAATCTTGAAAACATTTATAAATGCAAAAGGCTGTTTGTGCAGAGAAAAGCAGCCAGAGAGTATGCGAATGAAGATTGGTCAAAATTTGATCATGATGCGGTTTATAAGAGATTGATAACCTTGCTAAAGGATAAATTTGATCAATTAACTTTCGCCAATCAAATAATGTATTGGCTAGCAGATGAAGAAAAATTTGCTGAACAGTTAGAATTAGCTAAAAAATACGCTGCATGGGCAGCGCTTTCTTCTGAAGGAAAAGAAACATATGAGCATTGGGTGTTATTTAAATTACCTAAGAAAAAAAATCATGATAATTTAATTGATATAACTACCAATAACATTTCCAGAATTAAACAGGACAAGGAGGAAGGAGCGAAGTGTATGAATACACCCGAGCGACGCACCGATAATGTAATGGTTAAAAGCTGGAATTGGTATAAAAAGATAAAATCACGTGATGGCTTTAGTTTAACCGATGAAGGCGCAGATTTAGCTCTAGCGCTAGATCAAGCAAATTACTGCATCTTTTGCCATAATCAGCACAAGGATTCTTGCTCCAAAGGCCTAAACGAAACCAATAAAGGCTGCCCACTCGAAGAAAAAATATCTGAGATGAATTACATAAAATCTCAAGGATTTTCTATTGCATCGCTCGCAACTGCAGTGATAGATAACCCTATGGTCGCAGCCACAGGACACCGCATATGTAATGAATGCATGAAAGCATGCATCTATCAAAAGCAAGATCCTGTGAACATTCCGCAAATAGAGACGCGAGTTCTAAAGGATGTGTTACAGCTACCGTGGGGATTTGAAATATACAGCTTACTTACTCGCTGGAATCCTCTTAACCTCGAAAATCCTATATGTAAAGAGAATAGTGGCTATAAAGTTCTAGTAGCTGGCCTTGGCCCAGCTGGATTTACGCTTGCCCATTATCTGCTCAATGAGGGTCATACTGTTGTTGGGATTGATGGCTTAAAAATTGAACCTCTTCCTGAAGAAATTTCTGGCGTCAATAAATATGGCGAAAGAGTTCCTTTTAAGCCAATAAAAGATATTGAAAAATTATTTGAGGACCTGGATACCCGCATACCATATGGTTTTGGTGGCGTCGCAGAATATGGCATCACTGTCCGCTGGAATAAAAATTTTCTTAAAATTATTCGCTTACTACTGGAAAGACGAAAAAATTTTAAGATGTATGGTGGCGTTCGCTTTGGCAGTCAGATTGACTATAATAATGCACTCAATGAATTAGGTTTTGATCATATCGCTCTAGCTCTTGGAGCAGGTAAACCAAACCTTCTAGATGATATACCAAACGGAGTTGCGCAAGGCATACGAGCAGCTTCTGATTTCTTGATGTCTCTTCAACTAACTGGCGCCGCAAAAAAAAATTCTCTAGCAAATCTTCAAGTCCGTCTTCCTATTGCTGTGATTGGTGGCGGCCTAACTGCAATAGATACTGCAACGGAAGCTATCGCCTATTACATTAGGCAGGTTGATAAATTTAGGGAACGACATAGCTCCTTAATAAGTCTTTATAGCAAATACGAAATAGAGAGAAATTGGTCTAATTTGGATCAAGAAGTTGCCGATGAATTCTTAAAACATGCAAAATTATTTGATCAAGAGCGTAGATTAGCCAAGGCAGAAAATCGGGCACCAGATTTTGTAAAAATCATCAGAAAACTTGGTGGTGTAAAAGTTTTTTACAGAAAAAAATTGACTGAATCACCAAGCTATCGCCTAAACCACGAAGAAGTAGAATTTGCTTTCCAAGAGGGTATTGAATTTATAGAAAATGCCGTACCGAAAGCCGCCATTTTAGATAGCAATAATTGCTTAAAGTCAATCAACTTTACTATTGATGGAGTAGAGCAGTCTATAGATATAAAAACAGCTCTTGTGGCAATAGGTACTAACCCTAATACAGTTCTGCATAGAGAAGACCCAGAGAACTTCGAATTAGATGGCAAGTACTTGAAGTGTAATCAGTCTATAAGTACGTGGGGAGATTTGCATCCATCCTATAACGGAAACGTTGTGAAAGCGATGGCTAGCGCTAAAGATGGATATAAAAACGTTACAAAAATTTTATTACAGAAGAACCCTACTATCCATAATGAGCAAGAATTTTTTGCTAAATTGAACGAGTTATTAATAGCTACTATATACAAAGTAATTCAGCTAACACCTACTATTGTTGAAGTGATAGTAAAATCACCACTAGCTGCACGTAAATTCCATCCTGGTCAATTCTATCGCTTACAAAACTATGAAGCAACTTCCGCAATTCCCATGGAGGGATTGGCGCTTACTGGGGCCTCGGTCGACAAAGGATCCGGGCTCATTTCACTGATTGTACTTGAGATGGGTGGAGCATCCTCTTTGTGCAGATATTTAAAGGATAACGAGCCAGTGATTTTAATGGGCCCAACTGGTAGCCCAACGGAAATAAAGCCAAACGAAACCGTGGTGCTAGTTGGAGGTGGTCTTGGTAATGCTGTATTATTTTCCATTGGTGATGCAATCAAAAGGGCTGGTGGCAGAGTTATTTATTTTGCTGGCTATAAGAAAAAAATAGATAGATATAAAACCGCTGAGATCTGTGCAGCTGCGCACCAAGTCATCTGGTGCTGTGACGAAGATTTGCTTGAAAAAATTTCCGCAGATGATCTATCATTCCATGGTAACATAGTGGATGCGATTCAGAATTATGCCGAGAAAAAGTTAGGTGGCGAAAGATTTGATCTATCAAAGATAGACCGCATCATAGCGATAGGATCAGATTCGATGATGAATGCAGTTAACGAAGCCAGAAGGCATAAGCTAAAAGGCTGCTTGCCAGCAAACCATCAAGCAATTGCCAGCATCAACTCACCAATGCAATGCATGATGAAAGAAATTTGTGCGCAGTGCCTGCAGAAGCATGTCGACCCTGATACAGGCCTAGAGACCTACGTTTATTCTTGCGCAAATCAAGATCAAGATATGGATAGAGTTGACTTTACTCACCTCAAGAACCGCCTTGCGCAAAATTCCTTATCGGAAAAACTCAGCGCTAAATGGCTACAGCATTGCTTGGAGAAAGCACCTATTGAGAGTTAATTGATTTTTTTTATTTATTGTGTTATAAAGATGTATTGTTTATACACTTTTATTATGGAATTAGTACCTGCAAGTAGATTTAAGAGAGTAATAGCTATAATTATAGACCATCTCATCTTACTTGTATTCATAGCATGCTTCATAGGATTGGTTATGGCACTTAGCCTTAGCAGGAATTTTTATTGGTTATTGCTCCCTATAATAGCATTATATTTCCCGTTTTTTGAGTCATCTAAATATAGAGCAACTCCGGGCAAAATGCTTTTATCAATATATGTAACTACTACTGAAGGGAAAACGCTTAGCCTTTTCAAGGCTCTTTTTAGACTGATAGTGTATTCTTTAGTAAGAGCTAGCGTTATACTTTTCTTTATATGCTGTATATCCTATTTTTGCACAAAACGAAGACAAGGATTTCACGATTTTGTCACATCTACCATGGTTTGCAAAAAATAAAAATAGCTGCCGCGTAGTGGCATCTTTCGAAACTCACTGTATCACTTCTTCTTTTTGAACCACCCCTTGCTACTACCAGTTAGGTGCCCTTGGTTGTTTGGACCCAATTTGAACCATCCATTTTCTTTGAATTTACTATGAATAGATTGAGCAAAATCACCTATCATTGAGGCAAGATGCTTGGACTTCTTTTCTTCTTTCGACATATATTTTACCCAATAAACTTTACTTTATTTTTTTAGGTGAGAAGTGCTTGCGCTCTCTCGCTAATTTATCCATAACAACAAGCGGACCTGCGATTGGGATGATGCCTGCCAAAAGACCAATTCGCAATCTCTCGCCAATTATGCTTATTGAAGATTGTTCTATTGATTTAGTCGACTGCATAATGTTTATGATACTATCAACTATCGACTTGGCAATGCCTATGGTAAGACCAACACCTACTAGAGGAACAACTCCAATCAATGTTCCAACAAATGCTCCAAATATGCCGCCAAAAACCCCTCTAATGAGTGATGGAGTTGAACTGATACGCTCTCCACTTTTTGTTGAGCTAAAGAACCCAACCAGCGCACCAACTAACACAGATATATTATGATTATACATAGGTAATACAGCATAGACGCCAAGCATGACCAATGCGATGCCTTTAAGCGCTATCATCATTTTATCATTACCAGTATTACCTTTAGCGTTATATTCCTGTTTTAGAGAATCAGCTGCGTCTTCAATGCCTATTTTTATTTCGCTGCCTATTTTATGCAAAATGTTGCTAAAAACGGATGACTTTACTTCCTTCATATATATAATTCCACCTTTTTAATTAAACAATTAAATAAATGGTATATTTTATATACTAACAAAAAGTTAAAATAATCAAGCCTTCGTGCTTTTTTTAATTTTGAATTTATCAGACTTAATAAAGTATTGCTGAATTATCGAAAGAACGTTACTCCAAGCCCAATAAATCACTAATCCTGCTGGGAAAGAAGCAAACATAAATACGAAGATCAGAGGCAAAAGCTTCATAACTTGAGCCTGCATTTTATCCGCAGGCTCTGGGCTCATTTTTTGCTGCAAGAACATGGTAAGCGCCATTATGATTGGCCATACACCTATCATCAAAAATGCTGGTGGTGACCACGGAATTAAGCCAAAAAAATTAAATATTGAAGTTGGATCCGGCGCCGATAAATCTCTAATCCAACCAAAAAAAGGAGCATGTCGCATCTCAATAGTGATAAACAATACCTTATAAAGAGAAAAGAAAATTGGTATTTGCATAATCAAAGGCAAACATCCAGAAAGAGGACTGACTTTTTCTTTGCGATATAGCTCAATAATAGCTTGGTTTTGCTTCATTTTATCATCAGCATGTAGCTCTCTGATACGGTTCATCTCAGGCTGAAGCTCTTTCATTCTATTCATAGAATGAAACGACTTATTGGCAAGTGGGAATAAGATTATTTTAACTAAAATTGTTACTATTAAAATACTGATACCAAAGTTTCCAACTAAATCATAGAAGTATTTTAGTGCACCAAACATTGGCTTAGTAATGAAATAAAACCAACCAAAATCAATTGCACGATCAAACAGATCAAGATTCAAATATCTCTCGTAGAATTCTAAGTTAGAGATGACTTTTGCTCCGACAAAAAGATGAGAAGTAGTTGAATGCTGCCCCCCAGGCGCCAGCGATTGCTTAGCGCTTAAATAATCCGCCTGATATTTACTCTTACCTAAATGCCTCGCATATTGTAATTTTGCGTCAAAAACCCCACTGGCCTGATCAGGAATTATTGTTGCTAGCCAATATTTATCTGAAATACCAAACCAACTGCCAGCCTGATTATTGTTGAATGACATACTTCCATCAGACTCCAGATCTTTATAGCTAACTTCTTTCAAGATCTTGTTAAATACCCCTATAGGCCCCTCATGCGAGATGAACATTTTTTCTTGTTGATCATATATGCGATTTATAAGACCATACTCTTGAAATATGATCGCCTTGCCGCTTCCATTCCTCATACTTCTCTTTATAGTAAATAAATAATTTTCATCTAATGAAATATCAATTTCAAAGGTGATATTTTGATCATTTTGCCAATTGAGCTTCACGCTATCTTTTGCCACTAATGTGCCTTTATTAGCCCTCCATACCGTCTTAGAATCAGGCCAGTGGATTGACTGATCTGATGTCGACACCCAGCCAAATTCGGCAAAATAAGCTTTCGCAGTCTTCGAAGGAGAGAATAATCTCACTGGAGAGCTGTTAGGATCTACAGATTCTAAGTATTCAGGAAGTACTATATCATCAATCCTAGCTCCAGTAAGAGAAATGGAACCTTTTATTTTGTTACTTTCGATTTTAATTCTAGGCCCCGAGTTCATCAAAGCATCTTCTAAGCTCTGGAATTTTAGAGAGCTTGCTAGGACTGCTTTAGCACCACTAGCAACTACATTATTTTTTTTAGCTGCTTCCTCAAACTTGCGCCTCTCAGCAACTTGCCTCTCATGTTCTTTCAATCTCGGCATTTCATAGAAATACTGCCATCCAACAAGAATTATAATTGCCGCTACTATTGCCATCGCTAAGTTTTTAAAATCGTGCATTTTACAAATTTATAAATAATTTATTTTTTATATTTTTACTAATATAGAGGTTGTCTTTAGTTATTTCAAATTTAAAGTAGATTTTTTTCTAGGAAGGACAGGATCATACCCACTACCACTAAACGGATGACATCTAAAAATTCTCTTTATCCCTGCAATAGTTCCTCGAATTATCCCATGTGCTTTTATAGAATCGATCATGTATTCAGAGCAAGTTGGTAGATAGCGACACGCACACGGAAGAAGTGGAGATATCGCCACTTGATAGGTACGCACTAGAAAAATCAAAAAAGATTTAAGTGCTCTCATTGCTTATAAGCCTCGTAAAAAAATTCTTCATCTGCGTCATCATATCTTTAAAATCTACATCTAGAGCTTCTTTTTTTGCGATAAAAAGCATGTCATAATTAAATTTTTTATTCTCAGCAACCATCTCAGCGAAAACATTTGCTATACTTGCACGCAGACGCCGTTTGATTCGGTTACGAACAACTGCATTCCCCAGCCTTTTCGAAACTGCATAGCCAACTCTAGCACCAGTGCTTATGCTTTCTGCTGGCGCGTTTATAATAATAACAAATGTGAGATGTTTTTTTCTTCCTACTTCAGAGAGGCGCAGAAAGTCAGATTTTTTTCTTAGTGATGAAACTTTCACTTTTATGAAATTACGCGCATAAACGCTTGCGGCCTTTTGCTCTTCTACGGCTTAATATTAGCCTTCCACCAACAGAACTCATACGAGCTCTGAAGCCATGACGTCTTTTGGTAACTAAGTTGCTTGGTTGATAAGTACGCTTCATTTTATGTGCTTCTAAATTAAATACTATAAATTATCTATTAGCTTATACTAAAATTGCCCCGCATAGTCAACCAATTAATGCATAAAGTTATTGTGCCCCTTAAAAGAATTCAAGCGCATTGAAAAATGGCATCTCATTTAAACCTAGGTTAGGCAGAGGTGGTAAAGGTTGCTGAGCATCATCGACACCCGAGGTGTTATCTCGGTCGCTTTGCGCAACTGAAGTGGTATCTCCTAATCCATTATCTAATATAAATCCATGCAGCGCTTTAGATTCCATAATCGAGCTCGGTAACGCAGACTCATCTCCTGTACTGCCAGAATTGGGAGCAATACACTCCAATGTAGCCTTAATCTCACATAATATATCCAACATAGCGTTAAGTCTAACTGATAAATTGTTACTAAGAATATCATCAATCATATCATTGACCATCGATATAATTTCAGAATTTTTTACTGTTTGTCCAGCATTTAATGAGCGGGGCAATACTGCAACAAGCTCCTTATATCTACCTTCCATCTCCTGTACAAGGAAATTCATCGCTAAGAAGTCTGAACCAGAGGCGGATTCTATGCATGCCTGGAATAAAGGAGCGCTAGTAGCTGGCAAATTTCCCCAATTATTATTTTCTGCAGCCTCGCCTTCATTGCCCATATCATCCTCATCTTCGTCATGTATAATTAGGAATTTTTCAGGATGATCAATAAATTCCTCTAAAGTACTAATAATAGACCGAAATTCAACTGTATCGGTTGATTCTCCGAATTCCTTAAATCTTTCTATATTATCAATTATTTCTTTAGCAAATCTTTTTAATTCTTCAATATCATCCTGTGCAAGAGCTTCTTTCTGATTCAAATCTTGTAGATTTGAATAAAATTCATCATATGTAGATTTAATGCTTTGGACGTTGAGTAAAGAAAGAATTGCTGCTATTGGATTATCCAAAAAATCCTGCAAATACGCCACCATAGCATCCTGCTCCTCTCCCCAATTATCTTGAAAAGCCGATTTTATTTCGTCGATATTATTTTGAGCCACTTTAAAGAAGCCATCAAGATCGCCAGCGCTTAATACGTCTTCCAGATTCATACATGTCTTCACGTATATAACAAAAGCATTATACCTACCTCTTGCTTTAATTTGCTCGACATTTTCTCCTGCTTCATACATAGCCAACTCCGTAAATAAGATTAATTGTTTTTCAGTAACCTAAAAAATTTAAATTATCAAGGAGCTTTTTTAAAAAATGTAGGGATTGCTAAATAAATATACGGTTTAGATTATTACTCCAAATTTTATAATACCAAGGATAGTATTAAACCTTTGGTAATAATCGCCAAAGGTTAAAATAGCAATTTTTAAGACATGCTCTGAAGTCAAAATTGCTTATTAGCATATATCTCCTTTGACTTTTTAATAAATATATATAATCATAACTAACAAATTCTAAAACAGGTAAATTAATGAATGCGAATAAAGTGTCTATATGGATAGCGTGGCTTTTAGTTTCACTGTTCTATGCCTATCAATATGTTTTGCGTGTATTGCCTAATATAGTGATGCCTGAGGTAATGCAGAAATTTGAGATAAATGCGGAGATTTTTGGCCAATTTGCCGGCATATATTACCTTACTTATGCTGGCGCCCATCTACCAATTGGTGCATGGCTTGATCATAAGGGGCCGAAGTTGGTGATACCAATATGCATAATCTTAGCTGCTTCTGGTGTACTGCCGCTGCTATATTCTGACTCATGGATCATGGCATGCATCGGTAGAGCACTAATTGGATTCGGCTCTTCAGCTGCTATTTTGGGTTTATTCAAAGTGGTGCATCTTGGGTTTGAAGAAGGAAAATTCTCACGTATGCTTGGAATTGGCGTGACTATTGGCCTAGCTGGCGGCATTTATGGTGGCAGTCCTGTAAGTAATATGGTTGCTAAATATGGCTATAAATCTGTTATTGAGAGCATATTCATTATAGGGATAATCTTAGCTGCAGTCTCATTTTTCGTGATGCCAAAAGCCAAAGGAGTTCGCAGCAGCAATGTGAATTTTGTTCAAGACTTTTCTAAGCTATGGCAAATAAAAAAAGTGTTCTTGATTGCGGTACTTTCTGGCCTGATGATCAGCCCTTTAGAAGGATTTGGAGATGCCTGGGGAGCAGCGTTTTTGCAAACAGTATATAGCATGGCAAAAAGCGAAGCAACATTATTGACCACGCTAATCTCTATTGGCATGTTTATAGGCGCCACACTAATTCCATATATTGCTGATAAAACAAAAACCTATTATGGCATAATAATCTTCTCAGCATTTGTGATGGCCGGAGCTTTTATAACATTACTTGTACCATATAAGTTGGATTTTACTATGTTACAGATAATGTTTTTTGTGATAGGGCTATTAAGTTCATATCAGATATTGGCGGTTTATAAATCTACAACTTACGTCAAAGAAGGCCTTGTTGGCATTACTACAGCCACAGTAAACATGATAATAATGCCATTTGGTTATCTGTTTCACAGCGCTATTGGTAAAATATTGAACTTAACCTGGGATGGTCAAATAATAGATGGCATCAGGGTTTATAATGCACATTCTTTTTTATATGGCATCGCCATAATTCCAATCACATTGATAATTGGAGGAATAGGATTTATATGGCTCAGATCGCAGCCTAAGGCACAACACTAGCTATCTCCAAAACCTCCACCCCTTCTTATTCGGCACTGCAGGAGGTATTGGTGGCCCATGGGGAGTTGGATGATGAGCATGTGGTGGAGTTGGCACTGCGGCGGGAGCGGGTGCGGCAGCTGGTACTGGTGCGGGAGCGGGAGCTGGTGGTGCTGTATTTGGCGCTGAATGAGAATTATTAAAATTTTTAGAACTCTTCTCGAGCATTTTATGGGATAAAGTAAGTCCAAATATAGGAATAGCTCCCATTAAAGCGCCTCTAATGCGAGCTAAACTACCCACTATGCCAATTCTACCTACTTGCTTATCTTTAATAGCATCCATAGAAGCCTCGATACTACTAATAGCCAGACTCACGGGCACCGATGAAACCACTGGCAGTAAAAATGCCCCTAAAGTTCCAGCTGCTACCCCTATAGATCCTCCGACCAAAGTTTTTATAGCTATTTGAGTTTTAGTATCCATCTGTGCTTTTGATTTTCTGTATGCTGTATACGCGCCACCAGCAAGACCAATAAATGGGGCTAAAAAAGGAACACAACTGCAAATACTAAAAAACTTCAGGATTTTAGTTTCATCATAGGGCTTTTTTGGTGGAGGATTCTTAAAGTCCGCACTAACTTTTTTTAAGAAACCATCAGATATTGTAGGACCAAGCAATGGTATAGCTCCAAGCAATGCTCCACCAATCCTCTTTAAACCACCTATAACTCCTATCGGTTTGCCAGTTTTTCGATCATGAACCAAATCAATAATAGCTTTTGAGAAGCCCATAAATGCACCAACTGGCATAGCCGAAAGCCCAGGTGGCAAAAACATCCCTATTATTCCAGATAATCCTCCAGCAACCACAACTGATGAAAATTTAATAGCCTCAGATAAAATATAATAAAAAATTGTCTTACTGCCATCATGTTTTTCTAAGCCATTATATGCCATGTACACTCCAGCAATAAAACCTGCTACTGGAGCTAAGATTGGGATAAGGCTGAAAAAGCTCACTCCACGAATAATTCTAATTCTCGTAGTAGATTGCTCTGTTATAGTTGGTGTGTATGCCATGTTTTCTACATAGTATTTATATTAATAAATACTATGAAAGCCTTAAAGAAATCTTAAATACAGCTTGCACCTACTATTTTTAATGATGGATCTTCAGAAAAAAAGAATAAATCTAGGTTAGGATACTTGATATTTCGATCTTCCGTTACAGTAAGTGTTATCTCTGAAGACAGAGTAAAACAGCCACCTACTCGGCTATCATCCTCCATATTGAGTACTAATTTGCATACCAAATTGCTCGTTACCTTTGTTACTGGAGTGACAATGTAATTTTCTGTATTAGGTACTTTAATGTAACCACGATTTGCTTCCTCTTTATCTATATCATCAGATAATTCAGGTATTTCTGTGCTAATACAAACATTAGTACTAATATATTTTTTTACTATATGATCTATAATAACATCTCCGATATCATATAATATAGCTCTCAATGGTGATAATAGATAATACCCTAGCGGGTTGCCAATTGCTTTAGAACCTTCACTTTCTAGAAACTGCGCAACAGTCTTTACAAAAGATTTAAAACAAAGATATGGAGTAGTAGAACTAATTTCTCTCCTTGATTTTACAAACAACTCTTTCCATGTATTATTTCCACTCAAAGAACTATTTATATTATCTAAAATCCTTGAGGAATATTCTCCAGCAGAATTGCAAAAAAACTTCTTAGCTAATTTGGGATATAAGCTAGCATGAAGGGAAGTAGAAGATATATAATCAAGATTTGACGTACTCATACTTTTTTCAATATCTGAAAAAGCAAAATATTTACACATAGCGATACTTGGTTCTTTTATAAATAGCTTCAAGATTTCATGTGTTGGCTCTTCTAATATATTAACTGTATCATTAGATATCAACGACAGTATAGAGTAATCGAGCTTTTGGTGCATGTAATCAACATGACGCACCCAGTATAAAATTAATCCACGCTCAACTGGTAATACATTGGCTAAAATAGCAATCGCACTCCAACTTGTTAGTGGTAGTATATAATCATCAAATATATTTTTTGCTATAGATATATATTTGGTTTCTTGTTGTGAGTTTATATAATTTATTACCCTACTTATTGGAATTGGTACACTCCAGACTAAATACGAATACACAACGAATTTACCCCCAGTGGTCGCACATACAGTAGGAGAAATTAGCTGATAAAGAGAGGTTATTTTAAAAGACGGTAATAAATATTTATTTGTTATAATTAACGAATAATGACCAGATTCTTCTGTTGCATTTTTTTTGTATGTCTTTTCAAGGTATTTAGTAAATATTTCAATATAATGAGAGCAAATGTAAATAACCACAGAGCAATAGTTTTTTTTAAAAAACTCATTGGTTTTAAACAATAAAATACGACAGCAACTAACTACGGATTTAATTCCAGAACGTAATCGCATTACTCTCAACCTCGTATCGTTTTAATTTATTCAAAAAGCTCATTCCAAGTAAGGATATATCTAAGCCTTGTTTGCTCACAAATGCCTCAACATCAATCAATGTAAGATTGCCTATTTGTATTTTTTTTATCCTTAGTGGAGCAACTTGCGCATTCCCATTTGCAGTATTAATCACGATATCAAAGCTCAACTCTCGTATATCTACTCCCACTTTTTGTGCATCTTCGGCGGTTAGAGTTACTTTACTTGCTCCCGTATCTAGCAGAAATTTTATTGGAGATTCGTTAACCTTAGCATCAACCATGAAGTGTCCATTTTTACTAGCATAAAATGTAACGGAACCATCTTCATGCTGCACTCCCATTGATGGAATTATGTGACCTAGAATTGTTTTCCCATATCTCTTTAATTCATATTGGTAGCTGTATCCTGTTAGTACGATTAAGATAATAAAAAGCCAAGTAGCAATATTTTTAAGCATTATTTTTAAGTTTGATTTTTTGTTGAATGTAAGCCAGGCCATAAAAACTAGTACCGATCCGGCTTGTAGCACATAGCCGTAGTTTTGATTTTTATTTAGAACATCAGGAATCTTATCGTTTAGCACATACACTAAACCGCTAAATAGTACCAAGACTACAACTATGTTAAAAAACATATTAGAATAATAAAAGGCTTCTTTTTTATATGGTAACTATTTTCTATAATTTAGGTCAAAAAGTTAGCATATTTTTCTATTAGCATTGTAAAATTACCAATATTTTTATATCTCATTCAAACGTTTTAATCTACACATCATTATGGAACACATTTTATAGAGAATTAAACAAAGAATCGCAGTCTGGACGTAAATAGCCCAAGCATCTTGAAACCAAAGCACAAGGATTACAACTTATACCAGCTTGTACAGGTGCTCCTGCACCTACAACCTCGGGTTCTACTGGAGCACCTGCCACAGTTGGACATGGCTCAGGATTATGCTCTGGTTGATGATTATCAGAAGCTGGGCTATATGGAGCAGCCCATGGGGGGTTTACTCCTACCACTCTTTCTACTGTACCAGGAATCTCACCCGGCACATATAATTCAGGATCACCATAAGAATATCCATAACCTCTTTCAGAGTGTTCGAGCTGGTTTGGTCTAGTTGTTTGAGATATAGCACTAACATCTCCACAATAAAGGAATTGTAATGGCATGTATTTATATAATTAAGTTGATAGCTAATGTTTACTAAATAACCTAATCAAAATCAATACACATATTTATCCTTGAAAATTATTTTTTTATAAATTTAATATAGGTTAGGTTTTTATACTTAAAGATGCAATCGCTTGGCATGCTATGCCTTCCTTCCTGCCGGTGAATCCCATGCCTTCTGTCGTCGTTGCTTTCACATTTATTATATCTTCTGAAACATCTAAAATCTCAGATAACCTTTTAATGAACTGCACTCGATATTGCGATATTTTCGGAGTTTCAGTAATTATAGTTAAATCGATATTATTTATATTGCCACTTTTTTCAAGAATTTTCTCAAGAGCAAACATTACAAATTTATCCGAGGAAGCGTTTTTCCAATGCATGTCAGTAGGTGGAAAATGGATACCAATGTCACCTTCGCCAATAGCCCCAAGTAGCGCATCTACGAGAGCATGCAAGGCAACATCCCCATCTGAGTGTGCGATAATATCGAATTCACATGGTATAGAAACACCACAAAGCATAATACGCCCTCCGCCATCCTTAGGCTCAGAAAATCTATGAGCATCAAAGCCAATTCCAACTCTGGTTATATATTTTTCTCCAATCCTCTCCATACTATCCTAGCCCAATTTAAATCATCATTTATAGTAATTTTAAAATTCATAAAGTTAGATTCAATAATTTTGACCTTACCGCCATCATGTTCGACAAGCGCTGCATCATCTGTAAAATCAAGATCTCTATATCTTTCATGTAGATTCTTGATCATTCCATAATCAAACCCTTGTGGGGTTTGTGCATAAAATAAATTATCTCTTGGAAGAGTTTTGTCGACCATCATCTCAGCAGATACATACTTCAAAGTATCGCTCACTTTCACTGCAGGTATAACAGCATTATATTCTGATAAACTGCTCACGACTCTATAAATCAGGCTATCGTCAACATAAATTCTTGCAGCATCATGAATAAGAACATACTTTGGATTATATTCGGCAATAGCCCTAAGCCCATTTAAGACGCTATCTTGCCGCCTGGCACCACCAAGAATATAGGGCAATAACTTTGACTGGCAATGAAACGTTGCTTCACTATAATTTGCTATATCATCAGGGTGAATAACAACAGCTATATGATCTATTGCATTACTCATAGCAAAAGTGGTTATGGTTGTTTCCAATACAGTTTTGTTTTCAGCAATTTTTGCATATTGCTTTTTAACTCCACTAAGAACGCGAGCCCTGGTACTATCGCCAGCTGCTAAAATAATTGCAATAGTTTTCTTATTCATAGTGTGTGCTATTTATAATCTTCCCATTATCAATCGTAACTATTTTATCTGCTTTATTTGATATGTCCTGATTATGAGTTACTATGACTAAGCTTTTTTGAAGAGACTTTACAAGATCTATCAATAAGGTTATGGTTTTTATAGAGTTTTCTTTGTCAAGGTTACCAGTTGGCTCATCAGCAAGGATTATGGCAGGCTCATGTATTACGCTTCTGGCTATTGCAACTCGCTGCTGCTCTCCACCTGAAAGCTGTGCAGGGAAATGGTTTACGCGATTTTCTAGGCCTAATTGTTCGAGTAAAGTTAGAGCTTTCTTTTTTACATCTTTTTTGGATGCATTTTGGATAAGTAAAGGCAACATGACATTTTCTAATGCAGTAAAATTTGATAGCAAGTTATATGCTTGATATATAAAACCTATATTATTTTTACGGCATGCTGTCTTTTTATTATCACCGCCTTTAGAATAATTTATATTATTGATGAAGATCTCACCATGATCAGGCTTATCAAGCAATCCAAGAATTTGCAAAAAGGTAGTTTTACCACAACCAGATGGTCCAACAACCGCTATCACTTCATTAGGGAATATCTTAAAGTCAGCTTCATCAAGTATAATAATTTTATTATGCGGCTGCTTAAAATACTTTGAGATTTTAACAGCGTGCAAACTAGGGCTTAGTTTTTCTTTCATACTAATCATTTTTAATACCCTGTACTGGTAGCATTCTACTGGCCTTAAAGGCTGGGTATAAGGTTGATGCAAATGAAAGGACAGCCGAAAGTATTGCAATTTTTGTCACGTCGCGCATGTCTACTACCGATGGCAAAACATCTAGATAGTAAATCACAGGATCAAATAAATTTGTGCCCGTAATGGAGGATAAGAATTCTTTTATGCCATTGATATTGTAAGCAAATGCAACGCCAAGCCCTATACCAAGTACTGTACCCACCAAACCAAGAATCATGCCGCACATCAGGAATATTCTCAAAATCGACATCTGAGAAAAACCAATAGTTCTAAGGATCGCGATCTCTTTTGTTTTGTCCATAACTAGCATTACTAGGCTAGAGATGATATTAAAAGCAGCCACAATTATGATGAATGCAAGAATAATGAACATAACAACTCGCTCTGTTTTCAATGCATTGAAAATGTGCTTATTCATCATTTTCCAATCAATCACTTGATATTGCTCCCCAACAACCTTTATAACTTCATTTTTTATTTTTTGGAGATCTTGTTCTACAGTGAGAAACATCTCTATTTTGCTCACTGAGTTTTTAAAATCAAAAAGCTTTTGCGCTTCTGAAATATTAGTAATAACATATAAACCATCATATTCGCTTAAACCACTCCTAAATATCCCCTCAATCTGAAACTCTTGCATCCTGGGGACTGGGTTTCCAAGCAAGCCTTTATCAAACTTAGGAGACACCAATTTTATAGTATCACCAACACGAATACCAAGGGATCTTGCAAGCACATTCCCTATTATAATACCATTTTTATTTTTGATATTTTGTGCATTACCAAGCAAAAACGAATAATTACCCATATCAGAACTCTTCATAGCCTTCACTACAACCCCAGCCGAAATATCATTATGCACTATGAGAGATTGCTCACTAATTATTGGAATAACTTTAGTAAGCCCAGTATTTTTCTTAATTTTGCTAACTAACTGATTATATTGCGGCAGTTTATAATCCTCGCCAGTGATTATTATATCGCTATTAAATCCTTTAAGTTTTTGTGAGAGCTCAATCCCGTACCCATTCATCACAGACATAACTACTATAAGCGCAGCGACACCTATGGTGATCCCGAGAAGGGAAAGCATTGAGATCAGAGAAATAAACGCCTCCTTCTTTTTCGCCCTTAAGTACCTAATAGCAATTATAAATTCAACTATAAATGATCTGATCATAAAACGCTTAATATTTCTGCCAGCAATTGATTATTCTTATATTCTATAATTCTTGCTACCACTAGACTACCAACTGAAATTTCTTTGTCAAAGTAAAGTTTCAAGAAATTTTCACTTCTGCCAATGTTATTTGTTTCCACTAGCGCCTTCACAATTTTCCCAATGTGATTCTGGCTAAATTCATCTAGCTCTTTTTGTCCAATTTCCCTCAACAAGGCAGCCCTATGTTTTCTGATTTTTTTATCAACCTGAGGCATACGAGCAGCCGGTGTATTTTCTCGCTCAGAATAAGGAAAAACATGGAGATATTGTATCTTAGCCTCCGATACTAAGCGAAGAGTATTTGCAAACATTTCATCACTTTCAGTAGGAAACCCAGCAATAATATCTGCTCCAAAAGCAACCTCTGGCCTTTGAGCCCTAACCTTCCTGCAAAACTCTATCACTTGCTCTCTGGTATGCCTGCGCTTCATGCGCTTTAGTATCATATTGTCACCTGCCTGCAAACTGATGTGAATATGAGGCATCAACCTTGGCTCGTGTACGATCAGATCTAATAGATCATTGTCTATTTCTGCAACGTCGATAGATGAAAGCCTGATCCTTGATAGCTCTGGCACGAGATTTAGAATGCGCTTTATCATCTGCCCAAGAGTTGGCTTTCCTGGTAGATCTAAACCATAGTCAGTTACATCAACTCCGGTGAAAACTATCTCTTTATAGCCTTTATCTACCAAAGTCCTTATTTGATTTGCGATAACTCCAACAGGCACACTTCTACTATTTCCACGGCCATAAGGTATTATGCAAAACGTACAGCGATGATTGCAACCATTTTGAACCTGCACAAAGGCTCGAGTTTTATTTTCAAAGGCCGTAACAAGATGAGAAGCTACTTCCTCGACTTCCATTATATCACTAACCAATATGTTTTGCTCCTTACTAATATTGAGCTTATCTGCACTATAGTTGGCAGCAATGAATTTATCCTCGTTGCCAAGAACCAAATCCACTTCCCTCATAGAAGAATATTTTTGTGGATTAATCTGCGCAGCACAGCCAGTTACGATGATTTTCTTATCTGGATAGTTTTTACGGGCCTTGCGAATAGATTGCACGGCTTGGCGCTCTGCTTCTTTAGTAACAGAGCAGGTGTTAAATACGATGACATCCTCAAGAGATTGCTCTTGCAATGTGCTTTTTATTACCTCGCTTTCAAATATATTCAGCCGGCAACCAAAGGTGATTACTTTTTCCATAGGTTATTAATACAATATTAATTGCAAATCATCAATAGAATGTATAGCAATTATACAAGTTCAATACATATGGTACTTCGTATTATTTAGATGCTATATTTTATTATATCTATAATTCGTCATCAAATTTTTGATAATCGTGCACTTCACCGACTATAGCACTATTATCTTCTTTATGACTCTCGTCAACAGAAGCAGGGGTAGTACCGGAAGGATTATTGACAGAGCTTTGTAGTTTATCCGCTATGGCATGCAAATCTTGCATGCTTTGACTACTTTTTAGATCTTCCACAGAGCTTTTTATTATATTTGTAATCAGGCTAAAAGTTGACTCAATACTATTGTTAGCATATTTCTGCGCCTGTACTTTAATTTGCTTAAGCACAGATGATATTATTGGATCTATTTCATCATCAGTTTGACTTAATATCAAAGCCTCCCCATTATCAAAAATTAATTTTATTGCAAGGTTGGTTAAATCTTGAACAGTATCCTCAGCAGTGTCCGCAACAGAGTCTGCAGCTTTGTTGCCTTTAGTACATAAAACGTATGTATAATATAAAGAAGCACCAATCCATATAGGGGATGTTTTTCTTGCAATATAAAATAAACTTGAGAACATAATTACCTACCATATTTAATAATCTGAAAAATCAGAAGTATATTTACATGATAGCTTATTTTAGTTAATAGTTAGTTAAATAACCAAGAGTCGATTTGCATAAAAATGTCAGATGGCGTTAACTTAAGTAAATTTCTAAAAGTTATTACTCTCTCAATGCAATCCACTCTGCTTGAATAGCCTCCAAAATCCTCTCATTACATTTATCGGCATCATCCTCAAAGCCATCCAATTCAACGACCATCTTGCGAAGTAAAGTAAATCGCAAGGAATATACATCCATATCTGGGTTTTTATTCTCCAGCTGCTCTGCAATATCTTCTATATCAGTCCATTTCATTTCATTAACTCCTCTAATTTTCTTGGGGTTTTATTCCAATAGTGTGGATTAAAAAAAAGCTGATAAACAGCCATAAAAAAGGCTATAGAATGAAATAAATAATACAGGGGGTACAATAATACGCTCCAAAACATTTTCTTCCATCGATTTTTCACGACTACAAAGCTAGCCAAGCACACTGAAAAAATAATCCAAGTTGTATAATTTACCATGCTCATTAAGCTTAAATAAGGATGCCAGCTGCTTACTTTAGGAAAAAGCATAATCGAACAAATTATGAATTGCAAAAAATAAGATATAACTGGAAGAAACAAGAATAAATGAAAACCCATAACGCCATTCATCCCACAATGCTTCCTTAGCTCAGACATGGTTCGCAAATGAACTATATACGTCTGCAAATGACCTTTTATCCAACGAGCACGTTGATATAACCAAGTTTTCAACCTTACTGGTGATTCCTCCATTGTCATAGAATCAAGAATTTTTGTTTTGTAACCAGACTTTGCAAGTCTATAGCCAATGTCTGCATCTTCAGCTACATTATATGGATCCCATCCCATTAGCTTACGCAATACTTTTAACTTAAAATGATTGCTTGTACCACCTAAAGGTATTGGAGTATCAGTTTTTTCAAGGCCCTTTAAAAGATAATCAAACCATATAGAATACTCAATTGAAAACAACCGCGATAAGATATTATCGCCTCTATTATAGTAATTCAATTTCGACTGCAAGCACACTACATTATCAGGGCTAGATCTAAACATTTCTACGGCCTTCAACAATTGATTTCTATCTGGAATGTCTTCTACGTCGTATATCGTCAGATACTTGCCTTTAGCAAATCTCAAAGCATATGAGCAAGCTTTTGGTTTAGTTTGCGGATAACTTTTAGGTACAGATATTATTTGATAAAAAGGGTCTAGATCTTGGCTCTTCAGAAATTTGAGCGTCTTCCTGTCATATTGCTCTACTATCAATATAACATCCAACTTGCTTTTAGGATAATCAAGGTTTTTTATAGAGTTTAAAAGCCTAGTGATAGCGTAATCTTCTTTAAAGAGAGGCAATAAAATTGTGTATATAGGTAAAGAAGATTTTTTTATATTAATATGGAGGCTGTTTTTAGATCCTTTAGAGCTTATTCCATAATAAAAAAAATATGCCTTTGAGAGTATATTAAAAAAAAGAAATGCATTTATAACTATCAAAAAAACTTTCAAAGTCTCCATTGGAAGTAAACATGCAAAAAACAAAAAAAGGGATAGAAAAGCATAAATAGCAGCCTTTTGATTAATATGAAGCAATTTGCGCGCAGAGTATTTATCATTAAACGATACTAAATCATTTTTTACTGACTCTAAAGCACAATGACTAAAATTATTTTGGATACTTCTTATGATATCTTCGCGGCTAGTGATTACTATTCTGAAGCCATCACAATACCTATCTTTCAAATATTTAAAAAATTCATCAGTAACGTCGATAGTGGCTATATATGTTATCCCCCCAAATTTTCTCCACGGTATGAAGTTAAATTTTATATATTTTCCTACTTCATTTCTATCAAGAACTTCTTTGTCAGGAGGAGAATGCTTTAGATTAACATAGGTAGTATTAAAATGCTCTGCGATCACCAAACACAAATCTTCATTACTTATGACCCCTTCCTTTAATAAAAGCGATCCTATTCTATCTTTATATTCCGGTCTCTTATTCAGTATTGATAATTGGCTAGGCGTTATTAATTTCTTTTCCAGTAATATCTTACATATAGATTTAATGTTGTAATAAGCCTTTAAAAGTTTTGTTTCAACCATGAAAACACTTTTTTTAGTGAGAAGTCATCATCATTATTTTTATACCTTGCGGCATGATACTTTATTAAACCTAAAGCAGTAGAAAAGCTAGCATTTAAATCAAAATCTTCGGCTATGTTAATATACTTAGGGTTTTCTTTCCTTATTTTAATTCCAAACCTATTTTTAATAAAATCCTCAATGCCTGCAAAATTACTACTTCCACCAGTAAAAATTATATTGTTAAAACATTCTTTATTAATTTTTTTTCTGGCAATTATATCAATAAACATAGATATAATCTCCTCAAATCTAGCCCTAACAACTTGATTCAGCATATCCTTATTTATTCCTGTGCCTGTCCCTTTCATCTCAATAGCTCTTTCCTCATCGTAAGAAAAGTCATAGAGAGTGCTATATAGATTTTTTATCCTCTCAGCTTCAAAAAAATTAATAGAAAAATAATTCGCAATATCTTTTGTTATTGCTTTCCCACCAATAGGTATAGCACCACAATCAATAATCTTATTATGTTTTATAGTAATGTATTCTAGTAAATCACCTCCTATATCCACAACTATACAACCATTTTCTCTTTCTTCATCAGAAGCACAAACCAAAGCTGATGCATAAGAACCAATAATAAAGTCTGACGCTTTTAATTGACACCCAAGCAAGCAAGTACTCAAGTTTATAAGGAATTTAACTGGAACAGTAACGATGCTTCCATACGAAGTTAGCGTATTGGCAAACATAAATTCAGGATCTTTAATTTTTTCCATGCTATCTAAGTCATGATACAGCAAAGAATTATCTAATATCTCGTATTTTGATAAATCAACGTTTCTTATAGTCGCATCAGCAGCTTTTTCTAAATCTTTAGTTAAAACCTGCTTTCCATTTAGTTTCGAAGTAACTTTAACTAAATTAGCTTTTATCAAATGACTCGAAATATTTACTATCACAGCATCGATATTTTGCCCAGCAGCTAGCTCAGCTTCATATATGGAAGAAGCTATAGATGCTCGTGCTGCCTTCACATTTGTGATTGATCCATGCTGCATACCTTCGGAAGCCTTGTTGCCAACACCTAATAAGCTTATAGCGCCATCAGGCGAGAGTCCAGCTATCATGGAAGCAATTTTTGAATTTCCTACATCTATTGCAGCTATTATTTTTTTATTTTCAGAAAACATTCCTAATTACCATTTGACCATATAGTTAAAATACAGTAGATTTATAATATAATATCACAAAAATTAATATCAAATAAATAAGTAAGTAAAAGATGGCAACAACAGAACAAAAAAATAATCCGGAAGCTCCACAACCACAAGTCGTTATAAATGCACAATACATAAAGGATCTTTCCTTCGAAAGTCCAAACTCACCTGGATGCTTTGCCCAAATCAAAGCTCCGCCAAAAATTGATTTGTCTTTAGACGTTAATGTTAAAAACATTGAACTTGACAATTATGAAGTTATATTAAAAATCAGCGCAAAAGCACTAAATGATGCAGATACTTTATTTGTCACAGAGTTGGAATTTGCGGGTTTATTCACTATAACCAACTGCCCTTCTGATGAACAAAAAGAGCAAATTTTATTAATTTACTGTCCGAGCCTCATTTTTCCTTTTGCAAGAAGAATTGTAGCTGACGTTACTCGCGATGGTGGCTTCCAACCCCTAATGATCAACCCTATAGATTTTGCAGCACTCTATTTGCAGCAAAAACAACAAGCAACAGCCAAGAAGTAATATTTGACAAACACAATAGGCAGCATCCTTATAACTCATCGCTGCCTATGTGACTACCTGTAAGATCTGTAAATATAATCTCATCTTCGTAATTTTCGCCGGCACCACGATTAATCAAAAAGTCTCTAACTTGCTGGTTTTTTGCCAAGAATATAGGAGGATTACCTTCTGCATTTAAAGCATTGAGATCAAGGTTATATTTATCAACCAAGAGATTTAGCACGGAAACCTTTCCATTTTTTGCAAGAAGGTGCGCAATAGTGCCGCCATGTGCAAATCTTTCTTCAATTTTATTTATAAGATTCGGTGATTTTTTCATCATATATTCAGCATGATCTTTGAATTTTTCACCACGCTCAATAAATTCTTGGATCATCCCATGCACATTAATTTTTTGGTTTACATTAAAATTAGTATTTTTAAGTAAGAATTCTACTACATCATTAGTCACGTTGCCGCTAGATAACATCGTAACTTCATAAGATGGAATTTGGACTCCATTTGCAACCGCTAGCTCTAATACCTGCAACGAATCTTCAAGATCTAAATCATGAGCTATTAAAAACTGTGGATCCATCCCATTTTCAAGTAGCACTTGTAAAACATCAATACTGACATCACCAAGATTTAAATCTTTTAAGCTCATAGCTGCAATATTTGCACCTTTTTCAAATGCATGTAATATATATTCATTTTGCCTCTCTACAACCTCACGATCATACTTACGTACATGACCATAGTCACTTTCCCCCACAAATCTATATTTTACTGGCGACACCATAAGAGCAACCTTCAATAACGCATTCGGCGAAAGTAGATCTGTATCATCTAATAGTTTTTTATAAGCTAGCAATTCACTCCATGTGGAAGCAAACCGCTTCTCGTCAATACAGTAATCAATATTAGCCCCGAGCTCTATCGATCTTTTCAAGAGTTGTACCTTTTGTTGTGCTAACTTTTCAGAAGTTACATATTTGTTCTCTTGAAAATTCCACTCTATAGTAGAACATCTACATGCCAATATTGTAAATCCTTTAGCTGTTTCCATATTTAGCAATATATCTTCATTTCTGAGTAGAGTATCTAAACACGAAGAGCCATATAAAAAGTTACCAACCGGCAAAGAATCACTTAGATCAGCGCCAAAACTAAGTGATTCTTGGATCAATTTTCTTTGCAATTCTATTCTTTCTTGAAAAACTTCATATTTATAAGCACGCTGATTCAGCGCCTGAACAGGGCTTATTAATACTAACATTAGAAATTGATTGGCCATATCATGAGTTAACAACAATCCTTTTTGAGTATCCAATGCTTCCAAAGAAGGGAAAGAATTATATAGACTTTTAACTTCAATTTTTTTATTTAGAGCAAACTTTATTATCTTGCTTTGGAGGTTAATTTCTTCTGGAGTCAAAATGTGTTTTAAAGTAATTGCATCAATACTTAGAGCCATTGCTTTTTCTAATAATCGCTCTATATCTGCTTTGGTAAATGCTATAGAATTTTCATTATAGTAATCATATAATTCCCGAATACTGCATATGCCGCTTAAATTCATTGCCCCACTCCTTTTTTAACTTTTGGTGTTATTTAGTATTATGAATATTTAGGATGTTTTATTAAAGTCGCCAATTAATTATTCCATAGCCGCGGCAAGAGAAGCTATTCTGGCAATCAATTTATATGCATTCAATTTATCGCTGTCAGACTGTGTAATACTAGAAAACCTCGTGAACTTTAATCCAGCCTTATTCAAATTTCCAAATTCATCTCTTTGGTCATTTACCCTCAAAAAATAGTCTGCAACCTCACCACCAACCAGATACATTATAGGCTCTGCAGGATCGCCATTGTGTTGATTAATAGTTGGAATACCTTCTTGAATTATTACTTTAGTATTTACTACCCCCTCTTTTATCACATGCATTTTTCTCCTGGAATCTCTGTTCATGCTAATCACTTCTTCGCCACTAGTAGCTGTCATTATCCCCATGCCATATGTCCCCTTGTCTGCTTTTATAAATACGTATGGCTTATCCTCGATCCCATATTCTTTATATTTATTAGCGAGCAAATGAATCAATTTATCAACAGAGTTTGCTATGCAATCCAGCCCCTTAGAGTCAGCAAAATTTACCTCTCCGCAGTTGTTTACAATAGCGCTTAAAAAAAATGGGTCGAGATCAAAATCACGTGAAAATCTACCTATCATTTCATCATATTTTTTGAAATGCTTAGACTTCTCCCTAAAGTACCAAGAGAACTTTAGAGCAGGAATTATGGGTTGCTCGATACCATTTAAAATTTCTGGTACACCTCCACTAAAATCATTATTGAGTATAATAATATCAGGGATGAATTTTCCATTTTTTACAGATACTTTTGAACCTTGTTTTAAAAATGTATCATTAGATAAATTTCCAATTATAACCTCTCTACCAGAGCGCTTGATCAGAATTTCTATAGTGTGAATATTATCAAGATAAAATTGGTTTCTGGTATGGCTTTCTGGAATGATTAATACACGAGAGCTATTGGGATGGTACTTATTTAGAAATTCATCCATCATTTTTGCAACAGCATCGTAACTATATTCAGATACATTATTAAAGCCACCAGGAAAAATATTTGTATCAATTGCAGCAATTTTACTGCCAGAATCTCTTATGTCTACAGATGCATAAAATAAAGGCCTTATTCTCTCATATTCCTTTGCGAACCAATCACGAATATCAGATCCTCGCTTGTCGATTATTTCCTTAATGTGGGTATGGATACTATATTTCATTATAATCAATTTTTGAGATCAAACAGCTAAGTGCAAAAATCGCAGCAGTCTCAGATCTTAATATATTTCGAGTCAAAAATACAGAACTTATATTTCCCTGTTTCAAAAGCATATTCCTTTCATTTTCTGTAAACCCACCTTCGGGGCCTATTAAAATAATGGCATCAGATCCAATTTTAATGCTATTTATTGGCTTTGAAATCTCCATCTCGTTACAAAATATTATCTGTGCTTCTTTATTATCTTCTAGAAATTTCTCGAGGCTTAATGGTTTGATAATTAGGGGAACGGTGATTCTTTCACTCTGCTCAACTGCGGCTACTATGTGTGGTTTTAGTTTCTCTATATTAAGATCTCTCACTACACACCGCTCTGTAATTAATGGTATAAATGCATCAGCACCTATTTCAGTACATTTTTCTAATAAAAGCTTTAGTCTTTCTGGTTTTATTGATGCAAATGCAATTTTTATTCCTGATTTTTTTTCTGCTTCACGAATTTTTTTTATCACTGTTGCTTTTATGTGTCGCTTGTTTTTTATCTCGATAATTTCACTCTCCCACTCCCCCTTCTGGTAGTTGAAAATCCTTATTTTTTCACCAACTTTAAGTCTAGTAACATTTAATAGATGATGCAGTTTTTGAGCATCAGAAATAGTAATTTCATCACCAAAAATATCATCTTCAAGCAAGATTCTTTTTGTAGAACGCAAATTTTCCTTTTTTTTAATCACTTATTAACTCCTCTATTTTATCATCCACCCTAATTCAAAAACTAACTATGGTTGTATATATGCATGCACAAAAATCAGCTTTAAAGAATTTTGCGCTAATTACTACTTTGCTAATGGCTGCAAATAGTAGTTATGCGGATGGTTACTATAATAAACGACAAGATGATAAAAAACAACGCCCCGAAGAATGCTTACCGTTTTATATGAGTGTCGGCGCGGGATGGGTTGATCCTATCATCAACGGCCCTGCACCATCTGCCGCAGGAGATGGCGTTAAATTCACTACTAATGCAATTGCGTATTCACTCGCAGTAGGAAAATTCTTCCATGAATTTTTCAGAGCGGATTTAGAATTAAATCACAGATCCAAGTCTAAATATGAACAATTTTCTTCGGATGCTTTGGGGATTAAAAAATTTTCAGCTACATCTGGATTTTTAAATGGTGCATTTGAATTTGCAGTTCCTGAAGTAAAAAAGCTTAATGCATTTATCACCGCAGGTATTGGTGGATCATATAATAAAACTACCGATCTGTTCGTAGATGAAACCTCTAACCAACAGACGGGTTACTTACTAGGCGCAACTGCTAATCAAGATACCGGAGGGAGAAAGCATTCTTCTAAAAGCAAATTTAAGTTTGCTTGGCAAGCAGGGGCTGGTTTATCCGCAAGAATGAGCAAAAATGTCAGCTTAGATTTCACCGGAAAATATGTTAATAGGGGTAAAACTCAAACCTCAAATATTCGTACAGCTAGCGCTCAAGGATCTACAGCAGTTTCAGATTTTAATACTGGACGCTCAGCTAAAATTAAGATTCATGAAGTGTTAGCACTTGTGTCTTTAAGAATCAATTCATAATATAAAGAGGAGTTTTATGTCATTATCACCTAATTTTTATAATTACGCGCAACAACTAATAAATACAATTTCAAATCCAACCTTTAGAAATATTGCGCAAGATTTCTTTAATAAAAAACAAGCAGCTGGAAGCGAAGACGCAAGATCAATACTTCAAGCAATTGCAATTGCACAGATAGATGCTTTCGATACTATCGATCCATTTGGTCCCGATAATCCAGAGCCTGTAGAAGTAAAATTTTTCCGCGACAATATAGGGTTTGAATTAGTGCAAAATGTTACAGCATTAATACAAAACTCTACTAGCGACTCGGAATGTTGCACTAATAATACAAATGCCATTACTAATAATACAAATGCGATCAATGAACTTAGTATACAACTCAAAAACGTTACTAATGTAACTAATAGTAATTCTGAAGATATTGCCATTATAGTAAATTTCTTAGATTCTGCTAACATCACAGATCTTAACTTTACAAAGGTGCATAGACAACTTCATAACATAGATGATGCAATTGAAGTGCTAGAAGCTCAAGTTAATAGCACTATATCATGTTGCACGGACGTCACAACTATTGTTGACAATCTAGGATTAGTAGCCAATATAACGCGAAATAATACTGATTGTTGCGAGATTAATAGCGCAAACATAACTGCTGTGGCAGCAACAGTGCAAGAAATAGAAATATCAGTAGATCAATTGCAAAACATCACCTCAGGACTTGAACAATTTATATGCAATACCACTCAAAAACTTGAATATGTGACTGAATGCTGTAATAACAATAACGCAGCCATCGAAACGCTGCAAGATGAGGTGAGAAGCTCAGCAAGAGATAATGGAACTCTATCAGTGTTTGATCTACACAGAGATACATTTATAATATGTGCTGCTAATGCACTATTTAACTCTTCTGATTTTACTCCTAGCTCTGCATTGGAGGCTGATCTTATAAATTATATAATGGCAGACTCTTCTGCATGCCGAAGCGTTTGTTATTATCCACAAAGCGTATCATGTTTAACAATCCTAAACTGCATTTTAGATCCGCAATATAGCCCTCCTGCTGTTTCTGCACCAGGGTGCAGTATAGTAGAATGTAACAACTCCTCATTTGTGAATTTAAATAGCCTAGGCTATTTAGGTCAAATATTTGCTAATGAAGTTGCTTCAGAGCTTTGCCGATAATTTACAGACAAAATATAAAAAGGCCTTTCTATCCGATTGGCCTTTTTTTTCTAGGCGATATATAGCAATTTCAATTTGTTTAAATCTCGGCCCTCAGCCATATATTCTCTGATATCCTCCATGAGAGTGTTCATGAAGCGGACGTTATGAATAGCGATTAATTGCGGTCCCAACATTTCTCTAGCTTTTAGCAAGTGGCGCAAGTAACCTCGAGAAAAATTCTTACACGTATAACATTCACAAGCTTTCTCTATAGGATCCTGATCTAATTGATATTGATTATTGAATAGGTTTATATGTTCTCTGCCATTCACATCCCCACCTTTAACCAGTGCACCACCATGGCGCGCTATTCTGGTTGGATGGACACAATCAAAAGTATCAATGCCACTCTCAACCGCTCTGAATATATCCTTAATTCCCCCAATGCCAAGCAAATGGATTGGACGGTTCTCGTCAAGGCGCTTGCAAGTTATATCAACTATCTCAGCCATCTGATCTTTATTTGCACCAAGCGAACCACCAACTGCATGACCAAAAAATCCACTTTGCGAATTCACAAAATCGCAGCTTTCTTTGCGTAAATCATCATAAACCCCACCTTGAATAATGCCGTATAAAACCTGGCTGCCATCTGCATGTCTGCTAAATTCTTCATATGATCTCGCAGCCCATCTATGGCTCATTTCCATAGACGCTCTAGTGTATTCCTTATCAACATTAAAAGGAGTGCATTCATCCAGCACCAGGATAATATCTGCACCAAGTTCGCGCTGTACTTCAATAGACTTTTCAGGCGTTAGTAGATGCTTAGAGCCATCAAGATAAGATTTGAATACCGCCCCTTCTTCGCTGATTCCGAGTAAACTACGATCGCTTAAAGATTGTAACTGTCTGCTACTCTTTATTTCTTGGGCAACTGATTTATGCTGCAAACTGAATATCTGAAAGCCACCAGAATCAGTGAGCATAGGACCGTCCCAGCTCATAAATTTATGCAATCCTCCCATAGCTTGTACAATTTTTGACCCTGGCTGCAGCATCAAATGGTAAGTGTTTGCTAAAATTATTTGCGTATTATTTTCCTTCATTTGAATTGGTGCTACTCCCCTGATGGCTGCCCTAGTTGCACAGAAGATAAATCCAGGCGTGTTAACCACACCATGAGGCGTTGCTAACTTCCCTAGACGAGCCCTTGAGTTTTTATATGGTTTAGTAAATTTGAACGAAAATTGCATTATTTTTTTGCCGGGAAAAATTTATAACTTAAATACATAATAGGAGTTGATGTCAAACTTACAACCACTCTAGCAGCATAGGTACCTAAAATAAAAGTGAATATTAAACTTTTCATAGAGACTGGATTTGGACTAAATAATACCCAAGCAAGATAACTGAATAAAATGTTATCAATCAATCCGGATACTAACGACGATATGTTAAGCCTAAACCATAACATTTTCCCTCTAGCATAGTCTTTAAGAGCTTTGAATATTTTAATATCGATCCACTGCGAAATATAATAAGCTATCAAACTTGCTGAAAGTATTCTGAGCGATGGAGCAAATAATGCATATAAAGAAGCTTGGATTGGATCAACAATAACGCCGTTTATGATGCCATCCACACCTCCTTCTGATGGATAGCAAATCGTTATGAGCATAAAAATCGTCATGATAATTTGCGCAATAAAACTGAGTGCAATCCCCCTCTTGGCAACCTCCACTCCGTAGTGCTCAGTTAAAATATCACTCACCAAAAATGTCGTAGAAAATAAAAGCGTACCAAGCGCAATAGGCTCTGGTGTTAGCCAAAATGGAGTGACCTTTAACACCTGGATATTTGCAGCAACTACAGCTAATATATTATAAAGATACAAACCTTCTTTCGCATATAACTTCCATAAAATCAAAATTGTAAAATATAATACAACCAATAAAATTACAGATAGTATCTCGCTACCATGGTATTGTGCAAAGTGGATCAAGTCGTTTAATAATAACTGCTCCATAGAGTAAAGCTTTTAGGTTAAGGTGGGGATTATACTACAAACTCATTAATAGTTCTATGCGAATTTTTTATGAGTTTAATAAAGCATTATCAACTTAGAAGTCCGCTTATGAGAGCAATCATGCCGAAGCCGAGTAAAATGATAGCTGATAGATAGCGTATACGGTCTACCCATGCTTTGGATAAGTACTTTTTTGTAGTAGTAATAATTTTTCCTAAAATCATCCACCAAGTCATCGAGCCGAGGAACACCCCTACTACCATTATTATTGAATCTTGGACTGTCACGATAGTACCACCGATGCTGGCAAACACGCCAATAAATGTCATTATTGTTAGTGGGCTAGTAAGTGTTAGGAACATTGTTTGCGTTGACAGTTTCAAGAATTGCTTGCGATGGGATATTATGCTATCGCTTGCTGAAGCTTTATTTCTTATCTCTTTTATGCCTAAGTAAATCAAAAATATTCCACCAATAATTTTGATGATGAAGGCATTTTCTAATAAGAAAGATGATAGAACAGTGATGCCAGTTACAGCTATAACTGCATAAATTAGATCTCCTAAGCAAGCTCCAAGCCCAACACTAACTGCGCCAATGAAGCCAAGCTCCAGAGTCTTCCTGATGAAAAACATGCTAATAGGACCTACTATCGCTGCTATGGCAAGGCCAATAAACCAAGATTTTATAAAATAAATTAGTGTTAGCATCATAAATCTGACAATGCTTTTTTTTGTATTTCTATAAGTTGAGATATTGAATTTCTTGATAACTCAAGCATTTTTGTCAATTGCTCTGTAGTGAATGGGGATATTTCTGCAGTAGATTGCACCTCGATTAAGTGCCCGCTCTCAGTCATCACAAAATTAGCATCAACATCTGCCTTAGAATCTTCGGAGTAATCTAGATCTACAATAACATTACCATTCAATATCCCGCAAGAAACCGCTGCGATGTGGTGCAGCAATGGATCTTTCTTTATAACCCTATTCTTGAGTAATTTATTGACTGCTACAACGAGAGATACATAACTACCAGTAATAGCCGCAGTCCGCGTACCGCCATCTGCCTGCACAACATCGCAGTCTATAATAATCTGCCTCTCTCCAAGCTTCGCAAGATCTATCGTTGAGCGAAGCGCTCTGCCGATAAACCTCTGAATTTCATGGGTTCTGCCATCGGATTGGCCACTTGAAGATGTTCTTCTTTTACGAGTATGTGTAGATCTTGGAATCATCCCATATTCAGCAGTAATCCAACCTGTTCCGCTTCCACGCAAAAAAGGTGGCACACCCTCATCCACCGATGCAGTACAAATTACGTGCGTATTACCAAACATCACTAGACACGAACCTTCCGCATAAGGGTTGCAATGTGTTTTTATAGTAACATCTCTAAGTTGGTCTGCTTGTCTATTAGCTGATCTCATTTTTACCTTATTTTGCTTATTGCCCTTGAAAAAACTGTAAATGATATTAAATTATGTATAAACTAATAAAACACAATAGAAAAGTTTAATTATGACAAAAGAAGAAGAAAAGAAAGAAGACACCACTGCAAGCACGGACGAACCTAAAATAGAGGAAGTGGTTGAGTATATCAATAAAATGAGCGAGCTGGAAGCTGCAGCAACTCAGGCAAAAGAACAATCTCTCAGATATATGGCAGAAGCTGAAAATACTAGAAAGAGAGCTGAAAAAGAAATAGAAGAAGCACGGAAATTTGCGCTATCAAGCTTTATAAAAGAGCTTATCGACGTTGTGGAGAATCTATATAGGTCGACTGAGCATATCACTGAGGAACAGAAGCAGAATGAGGCTATAAATAAGATTGCTGCTGGTATAGTGATGACGCAGGATGCATTTATGAAAATCCTGAATAAGCACGGCGTAGTTCGCATATTACCTAGCATTGGAGATAAATTTGATTATAACTATCACCAGACAATATCTCAGCTAAAGGACGATAAATACCCGCCTAATAGCATAATAAATGTAATCCAGGCCGGATACACTCTACATGGAAGGTTAATTAGACCAGCTATGGTAGTTGTAAGCTCAACATCTTAATTGGTGCAAAATGCCCAATACTATTGCTACTTTTCAAGAGCATTTTGCTGAGCTACGCAAGAGGTTGTTTTATGTAGCAATAGTGTTTTGTTTAACTTTAGCCCTTGGTTATTTTTTCTCAGAACAAATATACCAATTTCTCCTTAGGCCTCTAACAAACTATTATGCAAGCGAAGGTAAGGAAGGTAGTATAATCTATACCAGCTTAGCCGAAGCCTTTTTTAGCTATTTGAAGCTTGCCTACTACTTCGCAGTATTTTGTACTGGACCATTCTTGATCATACAAATATATCTATTTGCATCTCCAGCTCTTAAGAAACATGAGAAAACCATTGTTTTGCCTTATATCATCTTAATACCTCTTCTATTTATAATTGGTGCTTTTATTGCATATTACTTCATTTTTCCAGCAGCTTGGAAATTTTTCTTGAGTTTTGAATCGCAGGATGTAGGCGGCATTCCAGTGAGGTTGGAGGCACGCATAAGTGAATACTTATCACTATCAGTTGAGATTATAATAGCTTTTGGCATAGCATTTCAGCTTCCAATAGCCTTGACTATATTAAATAGATTCGACTTAATCGGCTTAGAAGAGCTGAAGAAGAAACGACGGTTAGCGATTGTAATAATATTTATAATCGCAGCAATAATAACACCTCCAGATATCTTAAGCCAAATCATTCTTGCCACACTGATGATTTTGTTATATGAAATATCGATTCTTGGATGTATATTCTTAAACAATAAAAATAAAACATAAGGCATAAAATCATGCATGATATTAATTGGATACGGGAAAACCCGCAGAAATTTGTTGATAATATGGCTAGACGCGGTGAGAAAGTCAGTATCGAAGAGATTTTGAATATTGATAGCTTGAGAAGGCAATTAGTCACTAAATTGCAAACTCTGCAAAAAAATAGAAATGATAGCTCTGATGCTATTGGCATGATCAAAGATAAAAGCAGCCAGGAATTTAGTGAAGCAAAGCTGGCAGTGCAAAAGGTTAATGAAGAAATACAGATAGTTAAGGCAGAAGAAGAAAAGATTGATGCCAAATTGCTAGAGATCTTAAATGAGCTTCCGAACTTTCTGGCTGACGATGTTCCAGATGGAGATGGCGAGGAGCAAAACGTGGTGGTTTCAAAATTTGGAGAGCCTACTAAATTTGATTTCGAACCAAAAGCGCATTTTGAGCTAGGCGAAAAATTAGGAATGATGGATTTTATACAGACTGTTAAAATTTCAGGAAGCAGATTTGTCACCTTAAAGCAAGACCTTGCTAGACTTGAGCGAGCTCTCGCAAGCTTTATGCTTGATATTCACACGCGAGAATTTGGTTTTAAGGAAATATCTCCCCCATTGCTAGTAAAATCAGAAGCCATGTATGGCACCGGCAATTTACCAAAATTCCACGAAGACGCTTTCCAAACCAAGGATGGCTATTGGTTGATTCCGACTTCCGAGGTATCGCAAACTAATTTAATTGCTGATAAAATCATTGATCAGAGTGAACTACCTATGAGATATACTGCTTATACGCCCTGCTTTAGATCAGAGGCTGGAAGCGCCGGGAGAGATACTCGTGGAATGATCAGACTGCATCAATTTAATAAAGTAGAACTGGTAATTTTTGCTACAGAAGAAAACTACTTAGCTGAATATGAACATCTAACTATGGCAGCAGAGGAAATCCTAAAAAGATTAAAACTTCCATATCAAAAGGTATTGAAATGCTCAGGCGATACCACAACATTCTCTGCTGTAAAAACCTATGACCTAGAGGTTTGGTTGCCTGCGCAAAATTGCTACCGTGAAATCTCTAGCTGCTCGCTATGTACGCAGTTTCAGGCACGAAGGATGAAAGCAAGGTATCGCCAAAAAGGTGAGAAAGAAACAAAATTCATATATACTATGAACGGATCTGGACTAGCAGTTGGTAGAACTATTGTAGCGATTATGGAAAATTATCAAAACGAAGATGGCTCTGTAAACATACCAGAAGCTCTTAAGCCATACATGGGTGGCCAGACAGTAATAAAATAAAAACCTACGGCGCATAGAAATCCGTTTTATATCGGTCGCTACGCGCTGTAGGCTATATAAAAACACCTTAACTGTTTTATACTAAGGCGTTGTGATGTTTGCTGCACATAGGCCCGCAGTACATACGAATGTTTCATTCGCAAATGGACATGCATTGCAGTCATCATCTATCAAGCACTCAGGAGGATTGCTAGCACAGAGCTGACTTCCATTTGCTGTGAACTGATCTAAAAAGTTTTGCTGATGAGCTAAACATGCTATAGTTTTAAGATGCGCTATAGCGTCAGTAAGATTTAAATGCTCTTCAAATGCTCTTATTGCAAGCATTAGATTAAGACTATTTATAGCGGTGTGATCGCCGCAACCTTGGCAATCTGGAGCAGGTACAGGTTCTGGCTGTTGGCATGGTCTGCAATCTACTTGTTGTGCATGGCAATGTTTTAGTGACATAATTAACCTCTTGTTAAAATTTTAATAATGAGAATCGTAGCCCAAGATAGTTAATGATTAATTAAATTCATTCATTCTATATATTTTTTTGGGATATGTGGCATTTAAGCACGGAAGTTTTTAGATATATATACTATCTATATTAATATTATGTCATTACTTTTACATTACATATAAAGATAATGCAAAATCCTGGTAATATTGTTGTAGGAGAGTGTAATATGGTTAAAATCATATTTTTTGGCGATAGCTTATCTGCAGATGGTAAGATAAACGGCTGCAAAGCAACCACCCCAGGGGGAAAGGTATGGACGGAGATAGTACCATATATCATAGGAGCAGGAAGCTCTGAAAATCATGCCATTTGTGGCAGTCGTTCCCATGATCTAGAGTCACAAATAGATAGATTCATCAAAAAAAACCCTGAGGCTAAGCAATATCAGGATACAGTTTTTTACAGTATATTGATTGGAGGTAACAACGTCATAAATTTATCATGGACCCATTTCGTTGCAGGCGGGCTATCTGTTATATCTGCAGCATGGCTTGCTTATTTGCAAATAAAAATCCCATTTAGTCGCCATCCATTAAAGCTAATCTACTCTTCTATCAAGCCACTTTTTATATCAGTTGGTGCAGGTATTGCAATGGCTTTCGGCATAACTTTCAATAAAAATGAACATATTAATAAAGGTATCGAGCTAATCTCAATTCATACTGATAATAACCAAAATAATAAATTTATAGTACTACACCTACCCAATATGAATAAAATACCACTAGGGTCAAATATTGGAAACAAAGTATTAGATCATGTAATAATGCCAAATTATAAAAAGCACGTTGGGTCAGTTATTGAAAGCCCAGTAATTGAAAAGGCATTCTCATATGCGCTCGCTCCTTTTATATTTAATTTAAATATGGTGACAGATATCACAAAAACGGTCTTCAACTACATGGATTATTGGATGATGAAATACCAAATTGCAAGCTCTGAAGCGCAAATAGCCATTATAAGCCTTGATAATTTGGAAACAGCAGAAGGGGATTTTTTTGATCCTAAACATCCATCTGCAATTGGTCATCAAAAAATGGCTGAATTTATTGGACGAGAAATAAATGCATTAGTTGATGAAACTAATAAAATACTTTACGGGCTCGATTCTTCATCTGTAGATTGAGAGCTTTCAATAACCCCAGTGATGTTATTATGCTCATAGAGTGCGCTTGCAGCTGCTATAGCAACCCCAAGCTTTAACCCTTCTAGAACGTTTCCTTCACTTCTCTTTAAAAATTCATACGCAACCTCTATAGGAATTGATGCTAATAAATAGAGAGTTTGCGGAATAGTTTTTTCTGCTACACGGTATAAAATATTATTTGTAACGCTGTTCATGAAAGGTTCTTTTGTTATTAAATGCTGAATCGCACCTGCAGAGCCAGCGGCAAGGCCCTGCAGAGATAAATTTATAGCATTATGGATCCGAGATTTATCGATTGGCAAATATTCATCTACTTTATCTCCAAACTCCTCTCTTACTATGCAAGCTGGGATATAGCCAAGTGCCGACACTGTAGCACCAGTAAAATCTCCGTTGTTTGCTGTTATATTAGAAATAAATTCAATCAAAACTGCTTCCGCCGTACAAAGTTTTATATTTTGTATTAACTTAGATGTATTTAAATTAATATATAGAAGGTCTAGCCAGCTATATTCGATTTTGCGCATTCTGGTGCTGGATAACCTTATATCTTCTTGGGTATATAGAGGTATTGTATGCATATTTTAGCTTCCTATAAATTAATATATATAAAATGATATTAAGATATAATTACTAAAAATTAGTAAATTTTAACAAAAAAGTTACTACTCATATACTATTTTGTTGCAAATAGATAGTAGTATCGTATATATTGAAACTATGCATAAGTGAACTTTTTGATAAAAAGCATATATTTATTTCCATGAACTACTTTGAAAGATTTGAACTGAAACTAACTTATGAAATAGACCTCGATATATTGGAACAAAAGTATTTTGCATATCAACAACAATACCATCCAGATAAATTTACAAACAGAAACGAAGGCGATAGAATCAAGGCTCTCCAAGATATTATTGAGATCAACCAAGCTTATGAAGTCTTGAAATCGGACCTGAGGCGAGCGGAATACCTATTGAAGCTTGCAAACATAGATTACGCTCAAGACGAAAGTACCATACATGATCCTGAAATATTGGCAGAAGCTTTTGAAGATAGGGATGCATTAGAATTAATTGAGTCTGAAGATGACTTAAATGCTATGATTATAAAAATAAAAAGTAGATTGGAAATGTGCAAATCTGAATTTAGTAAAGCTTATGAACTGGGTGATTTTAGTACAGCAGCTAAAATTACAATGGAAATGAAATACAAAAACAAGCTATTGGATGATATGCTTGCTAATTAAATAGAATAATCTATAATGAAAAGTACTAATTAATATTCCTGCATCAATGAAAAAAATTATTGTCGTTTAGCTTCTTGATCAAACTAAAACAGCATGGAAAGTATTTCCAATACGGGACTGCTTCATCTAATTTTTAATTTAAACGACGAGATTTTTATGACAAAAACTACACCTGTAGCCGTGTGGCTACTCATTTTTATTGTTGGGTTGCCAATTTTTTCTGAAACGGTTTATACCCCATCGCTACCAGACATCGCAACTAGCCTAGCAACTAGTGAAACACTAGTAGAATACACCCTAACTATATACCTGTTTGCTTTTGCAATAGGAACTATGTTTTGGGGCAAAATATCGGATTCTTATGGCAGGAGGCCCTGTGTCATCTTAGGATTTGCTATTTATATAATTGGCTGCTTAAGCTGCTACTTTTCAACCTCAATTGAAATGCTAATGCTGAGCAGATTTATCCAAGCATTTGGTGGCAGTGTTGGAAGCGTATTAGGTCAAGCTATAGCTAGAGATGCATTTCATGGCCCTGCTCTTGGAAAAATTTATGCATCTGTTGGCGCTGCCATCGCTGTCTTTCCTGCTATTGGTCCAGTTATTGGTGGATTCGTTGCTCAATATTTTGGTTGGTCTGCAACTTTTATAATGCTAACTATAACTGGAACTATTTTGCTGGGTTTAATATGCATAAATCTCATGGAGACACACGCACATGAAAGCAGGAAGAGGGTTAATACATTCCATCTAGCCTTAAGAATGCTTAAAGATCCCAAGGTTGTATGCTGTGGCCTTCTTATTGGGTCTGGTAACGGAATAAATTTTAGTTATTTCGCTGAAGCCCCATTTTATCTAATCAGTTTACTTGGACTATCCCCAATCGTCTACGGCCTAACGTTCCTTGCAACATCAGGAGCATATATGCTTGGGAACATGATATCTAAGAGGCTTCATGAGCATCATCAATACCACACCATAATGGGCTACGGAGCTATTATATTAGTAATAGGAGCTAGTATATTTATCCTCCTAACATTGATTGGAGCTAACAAGTTTCCAGCACCTTTTATGGCGGCAATCGCAGTATCTAGCATGATGATTATTAGCGCTGGTATCGCTATGCTCATAAGCAATTCTTTATATATCTCACTTACAGAGTATCGTGATAATAGTGGTACAGCTTCATCCATATTTGGCCTATTTTATTATCTAGTTATCTCAGTAATAACCTTAGGTATGGGGTACATACATAATAAAACACTCATACCAATGCCTGTATATTTTTTCAGTATTGCTATATTTATGTTTGTAGTGTTTAAATTAATGATTAGGTACTCACGAAACTAGAGAAAGGATCTTTTTCCTCCTCCTTATGCAAAGCCAAAACAATAACTGCTTCTATGTCATCTCTATTGTATGGCTTTGCTATGAATTTTTCGAATGCGCCAAGTTTAGATTCAGCCAACTTAATTTCATCATTATTGAACTTATACATGTAATTTAATTTTTATTGATTAATTCCATGTATTCATCTATATTTTATTCTAATAATCAATGAGTTTACAAAATAGAGGCTGTAAAATGGCAAGAGTTACTATAGAAGACTGTTTAGAAGTTGTTGATAATCGCTTTGAGCTATCAGTATTATCTGGATATAGGGCAAAAGAAATATCTAAAGGCTCTAAGATAAAAGTCGATAAAGATAATGATAAATATACTGTAATTGCTCTAAGAGAAATTGCAGGACATCATCAAGATATAAAAAGTTTGCGCTCAGCATATATACGTAGCCTTCAGAAAAATGCTCAGGCAGAAGATGTTTTGGAGGAAAATGCAGCTATTGATGACGAAACCGCAAGTTCACAGGACTTTCCAGGAGAAAAAAACAACACTTCTCGCTCTATGATTGACGAAGGGATTGAAGAGGAATTTGTTTCAGTGGAAAATTATAGCTTCGACGATGAATTAGAATCAGAATTAGAACCGGAAGTAGAAATCGAAGAAGATAAGGAAGAATAGACTGCTATGGACATAGGAGCTGAAAGCTTAATCAAGAAAGTTTCATCCTATGATAATAATTCTAAATATTTACCGCACCTTGATAAAGCTATAAGTTTTGCGAGATCTGCTCACGAAGGTCAGAAAAGGGACTCCGGCGAACCATACTTTAACCACCCTCTCGCCGTTGCCAATATTCTAGCAGATATGAAACTTGATAGTTTGACTATCATAGTTGCTCTTTTGCACGATACAGTAGAGGATACTAGTATCACCTTAAAAAAAATCTCCAAAGAATTCTCAAGCAAGGTAGCAGAGCTTGTAGATGGCGTTACTAAACTTAGCAAAATAGAAAGCAAAAGCGAAGTTGTTATTCAAGCTGAAAATTTTCGAAAGCTCATTATTGCAATATCAAAGGATATCCGAGTCCTCATAATCAAACTCGCCGATCGCCTGCATAACATGCAAACGCTGCATTATATTAAATCAAGCACTAAGAGGCATAAGATTGCTCTCGAAACCATGGAAATATTCGTACCGCTTGCCGAAAGGATAGGCATGCAAAACCTCAAAAATCAATTGCAAGACTTAGCTTTTCAGGATCTATATCCTGAAGTTAGAAATTCAATAGTAACAAGACTTGAATTGCTAAAGCAAAATGATAAGCAGCTAGTGAATAATATCATATCTGAGTTAATGTCTTTATTAAAGTCCAACAACTGTACTTGCATTATTTTAGGCAGAGAAAAAACACCATACTCAATATGGCATAAAATGAAGCGCAAAGGTATCAATTTTGAACAATTATCTGATGTCATGGCTTTTAGAATTATTACTGATAACATTGAGGATTGTTATAAAATTTTAGGCGTCATTCATACGAATTACCATATCATCCCAGGATCATTCAAAGACTTCATAAGTACACCGAAAAAAAATGGCTATAAATCACTCCACACGGTCATCATAGGGCCCGAGAAGCATAAAATCGAAGTACAAATCCGCACAAAAGAAATGCATGAAGTATCTGAAATAGGCGTTGCTGCCCATTGGTGCTACAAACAAGGCTTTGAAAGCATTGATGGCATAAAATATAACTGGATTATAGAGTTGCTACAAATTCTGGAAGTTGCTTCTGATTCAAGTGAGTTGCTCGAAAATACTAAACTAGAAATGTATTACGACCAAGTTTTTTGTTTTACACCAAAAGGAAGGGTAATTGCACTCCCCAGAGGTGCAAGCGTTATAGATTTTGCTTATGCCGTACATTCAGGCATAGGTAATCATTGCGTAGGAGCTAAAATAAATAGACGAGCAGCTCCGTTGCATACTATACTCCAGAATGGCGATCAAGTAAAAATCACCACCAGCAAGAATCATAAACCCATGCCTTCTTGGGAAAAATTTGCTATTACCGGCAAAGCACTAAGCGAAATAAAAAAATCAATACGCCATGAGAAACGGCAAGAATACATGAACTTGGGTAGAGTTATAGTTTCTCAGCTCCTTGAAGAACATGACATAGAGTTTTCTGAAGAAAATCTAAAAAATACCATCGGCTTTTTCAATAAAAACAGCATGGATGATTTCTTATGCGCGGTCGGTGAAGGACACATAATGCACAATGCAATCTTGAAACAGTTAGTGCCAGAAAAAAAAGTTGCTAAGTTGGTTAAGGACACCTTCTCTTTTTTTGGATTGAATAAAAATACTAGAAGTACTAGCAATAACGATAAAAGCAAAGTCTCTATTAAGGGTCTAATTCCTGGGATGGCGGTACATTTCGCTAGCTGCTGCAACCCCATTCCTGGAGATGCTATCGTTGGAATTCAGCAAACTGGCAAAGGCATCACCGTCCATATTTCTGACTGCGATGTGCTGCAAAATTATTCTACTGACCCAAGCGGCTGGCTAGATCTTGCCTGGGATAAAAATACTCAGAAAGAGTCATACCTTGCAACAATAACTTCTATTATGATAAATAAGCCAGGAAGCTTAGCGACTTTCACTACCGAAATCGCTAAGCACGATGCTAATATCACTAATTTGCGCATACACGATAGAGCATCTGATTTTTTTGAAATCACTTGTGATATTGATGTGAGGGGGGTAAATCAACTGACTAATATCATAACTTCTCTAAGAACGAAGCCATGCATCCATTCAGTTAATCGAGCAATTAGGTGATACTAAAATGCTTACGGCAAGGCCTGTGGAGAAGGACTCAATGTGCGCAAATATGCCAAAATATTTGCAGCTTCTTGAGGATCTTTATACCCAGCAAAAGACATTTTAGTGCCTGGGATAAACTTGCGAGGATTGCGGATGAAATGTAACAAGTCTTCATAGTTCCATGTTCCACCTTTTTTAGACAAACCATCAGAATATGAAAAATCCTTTTTATGCGCCTTATGCGCTCCAACTATATTCCACAGATTAGGGCCAATTTTATTTGGTTCATTTTGATTAAATGTGTGACACAGAGAGCACTTTTTTATGTCTTTCTTCCCCTTATCGGCATCAGCTTTAGCCATCAACTCTTTGATATCTATCACCTCCTCTTTTGGAGGCTCTTTACCAGGCTCTACTTCTTCTTTTACGTCAACATGGTAACCACGCTTAAACTCTTTTTCTGGCTGATATAAAATATCGGCAATATTACCCACCAGCATTGCAAGTATGCCAGCAATTAATATAGTAGCAGCAATTTTATTTAGCTCGAAGCCGTCCATTTCGGATTTTTATCAAAAAATTATTTCAATTATAAATTTGTTATATTAGAAAAAACCTCATATATCAACTAGCTTTATTACAAAGCACCTACAAAGATAGTTCACATATTAATGGAACGTGATCGGATGGATTTTCTGCACCACGTAATTTTTCATCAATTTCTGTCAATTGCAATTTATCAGCTGCCTTAGGTGATAGCAAAATGTGATCAATAAGCATCCCTTTGTTGCGCTGCCATGATCCTCCTCTATAATCCCACCAACTAAATTGATGTCCATGTGGGTTTACCAATCTATATGCATTATAAAATCCTAGGTTTAGCAGCGACCTAAACTTCTTTCTTACTTCTAGCGAAAACAACACGGAGCCTTGAGTTGAAATAGGATCATAGTTATCTATATCTTCTGGAGCAACATTAAAATCTCCTCCTATAACCAAATATTCATCTAAGTCTAAAAGGTTTTTCATATGTGCTTTTAATGCATCGAAGAATTTTAGTTTTAAAGGATATTTATCAGATTCTAAATCCTCACCATTGGGAACATATACAGAGGCTACTCTAATTGCTGCTCCTTTAATGCTTATTACAGCTTCTATATATCTTGAATGCTCGGGTAGAGGGCTACCATCCAATGTTGTTATAAATTCATCAATTGGAAATAAACTCAATATCGCAACACCATTAAAGCCCTTTTGGCCAGCCACGGCTAAGTTATAGCCTAGCTCCTCTATAGCTTCTCGTGGAAATTTATCATTTTCGCACTTTATTTCTTGAAGTAAAACTATGTCAGGCTTTTTATCTTTTAACCAACCAAGGAGATGGTTTTTTCTGACATTTATTGAATTGACATTCCATGTAGCGATTTTCATATATCTAAATTATCATAAAGAACCGAGTATAACAGCTTTAATTTAGATTATTATAATTTTTTTCTTTTATTATGATCCTATCAAGTATCTTAAGTGGCCACCATAATATTACTCCCCATACTAACGTCAGCAGAATAAAATATAGTATATTCATTAATAGAAATGACTCGATTATTTTTAATTCAATCATTAAAAATACATTGATCGCCGCTATACCAGCAAATAAAAAACCACGCCTTTGAATGAATGAAATTTCAATCACTGTCAAAAACACACCTATTGCCAACCAGTAAAACGCATCAGACATTTATTATTACTTTTATTTACTCCGCATAAGCTAACATACAAAAGCAGTAATTCAATTTTTAATTGCTAGTTTACAGAATAAAGCTTGGAATAAAGATATAACGCTGCAAAATTGTTACTATCTAATTCTATAGCTTTCTTCAAGTCATTAAGACAAATGTCTATCTCGCCCAATTTATGGTACATCAAAGCGCGCTTATAAAACAAAAGAGAGAAATTCTTATGATATTCATTATGTTTTTTTTCTAGAAGTTCTACTGCAAAATCAAGGCATTTTTTAGCTTTGATAAAATCTTTTTTAAAAAGATACGCCAGACCTAGCGAGAAATGAGCATTACCATATTTTTCATCTTCTCTAAGGGCAAGCTTTGAATATTTGATGGCTTCATCATATTGTCCATTCATTATATAGCTCATCGAAAGATCATGAAGCATATACTTATTGCAAGAACGCTTTAGAGATATAAGCATATTGCAGATTGCTTGCTTGAACTCCTGTGCATTATAATGATTTATGGCAGTATTATAGTGACAGTCATCGAGATTTTTCTGACTAATGTTCATATAGCCAAACTCTGTAATCAATTTATTTATATAAATTTTCGGTATATTTTTAGATAATGCTCCTCCATCATTCAATATAGCGATAGAACTTATAGCATCTTGATTATTATGATCTTGAAAAATCGCCATGGCAAAATCAATTTTTGCACTATCCAATTGATTTTGAAAAATATTTGCATACCCCCTAAAAAAATAACAAGCTGAAGCTTGATAGTGAATAAAATGGTGATATTTAGAAATAACGTAAATATCTTTACTTATATTTGAGATCTCATTAGAGATTTTAGCTTGAGTTTTTTTCTTTAAAATGCTTAATATACTTTTATACATTTTTATCTTCCTATATAATAAATGTTATGATTTTATGTATACTTAATCAAGATGGTACATCGCCATGAAAGAATATTTATGGAATGAAGAGCTTATAAAGCATGTAACAGGAGCAGAAATATATGGCAAATTCTCTGGAACAACTATCTGCATAGATTCTAGAAAAGCAAAACCTGGCTGCATCTTCGTAGCATTTAAGGGTACAAAAGTGGATGGACATGAATATGTTGCAGAAGCTTTTGCTAAAGGAGCAAGCGCAGCAATTGTAGAGCATATACCAAATAACACCTCTATAGATAGGACAAAACTCGCTCTAGTTAAAAATAGCGAAAAAGCAATTGAAGACCTAGCAGATTTCAATCGCAATACATGCAAAGCAAAAATCATAGCAGTCACTGGAAGCGTAGGCAAAACTAGCACTAAAGAAGCCTTGACCATAGCTTTTAAAGCCTTAGGAAAAACCCATTGCAGTGAGGGTAACTACAATAATAAGCTTGGTATGTCTATTAGCTTAGCAAGCATGCCAAAAAATACTGAATTTGCAATATATGAGCTTGGTATGGACCACGCTGGTGAGATTGAAGTATTAACAAAAACCTTAAAGCCGGATGCAGCAATAATAACAACAATTGCCCCAGTACATCTGGAACATTTTAATTCCGTTGAAGGTATAGCTAGGGCTAAAGCTGAAATATTTTTAGGCATGAAAAGTGATTCATATGTGATATTAAATGGCGACAATGAATATTATGATTTGCTCAAAGAGTTGGCAGAAAAACAGAAGATCAAAAACATCACTAGCTTTGGAGAAAAACCTCAGAACGACAGCTTCTTGATTAACTATAAAAGAGAAGGAACTATAAGCCATATCAGCGCCTCAATTATTGGACAAAGGCTGGATTATGAAATAGCAGCATACGGAAAGCACCAAGCAATTAATACAGTTGCTGTGTTAGCAGTGATAAAATCTATGTCCTTAGATTTAAAAAAAGCCTCTGAAAGCCTTAAGGAATTTAACAATGTAAAAGGTCGTGGTAAAATTAGCTCTATTATTTTCGACAACAAAAAACTCCTTCTTATAGACGATAGCTATAATGCTAGTCCTAAATCTGTGAACGCAGCTCTAGCATCAATCAAAGATATCTGTGCTGGCAGTCCTTCCGTAGAGAGACGCATTGCAATACTTGCTGATATGTATGAGCTAGGGGATGATTCCATATCAATGCATAAGGGATTGCTGCCCGTAATAGAAAAAAGCGGGATAGATAAGGTTATAACTGTTGGAGATCTCATGAAGAACTTATTTGATGTTTTGCCAAATAATCTCAAACTAGCACATTTTAATGATTTTAGATCAGCAATAAATCATGTATGCTCACATGTAAATGACAATGACTGCATTTTAGTGAAAGGTTCATTCGGAACAAAAATACATGAATTAGCTAACTATTTATTGGAAGAGAAAAAATGATCTATCAGATTTTTACCTCTGGCGGGGATATGCCTTTTGTAAATATTTTTAGGTATATTACATTCAGGAGCGGCTGTGCGATGTTCACAGCTCTCATAATCAGCATGCTTATTGCTCCTTACTTTATTAATTTGTTTAAAAGAATTCACCCCAAAGGTCAGCCAATAAGAAAAGATGGCCCACAAAATCATCTCACTGAAAAACACGGAACTCCGACTATGGGTGGTGTCATAATATTGGTATCGCTAGTTTCTTCTATACTACTCTGGTCAAATTTATCAAATCCTTATATATGGATAGTATTGTTTGTTACCATATCTATGAGCTTACTAGGATTTATGGATGATTATTTGAAAGTTTCTTACTATCATTCAAAAGGTATAAGCGGAAAAGCAAAGTTAATAATGCAAACTATGATAAGTATTATTGCTTGCTTGGCAATTCAAAAATATAGTGCACCAGAATATCAAACGCATGTCGCAATACCTTTTTTCAAAAACATACTTATAAATCTTAGCTATTTTTATATTGTCTTTGTTATAGTGGTAATAGTTGGGGCTTCTAATGCCGTAAACCTCACTGATGGATTAGATGGTCTTGCAATCGTTCCCATAGCTTTGGTTGCTGGGTGTTTTGCAATTATCTGCTATGTAGTTGGTAATCATGTATTTTCTATATATCTGCAACTACATTACGTTCCTGGAGTAGGCGAGCTTACTGTATTTTGCTCCGCTTTAGTTGGAGCAAGCTTAGGATTTTTATGGTATAACGTCCATCCTGCAAACATATTTATGGGAGACACTGGAAGCTTAGGTCTCGGCGGTGCGCTAGGTACAATGAGCGTAATTGCTAAGCATGAATTTGTACTTGCCATTGCTGGTGGGATATTTGTAATGGAAGCACTATCAGTAATAATGCAAGTATATTACTTCAAAGCTACAAGAGGTAAGAGGCTTTTTTTGATGGCACCAATCCATCATCATTTTGAGAAAAAAGGTTGGACTGAATCTCAGGTAGTAGTAAGATTTTGGATCATAGCTGTTATTTTTGCTTTACTTGGATTATCAACATTGAAACTGCGTTGATAATCATAATTACACTAGAAGATTTATATGAGATACAAATCACTAATAAAACTTGCTATCATCTGCTTTATAATATATGCAATTTACGCTAGCAATAGTCATTTACTTAAAAAATGGGCGGATAAAGCATCATATAATCTCAGCACTCTAAGATCACCAACAGATAATAATACAGAAATACCAGAGCAATCTAAAAAAAATAAAGAAGATTTAGTTCAATTCAAAATCTCATCTAAAAATGAAGATTCTGTGATTGGAAACATCGCTGCCTCCACGATAAATAAAATACTCGAAAATCCACAGGGTAGAGCAGTATTTGAGGGAGTAGTTAACAACATGGTTATTAATTATCATGGTGCCTTAGGACAAGATATCTTAAATACTGAATTCATCATTAAAGATATAGAATTTGGATCTGGAGATCAGCTAAAATGCGGCGGGATCGCAGAGATAGAATACAGTGTAGTTGAAAGTGCAAAAGAAAAAGCAGAAGTAAAATCTTTATCAGAAAAAACAAAAAAAAGTTTAATTATAGGAGAAGGCAAGATAAATAAATTGATTGAAAATGGCATCATAGGAATGAAAAAAGGTGGCACTAGAAAGGTGATATACGGAAAACCAAATGATAGTAAATTTATAATTGCAGAAGTTTCTTTGTTGGATTTTAAATCCGAAAAAACAACTAAATTACCAAGTAAAATATTCATAGAAAAAACTAACTATCCTGGCCAGATATTTGGACCTAAAATAATGTGCGGAGATACGTTAGATGTTAATTATAGTATATCTAATTTAAAAGGTAATATACTATTCGATTCACGAAAAGAAAATAAAAAAATTCGGCTACAAATAGGCAAAAAACCAACTCCAAACGTACTATCAGATGGACTTCTTGGCCTTACAAAAAGCAAGACCAAAATAGCATTAATTGCAACTCCAAAAGATCTACAGTACACAGATCCTTTAAATCAAAACTTGATTCCGCAAGATTTAAATATACCTAACGATGAACTACTCCTATTAGAGATTGATACCAATGCGTAAGGTAATCTCTTACTGGCTTTTTTTATGCGCATTTATGGTACTTATCATGATTGCTATCGGTGGCTATACACGACTTGAAGGAGCTGGACTTTCGATAGTAGAATGGAAGCCAGTTAAGGGTATTTTTTTACCTAAAAATGAAACCGAATGGACAATGGAATTTGAAAACTATCAGCGTTTTCCCGAATACAAACAAAAAAATTTCAATATATCACTAAGCGAGTTTAAAAGAATTTATCTCATCGAATATCTGCATAGATTTCTAGGCAGGATGATTGGATTGGTATTCGTTATACCACTTGCCTTTTTTGCCCTTACAAAAAAAATTACTTTTTCAGAAATAAGATATTTTTCCATGATTTTTCTATTAGGCGGAGCGCAAGGATTTATGGGATGGTATATGGTTAGTAGCGGCTTGGTTAAAGACCCTTCCGTGAGCCAATATCGGCTCACTGCACATTTATTAATGGCTATTTTGATTTACAGTTTACTTGTGTGGCAAGGGTTGAAATTTTATAATAAGACCAATAAAAAAACATTATCCTCCTCTCCTCACTTTACCATTCTAACTATCCTAGTCATGCTGCAAATCACCTTAGGTGGCTTACTTGCTGGCCTGCATGGCGGGTTAATTTATAATACCTTTCCGCTTATGGACGACAAATTCATACCACCTGGGCTATTCTTTCTTTCGCCTATATATTTGAATTTTTTTGAAAACATCACTATGGTGCAATTTTTGCATAGGATGCTAGGAATGCTTATAGTGTGCTACAGCGCCTATATTGCCATAATAACCAGAATGAAAATATTTTTTGCACTCATAGTTATGCAGTTTCTTTTGGGAATTTTGACATTGCTTAAATTAGTTCCTACTCATCTTGCTCTCGCTCATCAACTCCTCGCAATAGTTCTTTTAACTAACTTGCTCCTCATCTTAAATAATTCATATACTCATAAACTATCTTAAAATTGGGTTAGTTTTTGGTGCTTGGCTTGCAGTGCCCTGGCATATAATTTCAGTTCAAATGTAATAAATTTTATCTTTATTTATAATACAGCTGCTCCTCGCGCCTGATATGATTTAATCTGGGAATTGGTATAAGTAGTCCTTACTAGCTTCATATTCGCACGCTTCACCGGCAATCGATAAAGCTGGAAGTTGGCTTTTCTCAGGCACAAGTGTTGCTTCTGTTTTTGTGGTATTATCGAAAAAAGGATTATGATAGACATACCTTAGCGAGACATAAGACACGAACGCAGCATTAAAGTAATACGATTGCTTGCCGAAGTTATAATATGCTGCAGCAGTTGCTATAGGTAAATTTTTCACTATCCCAGTGAAATTTGTATCGTAGTGAGCACCCACCAAAGCGTTATAAAAAATCGTAGCATCGATTAATTCTCTTATTGATGTAAGCTTTAGGAGAGCTGATGCATGCTCTGATAGACCATCTTTATGCAATATAATAGAATTAGAGATATATACATTATTACTGTACGCTTCTAGAAGTTCTACAGCATGAGGGACTGTATGCCAATATAGAGTTGAGCTTATATTATATTTATCCTGATAAATATTTTTGTGTATCTCGGTAGCTATCTCATAGCATCCATTATTTATGCCGCCTAGGATTATTTTAAAAAATAAAACGTTCTTTAAGATTTTTTGTTCATCTGCAGAAGCTTTATTAATTGTTACAAAGTCTACCAGGGTTTTAGTGATGCTATACTTTATTAAGCCACCCATAAATCCCAAAGAAAATTTACTTATAAGTTTATAACAATAATTGCGGTAAGTATCTCTGAAAACATAGCTCGCAAAATTTCCTAAAGTGTAAAAAGCTGTGACTTTATAGTTTTTTGTAGTCATATAAGTAACGATGCTCTCGGTACTTAACGATAGAATAACATTTTGCCATATTATTGATAATCCATTCATAGAATATCTTTAAATATGCAAAGCCTTACCGAAGGCATTGAGAACTGATTCATGCATCATTTCAGATAGAGTAGGGTGAGGGAAGATAGTGTGCATGAGGTCTTCTTCAGTAGCCTCAAGATTCATAGCTATGACATAGCCTTGTATCATTTCTGTGACCTCATGGCCTACCATATGCGCCCCTAAAAGCTCCCCTGTTTTTTCATCGAAAATTGTTTTTACGAAGCCATCAGTCTCACCTAAGGCAATTGCCCTTCCATTGGCGATGAATGGGAAGCGCCCTATTTTGATTTTGTAACCAAGCTCTTTTGCTTTTTCTTCAGTTAACCCAACGCTCGCTACTTGTGGCATCGAATATGTACAGCCTGGAACTAGATTCTTTTTTAATGGTTTTACACCCTTAACACCGGCAATTTTTTCCACGCATATTATAGCCTCATGACTTGCCTTATGCGCAAGCCAAGGTGCACCGGCAACATCGCCTATAGCATATATACCTTTTTCATCCGTTTCGCACCACTCATTTGTGACTATATGGCCTTTTTCGCTTCTGATCTTAGTCTTCTCTAGGCCAATATTTTCTATATTACCAGCAATACCAACTGCCATTATTATCGCATCGAAACTCTTGATTTCTTTTTTACCATCAATTTCAATCTCAGCTTCTACGGTGTTATCAAGCTTTTTGACAGCTATCAATTTAGATTTAGTATGGATTTTGATGCCTTTGCTAGTTAAAGATTTTTTCATGAACTCTGACACTTCATGATCTTCCACTGGCAGGATTCTATCAATGATTTCAAGTACAGTTACCTTAGATCCTAAGTTACTGTAAAAGCTTGCAAATTCAATGCCAATAGCACCCGAGCCAACGACTAATAATTCCTTAGGAAGTGAATTTGGAACCATAGCCTCTTTGTAAGTCATCATATACTTGCCGTCAGGTTCAAACCCAGGTAAGACCCGTGCGCGTGCGCCGGTGGCGATTATAATATGTTTTGCCTCGATTGCGTTCTGAGCATTATCTATAATTTCTATCCTGCCAGGAGAAGAAATTTTTGCCTCACCCATTATCACATTAATTTTGTTTTTCTTCATCAAATGGCTGATGCCAGATGAAAGTTGAGCCGATACTTTGCGTGATCTATCAACTATTTTGGCAAGATCATAGCTTATTTTATCTACTTTTATGCCATAATCCTCAGATTTTTTGATGAGATTATTCACTTCAGAGGATTTTAATAATGCTTTAGTCGGAATACATCCCCAATTTAAGCATATTCCTCCCAAATGTTCCCTTTCAACAAGGCATACCCTTAAGCCCAATTGTGCAGCTCTTATAGCCGCTACATAGCCGCCAGGGCCACCACCAATTATCACTAAGTCATAGTTTTGAGTAGTCATATCATTTTCCTTATTTTGCTAGATTAAAAGCCTAGATGGATTTTCAATATATTCCTTGAATGCTTGGAGCACGTTTGCACCAACTACGCCATCAACTATACGGTGGTCACACGATAAAGTAATATTCATAACAGTTATGATTTTGATTTCTTTATTCACCACTGCAGGAATTTCCTGTCCCGCGCCTATAGCAAAAATGCAGCTTTGAGGCGGATTAACTATTGCGTTGAATTGCTTTATTCCAAACATACCAAGATTGGAGATGCTTGCACTGCCACCTTGGAATTCATCTAATTTTAGCTGTCCTTTTCTTGCTCTGCTTGCTAGATCTTTCATTTCCTTTGAAATTACGAAAATAGATTTTTGATCAGCATTTTTTACGATAGGTGTGATCAAGCCATCATCAATAGAAACCGCTACAGAGATATCAACGTTATTATAGCGGATAATCGATTTTTCTCCCCAACTTGAATTAGCTTGAGGAACTTTTTTTAATGCCATAGCTGCTGCTTTGATGGCAAAATCATTAACGGAAATTTTCCATTCAGGGCTTTTTTGATCTGTCGCAGAGTTAATTTCTTCTCGCATCTGTAGCAATCTTTCGATATTGCAGTCTATTGATAAATAGAAATGTGGCACTTGTTGTTTTGATTCGCATAACCTTTTAGCTATGACTTCTCTGATATTAGAAATTGGTAGCTCAGATACTTCAGGTGTTACTCGTTTTAGCTCAAATTTAGTAGGTGATGAGGAAAAAGATGATGACATAACATCCGCTTTCACTATCCTTCCATGTGGACCAGAGCCGGTGAGTTTGCTCACGTCTATATTGCATTCAGACGCAATCCTTTTTGCAAGAGGTGTGATAAAAACACGCTCTGCTGTAGAAGATGGTGGAGTATTAATGTTAGTGGGAGTAGTTGGAGCCTCCTTAGCTTTTTCTGCGATTTTTTCTGGTGGCGCTTGCTCTTGAGATAAATTCATATTTTCTAGTGCAGATTTATCTTCACCTTCTTCAAGCAATATGGCAATAATGGAATTAACTTTGACGTTTTTGCTATTTTCAGTAATGATAATTTTAGCAAGAATTCCTTCGTCTGCTGATTCAACTTCCATGGTTGCCTTATCGGTTTCAATTTCAGCAATAACTTGTCCTGGCTTAATTTTATCGCCTTCTTTTTTATGCCATTTCGCTAAATTTCCTTCTGTCATTGTTGGAGAAAGAGCTGGCATAAGTATTTTTATAGGCATGTTTATCCCTCTTATATAGCTATCATTTACATATAGGTATTTCTATAATAAATTTGTGAAAATGTCTATAATTTCATGAATACAACAAGAATTTAAAATCGTTTCTAGCCGCATTCTTGAGGGGGGAAGGGTATAGTCTATATTATAAAAAATCAATAAGATACGCTCTACGATCAAGATATGTCTAGGAAGATATCGAAATGTAGTTTTTAACGAACATGGATGTTGTATTACTAATGATAATGCCACAGAAAATATCGATATACTTAGAAAGTGGGCTCTTAATATACTACATAAAGCCATAACGAAACCTACCTAGGCCATGTAAAGGCTAACAATAATGATTGACTTACAATTTATAAACTATTAGATTGAAATCTTAAATTATTTAAGAGGGTTTATATGTCTATTACCGATAGTTCCGAAAAAAATCAACCAGTTGAAGAATTGTCTTCTGCAATAAGCAATTTTCTCGTAAGAGCAGATGTTCTAATAAAAAGCAACAAGCAAAGTTTGAAAGATGTGTTTAAAAGCTCTAAAGAAAATGATCTTCCATCTATTATGGCGAATGGTGTTAAGATATACTACTCGATTGGTAGGGAGCAGATTCAAGAAACCTCAAAGCTTTTTAAGGATTTAGTTGATGCTCACACTAAATGGAAGATTTCATATAGTAATCCAGAAGAGAACGTGTCTACCTTAAAAGCAATTGCAAAAGGGTCTTGTATTAATCTTCCACAAGACAATACAATACTGCCGTTGTTTAAAGTTACATGTTCATTTGGAGTCGCGTTAAAAAGCATTTCTGATCCTATTATGCTCAAATTTTTTCAAGGTGTGAAGCTAATACAAGAAGGTATCAATTCAGCATATAATAGCGATAGCGAAAAAAAAGATTATGAGCTTTTACTTGGCATACTTGAAAACATATGTGATAAGGATATAATAGATACTCCAAATTTATATGATTCTAAAGTTCTTGAGATTACCCAAGGAGATCAAGGAGGCTTAAGTCTAAAATTATTTGCTGATTTCCTCAGTGATCCAACCAGCTTATATGATGTGGTACCAAGCGGAAAGAGTACTTCGGATGAGTTATAAAGGAACTATACAGAGTGCTTAGCACTTTGATTTGTCTGGGATGTCAGATCTATATGACTTTTGTCATCCTAGACAAAGCGAATATGTCGCAGTCTGCTATCTTATAATCCGCGGCCCTTGTTTTGTTGAGCTCTTTCCCTGCGAATTTTTGCAGCCAATTTACCAGATGGAGTCTGTCGACGTTTTTTTGCAAGAGTCTCTTCAAGATTTTTTATACGTTTTTCACATCTGCCTGTAATATCTTTTACTCCCTCTTCAGATGAAAGCTTATCCATTGTTATTCCAGGATTTTCTCGTAGTATACTATATTTCATCTCAAGTATCTTATATTCTTCTTTTTTTAATGCCTCTATAGACTTTGAAGCCTGAATTTTAGTTTTTATGAATCCAAGCTTACCTACTATCCCCATTGCCAAACTTGCAGGGCCTAACATATATTTTGTTGCCATCTCTACAGCCCCTTTAGCCAATTCTAGCTTTCCTGGGTTAGTTGCTGTTTTAAATTTCTTCAACTTGGTTTTATCGATTAGTATACGCTTTACTTTATTATTTTGTCTAATCTTCAGAAACAACCTTAGCCTCCTTATTCTTTGGCTATATATGTACGGAGTGCTTAGTATCACCACCTCATTAGCCATGCTACCTTGTATCTCTTCTTTAGCTTTCTCTCTGTTCATTTGCTCTATGCTACCTGCCGCTATAACTGCTATTCCTCCAGCAAGAACTAATGGAGGACAGCCAACTGAAGCAAGAGATACAGCTCCGCCAGCGATGGCCCCGATGGCTCCAATTTCTGGTTTTGTTAGAATTTTACCTGCTCTTCCAAGTTTACTTTTGAGCCTTGCTACATGGACCTTTACTTTAGGAACTGAGCCAAAAAAATTCAATATACTTCTTGGGAGTGCTATTTTTGAGATGAAACTAATTCCTCCTCTGACCCTCTGGTCATATAAAGGAGAAATTATGAGAGGAATACCAGATGCTAGTAAGCTAACCAAGTCAGATAAAAAAACAAAGGATCCTGATAAAGAAGGCATAATGTTATAGTAGTTTTATATTATATTTATTATATTATTATAGAGCTTAAACATTAATAAATTGTAACTATGGTGTCTAAAAAAAATAAATTAGCTATTTATGTGCACTGGCCATTTTGCAAAAAGAAATGCCCTTATTGTGACTTTAACAGCCATGTTTCAAATGATATAAACCATGATAGGTGGCTAAAAGGCTATCTGCAGGAAATAGAATATTTCAAAGAATTTATTAGTAATAGAAAAATAAATTCTATTTTTTTTGGTGGGGGCACTCCTTCTCTCATGAATCCTAAATCTGTTGAGGCGATCATAGATAAGCTCAATAACATATCTGCTTTTGAAAATATAGAAATCACCTTGGAGGCAAATCCAACTTCTATTGAGGCCCAGAAATTTGAGGACTTTAAAAACGCTGGGGTAAACCGAGTTTCTATAGGAATACAATCCTTAAATGATACGGCCCTCAAATTTTTAGGTCGCGAACATTCTAGCAGAGAGGCTATTGATGCTGTTAAAATTGCAGCTAGCGTTTTTGATAATTATTCAATTGATTTAATCTATGCAATACCAGAGCAGACATTAAAGGAGTGGAAAACCGAACTCAATGAAGCACTGCAATATGCCAATAATCACATCTCCCTATATCAATTAACCATCGAAAAAGGAACGGATTTTTACACGCAGCATAAAAATGGGGTATTTAATATCCTTGAGCAAGAGCCTGCGCTAGAGCTATATGAAGCAACTAACGAAGCTTTAGCAAATCAAGGTTTTGATAGATATGAAATTTCAAATTATGCCAAACCAGGGTTTGAATCGCAGCACAATTTGAGTTATTGGAGGTACGATCAGTACCTAGGAATAGGCCCAGGAGCCCATAGTAGAGTCAATCTTAATGCAGAACAATTATCTAGCATGGTAATGCTTCATAACCCCGATAAGTGGTTAAATAATGTTGAAAAATCACAGCATGGTATTCAGCAATTGAAGGCCCTCACCATGCAAGAAGTTGCTTCAGAATATGTGCTGATGGGCTCTCGCCTAGAAGAGGGACTAAGCTTGAGTAACTTTACTACTAGATTTGGCAGCAATCTAAGTGATTTTTTAGACGGCGATAGGCTTGATTTTTTTGCTAAAAATAATTTGCTAATATATGATAGAAATAAACTTAAACTTACAAATAAAGGTAAAACGCTTCTGAATTACATAAGCGCACAAATTTTAAAAACATGACTCTATCTGTAGATTTATCAGAAAAAATTAAAGCTATAATAAGTGAAAGTGGACCTATGCCAGTTTCGGAATTCATGCGTATTGCTCTTAGGAGCTATCACAATAGCTACTATGTTGCAGATATGGGGATTGGAAAAAGAGGAGATTTTATCACAGCTCCTGAAATTAGCCAAATATTTGGAGAAATAATAGGTGTTTGGTGCGCAAATTATTGGCAACTTGCCGGAAAACCTAAAAACTTCAACTTAATTGAGCTTGGACCTGGCAAGGGGACGTTGATGAGTGACTTACTCAGGGCAACAAAGGGTGTAGATGATTTTCATAAAAATATAAACATATCTTTAGTTGAGATAAATCATCAATTTAAAGAAATACAGAAAAGTGCTATTAACCATCATTCTGTTAATCACTATGAATCGTATGACCAGATAGAGCCTGGCTTTTCAATAATTGTTGCTAATGAGTTTTTTGATGCACTTCCTATAAATCAATATATAAAAAAGAAGGATAAATGGTTCGTCAATATGGTTGATTTAAATAGTGACCGTAGTCATTTATGCATCAATTATTATGATGCCAATGATAATATTAGGAGTTTTTTGAGCAATCAATATAACCACATTCCTGATGAAGGTATTATAGAAATCAATGATGAAGCTAATATATTAATAAAAAAAATCACCAAAAATATTATGAAATATGGCGGTGCAGTCTTGATCATTGATTATGGTTACACGGAGAGCACAAATAGGAACTTCATCTCAACTTTACAATCTGTAAAGAATCATAAATTTCATCCACTGTTCAAAGAAATTGGCAGTGCGGATCTAACTAGCCACATAAATTTCACCAATTTATACGATACTGCAAAGATTTATGATGGTGTTATTCATGGGCCCGTAACTCAACGCGACTTTTTACTACGCATGGGGGCTGATCTGCGAAGGGACTTGCTAATACAAAATGCTAAAACCTCCGCAGCAAAAAAACAAATTCTCTCAGGATATGAAAGGCTAACATGCCACAAACAAATGGGGGACCTATTTAAGGTGATGGCCATAACAAACCATCAAGTGGTTGATATAGGCTTTTAAGTTGCGTTTAGACTAATTCTTTAACTTTTTCGGTGCTTAAGCCAGTAAGATCGGCTATTTCTTCTAAGGATTTATTTTTAGATAACATTTTTCTCGCCACTTCAGCCAGCCCCTCTGCCTTTCCTTCTGCTCTTCCTTCTGCTCTTCCTTCGACTATTCCCTCGGCTCTTCCTTCGACTATTCCCTCGGCTCTTCCTTTTTCTAAATTCTCTTCTATGGTCAGCTCTTCGGCCTCAGAAAGCAGCCTTGCCCTAATATATGCATCATACTGAATGTCAGTCCAATTAAATTTCTCCACTGTATTGTAAGCTTTTAATACCCATCGATCCTTTATCGTCTCGGGTGGCTTTTTATCATCCCTTGATTCTGCTAAAAAGTAAATCCAATAATCCTCGATATTCTTTAACTCTTCTGGTTTCTTTTTAAACTTATTCAACTCAATAAACACATATGAGAGCTCGAACAAATGCTGTTTATTTGTTGTTTCTTCTTTTGTTCTATGATAGCTGATATATTCTATTTCATCTGGAAATAAATTTTCTCTACTAACTGCCACCAATATCACAGGCATCAACCCTTTGTGCGAATCTCCTTTAGGTAGTTGGGATACATAAGTATGAGATGCATAAAACTGTACTCTTTTTAAAAAGTGCGATCGCCTAAGGTTTTGCATTTCAACTACAAACCAATTACCTTCCTGATCTCTGCATTTTAGATCAAAGATACTTTTTTTCCCCTGCCCGAGATCAGGCACTTCTTCGGTTGGTACGAATTCTATTTCCTCAATCGCAGAACTTCCAGATAGGCGCAATATCCCATTTAAAAAATCCTTCATAACATCTTTGTCAGAAAATACTTTTTTAAATGCTAGATCGTTGGTTACGTCTAAATACCTGTTCGTCATATCTATCCCTCTACTTATAAAATAACTACAAATACTATAGTATAAAAATTAAAAGGATACCATACTATAAAAACAGTATTAAATTACATTATCTGAAAATAAGGAGATAATTGGTATATTAATAATGCACAAAAGTTGACATATATTAGTATTGATGTTAAATGTGTAGTTTTTAGTAACTATTAGATAGATGCAGTATAATGACAAAATGTAAAGGAACGCTAGATACACGACTACACGATGCAGTAATTACAAAAGACCTTGGTTTAGTGAAAAGTCTTTTGCAAGAAGACGGAGGTTTACATGCTTTGACTGCACAAGATGAGCATGGACTAACCCCTCTGCACCATGCTGTTATTAGTGAGAATATAGAAATTTTACAGGAGCTATTGAGCAAAATAAATCCTCTAGAGGCAGTAGACAGCGAAGGAAAAACACCAATATTTTATACTAAAAGTGAAGAGGTATTTGAATTATTACTCTCTTCAGCTGATGAACCTACCACAAAGGCTCTTTTAGTCGCGTCAGTAAGCGAGAATAATCTAGACAAGGTTAAATGGTACGTAAAACTTAATCCTGTTAACCAGGAATATAACCTTTTACATTATGCAAATACAGTGGAAATGGCTCAATTATTGGTTAAGTATGGTGCTGACCCCAGAATAGCAAATGCTGATGGCCTAACTCCAGCGAAGGCTTTAGTTTCTTTAAGACCTCATGAAAGCATAGATCTCTTGAGATATTTAAATGAAGTAGAAGAATATTTAAATAATAAAGAGATAGAATGTGTCGATTCATCAGAATCAGATGATGATGCTCCACAAGAAGAAAGCAAAGTCACTGTACGCGATCTCATAGATAAAACAGATGATCTTCCTGTAGTCGCTATAGGAGAGGCACATTTCCATTACATCATCACTAATAAAGCACTAAAAGAGCTGCAAAGACTTCAGGGCAATGCTAGAGACACAATAGTGCGTATGTTGCACAGCGGAGATTTTAGTTTAGTTAGAGAAAAAGGACAGGCGGGCTTAAAATGGATAGGTACAAGTGGTGGCACTATAAGATATGAATTAAAAATAAAAAACAAAGATTTAGGGAAACTTAGGGTCCACGCAATATTGCTTGAAAAATCCAAGACTCTAGTTTTCTACGATACTTCATATACTGCTACAGGTCAGATAAGAATTATGCAAGAGAGGATGACTGAAGGAAAAATAGCAACAATACTAGACAGTAAAGCTGTTAGATCTATAAAGGCTGCTCTTGATGATGATGTTGCAATACATGATGGTGCAGATAAAGAAGAGTCGTACGTCCAGAATACAATACCAAGTGATATAGCACCATCGTCTACACCGCCCGCTCTGCCAACTACAACATCGTCCAGTTCTATCTCTAGCACACCAATAATTTTAAAGTCCTTGAGCAAACCTCATAAAAGTGCACTAGAAGCTATAGGGGCTATCGCAAAAGAAATTTATTCTCAGGATTTTATTACTATAAGCAAGGCAGATGCAGAAGAGATAAGAAAGTACATAGTTAATATGCGAAAAATAGAGTCTTCTCTTTCTGTGAAGCAGGTGCAAGATTTAATCAGAGTATCGTACGCTATATCAGAGCATATAAAAGGAAATTTTCTTAAAGAATCTATAGGCGCATGTATTGGATTATTACATGATCCAACAGAACATGAGATATCTACGTTAGAAAGCGAGTTAACTCATTTAAAGCCCTTTACATATTTAGTTGCTAAACTCCCGAAGCCTTATAACCAACTAACTGTTACGGCATCTCCAAGGCCAAGTGCATCGATTATAAAACCAATAAACTCTAAAAAGAACCCTGCATCTACTAATACTAGGCCACATGTCACCACCTCTTCTATAGCACCAAAAATTATAAAACAAAGTGGACCTCAAGAATTCTTAAAAAGCCACCAACTACAATATAAAGGTGCTATTGCGAGTGGCATGATAATGCAAGCTATAGAAAACAGAAAGGCAATAGAGCAGGCATTAATACAAAATGGGGTCATACCGAGGGAAGGATTCATTTCTGAGGATAGTTATATTAAATTTATCAAGAGCGATAATTTTTGGTATTTTATGCACTTTGCTACTGGGTTAGGTTTCCATTGCATATTTCCAAATATTCCTGCACAACCACAATCTTCTTGGATAAAAGCAATTGCTCTACCTGCTATCAAGACAACAAGCTTAATGTTTTCTGAAAGTAGCCCAATAAAATATACTCACCCTAGCAAAAAACCATCATTTTTAAGAATTGTGCATATTTGCTCGGCATCTGGCCTTACTGAGGGATTAGTGAATCCTTTGTATGTTGTTAATACTCTCCTTTTTGGATCTATTCAGCCTAAATTTGCCGCTCTTTATTTCTTAGATATTTTTGTAAATACCTGGCTGGAGTGCTATATCGCTTATCGTACTAACAATGCAATAGAAGGCCTTGAAGATTTTGAATTGGATAATGACAATGAGCTTCTTGATTATTTAAGTTATTTGGGCGGATTATCTGCCATGGGGCATCAGTTTCATAAAGCTTATAAAATACTAAGAAGCGCTGGAGATATCTATAGCACTAGTGCATTTTATTCATTAAGTAAAAAAATTCTAATACCAATACAAAGAGGATTATTGATTGCAACACATAGCATGGCTATCAAGGTTCTTTACAAAGATATATGGCATTTGCTATTTAAAGAAAATTTGAGCGAAATCGATGTATTAAAACAATCTCTTAGTTATTGCCAAAGATCTTACGCTCTTAGAAGTGATGATAAAAAAATTGCTTTTGAACTAAAAAAACTCAATGTCCTTATAGGAGCTCGTTTTGAAGACGGCGCAGGGGTTGAAAAAGATCTATTCCAAGCTCTTTTTCACTTTGAACAAGCATATAGTATTGATAATGATCAATCAATTCGACCTTTTATTGCAAAAGTACACAGAAAAATAGCAGTTACGTATTATAGAGGAGTTGGCGTAGAGAAAGATCCAAAAAAAGCATTCGATCATATCAAATCAGCCTACGATTTTAGTCCAGAAGAGCGCTTGAAAGGTCTTATAGATGAGTTGAAAACCTTAATCAGTGCAGAAGATATTTGTACAAAAGTAGAGGTCGCTCTGTATGAGAATAATGTTACTTCTATTAAAACTATGATAGCGAACCATGAACTGGATGGAGAAGTTATATGCTATGATTTTAAGTTAAAGGAAATTCCATTTAGAGGAATATCAAAAAATGAAGCATTTGATATTTTAGAAGATTATTTCGAGAACCAAGAGCAGCAGTTAGCAGCTAGTGGCATTAATAACGATTATATCGAATAGCTTTGTTTTCTTAAGTAAATGACTAATCACTTTCACTATAATTCCTTGTCTATTAATTGGGCAAGTATAATAAATGAATCCATAGAAAGTAAAAGTACTCATAAGATCGAGTGCATTATTCAATCTCACCCTGATATCGATCTCAACGAGCCACTGTCTATTGCTTTAAATCTTCAGCAACCAAATATAGTAAATATTTTAATTGCGTCTGGCGCTAAGATTGTAAAAAAGCATAAAGATATAAAAACTAAGAAAGCTATAATAGTCATCATGGGGCCTGATTCTACAGGTGCTGTAAAACAATATGCTAAGCTCTATGATGAATTGCTACTACAGAGAAAAGTTGATTTGCTGGTAATTAATTTTAACGAAGTCGAATTGCCATTAGATGAAGTTCAAAAACAAATTTCATCATTCATTTCATATAAAAAAAATATAACAATTATTTTAAATATGCATGGATATGTTAATCATTCTAGCCACTTTGTTGTCTATAATCCAAAGAAAGGAATATACCTCAAAACGGCAGATTTTGTAGGCGCCATAATGGAGTCAATCAAGCAAAAATTGGGTTATGAACAACCTGTGGATTTTCTTCTGCGTTCGTGCTTCGGGGCCCACGCAACTAAAGACGTGATAAAAATTTTGCCTTTAGGTAGCAGCTTTATTGGGATGGGAGCTGGCCTGATATATTCTACTCCTAATAGCGTTGAAGCTTACTATTCTGCGATTATGCATTACGATGATCATAATTTTTCTCCACACCGATTATTTTTTATAGATAGCTTAAATCCTTTTTCTTATAAAATGAGCAATAATACTTGTACCACTGTGCTTTCCAAGAGAGGTGAATTTTATTCTTTGGAGAAGATGTCGCAACATACTTTAGAAACCCAAAGAGACAAACTATCAGATTATAAAATAAGGGCAGAAATTATAGAAAGAGTGAAGGATGTGGTTAAGGATGGAATAGGCTTTCCAAAGTGTGTTTTTGGTGAAGGAATGCGAAGCTATGAGAGAGTCGAGTATATGGTGAATTCTACTATGGATGTATTAGTAAATAGAAATTTTTCTCTTTTTGATGCTTTAAAAAACAATAAAGGATTTTTCATGAGAGCAAATGATATTTGCCATGAAGCTGGTATTTCAAAGCGCTATAAAGAAAATTTTAAAGAAGACTTTTTGAGTGATATTCAAGACATCTATTCTCCAAGCTATGGAAATCTGATGCTTTTAGTGCTCAGCGAACTTCATGATATTTCTGGAGATATATATAATGATAGCGGCAACTATAGTACCATCATCTGTTCGCCTATATGAAGTAGGAGTTAAGATGGATTATTTACAATCTCAACAAATCAATGCCAGCCTTAGAAATCTGGCACTATATTTATTGGCAAAAATAGACTCTTCTATTACTGGCGCTATATAGAAAATCAGAGCTTCCTTATCCTTATGCCTATTCCAGCTTTTAACCATTACATCGTCGCATCAAAGCTCGAGTATATTAATACGCTTCGCTCCTTCCTCCTTGTACTGTTTAATTCTAGAAATGGTATTATCTCTTAAGCTTTTTTATCATATAACTTAATGGCCATGGCCAAAAGACCCCAAAAAAACAGAGGCGCAAATCCTTATTACAAACCTGCGCCTCTTTTAAAAACCCGATTATATACTTCTACCTAGCACGACCCCTATCCTGCTCTGCAATTTTTTTTCTCAGGCACATCCTGAATTTTTCTCTATCGTCTTCTCTGAGTGTACCATAAAGATCCAGTGACTCCTTTGTTAATCGCTGCTCTTCTTCCTGTGAAAGTCCTGGTGTATTCGATCTGTTTATTTGTATAGTTTTTATTTGTTCTATGTCTGTTTTTGTTATTTGTATTGGCTCCTTATTACTGGTATTATCTCTAATTTGTGCAACCCATTTATTAGGTTCTGGTTGCACTGGTGCAGCGGCGGCAGCGGCATGAGATGGCACTGCTGGTGGTGGGGCAGCTCTTTGCTCTGCTGCGGCAGGAGCAGTAGTAGTAGGATCTTCTGCTTTCACTGGTGGTGCAGCGCCAGGAGCAGCAGGCTTCTTCACTTGTTCTGTAGGTGCTGTCGGTGGTATAGGCAGTGCTGAGGAGGAGGAGGAAGATGGGGCCACAGCCTGTGCTGCTGCTGCTTCTGCTTTTAATGCCTCTCTAGTTTTTCTCCCTCTAAACACAGACTGAATTTTTGTCGCTGCCTGCTGCTCTGCTGCCTGCTGCTCTGCTGCCTGCTGCTCTGCTGCCTGCTGCTCTGCTGCCTGCTGCTCTGCTGCCTGCTGCTCTGC
>Ga0075163_10000069_pt1 | contig 106480 bp, 102 predicted proteins | sample JI1023141ADNA_FD_71478 | JGI IMG/M metagenome (GOLD analysis project Ga0075163, IMG submission 71478) | Wastewater effluent complex algal communities from Wisconsin, to seasonally profile nutrient transformation and Carbon sequestration -... | ecosystem: Engineered > WWTP > Effluent > Algae... | reverse complement strand
GCAGTAGCTTCTGCCTATCATAAAGATTGGATGCCGCATGCCATCCTTCTGGCTATCGTAAGCATGGTAAGCAGCAACCTTTGGGGTTTGTTATCTATTTACCTTTTCAATTTATATCAGCAGTAGATGTTGTTGCATTACGCGCTTCTAAGGACCTTCTCCATCTTCTTACCTTTTGCCAGTTCATCTACTAGCTTATCCAGGTATCTGACTTGTCTTGTTAACGGATTTTCGATTTCTTCAATACGATAGCCGCAGATTAACCCGGTGATAAGGCTGGCATTCGGATTCAATCTTGCTTTCTCAAAAAAGGTCTTGAAGGTTACTTTCTCTGCAATCAGTTCTTTTAGTTTTTTATCATCAAAGCCGGTCAGCCACTCGATTACCTGATGCAATTCTTCCTTTGTTCTGCCTTTCTTCTCCACCTTAGCCACGTAATGAGGATAAACGGAAGCGAATGTCATTGTGGCCATACGCTGATCATGTTCTGGTGTGGTGTTCATGCTAAATAGATTGTTCTAGTCGTTCAATAGTTTTCGAGTTACTTTACTTACCCATACAAAATGAGCTCGCAAGATAAACTAATGTGTTAGGCGAGTCTTTGTCTATCTTCAATGTAAGGTTCTTTCTCTTCATCGGGTCAATCATTGATCCTGATAACTCGGTGTCTGCCAAGCTCCATGCTTCGGTGAATTTCTTTTTTGTCTCCGCGGCTTCTTCGGCTTTACCCTGCCCGAGTAGACTTTCATATAATCCGCTCAATGCGAAACCATTTTTTGGCCAATAGGAAAGATCTTCCCGATAAATTTTTTCGGCCGCTGCATAATCGTTGATCTTTAACAGCACATTGCCCAGTATGTGGCGCACGGAAAAAAACCAGTCGGGTGGTTCGTTGTAATTGAGATTGTCTTCTATTTCAATGGCCTCTGAAAGCAAACGGATGGCCTCTTTGTCTTTTCCAGTCTTTGCATTGATTTCTGCTTCCAGGACTTTTGATGATAACTGACAAACATCGGGCACTCTGTTGATTCCCCAGACAAGCTGCCCGGCAATGGATGGTGACTCGCGGAGCTTATTTACTTGCGCCAGCTCTTCGTTTGCTTCCGCTATTTTACCCGTATTGGCCTGCGCCATTCCTCTGGCATAGTGCCAGATGACAGTTGGATAAATCAAGTCATCTGTTGGCTGGGGGAGTGCCAGTATTTTTTCCCACTGACCAAACTTTATCAATGTATGATAGGGTATGGTGAGGTAGTGCTGGACGGTTTCGTAACCAGCCTCGTGATGATACTTCTTATCGATAAGACTTGCTGTCTTATACGCTGCTTCAATAGAGCGGGCACCTCTTCCTTCCAGCGCAGCTGTGGCAGCAAGGAAGTGATAGTTGTGAGGATAATACAGTTGCGGATAGTATCCCTGCGATTGGCATTCGGCAATGTAAATGCTATCGGCTATTACTGCTTTTTCATTGGCGACAGAGCCCTCATGATAGTCGCCTGTATTGATGTAGATGTGTGAGGGCATGTGCACGAGATGTCCTGCGGAAGGAACTAAGGTCTTTAATCGCTCTGCGCTTAGCAATGCATTTGTGAGATCGGGACTTGCTTCGGTAGCGTGAACATAAAGATGATTTGCCAGGGGATTCTGAGGATCAATGGCAATAATTTTTTCAAGAAGGGAGACAACCTCGGGCGTCCAGGGGCGAGGCTCTCCGCCTTTGCGGGTATAAAAGTCCCACGGGTGCAGGTTCATAACTGACTCTGCGTACAATGTGGAGACAAATGAGTTGTCGGGAAATTTTGTGAATGCTTCTTTCATGGCATTTGCAAATCCTTCGGCATCCGTAGCGATTGTATCCATCGGGAATTTTATTTCAATGGCTTTGATCAGCGCTTTCTCCCAATCGGTGACGTCTTCGCTCAGTGCCACTGCCTTTGTAACGGATCTTCTTATTTCGTTGACGTTGCCCATGTTGTCAACTGAATTGAAATTGGGGCCTAACACGTAGGCGATTCCCCAATAGCCCATGGCGAAGGAAGAGTCTTGCCGGACTGCTTCGCGAAAAGATCGTTCTGCCTCGGCATGATTGAAACCGTTGGCCATGATTATGCCCTGGTTAAAGAACACCTGAGAATACGTTGAATTGGTAGTGACGGGTACTGAATAATCTCCGATGTTCTTCAGCAGGGGAGCATCAAACGATGGCTTGTTTTCCTTGCAGGCGATGGTACACATCAGCGCACACAGGGAGATGACAAACAATTTGGGAATCTTCATAGCGGTAGGGTTTGGATACGTTCAGTTTCTGGTTGCCCCGTTGCACAGGGCATCCATGGAAAATTAAATCTACGCATTTAACATGAACTCTTTTTTTGAATAAACATGCCTCCCTCTCTTTCAAATCCGAAGATGGATGAGAGAATCTATGTGACGGGAGCAAGAATTGAAGTCGCGGGTGTGAGAATTAAAGTGGCGGGTGCGGGAATTGAAGTTGCGGAAGCAAGAATTGCAGGCGCGAGAGCAAGAATTGAAATTGTGGAAGGGAGAATTGAAAAGCCGGTCAGGAGATTTATAGATCCTCCTGCCTACTTTATAAATCAGGTTGCTTGTTTTTTACTCAATGGTTGATCTTGTGAACTTCAGGCCGCTTACCTGCTTGTATTGCGGGCTCGATGCGCCAAAGAGGGACTTTATATACTGTTTTACATCCTGGGCTACATCTGAAATGCCGGTGGTTTCTGCGTAGAGGGCTTTGTCTCTCGCAATGCGGGCGTTGCTCAGCGCTGTGGTGGCGGAGATTACGGCTGTGTTCTTTGCCCGCAGGTCGGTAAGCAAGGTATTGAGTGTTGCCACTTTCAATTCATTTTCGTTGGGGAGGTATTTTGGCTCGGCTGTGAGTGTTGCAATGAGTTGCGCGAAGTGATCTATCAACTTATCATAACTCTGCTGCGAAGTGGATGCTGTTTTTACGGGCTCGGCTCCGGCCGCTATTGCTGCGGCTGTTGGCTTCTCTACTGTCTTTGCGCGCCTGCCCTGAATTTTGTTGTTCGTTGTTTTTACATCGTCTACGGTTTGCGCTGCTGCTTCTGTTGCTGCCAACCCATTTACGATTTTTGTCGCCAGCGGCTTGAGCGGCTTGAATGCCAACTCGCGTGCGTTGGTTGCATTGTCATAGGCCGTCTTCGCCACTTTTACTGCCTGCAGTGCGGCCATGGCCGCAGTGTTTTGCGTTGTCAGCGCGGGTAGTTTTAATGCTGCTTTGCTCGGATTGTAGGTGGCTCCATAGCCAGTGCAAAAGCTGATGAGGTCCTCGAAGGTCGCTACATTTTTAGCATGACCTGTTTCGGTTGTAGATGCCATACGTGTGTTGTTTAGAGGGTTTAAACTAATTGAGAACGATACCTTAAGTTACCGATAACGACCCTGAGGCGTGATGTGTAAGGGATGTTCTTTTAGTATGATTTTTTGCAAGAAACCTTTAGCGCAATTTTGGGGAGGGGAGAAGTGCGTGATGCGGTTTGTGGTGCTTTGTTAGGGGAGATGATGACGTTAGTGCATGAGGCGTGGCGGGACTTTGAAATGCTTCACTGTCCTACGAAACCAAACGTAAGTTGAAAAACTAAACTACAAATTTAAACCAAACCCCGCCATTGGTTATAGCTTTTGTTGCCAGCCGTTTCTATTCCCTGATTCTGAGTCCAACTCTGTCGTTGTCAATGTACGTATAGTCATTCGAGTCGGTCGCTTGATAATTGAACGGTTCTGTTTGATTAGTAATCCCATTACTCGCCATATCCAATATTTTTATCGGAAGTATGAGTCGTGGTCGATAGAACTCGAATATCTCATGGTGCCAGAATGGTCTAAACGGAAACTCGTCTGGGAAAATCTTTTCGAAACTTCGATATCCTAATTCGATTTCGTAGAACGACTCACCTTGAATTTGAACTTCTCGATACTGAAAATATTTTTTGTTCAAGAAGGTGCTTAATCCTGAATAATACTTTTTTGTCAATGCTTGAAGCGATTCATTATCGTATTGAACATTCTCGTTAAAAGGGTCATGATAGTTACAAGTGACTCTATTGAATATATTGTACGATATACAGGCGACCGAAAAATTAACACCGATCGGACCTGATTGAGCCTGTGTTTTATGCTCAGTCATATCTCCCGGGTTATTTTCATGTCGGCCTTTAGCTTCAATTGAAAACATTCCGATAGGAGAATATGCAACTAGGTCGGGTCGTTCTCCCTTAATCTTATGTTTCTTTAATCTCATAACCGCCTCATAATTCACCGTGTATAGAGATTTGTCAATTCTTTTTGATAAGAAGTCAGCAATAGCTTTTCCAGTTAAATTTGAAAATTGTCCTTTCTCCGTTGGATCTGATAATCCGGTTGGCGGCTCAGAAAATCTATTATCATAAAAAGCCTTTCGCTGGATGTAATAGCTGTAGTGGAAAAACATTCCAATTGTTCGGAGGAACTTTCTTGCATTAGGTGCATATCCCTGCCCGGCTATGGCAAGATGTTTTGCAAAAGCCACTCTCGTCATCTTAAAACTTCGGTTGGACAACGTGCCTTTGACGTCCTTGTATTCTACTGAAATATTCATTCATTAATAATGCTTGATAATTCCTCGTCTTTATAGTTCTCTTTGATTCCTCGCTTGTCTCTTAAGTATTCAAAGATTGTTTTATCATCGAATTTGTGTGATTCCCTTATGCCTTGGCAAATTGTCTTGAGATAGCTTTTACTAGGCTTTGTCGAGGTTTGTAGGTCATTCTCATTTGTCAGCGTGAAGATTGGATAGTCACCTTGTTGTCCCAAGTATAACAAATTACCATACCAAGATGGTCTTTTAAAGATATAAGAACCGTCCTTAATTGCGCTGTCAAAATCTATCGTCAATTCAGTCGTTGTCTTCGTCTCTTGTCTTGCGATGTCAATGAGTTGTCCTTTTGTTATTAAAAATATTCTTCCAATTGTCGAAGCTTGTGGTTCAAACAAAGTCCTAATAAATGCAACGCCTCCATTGTCCCAATTACTCGACTCTCTGGCAAAATATAACTCAGAACATATATAAAAATCTTCGTTGTCAGATGGCAGAGTCTTGTCTGCACATCCTTTGTATTTTGTCTGCGCTCCTTTGGGTTGTCCGCCCTTGATGTAACAAATGATACGTTCTTCTAAAATGTTTGAACCATAACAAGCGTACCAAATTTTGTCTTGAAGATTGTTCATTGCTCAATTGTCTTAAGAAATGGCTGGCAACGTTGGGCTATAACCAGTGGCGGCTTTTGAAACCGTCATTATCCACCATGACCAAACGTACTATCGAAGATAAAACTTTATACTTACTCATCACCCGCCATTGGTTATAGCTTTTGTTGTGGGCAGTTGAGTTTCTAGTCTTCAACTTTGTCCAACATATTGGGTGTAAAACATGCTGACTCAAGTTTATTGTTGACACTAAACCATTGGCAATAAACTTCTCCTTTTTCATGGCCAGCTAAAATAAGTCCTGTGTTTTCGTTACTAGTAAGTGGACTTTCTTTACTACCAACTATTCCTTTTACTGTCATTTCAGGTCCTCCTGATTTTAATTGAACAACATCTCCTGTTTTCATATTTATACTTGTTTAAAATTTAGTTAGTTTAATTCTTTTACAAATTCACCAAATCCGTCACTAATTTTTGAATAGATTTCCTTAGCAATTGTCTCATCTATTGCCTTCTCATAGGTTAGTTCAACAATCTTTACTTTTAAAAGTTGAAACCAAGTCTTTTTGCCTAAGTTAAAATGGTTTTTCAGTGATTCTATTTCATCAAATATTATTTCTTGTCCGAGTCCCACTTTGTGAAGCTCCTCCATGATATCGTTTAGTTTTGTATGAAGTCCAGATTCTTGGTCGGATGTGAATTTGTCTTTATCCTCGGCTTCAAAGCTGTAATATTTATTGATGTCATCTATTTCTTGGTCAATTACAAAGAGTCCAATTTCTCGCTCCTCAACAAATCTGCAACCGCCACCTTTACAAGTCTTTTTGTGTTCTTCGTTTAAAACTACTGTGTCTTGTCTGATAATTTTCAAAAAGTCAAGTTTGTCCCGGTCTTTATTGAAGTCATAAAGTTTTGTCGACAATTTTGATTTGAGATTTTTCAAATTATTTATCTCTTGTCCCTCGTACAAGTCCTCAACGAAACTCTTTGCTTCTTTCTCAACAATGTTCATAATAATTACATCTCAGTAGGTCGTTTCTTTCTCGTTTGGCCATCTCTGTCTGCGGAGCCAACCCAATTGCCCACAACTAGCGGATATATGCACCAGGTGAATATATACCCTATGTAGCATCATTGAAGATGCATCTATCTGTGGCAAACCGCCCGGTAAGTTTGGGCAATATTCTTAGCAATAACAATAGTGGAATCGCCATTTTTCAAAATGCTATTTTGGGGCAAAAGGGGTTGGAATGGGGCTTTTAGAGCATCTGTAATGCCAATAAAGGCGGAACGGGAGAATGTTGTTTGGAGACTAGAGAGTTATAGTGAAGCCGGCAAGGGCAGATGTATGCTGTTGGTGGCAGTAATGCATAACTGTTATTTAATTAACTCGAAGAATCTCCTTTCTTTGTTAATTGTCCGCGTACTTCGATGCCCCAATTGCTTTGCAATGTCACTGTTGCTAATTGTAAACGATGTAAGTATCACCACTTTTTTAGTGAAAGTCAATTTGCAATAAGCCAGATAACTTGTGATTGATTTGGATCCCGTTCTTGGTCCAACATATTCAATTTCTTTTAAGTCCTTTAAACTTAAAAGTTCGTCCTTACCACTCTTTGAAATTCTGAGATCCGTACTGTTTAGATATATGTCCGCGTTGATATCTTTTATTATGAAATCAAATAGAATGGTTGTCTCCCAAAGAAAAAGCCCGAGTAAAACGACTGACAAAATAGTAATTGTGTGACCTGTCAAGTCCATTGAATACGTCTTGTCGTAAGTAAGTCCCTTATATATCGCAAAAACGAGTATTGTCAATACAAATAATTGTATTACGAAGTCAATGGTCCACTTGAAATAGTTAGTTGAATATTTTCTCATGCATTCTTGCTGCCAACGACCCGTGTTTATGGCGGCTGCGGCTTTCGAAGCTGCGCCTTGTCCCACTTGCCTAAACGAAATATAGAAACTAAACTTTGAATTAACACGTCACCCGCAGTGGCATAAACACATTGTTGTGGGCTGGGCAATTCAGTCCACTTTTATTAAAACTCTTCTCCAAGTCTTGATGTCGCCTATTGTTAAGGTGTCGTTTTTTAAAATAAATGGTCTGGTTTGGTCAGTGTTTACATATTCTGGTATTGCTCCCCCTGTCACATGGTGTATAACTAAATTCTTCTCTTTGTCCACAGTGTATGTACCGTAATACCCAACTGCATAGTTACTCCTAAAGTCCAGCATGTTTATTTTGAAATTCTTTAATGAGTCCTTAGGGATTTGTAAAGGAATTTCAGAGGATATATTAATATTTACAATTCCGCTTTTAGAATAAGAAAAATATCCATTTGGGTTTCTCCCATAAGGATGCGTCCACGTATTTGTAGTCTTGTCAAGGTTTGAGAATTCCACTAATTTCCAAGTGCCTACAATTTCATTGGATGTCTCTGTCGGTTTTTTATTCTTGTTCTTCTTTGTCTGTCCATGAACAATAAAAGTTGTCGTCAAAAAAAGTAGAAATAATATTCTGTTTTTCATGGTCGTAATTTTTTTATTGCCTTGCCCACAACTAGCGGATATATGCACCTATCCTCGTCAAACCGCCTGGTAAGATTGGGCATTATTCTTAGCAATAACAGTAGGGGAATCGCCATTTTTCAAAATGCTATTTCGGGGCAAAAGGGGTGAAATGGGGATTTTAGAGCATCTGTAACGCCAACGAAGGCGGGGTGGCAGAGTGTTGTTTGGAGACTAGAAAGTTATAGTGAAGCCGGCAATGGCAAATGTATGTTGTTGGCGGGCTGAGCGCTATCGTCTGATAGTTTTTAGATGGGATTGTTTTAGTTTGTCTGCAATATATTTTTCCAATTGTTCCAATGTCATGCCTTGAGTCTCGTCACTGATTTTGTCACGAATCTCTCGCATCATTCTCACCGCGTCAAATGTTTTCTCCTTAGTCTCCATAGCTAACTAGTTCTTGGGCGTCCTTATCTCGATTGTCGGGTAACCCAGTCTCAAATTTACCGAATTATACCCTTTTTAGCATTACCTCATGGCAGTTAAAATAATATTTACGATTATGATGCCCGTTAAATGATAAGACCCACTGATAACTCCATAGTGAATTGGATTTGGAATATTTGGATTGATCGCAATATTAACTGTATTGGCAACAAGATATCCAATGCCCACAACAAATGAAAATTCTAAAGCAGTGCTAAAGGATTGAATATCGAGAGCGTAAAACAAAATTGCATTGGCAATTGTAATTACTAAACTGCAAAGTGCAGGGCCGATAATAAAAATTGGGGCTGGTTTTTCTGGTAATTGATTTTCCTTTCCCAAAGAAATGGCATACTGTTTTTTGAATAGCAAAGTGAACCATAAAGCACCAAGCACGAAGTATGCTACAAAAGCGACTAAAACACTAATCCAATTTAAGTTTGCGAATTGATTAATCATAATTTTGTCTTTTTAAGTTATGATGCAAACCTACGGTCGCCAAATGACAGCCTTATGTCAGGGGTCAAAACAAATTAATGGTAGCGGTCAAAATATTCTTGCAAGGTCATTTTGTGAGGAGTGAATTTTTCAGAAAGAGTAGTTAGTTTTTTCATCCTGTCTAGCCGGAAAAATCGAAATTCTTTGCGCAAACGGCACCAAGCAATAAGCAACCAATTTTCTGTTGTACTAATTAATGCAAATGGCTCAACCGTTCTCCTTGTTGTTTTATTTTTTTCGTTGGTGTAGTCGATCTCTAATAGGTAAAAGTTTGTAAGTGCTTGTTGCAACTGAGATATATTGTCACTATTTCTCTCTCTTTTAATATTTTGTTCAAATCGGGTTCTGTCGGCAAGTAAATTAGCTTTGTCCTTGTCCGCCTGTTTGAGCACAGCCTTTATTTTATCAATTGCTTCCGTGTAATCACGAATAAAAGATGAGTCCTTGTTCTTCAATACCAATTGTTCTGCAAGGATTAAAGCGTTGGCTTGGCTTTCTGAAAACATTACGGGTGGAATTTTATAGCCTTCCATTAAAGTGTACCCTTTTCCGTCTTCTGTCAAAATTGGAACACCTGCTTGTTCTAATGCTCTAATGTCTCGGTAAATTGTCCGTAAGCTAACGCTGAATTTGTCTGCAAGACTTGTTGCCGTTGTGAGTCGTTTGGTTTGCAATTGGGTTAAAATTGCGGTCAACCGTGAAAGTCGTTTAGTGTCGTTTTTCTCCATTAATGCTTCGCATAGAACGAAATTTGATTTCGCTTTTTACTAAAAAAAACTCTTTTATAATTTTGTTGCCCCTTGGCTCTTTTGCTTGCTTTGGTGTCGCGTGGGAATGTGCGGCAAGCAAATGTGCCAATGTTCGAAGCACCGAATCTGTCCCGCGGAATTGTGCATAAGTAGCGGATAAATGCACCGGTGAACACGAGAACCTATATAACCTTATTTAACAGCTTTTAAAATATAGTTCGGTATCATCTCGTTCGGTGGTGTCGTCTTTCCATAGAGATACGAGTTGTAATTTCCACCAGTAAACACGGTTATCATATTCAACTCAGGCCATATATTTATTTTCTGGCCACCATTGCCTGTTGCTAGATATGAATTGTAACTTTTCCCGTCTACATCAAAGTATTTGTGTCTCCATAAATAGCCAAATTCTACATCATCCTTTTCAAATGTTCTTCTAATCCAATCACTTGACACGATTTGTTTCCCTTGCCATTTACCAGAATCCAGGTACATGATTGCTAGTTTAAGTATGTCTCTCGGTCGAAGATACATTTGATTAAATGTTGAGATACTGGAAGTGTCGGGCTTAAATCTCCACTTATAGTTTTCGATGCCCATTGGAGCAAATAGATTTTTATCAGCGTATTCAACCAGTGGTGTTTTGGTGACTACTTCTATCATACGACCAAGTGTCTGCGCACAACCGGTACAGTAAGATGACTTTATACCAGGTTCTTCAGTCATCGGTAGGTCTAACGTAAATTTTGCCCAGTCACTGCTCTCCATCATCTTTTGTTCATGTCCAGCTGTATTTGGGTTTTCGTCATTACAGTCCATTCCATGTCGATAAGTAAGAAAGTCTTTAATAGTAATTTTCTCCTTTCGGATGTCTTTGTTTGCGAAAGAGTTATACTCTTTTTTGAACAGTGGCAATAGTAACTCATTTTCGTCTTTAATTTTCCCCTGGTCAATACTTATACCAACAAGAGTTCCGATAAACGATTTGGATGCTGACCGCAATTGATGTGGTTTGTCTACCGTGTAACCATAAAAGTATTCTTCCAACACAAGCCTGCCATCTTTCCATATTAATATGCTGTGGACATCTCGAAATTCTCCCTTTATTGTCTCTTTTACCATATTAATTATGGTTTCAGAATCTGAAAAAGTGCTTTTTATGTCGCCAACTTGCAATCCATCATTTTTCTGTATTGGTATTTGATATTGATATGCCTCGGCTTTACCATGAAGTTCCTTCTTGGGGAACCATTCTTGCTTTTCAATATTCTTAGTTAAAAGATTAAAGGTTTTTCCGTCCGTCAGATAACTTATTACTTCTTTACTATCGTTTCGAATAAAGACGAGCGGGCTTTTTTGAGGCGTTTGAAATGTGTCCTGGCTAATATATTTCAATGGGTATTGCGCGTCATCAATGATAGCATACAGCGTTGTATCAAAGTTCGAAGCGGCAAGGACTAAGGATTTGGGGTTACTATATTCGTATCTACCTTCATAGTCAACGAGCTTTTCATATTGTGATGTTTCTTTGTCAACGGAACATCCGTAAACAAAGATTGTAAAGAACAGCGTAATCCAAAATTTAGAGTGATTCTTCATTGTTATTTTTATTGGTAACGGTAATTGTTTTTGCGCATTAGCTACAACGTGGGTGTTAGCGGCTCGGACATTTTTTCAACTATTCCTAAATTTTGTTATTATTTTTAAAATTAGTGGTCTTATAAATTTATGTGTAACCATTCCAATAACTCCCATTACTAAAATAAATATTGTTGGAATTATTGCTCCAAAGGTAAAAGTCATGCCAAGAATAAAGCCTAAGATAAATTCTGAATAATATATAGGAATAGCAAAACTGAGTACTATTAAGATATAGAGAACATTATCCAAGAAGGGTTTATACTCGTTCATAAAAGAAGCTGAAAGTAAAATTCCAAAGATTAACCCAGTTAAAAAGAGCCAAAAGATTCTGCTGAAGGACTTACTCGTGGATTGTGTTTGTGAAGATTGTCTTTCAAGTCTCTTTTCTATTCTACTCAACAAGAACCAAGTAAACATAGGCAACAGTAAGCCACTCCACCAGTTTGAGATTGAAGGAAGATTTTTTTGGTTTAGAAGATGATGACTTGTGACACCTCCATTAAAATGCTCCCAGAAAAGGAAGCCAAAAGTCAAAATTGTCACGATACCTATGACAATGGCTTTTATCTTTTTCAATTTTTGGCCCAGCATATCTTGTTTTTGTATTTCTATTTTGGTTGTATTTCAGCCTGACCGTTAACGTTTGGTGGCCTATCGAAGTTGCGTACTGTCCGCGTGAGCAAACGTTGTAATTTAAATGTAATTAATACCTTGATGTCGCGCAAACATTGTGTTAGCAGCTGTGGCACGTCAGCTTTTTCTTTTCTCCATTACAAAACACCTTGCTAATTCGTCATGAATCCCTTGTCGATAACTTGGAGTCAGCAGTCGAACGAATCCCCAATATAAAGGCAATACAGACACCACCTTACCGAAATTTCGATAGAAGGCTGTCTTTAAAGTCGGTCTTTGTCCGTTTGACCTTACAACCACAAGTCGCATTAATCTTTTTCCAATTGTCGCCTGAAACTTAAATTCCGCCAATATGCTATAACTCATAAAAATGGCCAATGTCATCCAGTTTTCCATTTCATCAGGAATTCCAACTGTCAACATAACTGTCACCGTTACAATGTTTGTCAAAAAAGTGTCGACCAAATAGGCGAGTATTCTCTTCCATGCCGGTGCGTAGCCCAATGTCAGACCGGAGCCGTCCAGCGGAAACAGGTTGTTGTCCGCTGTCAGAAAATTGTCCGTGTGTGACTTAGGCTCCAACTGGAATTGTTAAAAAAAATGCTGCCAATAATCCAATTACACTAATTATTGACGTCACCAGTATGATCAAATATTTTGTCTTGAGTCGTTTGTTCCTCTCTACAATTATTTTAGCAATCATTGTCGGAATACTCATTAATAAATATCTACGGTCATAGTGTATTTTATTCTCTTCATATCCGTCTTTGCTCAAAATCGAAATCATCCACGTCCATGACGTCAACGTCAACAGCCCAAATAGGATTAAGAAAAAAATGGCCATGTCAAATTTTACTTTACTGGTTAGTTCACCGACTTGCAGACAACTTGCGAATATATGCAGCATGTGAATATACCCACCTATGTAACATCATTGAAGATGCACCACACTTCAAACCGCGCTTTAAGTTGGGTCAATATTCTTAGCAATAACAATAATGTAAAACACTCTATTTATCAACTGCCGATTCAGAGCGCTTCCTAGATGTCAACTTGCTCCAGGCGTAATAAAGTGTCGCCACACCGAGGGAAAATTCAAGAATTGCCAACAATAGGTCGGTCATGTTTTAATGGATTGAGGTTAAATGTACAATATTTTGCTGTGGATATATACCAGGTGAACATACACACCTGTGAACCATAAACTTTACACCCAGCCCCGCAATTGTCAGATAGCCGCTGTTTGCACCCAAGATGCCTCGGGCCTCGTTATAGCCTCACACGCCTTTTTGTCGGTCGGCTGCCTACTGTCAATAAAGCCCCACTTCCTATTTTTAGGTGAGCATTAGTCTCATTTTATTCATGCCCTTTAACTCTTCTTTGAAAAAGGGAATGTCCAAACTAGTCTTGCTATGAAACCGAAACCCAAAGCTTTCATAGAAAGCTATAGCAGGGTGATTTGTATCAATTACACTTAAAAGCAAGTACTTTTTTTCTCGAACTTTTAGTAACTCAATTACCTCTGCTAGCGCCCGTTTTCCAATTCCATTGCCCTTTTTGTCCGGGTTGATATAAATCTTTTCTAATTCAAAAACGCCAAGTAGGCTATGTTCCTCATACGGAACATCGCGTAGCTTAACAAACCCCACGGGTTTCTGACCTTCATGAATAAAATAATATTCAATTGTTTGGTTGGTCAGGTCATCAGTCAAACGCGCAGTACCAAATTCCCTTTCCACATACCACTCAAGCCCACCCGGATTCCAATGGTGATAAAAGTTAAGCGAGTATGCGTCAATACAAACTTTTTGAAGAGATGGCAGGTCGCTTAGTTGTGCTTTTTTAAGTAACATATTATCTTAAGTTTTACCTTTTGGTTGCCTGTAATGGTTCGCCCTGATATTTTCTTTCGCAAGCTTGACTGTTTCAGCAATTCGTTTATTTCTGGTTTCGGCTTGCTTGGCATTATGTATCCATTCAAGAATATTTTTCCTGGACGATTTGGGAAATGCAATAAAGTATCGATAAGCCTTTTCACTCTTTTTCAATTCTCTCAGCAGGTCATCGGGGATCACCATTTCTTCTACTTCGTTTAGAGCGTCCCACGTTCCGCTCTTCTTGGCCGCTTCGACTAATTCCAAACCAGCAGGTGTCATTCTACCTTCTTTGTTGAGGCGAGTGACTCTTGCCTTATTTATCTTGCTCCAGTTGCTCTTGGGATTGCGGGGCGCAAAGAACTGTATCGATCGGAATTCATCCAGTGAGTTCGGTTTGCTGTCGATCCAGCCAAAGCAAATTGCCTCATCAACAGCATCGTTGTAGCTGACCCTTGACTTACCACTTGCCGGCTTGTAATAAATGAGCCAGACGGCTTTCTTTTTTTTGCCATTCTTTTCGAGCCAATTCCTCCAAGTAGCCCGATCCTTGGCATAATACATTTCAACTCCGTCCGTGTGCTTTGCCATTATTTTTCAGTTTACCAGTTGAGCATCTTCTTGTCTTCAAAGAGGATTTCTGTTGCTCCATCGTCTGGCAATGTAGCAACCCAGATAATTCCGTCCAATAAGCGGAGCCTATTCCAGATTCAAGGCTTGATAATTAATAGATTTGAGCGATTGTCAACCACTCGTAATGGCTCTTCTGTTTGATGACTACCTCAGCACAAACTGCTTGTTCAGGGTATAGATCAGATTGATGCTCCAGTCAAAATTCCGAGCGGGTATCGTTGTCTGTATTGCTTTGTTGACAATACCCGATATCGTAATAGGGAAGTTGTGGATACCCAGTGTTGTTGTAGCGTTTATATAGTACCCATCAGTTGCATCCACCTTAAGGTAAAACGCCTGTGGATTGAAACTGAAATATGTTTTACCTGCCAATTTGATTTTGTTAAAGTTTCCTTGCAGTGACAAAAAATGAGAATTCTGCGGCCCATGATCTTGAAAGCCATGACCGCGCAGGTAATAAATACCCACGCTGGTGTGATCTGTAAACTTGTAGGTTGGAATTATCTCTAACGCTAAAAAGCGTCTCGCAACTGAAAGTGGTTCCTGAATACCATTGACATCCACCGTGCGGGTTATATAATTCAATCCTGGAAGGTGACCACCAATTGTTAGTTGGAACTTTGGTTTGATAATCGCTTTATAGCGATAGATAAAAACAAACGACCACGGGCGCCCTTCCAACGCATAACGAAACTGCGGTTCAAAGCTTAACCGTTTATTGCCCATCCTCATATCCAGAAAAGCGGCAGGATCGCCCAGCGTAAATGCAGGAACAATAGAAAACCCGTTGTTGGTTACACTGAGATCAGCCCGAAAAAAGAAAGTACTGTCTTTGTGTTGTCCATGAACTGAACTCATAAAAGTGCAGCATAGGATCGCTAGGAACGGAATTCGCATAAGTGGAAAATTATAATAACTGTCTAAGGGTTGGGGTTTTTCAAAATGTTGACGCGATTGAGTTAACAACGATCCAATGATCATTTCGCTTTTCAAGTTTCATCTTTTGTTGTAGCCGCCAGGTATTTCTTGAACCCCAGATTCGCGCATCTAATAAATGCTGGACGGTTGACACGGCATTGTTACCGCTGAGCTTTACCTCGTGCTTGATCTTCTTTGCGGTGTAGTACTTCATGCCTTCCGTTTCTATCTCAGAGAACCATTCCTTTCTACTTTGCACATATCCTGTAATGTGCGTAAGCGTGAAATCTTTGTCAAGAATGGAACTTAGGCCGGTGGTATTTCTCTCAATCATATATTGAATGACGCTGTCGGTCACGGCAATAATCTGATCTTCTTCATTTTTCATATCAATTTGTTCGTGTGAGTTATTTTGAGCAAAACCCAAATTGAAAAGCATTGAGAATCCTATGAGAATAATAACCTTCATTATTTAGTCGCCTATTTCCCTACGCGTGCCTGAAGGTGTTGCGGATATCGCGCACCTTGTACTTGTATAGTTGTGAAGGCATTCTCAATTTGAGCAAGATCTTCCTCCGTTAACATGAGTTGTTCTCCTTTCATATTTTCTTCCAGGCGTGCAATGCTGGTCGTTCCTGGAATGGGAACGATCCAAGGCTTTCGTGCAAGAACCCATGCAAGCGCGACTTGTGCTGGCGTTGCATTTTTTTTTTTGGCAAACTCGCTGATTTTATCAACGACAATTTGATTGGCTTTTCTGTTTTGCTCCTCAAACCGGGGCACAACATTTCTAAAGTCAGTTTTATCAAACTTTGTATTCTCGTTTATCGCTCCGGTTAAGAACCCTTTGCCCAGTGGACTGAAGGGAACAAAGCCAATCCCCAATTCTTCAAGCGTTGGAAGAATTTCCTTTTCCGGTTCGCGCCACCATAACGAGTATTCGCTTTGCAAAGCTGTAACCGGTTGCACTGCATGTGCTCTTTTGATACTTTCAACACCCGCTTCGGAAAGGCCGAAGTGTTTTACTTTTCCTTCTCTGATCAGCTCCTTTACGGTTCCCGCCACATCTTCCATCGGTACGTTTGGATCAACCCTGTGCTGATACAATAAATCGATTCGGTCCGTACGCAATCTTTTAAGTGCCGCTTCGGTCATGCTCCGGATGTTCTCCGGTTTGCTATTCATACCCAGGGCAGGCTGACCTTTCTCAAAACCAAACTTTGTGGCAATGACAACCTGATCACGAATAGGAGCGAGGGCTTCACCAAGAAGTTCTTCATTTCTATAAGGCCCATAAGCTTCTGCCGAGTCAAAGAATGTTACGCCAAGGTCTACCGCTCTGCGAATTAATTTGATAGCAGTTTCTTTGTCTGTCTCAGGCCCATAGCCAAAGCTCAAGCCCATGCATCCCAGGCCAAGTGCGGATACTTCAAGTCCGCTACTTCCTAACTTTCTTTTTTTCATCGTTGTGATTTATTAAATGCTAACAGATTAATCTAAAGCATGGTACTGTGTGCTTCGTCCGTAATCTTCTTCTGCAAAGGTGAGATGGTGCCGCTAAAGTCTGCTAACGCTATTCAAACTAAGACTTATGAAAATCAAACATTCCGAAACTTCGTAGGGCTAACACTAGTATGCTTCTTGAAAAAGTTATTGAAGTGCGTTGCTTCGGTAAATCCAAGCGCGTAAGCAATTTCGGCTACACCCCATTTGCTATGGCGAAGCAATATCTTCGCCTCCTGTATAATCCGCTCGGCAATAACTTGCGTGGTTGTCTTTTGCAGTGTCTCCTTGACGGCCCTGTTGAGGTGATTGACATGAATGTTTAGCTGGTCAGCGAATTCAGAAGCTGATTTGATTTGAATAGAGGGATGTTGATCGTCAATGGGAAACTGTCGCTCAAGCAACTCCACAAACAATGTCGAGATGCGTTGCGATGCATTAGCCGCTTGTTTTTCTTGTGCCATGGGCGGCTGGAGCCGAAGGCCAATGTGCACTAATTCTAAAATCAGATTCCGAACGATGTCGTACTTGTACTTATATTCAGAGTTGAATTCTTTTTCTATGCGATTGAAAATATCGTTGACAGCCGCAGCTTGCTCGTCAGTCAATTCGAAAATATGTTTTCCGTTGGGCTGAAAGACTTCGTATTGCGTCAGCTGCCCGTACTGATGAAATAACTCCTGATCGAATATGCAGTAAACGCCTTCGCGGATTTTATCGAGATGTTCCCACTTATAAGGAATCTGTGGGTTTGAAAATGAAATAGCTTGATTCTTAATGGCGATGGTCTTATCAGCAAAATGCACTTCGCTTTGGCCTTTGACAAACATGATCTTGTAAAAATCTCTCCTCCGATAAGGGATGCTGGTCGGCTTTCCTTCAACAAACGGTTCCAGCCGGAATAGATTAAAATGGCCAATCTCGCTGGTGAACGTACCGGGTACTTCAGCAAACTTTCGCTTATAAAATTCCTGCAGCGATTCTGACTTTTCCATTCATGCTCTGTTAGTGGCTTTATCGTTGCTCATCAACTTGTATGTTGCTTATAGTATGGTTGGGTATAAACCAGGCGATTGCAATTAAAGCCAAGATAATAAAACCAATTTTTGGAAATCCCAGTAATGCAATTACCCCAGCCAAAAGGTTGATAGTAATGGTTGCGTAGCTTTTCGAATGCCCTTTGTATTGCCTGGAAAAGTCAGAATTTGTACCGTGTAGTTTACGTAAACCATTCACCAGAAAAATATGGGCAATGGTGCTGCAAGTCATTACAAGGGCATACATAAACACAGTGATATCTGAAAAGTGGCTTTCACCCATTGATGCAGTGACAAAGGGTATCAGCGATTCCCAAAACAGGGCAAACATATTAAGCCAAAGTACTCTATTATTTACCTTTGTGGCTGCATGAAATAGATGATGATGATTGCTCCAGTATAGGCCCACAAAAATAAAACTCAATATGTAGCTGGCAAAAACAGGATATGCTGCGGAATAGTTTTGCCAGGTAGGATTTGGCGGCAGTTTTAAATCCAAAATCATTATTGTTATGATGATGGCCAAAATGCCATCTGAAAAAGCTTCAAGTCGGTTTTTGTTCATTTTTTGTAGTTAAAAATTGCCTCTGATTTTTCCATTCCCATTAAAAGTTCGAGCCTTATGAGATACATCTAAAGTAGCACTGGCTAACGCTGGTGGCAAAGATCGCGCGAAAAAAATAGATATTGGCATCGTAAATCAAAGGAATGCTTACGAAAATCAAGCAATCAAAGTTGGCGTTTGGAAGACCCACATTTCGTGGGATGCATTTTAGTGCTGATGTTGAAAATAGGGTTTAGTGAAGAGAGATTGATGAACTTTAAGCCGATTGGTTAAGGCATTGATGTATCGTCCCCGAAGCGGGAGACGATACTTGACGTGAAGAAACCGAAAGTAATGAGGACACCGAACCCCGCCATTGCAGAAACATTTTGTTGGCGGCTGGCCTTTTTACTCAAATCTATTTTGAAAAGAATCCGCATATAATGCCACCGATTAGTCCAAGTCCTAAAATCGGTCCGTATTGTTTGGTCACAATTGCGTCAGGTAAACTTAATATTAGTCCAACGAGTCCGCCCTTTAACCAACTCGGTATTGGTAAGTCCATGTTGAAAATTATGAAGCCAATAGCAAATCTGCTTATGAACGAAGCAGTCATGGCTTTCATCTTGTCCTCAAATGTCATGAAGAACATTGGTATTATAGAAACCACTCCAAATATTGTCCCAGCGATAAGTCCCTTAACAATGTTTGTCATATGTTTATTTTTTTAGTTCATATGCTTCTCGCAACCAATTTAATAATTCTTTGTCAACGTCTTTCTCACTCGTCAATTTAATCGTATGATGAAACCTGTTTGTCGAGGCTTGCTCAACCTTTGAAACCCTTTTGCTTGTCAATTTATAATTCAGATGTACCTCTAGATTGATATAGTTTTGTCGTGTGTAAACTCCTGCGAAGCCGAATCTATTCCCTAGGTGTATGCTTGACTTTTTGGGTTCAATTTTCAATTGTCCAAATTTTTGAAGTTGGCTAATGAGTCGTTCATAAATTTTTTGAACTACTGGGTCTTTGCCGTCCAAATGGTCTGTTTCTCTATAGTCCATGTGTCGTTAGTTATCTCCTTTGTCCGAAAAGGCTTGCCGCCAACTTGCGGACATATGCACTAGGTGAATATATCCACCTAATATACCATCGTTGAAGGTGCATCTATCCATGTCAAACCGCCCGGTAAGATTGAGCAATATTCTTGGCAATAACAATAGTGGAATCGCCATTTTGCAAAGTCACGTTTCGGGCCAAAAGGGGTGAAATGTGCCATCGGCTGCTTCGTTAACATCAACGTAGGCAACTATTTTATATAAAGAGTGGTAGGTCTGTTTGTGCGTCCGCAAAACCACTAAAAGGCTGTCAGTCATCTTAACCTGCAATTATTTATATTTACAGATCTGTCCGGATTTGAAAGAATCATTCGTCAATCTTTAAACTAAATCTAAACTCAAATTTTATAGCTATGAAGAAGATTTTACTAATTGGCCTGGGGGTATTGCTCACGCTTGTTATAGGAGTAGTGCTTTACGGAGCATTGGTCGTTTCTAAGAGAAGTCCCATTTCGTCTGCATCGATCAACGATCAGGGGCTGGATATTAAAGTTGTTTATTGCCAGCCTTACAAGAAGGGCAGGCTCATCTTCGGAGAGGAAAAAGATGGTGCCTTGCAGCCGTATGGTAAGTATTGGAGAATGGGCGCCAATGCAGCCACAGAAATCACTTTTAATAAGAATGTGAATTTTGGGGGAAAGCCGGTGAATGCGGGTAGCTATAGAATGTATGCTGTGCCCGGTGCCAACTCTTTCCAGGTTTCGCTTAACAGTGAATTGGGTATTTACTTTGCGGTGATGGAACCCAACTATGCATTGGATGTTATCAAAGTGGATGTGCCTGTAACGGCAGCTCCAGCTGAAACAGAGCAGTTCACCATCGGCTTTGGAAGCGACTCCACCGGAGTAAAAATGAACCTCGTTTGGGATAAGACTCAGGTCACCGTTCCTATCTCGGCACAATAAAGAATGGCGTTCTCCAAACGAAGGTGGGTGTTACTACCCATCCTTATTCTTGTCTTTCTCGGCATTACGTATTGGGTCATTGGCAAAATACAATACCGCCTGAATGTAATGGACGTAGAAACCTATGAGCCTGTGTCTACGCTGAAGGTGCCGGAGCATCTGCTGACGCATTCAAAATTTCCTTTCATTGATGTGCATAATCATCAATGGACTATGCCTATTCAGGATCTTGATGAGCTGGTAGTGGAGATGGATTCACTCAACATGGGTGTGATGGTCAACCTTAGTGGCTTCCGGGGAAAATATTTAGAATGGTCGCTTGATAATGTAAACAAGAATTATCCGAGGCGGTTTGCGCTCTTCCTCAATATTAACTTTGAAAATCTGGATGACGCAGGCTGGCCTGAAGAGCCATTGAAGCTGATGGAAGAAGCAGTGAAGCAGGGCGTGAAAGGATTAAAGGTTTACAAAGGACTCGGCCTGACTGATAAAGACAACAACGGAAACCGGATTGCTATTGACGACCCACGGCTCGATCCGATCTGGGCTAAATGCGGAGCGCTGGGAATTCCGGTATTGATTCACTCCGGTGAGCCGAATTCTTTCTGGAAGCCGAAAGACAAATACAACGAGCGATGGTTGGAATTAAAACAGGAGCCGGGTCGCTATCGCTCGCCAGAAAACTATCCAACGTTTGAACAGATAATAGGGGAGCAGCATAACGTTTTTCGCAAGCATCCTGACACAAAATTTATTGATGCTCATTTGGGATGGTTTGGCAATGACCTTGAGCGACTCGGAAAATTATTTGATGAAATGCCAAACGTGTATACGGAGTTGGGCGCTGTGCTTGCCGAACTGGGCCGTCAGCCGCGGATGGCGCGTGCGTGGATGATTCGCTATCAGGACAGGGTAATGATGGGCAAGGATACGTACAAGAAGGAAGAGTATTATACCTATTTCCGTGTATTAGAAACTGATGATGAGTATTTCGACTACTATCGCAAGCGCCATGCTCATTGGAAAATGTATGGGCTATCGCTTCCGGATTCTGTTCTTAAGAAGGTCTATTATGGAAATGCGTTAAACGTGATTCCCGGAATTGACGCCAGCTTATTTCCAACTTCTAAATAAGTTGTTTTGAGGTTGAGCAACTTGAGATGGCTTAGTCGCCATCTACAATCGTTCCGTAATCGATAAGCAACTCTTCTCCGATTTTTATATCTCTTAGCGCTTCAAAATATTCGCCATCATTGATGGAGAGAATGTTGGGCGTTGACGAATGATTTAAAAACAACGAGAGGTCTATTTTCTTAAATCCATAGTCGGGCACAAAGTAATGGTCTTCATCATAGAGGCAGTAGTTCTCCACCATCAGCCGGGCGTGAAGGGGCAAGGCTTCTACTTCTTCCTTTGAAAGCTTTATCCAGTTGTCGCTACTTTTGGGCTTGCTAAACATTTCGCGGCAACCGACTTCAATATCGCGGATAACAAATATGCCGATACCCTGAATGGGAGAGGGCCTTAACATCACATAGGTGTTGTCTCCTAATTCTGTCAGCAGTTCTGATTTAGTCATTTGTAGTTTTCTTGTTTTTCACGATGATCACACTGCCTTGCCAGTCCATTAAATCTATACGGTCCTCGGGAATTGTTTTGACAAACTCATCAACGGCCCTGGTGACACCATTCCAGGTATGATTATAATCGTGAATGAGAATAAGTCCTCCCGGTGAGAGACGTGGGTAGAAGTACATAAGCCCGGCCAAGGTAGGCTGATATAAATCAGCATCTAAGTGAACGAACGCATATTTTTCTTCTTTGCACGTTGCTGTGGTAGATGGAAAATGCCCGGCATGTAAAAAGATGTTTTCATTTCCGTCAATAAACTTCTTCACCTGTTCGGCAGTTGTATCTGAGAAGTCGGTGCCAAGGTTAGGATTATTGGCTGATTCATTTTGCAGGTCTTCCCTGGTAAAGCCTTCAAACGTATCGAAGAGATGCAGGCTTCGGTCGGGGGCCATTTCATGAATCATCTTTGCTGTTTCGCCTTGATACACGCCCAGTTCAGCAAACGCTCCGGGTACGTTGTCTTTTTTTAATCTCCTGATCTGAAACCAGATGGCATAGAAGCGGGCCTTGTCTCTATAGAAACGTTCGATCTTCTTTAGCTTACCCGATACTTCTCCATTTTTCACGGCTTCTTCCCACGCAAAAGGTTTGCTTATCTTATAGGACCATTTCGATTCCACTATTTTAAATACGAGGAACAGAAGAGCAATAATCAGTATACCGTTGCCAAGCTGAAAGAGACTGATGGCCATCATCACAGGTAGATTCATTTCAGCAGGTGATCAGTGGGTGAGCAGACAACATTGGATAAACATCGCTGCCAAAGTTACATTTTATATCTATTTTTGAGCAATGAAATGGCTCTGTCAACTTTACCTTAAGCTGATCGGTTGGAAGATCGGCAGCAAGTTAGACCCTACAATAAAGAAATGTGTTCTGGTCGCAGCTCCTCATACAAGCAACTTCGACTATCCCATTGCGCTGGCCACTTTGATAGCCTGTGGTTTTCGCGTGCGATTCCTTGCCAAGGACAGCCTGTTTAAATTTCCACTCGGCATTCTCATGCGGGCATCGGGAGGAATTCCTGTGGATCGCTCGAAGCATAGTAATATGGTAGACGCTATGATCCACATGTTTAAGGAAAGCAACGAACTGATTCTGATGATCCCGGTAGAGGGTACACGCAGCTATGTCAAAGAATGGAAGTCGGGATTTTATCATACTGCCATGGGAGCCAACGTTCCTATTGTCATGGGCTATCTTGATTATGGTAAAAAGGTAGCTGGCTTTGGTGATTTATTTTATCCTACCGGAGATTATCAAAAAGACCTGCTGGCGATACAGAATTTTTACAGAAAGTTTACCGCTAAACATCCGGAAAAATCGAGCTTAAATACTCCGTCAGAATCAATTACCTGACGTAAGGAGAAGTACCATTAACAACTACTAGCGTTTGTTGCAATTGATTCTCACCAGTTGACATCGTTACAACATACGTTCCTTTTTCAATAAATAGATCGTAGTCGATGAAGTAAGGATAATCACTGGTTTGTTTGCGCATTACTAAATCCCAACGATATTGGTTAAAACCAGATTGCCCCATTATCTCGGTCTTCCAGATTTCTTTATTAGATGAATCATGGATTGACAGCGTAATCGGTTTTGCTTTGTTAAGCCAAAATGAAAAGGCAACTTTCTCCACTGTGCGATAGTCTGTCTCGCCACTTGAAGAATTGAACCAAGGTCTCTTAGCCTGATCAATTTCGAATAAGTAGTCCTTGTCTTTGGATAGATTTTGACTCACCATTTTCTGAATAGGCTTCAGATTAGTTTTATAAATACCACGGCCATGCGTGCCTACTACCAGGTCCATTGTCGACTCATGAATTTCAAGATCAGCCACAGCAGCGGCTGGCATATTTATTCCCAGATAAGACCAGCTATTTCCGCGATCAATAGAAATGTACACGCCCCGCAATCCTCCGGCATATAGAATGTTTTCGTTGGCCGGGTCTTCTTTAATCACATTGACAGGTTCATCGGGAAGTCCTTGAGAAATACTCTTCCAGTTTTTCCCGTAGTCTTCGGAAGAATAAACATAGCTGTGTAAATCATCGTAGTTTATTCCGGTCATGCTCAGGTAAACACGCGACATTTTATGACGGGAAGGCGCAATGCTTCGGATATAATTATTGGCAAGACCCACTGATCTCTCTTCCCAGGTAGCGCCATCATTTCTGGAAACCCAGCATGCACCATGATCGGTGCCGGCATACAGTAAACCTTTTTCAATAAGGGATTCAGCGATAGTTCCCGTTGCAAATGATTTCTTTTCTTTTATTGTAGAAACGGTAAGGTTCGGACTAATCACTTTCCATGTATCGCCCCGGTCAATACTTTTCAATACATAATTCCCGCCATGATATAACGTCTTACTATTATAGGCCGACAAGAAATACGGTGTCATGTAATTAAACACGAGTGTGTCTTTTGTTTCTTTCGGCAGTGTTGGCATAATGGAGACAGCCACATCTTTGGCTTTATCCAGTCGCATCGCATCGCCATGTTGACGACTATAATAAATAATGGATTTGTCTTCAGGATCAACTTGCGTAACGCAGCCATCGCCACCATCCCAGGGGTCAATCCAAACATATTTCCATAGATCTGGAAATTTTGTGTTTAGCTCTTTAGGCGGGCCATAGACCGTGGCATCATCCTGCGTTCCGCCATAAATTGTATAATCTCCTTGATCAATAGTGATATCATAAAATTCTCCTGTAGGGATGTTGTTATAATGAACCCAGCTCAACCCTTTGTCGTAACTAACATAGAAACCACCATCGTTACCCAAGGCCAAATGATTGGGATTAGTTGGGTTAATCCATAGTTCACAATGATCCAGGTGCAGTCCTTGAGCCAAACTCTGCGTCATGTGCGTAACCTGGCCGCCAATAAATGAAAAGGTTTTTCCACCATCAAGGCTATGTGCCAAACGAACTCCTAAACAAAATACTTCTTCGTCATCTTTGGGATTTACATACACATCGGTAAAATACCAACCGATACCCGGAAAGATTTTAAATGGCCACGAATGCGTTTTCGTCCAGCTCAAACCACCATCTGTTGTTTTGTAAAGTTCAGCAGCATCATCGCGCGAATTGTTTAGATTATCAATCAATGCATAGGCCTTCGCGGGATTGGTAGCAGAAACCGTGAGCCCAATCCGCCCAATTTTTGGCCCCGTTGGTAAACCATTAGTACATGGTGTCCATGTCTTTCCTCCATCATTACTTTTATAAACGCCACTATTTTTTCCGCTGATGCCTGGATATACTTCCCACAAGGACGCATACATAATTTGAGGATTCGATGGAGAGATCACAACTTCGTTTGCACCTGTCGAATCATCTTTATACAAAACATGTTCCCATGTGTGGCCACCGTTCAGTGTTCTGTAAAGACCTCTATTTTTATTTTTCGACCAAAGATGGCCGAGTACACACACATAAACGATTTCAGGATTGGTAGGATGAATGGCTATCTCTGCAATTGACCAGGAATCTTCTAAACCAATCGAACGCCAGGTTGCTCCGGCATCATCCGATCGGAACATACCGGTGCCGGGCAATGTAAAGTTTCGCGGCTTCTTCAGATTTTCTCCAGTACCCAGATAAATGATCTTGGGATCAGAAGGAGCTAATTCCATATCACCGATACCAATCGATGACTGTTCTTCAAAGATTGAGTTCCAGCTTACACCATGATTGACAGTCTTCCACACACCTCCTGAACCAAATCCAACATACATTGTACCTGGATGCATAGCATCTACTTGCACCACATCAGCTCGTGCAGAATTTACTGTAGGGCCTAATGAAATCCAATCCACTTTAAACTTAGTTTCTTCCTTCATCTTCCGATAGGTTTTAAAGGAAGTTTCTAAAGGCGAAGCAGGTTGTTGTGCAAAAGTTTGAATGGCACAGAGTAGAAAAGAGAAGAGAGTTGTGGTTGCAATGCGTTGTATCATTACTAAATACTTTAAAGAATTAATTGGAGCAATCTATACTTGGTCATTACTTCGATTCAATAATTGTAACCGGTCCCAATAACCCAGCCGTTTGAAGCTTATAGGGTTCATCGCCACCCGGCCATACTTCTGTTTTCATATAGGGATGATTGGTTTTGCAGAAGCGGTCTTTGGGGTCGGATAACATATCGCCTGTTAATCGATTACTCCACATGTTAACGATTTCTATTTTAAGTTGATTCGTGCCAGGTTTAACTAATTCAGTAACATCCACCTGATAAGGCTTTTTCCAGAGGATGCCAGCAGATTTTCCATTCACAAAAACTTCTGCCACATCGCGCAAGTCTCCCAGGTCAAGCACGATTGATTCTTTTCCCGTCAATGATTTAACGGTGAATGAATTTTCATAAGCTGCCGTTCCGGAGAAATACTGGACGCCTTTATTCTCAGACGCTGTCCATGAAATTAAACTATCAAGAACAATAGTTGGTGGAGCTCCCCAATTCGGAGGGAAATTTACTGTCCACGGGCCATCAATCTTTGTTACACTCCGATCTGTTTTTTGATTATCCGCTACCGGAAGTTCACTGCGAATGTCTTTACTGAATACAACAAAGGTTGAGCCATGCGCAGGCAACTCAATGTCCATGCTTGTTCCCTGTTCTCCTTCTGTATAGTTTGAGACGCGAGCAAATGCACCCGATGCTGCATCCCATATTTCCGGAAACATTCCTTTTACGCGGAAGCTACACTGTGCTTTTACTGCCTCTGCTTTTTCATTTCTTAAAAAATAGATTTCTCCAAAATCAGTAGTGCGATGTATATAATCAATTTCTGAAGCTCCGGTAAAACTAAAATCAGGTTCGATATTGAGTTTCTTCAAAGCTTCATCAGCTGTAATACCCCAAAGCACACGACCTTTTCCATACGGATTCTCAAAAATATTTTTGTTATTGGATGAACCCCACATTTTATCGGAGAGTTGATTCAGCATCACGTTCTCTTGTTGCCAATTATTAAGGCCCGGAACAGTTGTTGGCTGCGGCCCAACGATGGTTGCACCTGCATCAACCAACTCACTGATTTTTTTCAATACTGCTAAAGGCATGTCAACTTTATCAGGAAGTACCATGAGTGCATAACTCATCCCGTCTGGCAAAACTAAGCGGCCATCCTTAACCGACATTCTGTTCAGGATAACATCTGTATTTATCACATCGAAATCATACCCTTTTCCCAAGCCTTTAATTCCGGGCTTTTCCGGAACATCGTGAAATAGTGGAAAGAAATTAGGAGTCTGATCACCGTAATAATAGCAAACATCGCCAACAAATAGGCCTTGTTGTAACAGATAACTGCACCGCGCCAGGTAGTCCATGAAAGGTTTAGATTTTTCCCACCAGGTTGTGCCTGGGTTCATGTCGTAACCGGCATGATACGTTCTGCCCGGAAGTCCGTCTTCTGGATTTGTACTTGCAAACGTGTGGAATGTGATATTGTTGAGTCCTTCACAAAAGGCACGATCCACTGCTTTTTTCAAATCAAACGGTGAATCTTTCCATCTTCTCCAGGTTGTAAACGACTCGGCATCAACAATTTTTTTTCCATAGATGTGTGAGGCACTAGATACTTCTTTGATCAAAAACATATTCCGATGTTGAATCCAAAATTCCCCTCTGGGAACTGATACACTGCCCAATGCTTTCAGCGCATCAACCGGGCAAGTATCCCAAATGGGCGGACCAGGGCCACCGGATTCAGAAACTAACTCAGCATTATACTTTTTTAGAAATTCCGTACCGGTTTGGTAATGACTGTAAATAAGTTGATCACTAACCGTTTGCTTGAAATCATATCGGAAGCGTTCGGTGTTATTCTTTATTTCCCAGCCAGCCAGAATGGGTAAATATTTTTCGATTTCATATCCTTGACGTTCCAAAAAAATTGCAGGGAATGCATCTGTCCATGGTGTACCTTCAGAAAGTTCCATGCTGTCGAACTCAAAGTAAGCCAAGCCTGCTTCAGCAGAATTTTCAGGCGTTACACCAAGTCGATCCATAAAGTATTTTAGATGTCGGATCGTTGCTTGTGGATCAAAGAAATCAATAAACAAACCATTCGACTTAGGCGAAGGAACAATCAACTGCTGTCCGTTATTTGAACACACAAAGCGCAGTATCGTCCATTTTCCATTCGGAACTTCCCAAACTAATTTACCATCTTTAAAACGAGTGGCAAGCGGAATTACTTTAGCAATATCATCAATCACATTTCCTGCAGTGTTAGGAACAGCCAGCACTGAAACATCTTTGTAAAAAACGGGCGTATCTTTATCCTTCATCGGGCACCCTTCCGGAAATTTTGGAAAAGGAAGATCAATGGCTAAAGTCTTGGGACCCGTAACATCAACCTTTGAGAAGTATAAGTTTTTTGAAGCCCACTCCGGTGTAACCCATGAGCCTCCGGCATTCCATCCGCTTGAGGCAACAATGCCAATGCTCATTTTTAATCTTTTCCCTTCTGCGATGGCATGTTTAATAAGCCCAACCGATTCATCGCCAAGAAATGCACCACCTGCCGGAATAAACGTTGAATCTCGTATCGCAGCAACATCCCAGATCTCGGCTCTGTTTATGCCCTTGGATTTCATCGCTTCGAGATCTCGCGTGATTGATGTGGTTGACATGTTTCCATTTAGCCAACACCAAAAAGCGCCAGGCCTGTATGATTCTGTGGGATTGATAAATTCATTTGAAATATCTTGTACCGGTTGAGCAGTCTCAGGAAGAGAATTCTTCAGTGAGCAACTGATTGTCAACAAACTCAATACGGTAAAATACTTTATGTTCATGTTTAAATTTCGTTAGGTTTTCTTAGCATGTCAAAATAACTCAGGGTACCACCGCTTTATCATCTTCAATTCCTCTGATTGCAATTGCCCAATATCAATTGGTTTATCCTGTGGACGAACTCCCTTTTGATTGAGTCGATTCATCAAACTCCAATTGCGTATAGGTTGATCGGGTTGCGGGTCAGCAGGTTCCTGAACCGTAAGATCGTAGCGGGTGAAGTCAATTAACTTTTCAGGTGCCTTGGTTTGCCAGTCTTTTAAAAGTGCTAATCGAAAATCTTTGTTCATGAACCACCGGACTTCCAATTCAGGATTAAATCCACAAATACCTGATCCACGTTGCGCGAAGCGGTAGTTCAGGCTATCATTATTTTTGAAATGCTCACGCCACAGCATTCCGAATTCTCCCTGTGTGATGCACTTAGCATCAGGCCATCGTCTTCGCATTTCATTGAACCAGATTTCCATTCCTTCCATTCCGTTGCGCTCCTTATAGGGATATATTTTTCTGCCTTCAACAAGGCATAATTCCCAAATGCAGGTTACCCATGCAAAATTATTTAGCTCGAATCCATTATCGAAATGAGCGGAAGTAGTGGCAAGCATTTCCTTTACCCCTGGCTCAGTTCCCCATCTTATCACTGTCTCGATGGGGCCAACACCAACCCGGCTTCCGCAGGCCAATCCATCAATCATTTTAACATCACTGGAAATTCGTGCGTTTAGAAAGTTGACGGTCCAACCATCAAGATTGACACAATCAATCATGTCCTTTTCGCTCTGTGCGGGTTTGCAGAAATGTTCGCGTGAAGGATAGTAAGGATAAGAGATCGAACCTTCGCCATCACCGTTGTCCACGGCATATTGACTCCAAATATTACCTTGGCAAACATGAATCCCTTCCTCTTCGGCAAGAAAGTGGAGATTCTCTGCAGATAGAAAACCTGCAACAACGCTACGTGGACGATATCCGTCTCCCACCATTTCCGAAACCATTTGCAGACCATCATGCAAGTCGCGATTGACCTGCTCGCGTGTGTTATACATGTTGGCAAAATAGCCCCCCGGAACAAAGGTTATCTCATCGCCATACTTTTTATGATACGTGACAACGAGTTCCCTTAAATCAATATAGTTGGGGCGTTGGTCTTTGAGCGCAAGCCAACTGAAGGCCCAGGTAATCCGTGCACCCGGCCATGATTTCTCCACTGTTTCCCGGAATGTACGGGCTTCTTTTGCAGTGTGGATAGTCGATTCGTCTTCACCATTTGATACATCACGTGAAGTTTCAATCTGGTTTACACGGATTATCGTATTTAATGTAAAAAACCGATTGCCCATTAACTCAAACCCCAGATCTTTTGATAAAGGGCCCGCGCTTTCGACTGTAACCTTCTCTTTCTGTTGATTATTACACGAGATACAGAAAATTGTAAGTGTAGTTGCTGCTAAAAAAACAGCGAGTACTTTTGGCAATGTAATTTTCATGAAGTGATTTGTTAAATACGCTTATTCATCTGTGAGCATTATTGAAACAAATACCTTACTTCCTAAATGGTTAATACACATCATATGAGAATCCTTTCTGGGTTTTGAATTCAATAATTCCACCCGGAAGTTTTGTATGCTTGATTATCTTTCCATTGCTTTTTATTTTAATGGCTTGTACTGCTTCAAGTCTGCAAACTTCTCCAGCCTTTGACAGAATCCGTAATCGGGATATCTTCTTATCCTTCCAGGCATAATCCAATTCAAAGGCGCCTCGGGCACACAGTCCTTTAAATTCACCATCACTCCATTCATCGGGCAAGGCAGGTAGCAACTTAATGAAACCATCATGCGATTGCATGAGCATTTCAGTTACCGCAGCAGTAACTCCGAATGTACCATCCACTTGCGGAGCCTTAAAACATAAGGCGAAAAGTGATGTACAACTCTGCTCTTGTATATATCCTTTGTAAATTTTATTGGCACGATTGCCATCACCTAATCGCGACCACAAGGCCATTTTCCAAGCACGTGAAAATCCGGTAGAGGCATCGCCTCGTTCTTCCAATACTTTTTTATAAGCATCAATTAAAGCGGGTGTTTTTTTTTCATACAACACTTTGCCCGGATACAATCCATACATATGCGAAAAATGGCGGTGATTTTCTTCCAACGATTTCCAGTCATCAGCCCACTCCTGCAAGGAACCATCGGAACCAATTTGTGGTGGCACCAGTTTGTTTCTTGCTTGCTTAACTTCGTTGATAAAAGCTGAGTTCTTCTTCAGTATGTCGGAAGCCTCGAGATAATAACCAAATAGATCGTACAAGATTTGCATATCAATGGATGAACCGGCACAAATGGTAGTTCCTTCTCTGAAGCCAGCAGTGACTTCATCGAAGTATGGTTTGTTTCCACCACCATCTGGAAAATTTTCTGGTGAAGTGGATGGATTGGTGACTAACCATTTGCCATTGGGATGCATCACGAGAAAATCCATGAAGAACTGCACAGAACCTTCGATGACGGGATAGGATTCATTTAGAAAATTCAGGTCTCTTGTGTATTGATAATGTTCCCACAAGTGCGTGCATAACCAGGCACCACCCACGGTAAAGGTACCCCACGTAGGGCCGTCCATGGGTGCTGCCACTCTCCAGAGATCAGTATTCTGATGAAATACCCAACCACGCGCACCGTAATGTTCACGCGCCACTTGCGAACCCTGATCTGTTAATTCTTTTATCATTTTAACCAAGGGTTCAGCACATTCTGAAAGGTTGCTGCTTTCAACTGGCCAGTAATTCATTTCTGTGTTGATGTTGGTTGTATACTTTGAATCCCACGATGGATTCATGTCATTGTTCCATATGCCTTGTAAGTTGGCGGGTTGTGTACCCGGACGAGACGAAGAAATCATCAGGTATCTTCCAAAGTTATAACTCAACGCGGTAAGGCTTGGATCAGGCGAAAGCTGAATTTGTTTTATTCGTTCATTGGTAGGTAGGTAAGAATTTTCGGTGATCGGTAAAGTCAGCGATACGCGATCATAGAAGTTTTTGTGATCAGCAACCGATGCAGATTTAATGGATTCAAAACTTTTGCGACTTACATTTTGCAGGTAGCTCTCCACCCGTGCATGCTGATCGGCACTTACATCGTTATAATTAACAAAGTTGGTAGCAGCAACAAAATAAATGGTTACAGCATTGGCGTTCTCTACAATCGCATCAACGCCTTCTGTTCTAATGCTTCCGCCTTCGGGCAAAACTTTTATCCTTGCCTCGTATCTTAATTTACCTTCTATCCCCAAATAGTCGGCTGACTTGCCCGTTACTGCAAGTCTATCATTACCTACAGCATCCATTCTAAAATAATCAGTTCCATAATTGGAGTGTGCCTGATTACGTTCGCCTCTTAAGTTTGCTTTAAACGAAATACTGGCAGGCTTACTAGCTGTTAGACGAACCACTATCGTTTGATCGGGCGCGGAAGAAAATACTTCGCGTGTATAGGTTATATCGTTCGCACTATACTCAACGGTTGCAATTGCTGTTGATAAATCAAGCCAACGTTTATAGTTAACTACCTTTTCCTGATCTTTAAAAAAGAGATGCAGGTTTGCGAGACTCTGATATTTCTGTTGCTCCACCGGATAGCCCATTAAATTACGACCGAACAAGTTGTGAGCCTCCAGATACTTCTCTTCAAATACGTTCTTTTGAATTTGTGGCAACACCTTACTCCCTCCCTTTACAACGGTAGAGTAGGGCCCACCTGACCAATATGTTTCTTCATTCAATTGAATTCGTTCTTCTCCGTACTTTCCAAACACCATCGCTCCGAGTCGTCCATTGCCAACAGGCAACGCTTCATCCCATTTGGTGGCAGGAGCATTAAACCATAACAGTTCAGTTGGGTTAAATGACTTAACTTGAATACGTTCTTCTATTGATTGTGCTTGTGCTACTGCACTTGCAAATAGTAATATGAGTACGATAATCGATTTCCATCGTTGGCAAGCAAACGAGCGACTGGAATTTTTTTGGTAGGGCATTACAGGTACAATTTGGAGTTATGGCTTAGAAAACTAGATAGGTTTTTTCTCACAAAAAGAACTTCCACTACATGAGAGTGGAACAAAAATCTCAGCTCTTATTTTCCATTGACCGCCTACTTTATGCCATTTGGCTAAATAGGTGCCGCTAAATTTAACTAACCCGTCAGGTTCCCGCCATTGCCCGGTCCAGGTGCCACTCTCGGACGCCATGTTCCAGTCTGTGAATAATTCCAAATTACCGGTTGTCCTTACATAAAGGAGTTCTTTTTTGGTTGCAAATTCCTTTGCAAAGTTGTGACGATTATTCTCCATACCGCTGATTTCAAAATTGCGGGAAGATATAATGTGGTAGTCTGTTGTCCACGTTTCTGCAAGGGCCACCGTATCCTGCCGTGCAATAGCATCATTTGATTTCTGACGTACTGAGAGAATGAGCGTTTCATCTTCTTCGACATCAGTGGCAGGTTGAGTGCAGCGCGTAAAAAAAAGAAACAACAGGAGGAAACTGATTAAAGTTGGTTTCATATTTAAAATCGTTTAGCATTTAAAAATCCGATGGGTTGTTCTGTCTTTCCCTTCAAGGCAAGATCTGTCATGATCTCTCCCACAACGGAAGCGAATTTAAAACCATGCCCACTGAAACCGGCCGCCATAACTACGTCTTTCTCATAACCTGGAACATAATCAAGGATAAAATTTTCGTCAGGCGTATTTGTGTACATGCATGTCTTCATCACGTGCATGGATTCATAACCTTGCGGGATAAATTTGTCCAACGCATAGATCAGATTGGATTCGTCTTCTATTGTTGGAGTACGGTTTATTGTATCAGGATCAGAAATAGCACCATGTGTATGATGAGCGAGCTTCAATCCAATAGGTCCACCAAAGTTGCCTGTAGGTAAAATAGGAAAACCATAGAAGATGCCAGGCTTTGTATCATCTGCGATAGTCCAGCACGGAAAGTTGCCCAGTTCAAAGGAAGACCATTTCTTCGGCTTCACCCATGCAATCATCTGCCGTGTTACGCTCAGTTCTTTTGAACGACCTGGAATAATTTTCCCGGCCCACGGTCCTGCAGTAATAATAAGTTTATTACACTGGTAGGTAGCCTTATCGGTTCTAACGGTTATTGTAGTTCCCGTCTTTTTCCAGTCAAGCGTTTTTTCTTTTGTGTGAATGACAGCGCCATTTTGTATTGCCCGTTCTGTATAAAGAAGCACAGCGCGTTCCGGTGTTATGAATCCGGCATCAGGTTCAATCAGTCTATCATACCCATCCGGAATTGCAAATTGTGGATATTGGCTTGCCACCTGCTGAGTCGTAAGATCATTTACTTCAATAGAATACTTTGACGCAGACAAGCGCAGTCCTTTTATTACAGCATGATCGGATTTACCAAAATAGAGAAGGCCTGTTTTAAAATACAATTGAGCGCCCGTTTCAACTTCAAGCGCGTTCCAATTTTTATACGAGCGCTCCAGCAGTGGCACGTAATCCGGATGTTCAAAATAGGCTTTGCGAATGATACGACTTTGCCCCGCATGAGAGCCCAGTTCATGAGGAATGTCAAATTGTTCTAATCCCAGAACCTTAACGCCTTGCCTGGCGAGATGGTAGCAGGTTGAGGAGCCCATGCTTCCAACACCGATAACAATTACATCAAAACTCTTTGTCTGCTGTGATGTAGTCTTATTTGTTGTCTTATTTACCTGGGCGTGCAATTCGGCTAGCGGCAGCGCAGAGGCCATTGCAGACAGGCCGATTGACTTGTTAATAAATGTTCTCCTTTTCATAAGTAGCCTGGCGGGTGTAACCAAAGCTAATTAAAAAAGGAGGAATTAATTGCCCTTCTTATTGCGACTTGCCGCTTCTATGCGGAGGTCACACCTTGGAGAGAAACTAATTCCTCAGCTTGCAGGATTTCCTGCAAAGAATAGAAATGTCGCGATTTACTGTTTCAATTTTTTCAGCTCTTCCTGATAATTGGCAGCATTTGCTTTTTGATCTCCTGGAATGTTCTTTAGGGCAACTTCCCAGTTTTTAATTGCCTCTTTTTTGTTTCCAACAGCTGCATATCCGCGAGCCAGCCCTACATAGGTTGTAAATTTATCGGTCGGATTCTTTTGGCGATTAAGTTTAAATATTTCCAAAGCTTTTTCATTTTTACCGGACGCCAATAATGATTTTCCATATTGATGAATATCATTGAGGGTAGCAGTCGTCATCGCATCCTTCATCACTGCATCAGCTTCCTGCCCACGATTCAGAGCATTGAGCAGGTCCGCTTTCATTTGCATTGCATTAAATGTTTTCTGCCCATTGAATCGTTCATTGTTCATGGAGATATCCGTCCACTTCAGCGCCTCTTCAAGATTAATATTGTTCTTCAAACAAAACCGTGCGTTACGAAGCCAATTGTCAGAATTGAAGCCAGCATAGCTAGTGAGTTCACCTCGCATCTTGTCAACATACAATTGCAATCCATTGGGCACTTCCACTTTGAAACCAATTCTTTTATTTTCCCATTGCAAATAGGCATTAGCCGAAAGCAACTGACGATCGTCAAATCCATAAGTCAGCCATTCTGTATATGCGCAATCTTCCGGCTTGGCTTCAACACGCAAAACATCTTCACTGGGCGTGTAATAATAAACTCCCCAGCTGGTTGAATTCTTTGAAAAAATCCAGGTCCAGGGCTTGTCCTTTTCTAACTGAAGCATAAGCCCATAAGTACCAGCTTTCAAATCTTTGCCATTGATCTTTACATCATGCGATACGGTTATGCTTGTGATTTCATTAGCGCCAGCGCGCCAGGGTGATGCAAGTGAAGTGCCATAGCCGTCAGGATCTTTTAGTCCGTAGTGAACTAATTCTCCCCAGATATGACCTTTGCGGTCCTCACCGTTAGGGCCATGCACATCGGGGCCTCTGTAGTTGATGGTAACAGAAACCAGACCAATCCATTGCGAGACGCTGGATTGCTGATTGTTGCCGTTAGGCGGTGCTGAAAGGGTGATGGTCTGAGCCACAGAAAAGCTTGCGGCCAGCAGCATCAGCACGATAAGTGTTAGTCGGTAATGTTTCATGGATTAAGTTTTTTATTAAAGTCAAATCTCAACAAAGGAACTGGTAACGGACAGCACTTTAGTTGCAAAGGTTGGTTTTATTGTTGCAACGGCTTACGTGCCAATCTTTCAATACCTAAAGTAGGGTGACCTACTTTGATTCATTCGCTAAATTACTCATTACAAAAATCAGTTAACCAAAGTATCCTACACCTCTTGACATCAATCCGGCAAGCAATGGGATGATGAAGAGCAAAAGTATTTCAATCCGAAGCAACCAAAATATACTTGCTGGGATGACGATAGTTTTATCCTGATTCCCTCGGTTTTTTAGGAAGAAGACAGTAGGATATATTGATAAAATACCAATCGTAGCAAAAAGAGTAATCTTGATATGAAATATCCAATTTTTGGAATACACCACACTTGGCTTACCAAAGCTTCCCAGCCAGAGGGTGAGTCCAGCGATAAGAAGTGTAATGGCAGCAATGCCATAGATCAAATCAATCCTGGCGAGCCGATCAAGTTCGCGGGGCGTCATCTCTTTCTTAAGTAGCAAATGCTCAGACACCAGGCATCCAACAATAGTAAAAATACTAATGAAGTGAAAATAACGGAGGATGAGTTCTGTCGTCATAAAAGTAGTTTTGTTCGATACAAATGTACTCATCAGGCAGCATTTTGCTTCTTGCGCTAGAATCATTTCTTAGCTTTGCGCCCGAATGGCAATCGGGAAATGATTAACAAAACTGAACAGGAAGAGAGGGCCTATCTGGAGGAAGTTAAAGAACGACTTGAATTATCGCTCAACCGGGTGGATAGTCGCGTAAAGCAATACTCGGAAGAACTTCGACAAAACAAAGAATACATTTACGAGCATCAATCCGGCATGGATGACGCGGATAAGGTAGCTGCTGGCCAGTCAATCAATCGTATGGCATCTACTGGTGAGTCCGCAGTAGCGCGAAAGCGGAAGCTGATGAAGTTGCGTGAGTCTCCTTACTTCGGGCGAATTGATTTTACAAGTGAAGGAGAGCAGGAGCCAATGCCTGTCTACATTGGTATTCATACTTTTTCTGACGAGTCATTAGGTGTTAATCTTGTCTATGACTGGCGCGCACCCATTTCATCAATGTTCTATGACTTTGAATTGGGAGATGCCTGGTATGTAACCCCGGGAGGAAAAATAGCGGGAGCCATCGCGCTGAAGCGTCAATACAAAATCAGAGAAGGCAGAATGGAATTCATGATTGAAAATGAAGTGAATATTCATGATGACATCCTGCAGAAAGAGCTAAGCCTCTCTGCGGATGATAAGATGAAGAACATTGTTGCCACTATTCAACGCGATCAAAATGCCGTCATTCGAAATGAAACGGCTTCGGTTATGATCATACAGGGTGTGGCAGGCTCAGGTAAAACTTCTATTGCGCTACATCGAATTGCCTTTTTGTTATACCGATTCCGGGATGAGATTAAAGCAAAGGACATTCTTATTCTTTCGCCCAACAAGGTTTTTTCTGATTACATAAGTAACGTATTGCCTGAGTTAGGAGAGGAGCATATTCCTGAAACGGGTATGGAAGACCTTGCAAACGAATTGCTGGACAATACTTATTCGTTTCAAACTTTCTTTCAGCAAGTAGCGATGCTACTGGATAAACCAGAAGCTTCTTATATTGAACGTATTCGTTTCAAAGCTTCGTTTGAGTTTCTGGGGCAGCTTAATCGTTACCTCATACATATCGAGAATAATTACTTCACCTTCACGGAGCTTCGTGTTGGTAATACTGTAATTCCCTTCCCCTTTATTCAGGAGCGCTTCAGAGCATATCACCGGATTCCGTTGTTGAAGCGCTTTCCCGAAGTGATTAAAGATGTACAGAACCATTTACGTAATCAGGTCCAGCGTAAACTTACCGGCCGCGAGAAATCGATCATAGGAGAGGCCGTGCCTCGCATGTTCAAAATGAGGAGCGCCTTCGACCTGTACTGGGATTTTTATAGGTGGCTTGGTAAGCCTGAAATGTTTCATCTTCAGGAAGGAGGGATGTTGGAGTTTGCTGATGTATTTCCACTCATCTATTTTATTATGCGACTGGAAGGATATCAAGCTTATGATCATGTGAAGCATCTGTTGATAGACGAGATGCAGGACTACACGCCTGTTCAATATGCGGTGCTGTCGCGTCTCTTTAAGTGTAAGAAAACAATTTTAGGAGATGTGGGTCAAACTGCTAATCCCTATAGTGCTTCCTCAGCAGAGGGAATTGAAGATGTTTTTCCGCAAGGCGAAACCGTAAAGTTGTACAGAAGTTATCGATCAACGTATGAGATCACTCTTTTTGCACAACGGATTTCAAAGAACTCAAACGTTATCCCGATGGAGCGCCATGGCGCATGGCCAGCGGTAACGGGATTTAAAAGCAATGCCGAAGAGATAGACGCGTTGCGTATTTTGATCAATGACTTTGTAAGCTCGAATTATAAATCCCTTGGCATTTTGTGCAAGACCGCAGATCAGGCGGAGTTTGTTGCAGGCTCTCTGAAAGATAGTCATAAGGTACACTTGCTCAATAGTGATAGCACCTCATTTTTTGAAGGCGTTATTGTAACTACTGCGCATCTTGCCAAGGGACTGGAGTTTGATGAAGTCATTATTCCCTTCGTGTCGGCCTCCAACTATCATACAGCAGTAGATAAAAGCATGCTCTATATTGCGTGCACCAGAGCCATGCACCGACTTACACTTACGTACTCAAGAGAAAAGTCTGGTTTTCTTGATGAGTAGCAAGTAGCTATGTGATCTAAAAACCAGGGTAAAATAGAGCGATTTAGATTAACGATGCCAAAACCGGTTTACGGAAATGAACTGAATTTTTCAAGCTATTTCTCAAGCGAGTCCAACATATTTGGCTGTTAAAAAAAAATACAGTGCGGTACGCAGACTAAAACCGGTTTTTCAAAGTTTATCTTGGGCAAATCAATGAAGACACTTGTAATCTATTTTATCATCGCATTTCTCTGTGGCGCATGCTCTAAGGCGGCCTTTACGCCAGTTAACGTAGGTCGCGAATACGGCAATCCTACCATGCCATGGGTAGTTTCTCATCTTCCCGAAGCAAACCAATGGGCACTTAGCCGTACAGGGCATCATTTTTTTCTACGCAAGATTTTGTGCTTTGATGCTGGCTGCCGGCAAATGATTGGGAGACGAAAAACACTTCGGGCAATTAGTTTTGAAAAATATAAAAAGCGAATTCGCAAACATGCGAAGGACGGAGTTTATGATCGGCCACCTGCTATCAACCGATATCAACCTGATACAACAAAAGCCATCAAAAAACCGGTGCGTCTTATTCCCAAAGTTACGAAGCCCATAGAGCCGGTTGTTGAAGCTCCTGTTTTGAAAGCGGACAGTCTTATCATTTTAAATAAATTCTTGTTTGAGGTGAATAGTTATGCGTTGAAAGGAGAACATTATTCCCAACTGGATTCAATAAGCAAGTTTCTTTTAGCTCATCCAAGCCTTGAAGTAAGTGTATCAGGCCACACCGATAACACAGGTAACGAACGTCACAACGTTGCACTGTCTACACGCAGGGCGGAAGTTGTGGCAGAATATTTAATAGGCAAAGGAACTCAAGACGAGCGTATTACCTATGAAGGACTCGGAAGTTCACAACCGCTCAAAGGTAATGATACTAAAGAGGGTAGAAGCAAAAACCGCAGGGTTGAAATACTAATGCGCAATCCGCAAAAGAAATAGGCTCAGAGTATTTGTCGTCAGGTATTTTCAGATGAATTGCCTAAAACACGATAGACCAGGTACCCCATGCCAGTGAAGATAGTACCCATGCCACCTAATAGAATTACGACAAACCATCGTTCCCAAAAACTATCAATTAGTATTTCTTTCGGTTGTTGTGGGTCAACGAGCACATCGACTTTCTCATTCACCTCATACTCCCTGCTGGAAGAGCTGGTGCTGCTTTGGTAAGTATATGTCTTTCCTTCGAATGAATACTGATAAGTAGGTGTGTACATAGTGGTATACCGACCATCATCGCTTTTACTTTCATAACTGCTGTATCGAAGTACAATCCCTTGTATTGGTATGGCTCGCTGCGCAAACTGGTAATGAGATACACCCAACCATGCTGCTATCGCCAAGAGAAGGCAACCCACACCCATAAAGATGCCACCCACAATCCTTCCTACATCAACAGGAGGGTTCTTCAGAGCCTCTTCCTGGCGAGCCTTTAGTTCATCAATGACCTCGGCATCTTCCGCATCAACTTCCTGCTCTAGCTTTTCTGTCAGAAGTAGCGCCTTTTCTGCATCAATTGAAAGAACTTGCTGAAGATACCTTACTGCTTCCAGCTTGTCGCCCATTTGTATGAGTTCGATAGCGTGATCTTTCTGCTCAGCGGATAGCATCATAAGGTTTGGATTGAATAATTACGTGGTTCGGCTAGTTTCCACTTTCATTTTGAGAAGCGATATTGTCAAAAATATTGAATTTCTAAGTAAGCCACAATTGAAAACGACCCGCACTAGTAAGTAGCTCATCTCTTCTGCAATGGAATCGGAATTTGTATATTGCATAAACAAACCCTCACAAAATCATGAAAAAGAAAATCTTTATTGGCATTGGTGTCGTGTTCATCGTTTTTATTCTATGGTCAGTGTACGGCCTTTTTTTAGCGCCAAAGAAAAGCCCACTGGCTACGGCATCATATAATGAGAAGGGTTTAGAGATAAAAGTTAACTATAGTCAGCCTTCCAAACGAGGACGTCTGATCTTCGGTGAAGAGAAGGATGAAGCCCTGCAACCATACGGCAAGTATTGGAGACTTGGTGCCAATGCGGCAACGGAAATTACTATCAACAAAGACGTTACATTCGCAGGGCAGCCAGTGAATGCCGGCAGCTACCGCATGTACGCTATACCAGGAGCAGAAACGTTTGATGTGATTCTTAATAGTGAACTTGGCGTAAATTTCGGTGCAGCCTCGGAGCCTGATCACGCGCTTGATCTTTTGACAGTAAAAGTACCTGTAGAAGCACAGGAACCGGAAGCAGAAACATTTACAATCAGCTTTGAGTCTGATTCCATTGGTGTGAATATGAACATGGTCTGGGATAAGACACGCCTTCGTCTACCTATCGGACTTCGTTAATATGAAAAAAGTGGTTCGCAAAGCGCGAACCACTGATTGTTAATTTGATTGCAATTAACTTACTATTTGACTGGCTGAACCAGGTTGAGTTGAAGAAGTGTAGTTAAGCCATCATCAAGCCCGATTTCTTCTGCTACTTTTCCATTCACTACGCGAAAAACGGTTGTTCCTGTAAAGCGCATTTTTCGTCCAGTGGCTGAGGGCAAGCTGCCGACCGGCCAATCATTGAAAGCCGTTCCGGTGTGTGTACCACCACCAATCCATCTTGCAATTACGTACTCACCATCCGCGAGCAAAGGATAGGCGCCTTCAAAGGCGAGGTCAGGAAAAGCATCCCGAAATTTCTTCATGAAGTCCCTGATGTCAGCCTTTCCTTTCCTTGGCTTGTGAAGAGAATATTGCAAGATCATGTCTTCCGTAGCCAATTCATCAATGATAGAAGCGTTGTATTTACTTCCCCAAAAATTGTCGAGCCATTTCACTACAATTTCCTTGTTCTTCTCTTCTTGCGTTCTGGATTCTTTGTCCTGAGCATGAGCCACGAATGCTAGGCCGCAGACGATCACGAGCAATGCCATTGCTGTTTTGTTAAATTCTTTTTTCATTTTATTACACATATGTTTTGTTTGATGACTCAAAGGTGCAGCACCTTGATGAGTTGGTAAACCCGATTCTTGCTAATCGATACAAAAGTTTTTTGAGCAAACGGAATACATATATGTGAGTTCGTAATTTGCTATTGAGCGCTCTAAATCTGGTAGAGGGAAAGATAGTCAAGACCTTCAATACCGTTAGAAGGTTGTTAGGCATGATATCTGCGCCTATCTTTGGTTCGGTTACTTTCAATTCCTTTTATGAAACTATTTTATCTACCGCTGCTTTGTTGGTTTATCTTCTTGTCGAGCTACGCGCAGGAAAGACGTCAGACTTTATTGTTGCATCATGTCAATATTATCCATGTGGAGACGGGAGCTGTTCAGAGAAATGCTTCCATTTTGTTGGAAGGAAATAAGATCAAGGCGGTAGGGGAGTTTAATAAATTGAAAAAAGGTGTAGCGAAAGCTGATCAGGTGGATGGACAGGGAAAATTTCTAATTCCCGGCTTATGGGATATGCATGTACATCTTGAAGGAGCAGAGATGGCAGAAGATAACAAGGCACTGCTTACTCTTTTTCTGGCTTATGGCATCACCACCATTAGAGATTGCGCCAGTGATCTCGGTGAGCAAGTACTTGCGTGGAGAAATGAAATTAATGCAGGAGATTTAATTGGTCCTACTATTTATACTGCCGGGCGCAAGCTGGAGGGAAAGAACTCAATTTGGAAAGGTGATCTGGAAATTGAAAATGAAATTGAGTTAAATCAAATGATGGACTTGCTGGATACGTATAGGGTTGATTTTGTAAAAATAACCGAGAACACACTAAGCGGTGAACTCTTCTTGAAAAGTGTAAAGGCAGCTCACGCCCGTGGGTATCGGGTGTCAGGTCATGTTCCTTACGACCTTACTATAGAGGAGCTTGTCAAGGCCGGATATTCTAGCGTAGAACATGCCAGTTATCTATTACGCCTTGGAAGCGATCAAGATGATATCAAAGCCAACGTGCTGTCAGGTAAAATAACCAAGGCTGAAGCAGAGGCGCGCTATACTGCTGAATTCAATCAGCAGAAAGCAAATGAGAAATACAAGGCACTCGGCAGCGAGGGCCTATTCGTTTGCCCAACCTTGATTGGAGCACGTCAGCTTGCCTACCTAAGCGAAACCAATCATACGCAGGATAAGATGATGGATTACCTCACAGAAAAATACGTGGCTAACTATCAATGGCGCATTCAGCGAATGGGTAAAGAAACTGAGGAGCAGCGCCAAGCACGCAAAGACCGCTATCTATTTTTGCGCGGTCAACTCCGACTCATGCACGGAGCAGGTATTAAAATTATAGCAGGCAGTGATGCTGCCGCCCTGAACACGTATGTCTATCCAGCCGAATCGCTGCTACAAGAACTTGAAATATTTCAGGAGGCAGGCCTTACACCGTTGCAGATTTTGCAAACTGCTATCCTCAATGGCCCCCTCTACTTTGGAAGAAATGATGCTGCCTTAACGTTGAGTGCAGGTAAAAATGCAGATTTGGTATTACTGGATAAAAACCCATTGGAAAACAGCAGCGCGCTTCGAAGTGTAAACAGTGTGATTGCCCATGGAAATTATTACAACCGCACAACGCTTGACGCTATGCTCAAGTCCGCTCACGAGAAAAAATTACAACTTGATGCGCTAAGGAAATAGGCTTTCTTGCGTTGGATAGCTGAAGAATCAGCTCGTAGCTTGTTATCATTCCGATAACAGTTTTACTAACAAGCTGAACTTGTAAGAAAGCAATTTGAAACACTCGTCATAAAATTACTTCACAGCAATAGGAGCAAGGCAACTTTCAGGAATCTTAAAGGCATCTACCAACGGCACAGCTTCCTGGCGAATATCCCAGCAGAGATGATTAACCATCTTGCGGATCGCTTTGGTTTTCACTCCTTCAAGGTAGCCGCTTTCAAGATACCAGCCTCGGTTCTTTTCCATTTGTGATAAGGCAAAAAGCTGGCAGAGTTTCGTTAACACTTTTTTGCAGCCTTCGTCTTTGGTGCGTTCCACCTGCAAAATGAATTGTTCAAGAATCACTCGCTCTACATGTGCCATGGCCACTTGAACCAAATGATGCTGACTCACATTAAATGCATCAAATGAATCCAGACCACCACTAATTAATTTCTTTAATCGCTTGGCCGAAGACGTGAGGATATCCCGCTCTCTGTATTTGAAGGCATTCAAATAAAATTCAAAGTCGAGCAGATGCTCTTCATCTGTATTGCGGGTTGTAAACGGATTCTTTTCTGAAATAGCAGTAGAGGCCTGATCGGCAACATAATTTAAGATGCCAAACACATTCATGTTACTGAACTCTTGCTTGAATTCGGTAAGCCTGCTTTTAGCCACCAACTGCATTAGCACGGTATTGTCTCCCTCAAAAGTGGTGTAGATTTCAGAATCATTTTTCAGGCGATCAATTCTGTTTTCAGAGAGATAGCCCTTTCCGCCACAGCACTCTCTGCATTCCTGCAAGGTGGCCGTAGTATTCCAGGTGGAGAAGGATTTTAACCCGGCAGCAAGTGCTTCTATCTCCTGCATGTCATCTTCAGTTCGCTTGAGGAACCGATCGGTGAGGTAGCGTAACGAAAAATGTAACGCATAAGCGTTGGCCAGCAATGGCATAAGCCTGCGTTGGTGGGTTCTATAATTTAAGATAGGAACTTCCGTGCTGCCTTCCGGCCCAAACTGTTTACGTTGATCACCGTAGCGTATGGCAATGGTCAAGCCGGACTTAACAGCACTCAGCCCAGAGCGGGGTATGCCTATTCGTCCTCCAACTAAGGTACCGAGCATGGTGAAGAACCTTCGGTTGTCGCTGGAGATGGGACTTGCAAACGTTCCATCAGTTGCAACGGAAGCAAAGCGGTCTAACAAATTCTCGTAAGGTATGATTACGTTATCATAATGTATCTTACCATTATCAACGCCATTCAATCCCATTTTTCGGCCACAGTCTTCGATGGTGATGCCGGGGAGAGTCTTTCCACCTTTGTCGCGGAGCGGAACTAAGAAAGCACTTACTCCATAATCTTTGCCATCCAGAATTAGCTTTGCAAATGTGGTGGCCATCTGTCCATGAAGTGCCGCATTGCCAATGTATTCCTTTTTGGCACCTTCGTGGGGTGTGTTGATGGCAAACGTCTTTGTGGCATGATCATAGGTGGCAGTCGTCTCAATACCGCGAACATTCGATCCATGGCCTGTCTCCGTCATAGCAAAGCAACCAGGCAACTCCAAACTGCCAATTGACTTGAGATATTTCTTGTGGTGTTTTTCCGTACCTAGGAAATAGACACTCATACCAAACAAGCCAAACTGGACACCAAACTTGATGACAAGACTAAGGTCATGGTAGCTGAGTGCTTCCATAATGGCGAAGTAGCTTGCCATATCCGCCTGCCCTCCATATTCCTTAGGGTAAGCCATAGAACCATAACCTTGCTGTGCCAGTTGACGGCACCATTGCAATACCTTTTCACGGTATTCACCGAGACTATCGGTGTAGATAAATTTAAATTCAGGATCAGCGATGAGTGTCTTTACGTTGTTAATGATTTTCTCCTCAGGGCCATCGAGAATTTTGGTAAGCGCAGCAATGTCAAAAGTATATTGAGTTCCACGCTGTTGGGTTACAGTGGCGCGCTTCTCAGGATAGAAATTGTAAATAGTCTCACCGGGTATTAAGCCTAAGGTATTATCGATAGATTCGAATGATGCGTGAGCTTTGGTTAATGAATCAGCTATGGCTCCCTTGTTCTTAAGTTGAACAATCCGGTAACCAATGTCGAAAAGTCTGCTGCTCGCAATGGCGGGTATCTGATCAATAGCACTCCTGATTTCTGCCAGCCATTCTTTAAATTCATCGGGAGAAGGAGGCGAGGAAGGATCTATTTGCTCCAGCAGAAATTTCTTTTCGGTTTCTGTAAGCCACCCCTGGCCATCAATCAATCCTTTAATAGCCTTTACCTCAGTGGGTGTGAGCACAGCATCCGACCACACAATATAAAATAGCGGAAGGAAAACATGTAGGTTGGGATTGGCGGCAAGCAGGGGTGATTTTAACATAACTTTTGATTTAGTCTTTCGTTTCGGTGATAACCACTTTCTCCATCACATCACCTTGTCGAATCTGGTCGATGACATCAAGCCCTTCATAGACCTTTCCGAAAACAGTATGATTGCGATCGAGGTGCTTTGTGTTTTCGCGGTTATGGCAGATAAAGAACTGTGATCCTCCGGTATTGCGACCTGCGTGGGCCATGGAAATAACTCCCTTATCATGAATTTGATTTGGGCCTGTAAGCTCACAATCAATCTTATAGCCAGGTCCTCCGCTTCCAATTCCATCGGGGCATCCACCCTGAATCATAAAGTTAGGAATTACGCGATGGAAAATAAGACCATTATAAAAACCCTTATTGGCCAGGTCGGTAAAATTTTTGACAGTTTTGGGTGCGTCCCCTTCAAAGAACTTAATTTTCATGACACCCTTTTTTGTGTGGATTTCTGCTATCTTCATTCGTTTTTTATTTAAGGGCAAAGTAAGTAAAACGGAGCAGGATGAATACATGTGTCACCAATAAAAAGATGTATTCCACAGCCGAAATTGCAGAAGATGCGCTACTGGAGGCGAGAATTAACTATGACTTTGGCCAGCGGAACGGTCCGATAACAATCTATCGCTGCGAGGATTGTGGGGCATATCACCTTACCTCAAAGGGAGAAATGAATGAAAAGCTCAGACAATATCTGGCCACCGGAAAAATTTCGTTACAAAAGGAAGCCAATCACTGGATGAATAAGATAAAGAAGCGATAAGTTGCGGCTTATTTCTAATCTACCAATTAACCTAAAATTTTAATCATGAATTGGATTGAAGCAACCGGGCATTTGGGTGCCGCTTTAACAAGTGTTACGTTTATTCCTCAAGTGTATAAAGTTTGGAAATCGAAAAGTGTGGGTGATCTGAGCCTGATGATGATGTTAATTATTTTCCTCAGCACACTGGTTTGGCTTACTTATGCCATTGCGCTGATGCTGTGGCCCGTGATTCTCGCCAACAGTATTGTCTGTATCTTGAGTGCGCTCCTGATTTATTTTAAGTTTACGTTTTCAAAAAAGTAAGATGATAAAAATTGGCACACCATTAACTTCATCAGCCGTCAAGGTAATGATGTTGGGCTCTGGGGAATTAGGAAAGGAAGTTGTCATTGAATTTCAACGTTATGGTGTTGAAGTCATAGCAGTAGATCGGTATGAAAATGCTCCTGCCATGCAGGTAGCCCACCGAGCGTATACCATTTCCATGTTAGATGGCAATGCGCTGAGCGAGCTGGTTCGAAAAGAAAAGCCAAACTTTATTGTTCCTGAAGTGGAAGCCATCGCAACAGATACGCTAGTCGAACTTGAGAAGGAAGGCTTTCGAATAATTCCTACGGCCACGGCAACGCAGCTTACAATGAACCGAAAAGGAATACGAACGCTGGCAGCAGAAAAGCTGCGGTTAAAAACTTCACCCTATCGGTTTGCTGTCACGAAAGCAGAATTTGTTACTGCAATAAAAAGTATCGGCATGCCGTGCGTGATCAAACCGATCATGAGCTCATCTGGCAAAGGGCAAAGTGTTGTAAGAACTGAAAAGGATATTGATAATGCCTGGCAATATGCACAAGAAGGGGGCCGAAGTGGCGGGGGCGAGGTAATCATTGAAGGCTTTGTAGACTTTGATTATGAGATCACATTGCTAACAATTAGACATAAAGTTGGAGTTTCATTTTGCGCTCCGATTGGCCACCGGCAAGAGCATGGCGATTATCAGGAATCATGGCAACCGCATCCCATGACTGAAAAGGCGTTAGCCAACTCACAGGATATTGCAACAAAGGTTGTGAATGCTCTGGGTGGCGTTGGGATTTTTGGTGTTGAATTTTTTGTAAAAGGAGACGATGTTTATTTCAGTGAGCTTTCCCCTCGCCCTCACGATACGGGAATGGTGACGATGATTTCGCAAGATCTATCGGAGTTTGCATTGCATGTGCGCGCCATTTTAGGTTTACCGATTCCGGTGATACGGCAATTAGGCCCTTCAGCTTCCAGCGTTGTTCTTGTAAAAGGAAAATCGTCCAACATCATTTATAGCGGACTCGAAGAAGCATTGGAAGAACCGGACACACAGCTCCGGTTATTTGGCAAGCCAGAAGTAAATGGAGAACGAAGGATGGGGGTTTGCCTTGCAAAAGGAAATACCATAGAAGAAGCAAGGGCGAAAGCGAACCGTGCTGCGGGGAGAATAAGTTACAGTTTATAGTTCTTGATTGGCCGCGTTCGATGAACCAACGTGACGCTAAAAACTACCGCAAAATTATTCATATCGATATGGACGCGTTCTATGCGTCTATTGAACAGCGAGATAACCCAGAGTACAGAGGCAAACCAATCGCAGTCGGTGGCTCGCCAGAGGGCAGGGGCGGAGTAGTGGCAACGGCAAGCTACGAAGCCAGGAAGTTTGGAATTCGCTCTGCCATGTCCTCCAAAAAGGCCGTGCAACTATGCGCTCACGTTATTTTTGTAAAGCCAAGGTTTGAAGCGTATAAGGAAGCGTCTCTTAAGATCAGGGAAATATTTCATCGCTATACTGATCTGATCGAACCGCTTTCACTTGACGAAGCCTACCTGGATGTGACCGAAGACAAGCAACAAATAGGTTCTGCCATAGAGATAGCAAAGCAAATTAAACAGGCTATCAAAGAAGAATTAAATCTCACCGCGTCTGCAGGTGTATCTGTTAACAAATTTGTGGCTAAGATTGCTTCCGATATCAATAAGCCCGATGGACTGAAATTTATTGGTCCTTCACGCATTGAATCGTTTATGGAAGAGCTGCCAGTGGAAAAATTTTTTGGCGTGGGAAAGGTGACGGCAGAGAAGATGAAGGGAATGGGAATAATGAAGGGGGCGGATTTAAAAAAACTTTCTGAATCTGAATTAACGAAGCACTTCGGTAAACCAGGAAAGTTTTATTATAGGATTGTAAGAGGTATTGATGACCGCGAAGTGCTGCCGCATCGGGAAACGAAATCCATTGGAGCAGAAGATACTTTTCCGTATGACCTGACACAACTGGATGAAATGCAAGCAGCATTGGAAAAGATAGCAACGATTGTTCATGATAGACTGCATCGCAATCAACTCAAGGGTAGGACGGTTACCTTAAAAGTAAAGTATTACGATTTTAAACAAGTGACACGAAGCCAATCGTTTGCACAAGGCATTGATGACTTTGAAACGATCAATGCCACAGCAACTCAGTTATTAATAGGTTCCGAAACAGACAGAAAGAAAATTCGTCTGTTAGGCATCACATTATCCAATTTTACAGAGCCAGGTCTAAAGCCGAAAAGAGAAGATAGTACCGATCAACTTAAGCTATTCTGACCGTGTCGTTGCCGCTACGTAACTGAATGAAAAGCAATCCGATTGCCTTCGGTATCTGTTATAACCGCCATATAACCATAGTCAGGAGAAATTTGAGTCTTTGGCACACTGATTTTACCTCCAGCCTTCTCCACCTTATCAAGTATCGGCTGAATATCCGGGTTGGCATTGAGGTAAAGCAGTGGCCCATCTGTGACCGATGGTTTATGAAATCCACCGCTATCTACAAGTGCGCCTCCAACACCAGTCATCGGGTCTTCCAACGGAAACATTCTCATTTTAATGTTTGCGAGATCCAGAACGGTCATTTTAATACCAAAAATGGACTCGTAAAATGCCTGCGCGCGATTAAGGTCGGTTGCAGGAATTTCAAACCAGCTTACTGCATTTTTTAAGGTCATGTTGTATGATTTAGTGACAATAATTTAAGTAACGGTTCAAATTATGAATGTTTCAACGCTCAGTCAAGGAGCATTTTTAAAATCAACCATCTGACGGTAGCTAATTTGGAAATTTTTGAAGGAATGATTTGATTTATCGGTAGAAGAATTTGCACCGCTTAGCTCGCAATTTCAATTTTGACTTTCTTCCCCTTCAGCTTCTCGCTTTTTATTCGTTCCAATACCTGCCCAACTAAATTATACCTAACTGACGCATAGGATGAATGATCCAACGTAGTGATTAATCCAAGATCGCTGCCGCCTATGCCTCCCTTTTTTGTTAAAAGACCGACAATGTCGCCTTTGCTTACTTTATCTTTTTTTCCGGCACCCACATAAAGGCACGCAAATGTAGGGGGTGGCGGCAATTTTAATTTTTGGGTAAGCTTGATCTCAATCACCGATTTGTCAATGTAATCGGGTAGTGTCTCATCCTCTGCAAGAATCAAGTAAGCAATGCCTTCCGCGTGCATGCGAGCCGTTCGTCCGTTACGGTGAGTGAAGCTTTCCTGCTGAGGTGGCAATTGGTAATGAACAACATGTCGTATTTCTGGAATATCCAGTCCGCGGGAGGCAAGATCAGTAGCAATAAGAACATTGTGTGCTCCGCCTCTGAATTTTAGTAAGTTCTTTTCACGGTCGATTTGCTCCATGGCACCATGTAAAATTCCATGCGCAAAATTATTTTTTTTGAATAACGCGCTAATACGCTCTACTGCTTCGCGATGATTGCAGAATACGAGACAAACCTCCTGATTGAAACTTGCAACGAGACTCATCAACGAATCTATTTTTTCAAGGCTTGTGGTACGAAGTAACTTCAGGCTAAGTCTTGATGCGGCCTCATCCTTTAAATGATTTATCGTTTCAAAATTTGTTGACGCCAGAAAGTCTGGCAACTCTGTGAGCTGGGTAGCGGAAGTAAGAATGCTGCGCTGCTTGCCACTAAGCGACTTTAGAATAGCATTCATTTCCTGATCAAAACCCATTTGAAGGGATTTATCAAATTCATCCAGTACAATGATTTTAATAGTCTTTGGATCAAATGATTTTCGTTCAATATGGTCTGCCAGCCTGCCAGGTGTACCGATAATAACTGCTGGGGCTTCGCTTAAACTATTTTGCTCCGTTCTCACAGAATGACCGCCATAACAACAGCTCACTTTATAGGAAGTCTTCATGGATCGAAAGACCTGTTCTATCTGAAGTGCCAGTTCGCGCGATGGAGCTACAATCAACGCTTGTACATTTTTTACATCAAGTTGTAGTCTGCTGAGTAATGGAATTAAAAACGCCACCGTTTTGCCTGAACCGGTAGGAGCAAGTAGTTTCAGGTGCGGTGTTGAATTGGCTTTTTCGATAACCTCCTTTTGCATAGGATTCAACTCCGCAATGGAGAGGTTCTTCAGGAATTCTGCGTATACAGTACTATCATTCTTAGACATTAGGCAAAGGTAGCCTTATATTGATTCATGTAGCCTTATTTTTTCTACGCGCTACCCGTAGCCTGGATTTGAAATTATCACCCCTAATGTGTTATTGATCGGGTTTGTCATAAGATGTTACTTGCCAACTCAAACCAGAACAATATGAAGGCAGGAATACTGACAATGGCAATTATTCTTTCGCTTACCATGGCAGAAGCACAGCATTTTTCTAAACCGCTTCAGGCTATTGTCGATGCGGAGCGTCAATTTGCGCGCATCTCAAAAGAAACTAACACAGTAAATGCATTTATAAGTTCACTCTCGCCAACGGCTATCTTTATGATTCAGGCAGAAGAAGTAAATGCAATGGAGAGTTGGAAGAAACGTGAAGCGGATGAAAGCCTTTTATTCTGGGAGCCTGAATTTGCAGACATTGCATCCTCTGAGGATTTCGGCTACACCACTGGGCCATATGCTTATTATGGTAATCGCAAGGACACAGTGGCAGCCTTCAGAGGATATTATTCTTCTGTTTGGGGCAAAGAAGCGAATGGTGAATGGAAGGTTTTATTTGATTTGGGTAGCGGACTTTCCACCGAGAAAAGTCAGCCGATCTCTACTTCGCAAATAAAATTAAAAGGCAAGAAGAACAAACAGGATAAGGCAGCCGCGCTCGAAGACCTCCTAAAGATTGACAAGTCTTATGTGGAAGCATTGAGCGCTACAAATAAATCGTTTGACCCTGCTTTGTTTTCTGCCGAGGGAAGGGTGCATCGTCCAAGGCAGCTTCCCGTTATTGGCCTGGAGAAGATAAAGCTTTTCAAAGAGGAGAATCAGAAATTCGAACAAACTACCCTCAATGGAAAGCTTGCTTCATCATGTGACATGGGATATACTTATGGTAAGGCAACGGTAACGCTCAACAAAGATGGAAGTGAGAGGGTGTTGAACTTAAGTTACTTTAGAATCTGGAAAAGAGAAGATGGCATTCATTGGAAGATTGTATTGGATGTGATCGGGCAGTAGCATTAGCCGATCCGCTACTCAATGACATGACTAGGGGCTGAGTTGGAATAGATTCAATGCCTTCAGAAGATAAGCATTTAAGTATTTTGGGCTTCTAGTGGGCTTTTCAATGCAGTTGGGGTTGTTTTGCTTTTATTTTCTTACAATTCTCCTTATATTTCTTTGCCACCAACCTAATCCCATCATGAATTTCACACCCAACATCAAAAGCAAGGAGCAGTTAAGTGCTGAGTTGCCAAAATACGAGTCTGTTGTAAAATACATGGTTCCCATCGCGAAGTTGATTACGTTCAGGCCGGAGCAGTCAATCAATGAAGTAATTGATATCATCATTGAAAAGAGAATTTCGGGTGCGCCTGTTTTGGATGAGCATCGCAAACTGGTAGGAATTATCTCAGAAAGAGATTGCCTAAGAATTGTTGTTGATCAGGCATATCATAACCAGCCTCATGACGCACCCAAGGTTTCAGACTATATGACCAAGCAGGTAAAAACTCTTTCGCCTGCGAGTGATGTTGTAGAGGCGGCAACTGAGTTTCTTGGCACGCCCATCCGCAGGCTGCCCGTTGTTGAAAATGGAATACTAATTGGTCAGATCAGCCGCATTGATATTTTGAGGGCAGCCAAAAATATTAAACCAACCAGTTACTAGGCATCAATTTATTTAGGTTTCGGGCGATTAGCTCGGCAAAGGCCACTCATGCCCCTATGGCAGTGCAACTCATCTGCAGCATCTGCCGTTTATCATTTTTTAGAAACCCCGCATCGTGCGCTTAGTTAAATGTAAGATAACTGACTCCATTTCTATGCTAAGAAACTTTTTTAAAACAGCAGGCCGCATCATCGTCAAGCAAAAGGCCTACGCGATCATCAATTTTACCGGGCTTACATGCGGAATTGCGTTATCGCTTTTGATTTTGGCCTATGTGCGATCGGAGTTGAGCTATGACCGCTTTCATGAAAAGAGTGATCGCATCTATAGAATAAAATACGTAGCACCTAACGGATTAGAGTTGGCAAGTTCGCCACCGCCTATTGCTCCCGTCATGAAAGATTTCTTTCCGGGAGTAGAGGAAGCGGGCCGGGTATTTGGAAGGAATGTAAGTATCAAGCGGGCGGATCAGGTGGAAGCTTTTGAAGAGACCAACGTTTTCTTCGTTGATTCTGCCATCACTAAGATACTAACACTTCAATTTGTGAAGGGCAATCCAAATCGTGCACTGCATGATAAGTTCACAGTACTCATCAATGAAGAGATGGCCACCAAGTATTTTGGAAATACAAATCCGATCGGAGAGTCTTTATTGTTTTCGGGTAAGCACTCCTTTAAGGTAATCGGAGTTGTCAAGGATTTTCCGGAAAATTCTCACCTGCGATTCAATATGCTGGTACCATACGATAATATGTTTGACCTGGAGCCAGATCAAACCGCAGCGGTGCTCCGAAATAATCTTGCTATCAATTTCGTCATTAGTCACTCCTATACCTATGTTCTGCTAAAGCCAGGAGCGACACCGGAGAATGTCGACAAGAACATGGAAGCTTTTTTGCAAAAATATGCCAAGCCACAGGTTCGAGTAGGCCAGGTATTCACCTTAATGCCGCTTACCGAAATACATTTAAAGTCAACATTGCTGGCTGAACCCACTGCCACTAACTCAATGACCAATATTTATATCTTCATCGGTGTGGGCATAATCACGCTTCTTATAGCCTGCATCAATTATATCAATCTCAGTACAGCCCAATCTTTTACACGCATCAAAGAGATTGGCGTTCGGGTAGTCATGGGATCTATGAAAGGACAAATCATTATGCAGTTCCTTGCTGAGAGTTTTTTATTTTGCTTTATCTCGCTCGTGCTCTCTTACGGTGCATTTTACTTCGCGTTGCCGTTCTTGAATCAACTAACTGATAAACATTTGGCTTTTGATCAAGTGGTGGACGCGGAACTTATTATTTATTCACTTGGACTGCTTCTTGTGATTACATTACTGGCTGGCGGATATCCTTCTTATTTCGTCACCCGATTTGATTCGATTAGTTCACTGAAAGGCGAAGGAACATCTGGCATTGGGAGTCAATGGCTACGAAAAAGCCTTGTTATTTTTCAGATGGCGATAGCCTGTATTCTCTTATCAGGGTCATTGATCATTATAAAGCAATTGAAGTTTATGCAAGATCGTCCGCTCGGGTTTCAGAAAGAGCATATCATTACCATTCCTCTTTTCAGCCAGAACCTGAACGGAATTTTCAGCCAACAGGATTCAGTCTATCGCTCGCGCCTTCAGAGTTTTCGCGATGGCATAGAATCTCAAACAGGCATAAAGAATACCACACTTTCTTCCAATGCTCCCGGCCTTGGCGTGATCTATCGTGGAACAATCCCGGAAGGATTTACCCAAGAAGATAATTTGTTTGTCGCCAATTTTTCCGTTGACTATGATTTTGACAAAACTTACGAAATAGAACTTGTAGCAGGAAGATGGTTTAGCAGGGATTATGGAACGGATCTTAATGAGGCCTATTTGGTAAATGAAGCTGCCGTGAGAGAATTTAAGTGGGAGAGCCCTGAGAAGGCGTTGGGTAAGACCATCAATAGAGAGGGTAAGTTGGGAAAAGTTATTGGCGTGCTCAAAGACTTCAATTTCGCTTCGTTAACAACTCCCGTATCGGCCATGGTGATAGAATTTAACCCTGACCAATTCAATGCTCTTACAGTACGATTTGAAAATGATAAAGTAGAGGCAACGTTGAAAAATCTGGAGACGCAATGGAATTCTATTTTCCCCGAGAAAACTTTTCAGTTTACTTTCTTAGATGAACAGCTTGAAAGTCAATATCAAGCCTTTCAGAGTTTTGGCACGATCATAAAAACATTTACGTTCATTGCCATACTTATTTCTTGCTTAGGTGTTTATGGGCTTGTTCTTTTTGTGGTGCAGCGAAAGGTGAAGGAAATCGGAGTGCGAAAAGTATTGGGTGCAAACGTGGGCAGTATTCTTCGCTTGATTTACCGCGAATTTGCTTTGCTTATTATTGTGGGCTTTGTCCTGGCAATTCCCGTTTCGTATTACTTTATGAATGAATGGTTGGGAAATTTTGCCTATCACTCAACCATCGATGTACTTACCTATGGAATTACCCTGGTCATTATTCTGTTGATCACGTTGATTACCATTAGTAATCAGGCAGTCAGGGCCTCTTTGGCCAATCCGGTGAAATCGTTACGGAGCGAATGATAATTCCGTAAAGCCCGTTTGTTTATGTGGCCTGCTATCCCTGCGGCCAAATAATATTTTATAGCTTGCCGCGTTAGGATTTAGGCTAAAAAGTGGGATTTATTGACTACCTTTGCTGATCACATTAACTCATTATTGTCTTTTGGATATCAGTTTAGAGACTTTTGTTTTAAGTGATCATTTTTTTGAACTTATTCAGGAATTAAGTGTTTGATTACCAATGAGACAGCTAAAAATCAGTAAGCAGATTACAAACAGGGAGAGTCAATCCCTGGACAAATACCTTCAGGAAATAGGCAAGGTAGATTTGATTACCTCAGAAGTAGAGGTAGAGCTTGCCAAGCGGATTCGCGAAGGCGATCAAATGGCGTTGGAGAAATTGACCAAAGCAAACTTGCGATTTGTTGTATCTGTGGCGAAGCAGTATCAGAACAATGGACTTACCCTTGGTGACTTAATTAACGAAGGCAATGTCGGGTTGATCAAGGCAGCTAAGCGTTTTGATGAGACCCGTGGTTTCAAATTCATTTCGTATGCGGTGTGGTGGATTCGTCAGTCAATCATGCAAGCACTGGCAGAGCAATCACGTATCGTACGCCTTCCGTTGAACAGAGTTGGTTCGCTTAATAAGATCACCAAGACATTTTCAGATTTAGAGCAGAAATTTCAACGCGAGCCTTCCACTGAAGAGCTAGCCGATGTTTTGGAAGTATCCACGGCCGAGGTTGCCGACACCTTGAAGATAGGAGGACGACACGTATCCATGAATGCGCCATTTGTGCAGGGTGAAGAAAACGGACTGCTGGATGTTTTGGAAAATGATAGCGAAGAGACACCCGATGCCGGGTTGATGATTGATTCATTGAAGAGAGAAGTTCAGCGCTCACTCTCAACACTTACGCAACGTGAATCCGATGTGATTGCCCTTTACTTTGGTCTTAATGGCGAGCATGCTTTAACGTTGGAAGAAATTGGAGAGAAGTTCAGTTTGACACGTGAACGCGTGCGTCAGATCAAAGAAAAAGCTACACGCAGACTAAGACATAGCTCACGCAGTAAGACGTTGAAGTCTTATTTGGGATAAGAATTGAAATTGAAAGAAATGGGGTTGCTTCGCAAAAGAGGCAACCCTTATTTTTTTTATAAGGGGTCAGAAAAAATGTGTAGGGCTTTGAATTCTAGTGAGGCAAAAAAACCGTTTTATTTGGTCACCACCTGATAGGATTTCCCTTCAGCGGAAACTATTTCTTTAAGCACTCTGGTTTGCTTTAGTTCATCAAGCAGTTCATTCAATTTTTGTGCATCGCCTCCTGTATTGTCAAGAATTTGCTGATAGGTCTTTACATCATTAGGTGATTTTCTGAAGTTAGTAATGAAATTGAGGATGTCTATCTTCTTCATCGGTTGTGTTTTTAATCTGGAAATTAAACGGAAATTTTGTCTAAAGGTTAGAAGCCTTTTTTGACTGAGACGCTGATCCTTTTTCATACCTTCGCTGAGATTATGTCCCTATTTGTATCCTCCTTGAATTCCGGTAGCAATGGCAACTGTTACTACATTGCCAATCAGGATGAGGCGGTTTTGATTGACGCAGGCATTTCTTGCCGGGAGACCGAAAAGAGAATGAAGCGCCTTGAACTTTCAATGAAAAAAGTGAAGGCCATTTTTATTTCACACGAACATTCTGATCATATCAACGGAATTGTTTCACTTTCAAAGAAGCATAAAATACCAATTTATATTACTAAAAGTACCTTCCAGTCAGCGCGGCTGAGACTAACGATCAGCCCGGTCCGATCATTTAAAGCGTACGAACCCGTTGCCATTGGCAACCTTCTTGTCACTGCCTTCCCAAAATTTCATGATGCCGATGACCCGCATAGTTTTATTGTCTCCTCTACGGAAGTGACAGTCGGTGTATTTACAGATATTGGCCGGTCGTGTGAACATGTTATCCATCATTTCCAACGCTGCCATGCAGCATTTCTTGAATCGAATTACGATGAGAAGATGCTGGAGACCGGAAAATATCCAATCTACTTAAAGAATAGAATACGTGATGGGAGAGGGCATCTCTCCAATAACCAGGCGGCTGAACTTTTCATAAAGTATCGCCCTCCTTTTATGAGTCACTTGTTCTTATCTCACTTATCGAAGATTAATAATACGCCAAAAATTGTAAAAGATTTATTTACGGAGATAGCGGGAGATACAGAGGTTATTATTGCTTATCGCGACAAGGAAACAGACGTTTATCAGATCAGAAATCAGCACACGGTTACGAGTGACCGCGCCATTTCCAATCCCAGGATGGCGGGGTCACAACTCTCATTATTTCATTAGTGTAAAAGAGAATACTAACTTACGTTAATACTTTAACCATCCGAAACTTCTTACTACCTCACAGCAAAAGTTTTTGCTGACATTCAGCATCTTTCAGTACTTTGCTCATCAAACTATATTGAGCTATGAATTCCAGCAGAAGAGCATTTATAAAGAGTATGGGCGTAGGCTTAGCCGCAACAGGCTTAGCAGCCGATAACATAGTCAATGCCTCGGGGCTTGCAGCTGGCGGCTCAGAAAATCTGTTTGTCACCAATCGTATTCACCCTGAACCTGCCCCCAAAGGTTATGACAGGTTGCCGTTGGAGTGGTATAAAGGAACTGTTCAACGACTTAAAAATAAACTGAAAGGCATTGATGTAATCCTTTTAGAATCGGACCTCAATAAAGTATACTTTTCTGGTTGCTTCAGAAACAGTGGCGAGCGTACTACCTGGGTTGCTTTTCCAACAAACGAGAAGGACACGGCCTATTGGTATGCGCCAGCTATTGATCGTGATCTGATCACCTCATGGTGGTGTACGGAATTGGAATATTATTTTTGTTATCCTCATACCGAAGGTGGATTTCCTAACAAAGGGCAAGTAATAAAGGGTCCGTCTAAAGATCTTTTTCAATGGCTGCTTGAAGGACTACGAAAGCGCGGTATGGATGGAAAAACAATTGGCATTGATAAGTCACTCTCTCCCTTTCAACAGGCCATAGCAAAGCAGGTGTTGCCCAAATCAACCTTTGTGAACATCGCTGAAGAATGCCTTCAAATGAGGATAATAAAGACCAAAGAAGAGATCGCTTTGTGTCAGCGGGCCTATCGCTATTTTGATAAAGTACATGCGTTTGCGCGTGATTTCATTTTAGAACATGGCACCACTGTTACTGATTTTGAAATAGGTCAGGCCTTGCAAGCGTACGGAATCCGACTGATGATGAATGACGTTTATTATGATGGTAAGCCTCATACAGCGGTTGGTATTGACTCAACTTCACACTATGTGAGAGCCGGAGTTTCTACTGCTTATCCTCATCCCAATCAGTTTTTTTATAATAAGGTGAAGAAGGGTGAACCTCTATATGTAAATACGGACATCAAACTGGGTGGTATGGGAGGCGAAGGCTATCGCAATTACCTTATTGCTCCGTGGACTGATCATCAAAACAAAATGTGGGAAATTGTGGCTGATACCGTTCAGATCATGGTGGAAGAAGCTAAGCCGGGAGCGATGTGCTCAGAGGTGGCATTTAAAGTTCATCAGCACCAGGTCAAGAATGGTATGCAGAACTACATTTATCACCGACCGGGCCACGGAACAGGTCAAAATGATGAAGGTCACCAGGCACCGTTCCTTGCTTTAGGCGACTCCACCATCATAGAAGAAGGTATGATGTTTAGTGTTGAACCCGGTTTGTATGATGCCGCAAACGGCATTGGAATAAATCCAAGCGACAATCTTTTGGTTACGAAGAATGGTGCAGTTCTCATGAGCCGGATACCTTTTTCAAAGGAATGGAGTTATTTGACTTTATAGTCTTGTTAAAATTTGATTTAAAATTATAAACTATCACAAGCCAATGGATTTTTCTAATTACAAAAAGGGTACAGCATCAGTGTGGGGTGGAGAAGGGGATCATGCCTTCAAAGGAGCAACCACAACTCCCATCGTTAATAGTGTAACGTTTGCTTATCATGACCTTGATGAATGGTACAATGTAGCCATTGGAAAGGCAAACGGATATATCTATAGTAGAAATACAAATCCTACAGTAAAGGCTCTGGAAGAAAAAATAAGGGCGCTGGAAGGAGCCGAGGCCGCTACTGCATTTGCTACCGGAATGGGTGCTATAAGCAATACGCTATTTGCATTGCTGACTCCCGGAAAAAAAGTAGTTTCTATAAAAGATACCTACGGTGGCACTAGCCGGATTTTCCTTGACTTTCTTCCAACATTTAACATCAACGTAAAACTTTGTGACACCACGAATCATGAAGAATTAGAAGCCGAGATCGCCAAAGGATGCGACTTGCTTTATCTGGAGACGCCAACCAACCCTACCTTAAAGGTTGTTGATATCAAAAGATTGAGTGCAGCGGGCAAGAAGGTAGGAGCTATTGTTGTTGTTGATAGCACCTTTGCGACTCCCGTAAATCAAAATCCGCTAAAACTTGGGGCCGATTTGGTTATTCACAGCGCTACCAAATTTTTGTGCGGTCATTCAGATGCCATGGGCGGGCTGCTCTGTGGCAAGAAAGAACTGGTAGAGAAAGTTTTTCGTTTCAGAGAAATCAACGGAGCAAGTATTCATCCAGAGTCGGCATACATGATTGCGCGAGGAATGAAAACGCTGGAACTTAGAATTGAACGACAAAATGCTTCTGCTATTAAGATCGCCCGGTTTCTCAAAGCTCATCCAAAGGTAAGTGATGTATTCTATCCCGGACTTGAAACTCATCCAGGCCATGCCATTGCAAAAAGCCAGATGACTGGTTTTGGTGGAATGATGAGCTTCTCGCTTCATGGAAACTATGATCAGGTCAAAAAATTTCTTCCCAAGCTTAAATTGGTACATCTTGGGGCAAGCTTAGGATCGGTAAGTACTCTTGCAGGGCCACCAAAAACAACCAGTCATGTTGAACTTACAGATGAGCAAAGAAAGCTTCTGGGCATTCCTGAGAGTCTAATTCGCTATTCGGTAGGAATTGAGAATGTTGAAGATCTTATTCAGGATTTAGATTCCGCATTATCAGGAGTTTAGCGAGATCATGTTTATTCTATGGCGTAACCATCTTTCGAATAGGATAGAATTGGTGCTATTTCCTTAACTTTGCCGAACCGAAGTGTTAGATCCTATTGATACCAACTAAATTAACGAAAGCAAAGAATGGCAAAATCTCAGGAAACGTGGAATAAGAAGGAAAAAGAGAAGAAAAGAAAGAAAAAGCAGGAGGAGAAGGCCCAACGTAAGGAAGAGAGAAAAGCCAATGCCAAAGATGGCAGCCTTGACAATATGTTAGCCTATGTAGACGAGTACGGCAACATTACTTCAACACCTCCGGACCCAGCCAAGAGAAAGAAAATTATTGCCGATCAGATCGAGATAGGTATCCCAAGAAGAAAGCCCGAGGAAGAAGTAGATCAAAACAGAAAGGGAGTAGTCACCTTCTTCAATGAATCGAAGGGCTTTGGCTTTATAAAAGACTTAGACAGTCAGGAAAGTATCTTCACACACATTAATGGTCATTTAGAGGCAATTAAGGAGAACGACCGTGTTACCTTTCAGGTAGAGCAAGGTCAGAAAGGACTTAATGCTGTTAATGTGAAGCTTGTGGTCTGATTGGTGGTCTAGAAGAAAATCACCGATTTAAGGAAGTTACCTCCCATTGATTTCAATTTCCCAAGCGCTCCATTTCCCTTGATAAGAGCTTGTAGTGCATCCGTACCGCCTGTTGAAATGTTATTGCTCAGCTTTGACATGATGAAAGGTATTAAGAAGGTGGACACGGATTTTGAAACTGATTCGCCTACTCCGAATTTGCTCGCCATCTTGCTTCCATAATCACTCATCATATTTTGCACGAGAAGGCTTTGATCAAGTGGCTGCTTGCTATTAAACATATTCATCAATCCACTGATGTTAGCACCTGAAGCCTGATTGGCAATTTTACCCATGATCACTTCTTTGGCCAAATCCAGGGCGGCACCTGTTTTTGATGAAGGAAGACCCAATGAAAGTAGCTTGTTACTCAATTCTCCTTTTACGCTTTTGATAATTTGATCAATCATGGCAGTGGTTTGTAAGTGCTTTGGCCTGTTTTATAGTTTCACGGATCAAAAGTAGCGGAACGGCAAGGGGGCTAGCCAAGACTTCGTTGGACTGAAAGAACTACGCGGCAGACAGAAGGTTTTGCACGACAAAAAAGCGCTGAATTTACTCCAAATCCTCGCTTTTGGTGTATACAGCGAAGAAATTCCTAAACGTCCGCTCCATTGGAAGCAGCAGCAGCGCCAGGCCGAGATTGATAAGCGACTTAAAGATTGGAGCCTGCCCGAGCTGGTTTGTGGTTATAGGCTCGACCCAATTCTGTATGAATTCAAAAACAATAAATAGGCACGTAAATACCATTACCCGTAGGATAGAAGCCTTCGTCTTCTCAGTGCGGCTGAGCAAATAGGTAATACCAAACAGAATGCATATTCCTGTAATCTGAAGAAGGTAAAACCACCAACGCTGCCAATATGGTTTTTCAATAGTGAACGAGTATGTCAGCACCGGGTCTGTCCATTTCTCAAGATTATTGGTTGCTTGTATCTGTAATGTATAGGTTCCCGGATTTAATGAAGAATAGGTTACGGAATGCTCTGTCGTGGATGGAGACCAAGTCGCCTCAAACTCTTTAATGAAATAATGATAGTAAATGGGGCCGGTATAATTAAGAGCTGTAGCAGTATAATCGAACGTTACGTGATTTTGATTATAAGGCAGAGAAACAGATGGGAAGACCGAGGCTTGCACCTGCTCCTTTGTTGGAATGGCCGTGATTGACTTTTCGAACGAGATTCGGATGCCGGTGAGATAGGTGTTTAGAACGAGTTCGGCCTTGACTTTAGGCGTGTTTAAAATGGTGATTCCTGTTTCGTGACAAATAAAGATATTGTCCTTAGAGTCAATCATTAACTTAGAACCGTAAGATTCGTTGCTTTGAAGGCCATCCTTAGTAGTGAAGTCTCTTTGCTTACCTGTTGCCAGATCGAGATAGCTAAGGCCCTTGCGATAAGCTAGCCAAACGCGGTTCTGTCTGTTTACTGCAATTCCGGTTATATAAGCCGTTATCTTGTTTTGAGAAGCACCACCATTTTCAAAACCTCCTTCAGCAAATTTAAAATAACCCTGCCCATCGGTCGCAATCCAAATGGTTCCGTCTTGATCCTCGCGAATGTCATTGATATCATGACTCGGAAACAATCCATATTGTGATAATCGGTGTAGCGAATCGTTGGCATCAAGCATTGCTAAACCTGCACCCTGACTACCAAACCAGACACGCCCCTGTCTATCCGGTTGAATTGCAAAGACATCATTGTGAATAAAACCTGTTTCAGTTGAAAGGCGCGATAGAATTTTCCCCTTTTCATCTAACTTATATACGCCCGAACCAATTGAAGCTATCCAAATATTTTTAGCTGAATCTTGTTTAAAGAATCGAGCACGGAGTGGCTTACCATCTGGTTGATTGAGTTCAATTTTCTTTATTTGCCCTGTGGCCTCGGAATAGGTATAGATACCCCTCTCTGTACCGATCCATAAAAGATTTTCAGAACTAAGAAAAACATTCTCAATTGAGCTAGTCGGTAGCGTTGAAAATCTACTTAATTTCTTTGCTCGTGTAATAAGCGCCAATACCCTCCTCGATGGCGTTCACTTTTTCAACACTCCATTCCTTGAGACTCAGAACCTGAACGTATTTCGGGTAAATTTCAATCACACCATTTCCCAGCGTTCCAGCCCATATATTTTTTTGAGAGTCAATGAAGATAGTTTTGACTTCCCGGATTGGATATCCGGTATCCTCATTAAGTACAACCGATTCCGTTATCTTAAAATTTCCGTCCAGCTTGAGATGATAAATTCCATGCTGCAATGTTCCTATCCACAGCGATTTGTCCTCAGCTTCCACAATATCCTGGATAGCACTTTCCAGGCCTGAAGTGATAATAGTAACTAAAATTCTCGTGGAGGAACCTGTCTTTGCTCTATGAATTTCGCCTTCAGAAGAACCTATCCAATAACTAGAAGAGTCTGCCTTAATCGGCTCAACAGAAGTTACCTCTTTATACTTAAGTGCGTCTGGTGAATCAATAAAAAACAATTTATCTCCCGATAGCTGGAAAGTATAAAGACCCTCGTTGGTAGCTACCACAAGTTGACCAGACAATACAGCAACATCATTTACAATTTTTCCCTGAAGCTCCCCCGGAAACATAAACGAACTAAGTGTGAGATCAGCACTTAACTTCGCGAGACCGCCAGACTTCGTTGCACACCAAATGTTGTTATTTACATCTTCTATCAGCGAAATAATCTCGCTATGGAGGGTATCGATGGGAAGCGGTTCAAAAAAGACTCCGTTGTAGGTGGAAAGCTTTCCGTTGGCGTGGCCAAAGAGAAGGCTACCTGATGAAAGTAGGGTGGAGGCTGTTACAAAATTATCGGGGAGTCCTTGTTGATCATTAAAGTTATCAATCTGCCGCCCATCGTAGCGCGACAAGCCCTTGCCTGTGCTAAACCAGACAAAGCCTTTTCTATCTTGAATAACGCTGTATACAAAATCCTGAGCGAGACCAGCCTCCTCGTTAAGAATAACCTGATCAAATAACTTTGTTTGAGCAGAGGAGCGACCAGCACCGATAAGAACTAAGCAAAAAAGTAAAACGTGGCAACACTTCTCCACAAGGATTATCTAATTTTTGATCGAAGGCTTTAGCGTTACCTTAAGATCGTACTTGTACTTGGGCGGACCTCCTATGGGAACGGCATAAAATGGAATAGCCTCATCATATTGGTTGGTGATATAAAGGCACATAGCACTTTCACCCTCTTTATTTTTCTGAATTTGAATATCGAGTGTTGTGTTTTTCTCTTCAGTCGTCACCGCATGGTTGCTCTTTGCCCACTCATCGTTTTTTGAAACTTTTCCGGGATGGCGATTCTTGGTGATTGAATAAATAAGAATTTCTCCTTCATTATCGAAATCGAAATTATTCTGTGTTACAGAAATAACTGATTTATCAATAAACGGATAGATGTGTGAAATTCCTTTATTCCTTGGCAGCGAAAAAGTATACTCGTAAGCGAACGCGTTGGCTCCTTCAATATTTCTGTTAATGACTGCTTTTTCACTTAGAAAACATCGGTATTGATTTCCGTCATCACCTTCAAGGCCCTCTACAATGAGTTTAAAAATATAGGCATCGAGCTCAGATGATTCTTCTCCCTGAAGCGGATTAAACGGACCGAAAGTCAGCCAATTTGCATTTAATTTCTCGTCCTTGCTGATCACCTTTGAGGCAAGTAAATTTCCGCTGTTATAGTTTCCAACCGGATTTACCTTCTGCGCTTCCTTATTTGTAAAAGCCTCTTTGCCGCCATAAATGCTAAACCGTGTACTTGTATTGGCCGCGCCTTTTAATTCATCATGCGTACTTCCTGTATCAGGGTCATAAACACGGATATAAATAGACGACCTATAACTTCGTGGGATACTGAAAAAAAGAATTTGAACATGATCATCATCACCTGATGACGTAGAGGCTTGCGCGCCATATGTGACGAGATAATCAATATTTTCGATTTCGTTGGGCACGCGCTGTGCGAGCGCAAGGCCCGGCAGTATAATGAGGATAAGATATAGAATTTGACTTCTCATGGCTTTGTGACAATATAAACGGCCATCAATGTACATCCTGAAAAACTATCCCCTTTGGCGTCAAAACCAGCAACACCTATTTCAAGAGTATGTAATCCTGCTTTGGTAAAAGAATGCTTAGTAGTCTTGCCGCAATAAAAATTACCCTCAATCTTCCAGAACACTTTCTCAACCGTGATGCCCGCCATCAAACTCTTGTCATACGCAAAATTCGCTGTCATTTCCTTAAGTGTATCTGTGTGGTACTCAATCTTTGGCAAGAGATTCACCGTGGTAGCTAATTCATTCCTGATCACGACTTCCGTCTCCGGATCGAGCAGATCGAGCGTTACCTGATAAGATCCAAATTTCTCATAGCAATATTCTGACAGTGGCCCACGCTGAATTGTACCATCACCAAAGTTCCACGCGTAAATAAATTCTTTACCTTCTTTATCAATTGAATGGGTTATGTCAAGCTGTATGCACTTTTGCCCTCTACCCTCAGCAGCACAGCCAATATTCGAGGCGAAGAAAGTGGCAGCCTCACAAGGCTCCGACTGGCCGTGAGCGAGCAATGCAATTCCAAGAAATAATATCAGCAACGCGACTCGAATCTTCATTTGACAATTGGGTTGAAGAAAAACTCTGCCCTTCGGTTCAATTGGTGAAGAAGTTCATCACAATTTACTTTATCCAGGCAATCGTTAACCGGTTCTTCTTCGCCAGATACCCGGATGCTTAGTTTACTTGTGTCAACACCAGCTTCCCTCAAGTATTGCACTATAGAGTTACCTCGTCTGGTAGCTAGACTTCGATTGTATTCATTTGAACCGCGACTATCAGTGTGGACAATTGCCTCGACAGACGCAAAGGGATAAGTTATCATTAGCAAAGCAAGTTTATCCAACTGCGCACTAGCGTCATTGCGAATCAGCGCGCTGTTATAATCGAAATAGACAATTTGAATGTCAAGGAATACATCAATTTTATAACCAGCCAACGAAAGTTGCTCACGTACGTATTTCTCATAGTCCACAGAGCGCAAACCTCTTGGAATATGAATCTTTAATCGCAAGGTCTTATTTTCCAGCAGCGTGTCCCCAAGGTGAGCAAAACTGAAAAGGGAGCCTTCGCGTTCTGCCAAAAACTGCGGCAAGCCCCCGCGTCTTTCAATAACTGTAATGGCTACAGAATGATCTGTTGCTGTTGTGTTCTGCGCCAGAACTACTGAAGATAATAAGATTAGACCTGCGCCAATTAAATACTTCATTACAAAACAACAGATGCGATTATAAGGAGCAATATAAGCAATGCACAGTCAAAAACATTCGTTCGCTGATAGGAATTATAAATGGATTTGAGCAGCAAAATTTAAGTCAAGGCTCAGTTTCGTCTGTCAGCTTGAAATTTACTGTTCTGATGACTTCATCGAGGTAGGAAGCTTCATTGTGTAAAAGTGATGACATCGTTTTTACCTCGGCCAGGTCATTTGCCTGCTTAATAACAAAAGACAAGCCCCATATTCTTGTCAGCGTTCCCCTTACCGTATGCGAATTGAAATGACTTAGGGCAGTCAACTTTCTCTTATTTTTTCGAGCTTCATCATGAGCAATCTCCAACATTCTTTGGAGGTTCGAATTTTGCCTGGTAAGGCTGGCAATTTGTTCAGCACAATCGATTCCCTCCAGGGTTAAATGTAGCTTGGCGAGAGAGTCTTCTTTTTGGTCTACCGAATCCATGAGCTTCAAGGTTTGCGATACAAATCTCGAATTCTCAGCTGCCCGCGCGGGAACTACTCGACAAGCTTCGACAGATAGACGATGAGTTTATGGTTTTGCCGGATAAAAAATCTCTTTTTCGGCCTGTATTTTCAGGTTTCAGAGCATATTAAGGCTCTTCATCAATTGCTCGCGGTAGGAGTTACCGATAGGGATAATTTTCTTGTCAATCTGTAGGTTGCCCTGGTCAATATTTTCAATTTTTCTGAGATTAACCATAAACGAACGATGGACTCGCATAAAAGCATGAAGCGGTAGTTTCTCTTCTACAGCTTTCATGGTGCTGTATACTGTTAGGGTTTTCTTTTCGGTATTGATCTTAACATAATCACCGTAGGCTTCAATCCAGAGAATATCGTCAAGGGCAACATGCGTAAAAAGCGAATCTACCTTAACAAAGATGCCGTCAGCCGAGGGCTCCTTTTGACTCCCAAGCCGTTCCTTTACTTTCATAATAGCTTTCAGAAATCGGGGATAGTCCTGAACTGGCTTCAGAAGATAGGCGGCAACATTATAATCTATTGCCTCAAGCGCATAATGCTCTTTGCTGCTTACGATAATCACTTCCGGCTTATTAACTAATGATCGAAGTAATTCCAATCCGCTCAACCCTGGCATTTCGATATCTAATAGGATAAGACTAGTAGTATTCTCCGATAGCCATTGAGCTGCCTTCATCGGATCGTTGAAGGAAGCCTGAAGTTCAAGCAGGCCCGATCGCTCTACCAAACCTTCCATTACCGCTAGTGAAACGGGCTCGTCTTCAACAATAATACATTTGATGAGCTGCATTGCTTAATATCTACTACGTTTAAAATTAACTATTTTTACCTAAACTAGTTGATATCATTTTGAGCAAGTCTTCCGGATTGTATCTAGTGTTGTGCCTCTCGATAGTTTACTCAACGTGTTGGGGACAGGATCAATCCAGTATTGCTGAAAAGAAAAAAATATTGGAGGCTTCGAAAGGGCTTGATCGTGCCAGAATCCTTAATCAGTTAGCCTTCGAATATAGAAATTCAATCCCCGACAGTACGATCTATTTTTGCAAGCAGTCTCTATCGATTGCAGAGGCAATGAGAAATAAATCGATGACTGCCGAATCTTACAATTTTATGGGCCTGGCGTACGCCTATAAAGGATTGCCTGAAGAAGCCATGAGTTACTATAATCAGGCATTGGAGATTGCCAGCAGCGCGAAGGACTCACTCCAGATTGCTTATAGTCTTAATAACCGTGGCCGTCTTTTTTTCGATTTGGCGGACTTAAAGAGAGCTTATGAAAATTTTACCAAGTCGCAGTTAATTTTTGAAGCTCTGCAAAATAAAGAAGGACTTTCATATATCTATCGCAGCCTGTCTGACCTTTTTCGTTCGCAACACGACTACGAAAATGCCTTAGCTATGGCTGTCCGAACCAGGGAAATTAGAATGGAACTGGGAGAGTCCAGAGGCATCATTTCTTCCTTGAATCAATTGGCAACAATTTATCAACTCACAGGAGACTACACACGAGCTGAAGTGGCGCTACGTGAAGCGGAAAAGTTGGCTAGCAATAATGAGGATGAAGTAAGTCTTGCTGAAATAAAACTTGGGTTGGGGCAACTATACTTCAATAATGGAAGTCTCGTAAATGCAAAAACAGAAACATTCAGAGCAGACAATATTATAAGGAGGCTCGAAAGTCCTGTTTTATTGAGTAAGACAAATCTTCTTCTCGGCAAGATTTTTTTTAAAGAGAAGGACTACAAGCAGGCCGTTTCCTTTCTGGAGCCTGCCAGGCAACAAGCAGAAACTTATAGTCAGCTTGAAGTTCTGACTGAATCGGCATTTTATCTGGCGCAAGTTTATGGATTACAAGGATTGTCAGTGAAGGCTTCCGAGATGGAAAAGATATATATGAGACTAAACGATTCTTTGAAAAATAATGAGTTAACCTCGCTTGTTGAGAAATTCAATTTTCAATTAGAAATTGAAAAAAACCAGAGGGAAAATGAAATTTTGAAAGTCAACGAAGCAAAGAATGAAGCTCTAATTCGATTTCAAAACCTACTCAACGGAGGCGCTGTAATTGTTATCGTCATCATAGGAATTTTTAGTTATTTTTTATGGAAGAGCGGCTTGGCGCGGAAAGCAGCAAATCAAAAATTAGAGCTCCAAAATAAACAACTTGTTGATCTTAATAGTGAGAAGGACTCGTTGATGGGGATTGTGGCACACGATTTAAGAACACCGCTGAGTAACATAAAAAATATTGCAGACATCGTACCTGACATGGGGGAGTTGAATGCCAAGCAAACAAAGTATCTTGGACTTATTCAAGCTTCCTCTCATTCAGGCCTGGATTTAATAAGTGAACTTTTGGATGCTCACTCTCTCGAGTCTACTAAGGAGCCTCGTTATAAGCCTGTCGAGTTGAAAAACTTTCTCATTCAACACCATAGCTACTTTGCCACCACGGCTTTGGCTAAATCAATTACACTTACATTAGCGGAAACTCCTGAGCTAAATATCCAAACTGATCCTGACTGGCTGGGACGCTCTATTGATAACTTGATTTCTAATGCTATCAAGTTTTCACCAAAAGGTTCAGTCGTAAAGATTGATAGTGGAATAACGGAGAATCAATTGTGGATATCGATTAGCGATCAGGGACCGGGATTCTCGGATGAAGATAAATCCAAAGTTTTTCAGAAATTCAAGAAGTTAAGCGCCAGACCTACAGGGGGAGAGACTTCAAATGGCCTTGGTCTGTCAATTGTAAGAACACTTGTAGAGAGACTTAAGGGGTCTGTTACCCTTCTGTCAGAAAAAGGAAAGGGAGCCGAGTTTATTATTCGGTTGCCGGTTAATCCTGATTAATTATTATCGTCTGGGTATACTTCCTGTAGTTTTTTTAGCACCTCTAGTGTATTTGCCTTAATGCTATCGATGGTTTGCCTATAACTACTTTGGTTTCTCCTGGCGTCTATATCACCTTCCCATAGCGTAAGTTGATTGTGTAGAGATGTGAGGCCAAGATATCCATAGCTAGCTCTCGCTCTATGAACTAATGCTCTCAGGTTTTGCCAGTCTTCTTTTGCAAGCATTTGCTCAAATCGGATAAAATAATCCAGCGTTTCTGCTTTAAAAATTTTCACAATTCGCCTTACTCTGTCAGGGCTATCACCAAGTAATACTTCTAATTTTGATAAGTCTACAATATCGGGATTAATGTTTGGCGTTGCTCCGCTGTTCTTGGTCACTCGATTTAAAGCAGCTTCCAACAGGGCAAAGTCAATTGGCTTCTTCACGTATCCGTGAATCGTAATTCCTCGCATTTTTTCTAATACTACCGCCTCGGGTTCTGCTGATAGTATGAAGACAGGAATATTTTTGTTTACCGATTCACCCTTTCGCAATTGAGCTACCATAAAATCTGCGTCTTCATCCAGGTGATAGTCAAGTAACAATAAATCATATTGTTCCCGATCTAATTCGCTCATTAATTCGGCATAGTCGGCTACCGAGGTTATTTTATTGCATTTTGTTTCAAGCAATGCTTCCATTACTTGTTGTGAAACAAGGTTATCTTCACCAATGAGTATGTTGCCAAACATTAATGATAAATTTTAATAGTTGCGTATAAATATAAAAAAAAGGCTGCTCCCAAACGAAGCAGCCCTCTACAATCAAAAGTAATTATTGCATCAGGTGAATTTCCACTCTTCTGTTTTGAGTGCGGCCTGCTGCCGTTGTATTCGGTGCCAGTGGTTTATCAGAACCAAAACCTACTGCCAATAGACGGTCACTTGCGATTCCGTGACTAGCGATATACGCTTTCACGGCATCAGCACGCTGCTGTGAAAGAACTTTGTTCGCTTCAGCTTTTCCCGTGTTATCGGTATGACCTTCGATGTCGAACTTCGTGAACGTATATTGCTTCATTATTTCTACGATCTGATCGATCTCGGTGAAAGAAGCTTGTTTGATTTTGGCACTACCGGTTTCAAATTGAATTTTCTTTGCAGCAATATTCAGTTTAGTTTCAATTTGCTTTTTCTCTTCCTCCTTTATTTCAGGACAGCCATTTTTTGATGGCAATCCAGCTACTTCAGGGCAAGCATCGTCTTTATCTGCTACCGTATCGCCATCGCGGTCAGGGCAACCTTTCAGTTCAACTGAACCTTTCTGATCAGGGCAAGCATCATCTTTATCAGCGATGCCATCACCATCACGATCTGCACAACCTTTAAGACTCGCAATGCCTTTCTCATTAGGGCAAGTATCATCTTTATCCATTATGCCGTCACCATCTGAATCAGGGCATCCATTGAATTGTACTGTCCCGGCTTGCGTAGGGCAATTATCCTGTGCATTGGCAATTCCATCACCATCTGTGTCAGGACAACCTTTAGTAGCCACTGTGCCAGCTTCGTTAGGGCAAGCATCATCGGCATCTTTCACACCATCACCATCTGCATCAGGACAACCCTGCGTTGCAGCAGAACCTTTAACTTTCGGGCAAGCATCCTGATCATCAGGAACTCCATCTTTATCTTTATCACTTGGGCCACCATCAAGTTTTAATAGTATACCCAATGAATTTTGGAAGTACTTGAACGAAGGAATGGCGTTGTAGTTCGTTTGAGCATTGAGAGCAATAACTTCATTGATCCAGAAGTTAAGGCCAAGTCCTCCATTTATTCCACCATAGGTAGTTTCATTTACCCTTGTAGCACCGGCTCCTGCCATTACATAAGGTTGAAGGCGTGTTGTGGTCAAATTATATTTAAGATTGGCATCAAGATTCCAGAACGAACCTTCCTGATTAAAGCCTTTGGCATTAGCTTTTGCAAATGAGAAAGTAGGCATTACGGATAGTTTTTCTCCTACAGGTATCCCAACAGAGAATTTGTAGGGCTTCCAGATCGGTGTCCAATTTTCGCCAGGAAAATACTTATCCGTATTGAAGTTGAGAAAATGAGTAGAGATACCTAGTGTGGTAGCCCTCTCTTGTGCCTGCACCCCAAGACCTATGAGGCATAGCGCTACAAGCAGCGTTGATTTTAGATTTTTCATTTTTGATTGTTTAAGGTTTGGTTTTTATTTTTTTAAGAGATCTCTGATTTCAGTAAGGAGCTTAATATCAGCGGGTGGTGCAGCTGGCGCAGCCGGAGCAGCTTCCTCCTTTTTCTTGGCAGCATTAACACCTTTGATGATCATAAAAAGAACAAAGGCGATGATGATGAAATTGATAACTGCTGAGATGAAATTGCCATACTTCACAGCTCCAAAAACAGTCAGCTCCTCCAGCTTGGTAAGATTCGCGGCCTCGAGTGCCGGTTTGAGAAGCAGTGGAGTGATAACATCTTCGATGAGAGAGCTAACGATTTTTCCGAATGCTCCTCCAATGATAACACCAATAGCGAGGTCAACAACGTTTCCCCGCATGGCAAAATTTTTGAATTCTTTTAACATAGGTTTGGTTTTTTATTTTGAAAGTTCAAACCTAGGGGAATACGAACTGCGGTAGTGCATAACTTAGACAGACTTGCTAATATTCGCGGTGAAATGATGGTGGGAAACGTCTAAAATCTCCGCGATATGCCTAATTTAAGGGGCTATTTTCAAAAACGGACATCATGAAAGCTATTATCGACCACCTTAGAGAAAGTATCACCGATGAACACCTTTCTAAACCAGAAAGGCAAACGCTAAGAACGCTTGTGGCCGAGGTCAAGCCTGATCAGGATCAGTTGAATTTTTTAAGAAGCAAGATTTATGAAATTGCAGCCGAAAAAGCCACTCCGGCTAATTACCAGTTTATTCTTGAATGGGTAAAGGGCGCAAATAGTGCCTTGCAAATAAACACGGTGACTTCTGAAAAAACTGATGCCTATTTTAGCCCGGGCGAAGAATGCCGAAACACAATTATCCACCAGATCAATAATTCTATCAATCAACTCAAAATATGTGTGTTCACGATTAGTGACGATACGATCACCCAAGCGATTGTAGCAGCGCATAAGAAGGGGAGGCAGATCAAGGTTATCACAGATAACGATAAGTCACTGGATGTGGGCTCCGATATTGAACGGATGGCCAGAGAAGGCATTGCTGTCAAAATAGACAATACCTCAAACCATATGCATCATAAGTTTATGGTTTCGGATGATCGAAATTTAATAACGGGAAGTTATAACTGGACCCACAGTGCGGCTAGATACAATCACGAGAACATCCTCTTGACGAATGAGGCAGGTGTTGTAAAATTATTTTTAAATGAATTCGATCAACTTTGGAAAGAGATGTCTCCGTATTAAATGGACGGCAGCCAACTACCTGGCTACTGTTCTTTCAATTTCCCTTAAATTTTCAAGCTTCTTATTTCTTAGGAATCCATTGATATCTTCAAAGTGCTCTCTTACTCGCTTATTCCCAAATTCAAATACCTTGTTGGCAAGGCCATCCAGAAAATCGCGGTCGTGAGAAACTAAGATCAGTGTTCCGTCAAAAGCAATCAGCGCTTCCTTTAGAATATCTTTAGTCTTGATGTCTAGATGGTTTGTTGGTTCATCGAGGATCAGCAAATTTACGGGTTGAAGAAGTAACTTGATCATAGCAAGTCGGGTCTTTTCACCACCGGAAAGCATCTTCACTTTCTTGTCGATATTGTCACCACTAAACATAAAGGCTCCAAGAATGTCTTTTATTTTGGTTCTGATATCGCCAACCGCTACCTGCTCTATGGTTTGAAATACAGTGAGGTCCTCGTCCATCAGCGAAGCTTGGTTCTGCGCAAAATAGCCGATCAGGCAATTATGCCCGAGTTGAAGTTTTCCTTGGTAATCAATCTCACTCATGATTGCTTTAATCATTGTGGATTTTCCCTCACCGTTTTTTCCAACGAATGCCACACGTTCACCGCGTGCAATGGTCATTGATGCATCCTGAAATACAGTATGATCGCCATACTTCTTAGTGAGTCCATCTACAATGACAGGATAATTGCCAGACCGGGGAGCAGGAGGGAACTTCAAATGCAATGCAGAAGAGTCAACCTCATCTACTTCAATAATTTCGATCTTCTCAAGCATTTTCACTCTTGATTGAACCTGAAGTGTTTTTGAATAAGTTCCTTTGAAACGATCGATAAATTCCTGAATATCGGCAATCTGTTTAGCCTGATCGTCAAATTGCCTTTGCTGCTGTTCGCGTCTCTCTTTTCTTAGCTGAAGATAGTGTGTGTAGTTGGTCTTGTAGTCATAAATACGACCCATGGTCACCTCAATTGTTCGATTCGTAATATTGTCGACAAAGGTTTTGTCGTGTGATATAACAATGACTGCTTTCGCATTGTTAACCAAAAAATCTTCCAGCCACTGAATCGATTCAATGTCCATGTGATTCGTGGGCTCGTCAAGCAATATAAGGTCGGGCTTTTGTAACAGAATTTTGGCGAGCTCTATACGCATTCGCCAACCACCACTAAACTCTTTGGTGGGACGCGTCAAATCTGATCTAAGAAAACCTAAGCCCATTAGGGTTTTTTCAATTTCTGCATCAAAATTGATTTCTTCAATGGAATAATATTTTTCACTCAACTCTGAAACCTGCTCTATGATCTTCGAATACTCTTCTGATTCATAATCGGTTCTTGTCTCCAGTTGCAGATTAAACTCATCCATCTGCTTTTTCATGTCCAGTATCTTGGAGAAAGCCTTGGCGGTCTCTTGAAATACGGTAGAGTCATCTTCGGTAAGAAGGTGCTGGGGAAGGTAAGCGATGACGGCATCTTTTGGTGCCGATACTTTGCCTCGTGTTGGTTTATTAACACCCGCAATTATTTTAAGCAACGTGGATTTGCCTGCTCCGTTTTTGCCCATCAGGGCAATACGGTCATTTTCATTGATATTGAAGGAAATGTTGCTAAAAAGGGCTGAACCGTTAAATTCTACACTGACAGAGTCTACAGAAATCATGAGTTTTAAAATAAGGGCGCAAATATATTAAGGGCGAGGCTAAAAACCTTGCCACACACAAATCCAAATGCCTTAATTTAAGTTTGAAATAAATACAGTAAACAATGCAGCAGGCGCAACGAATCGAATCAGGAATCTCCAAGCCATAAATAGGTTTCTATTCTGAAGCCTTAGTTCATCTCTGCTTATGCCTTCAGAAAGAACCCATCCCGCCAGAATCGCCATAAGAATTCCGCCTATTGGCATGAGTAAATTGGAGCCAAAGTAGTCAATCAGACCAAAGAGTGTTTTGCCCTCCAGAGGCTTAATCATGTCTAAAGGAGTAAAATCAGCCCAAATGTTAAATGAGAATACTGTCGTTAATCCGGTGAGCCAAAGCAATAGACCAGCGATGGCAGTTATTTTCTTTCTTCCAATTTTTAAAACCTCTTCCAGATGTGAGACGATTGATTCAAGAAGTGAAATGGAGGAAGTAAGAGCAGCAAATACAACAAGAAGAAAAAACAAAGCTCCAATGAATCCACCTCCTGGCATCTGCGCAAAGGCAATGGGCAACGTTATAAAGATCAATCCGGGTCCTTCGGCAGGAGACAGGTTATATTGAAATACAATGGGAAATATTGCAAGCCCAGCGAGGATGGCAGCGATACCATCTGAAAAGGAAATGATTGTTGCGGACTTAAGAATAGAAGAGCTGGTAGGCATGTATGCTCCGTATGTCAGCATCACACCTACGCCAATGCCAAGCGAAAAAAATGCCTGACCGAATGCCGCCATAACTACCGTTGCCGTGATTTTGGAAAAGTCGGGATAGAATAAAAAACTCAACCCTTTTATGAACTCACCTGTAAACATGGAATAAAGTACGAGTGCTACAAGGATAATAAACAAAGCCGGTGTCATCCAACTTGTCGATCGTTCTAAACCTTCTTTGACACCTTTGGCCACAATCCACACAGAGGCGAGAACAAATACGCCTTGTAATAACATCATTCGGCCAGGACTGTCCAATATGTTGTTGTAGTATTCCGTGGCTGAGGTAGCATCAAGGTTCTTCAGCAAGCCAAACAAAGAAGTGATCGTGTAGTCTAATGTCCAGCCTGCAATTACACAGTAGAAGCTGAGAATCAGAAAAACACCGATCATTGATACCCACCCGAAATATTTCCATGACTTGCTAATACCATCTCGTTTGGCAAGGGCCTGTAAGGTGCCAACCATACTTTTGCCGCCTCTGCGGCCAATCATTAGTTCAGCGGTAAGAATGGGAATGCCCATGACCACGAGTGATAAAATGTAGATGAGTACAAATGCGCCACCGCCATTCTCTCCTGCCAGATAGGTAAATCTCCAGATGTTAGACAGGCCGACTGTACTGCCAATCGAGGCAAGCAAGAACAAGTAATTTGTTGACCAGGTTTTTGAGGTGGCGGATTCTGACATGAAAAATTGCTACGCGAGTTGATTCAAGTTGTATTTCATAATTGAGCCATGTGGGCCATCTTTTATTCTCTCTATATCGAACACATCACCGGGTGGGCCCTGCCGCTGCTCAAGAATTTTATTGATAAGTAAATAATCATCGTGATCCAATTTGAAATCAAAGACGCGTAGATTTTCTTTGAGGTGCTGGGTTGTGCGGGCACCAACAATTATGCTTGCTACCTGCGGACGTTCCAGTACATAGCGGGCAGCGATATTGGATATACTCACGTGATGCTTATCAGCAATTAACTTTAAAGTGTGAAGTAGTTTTTGAAATAAATGCCACCCACCAAATTCTTCAATCATCAATCGATATTTAACAAGCGAGCGATTCTCGAAGGGTGGCTGAGGGTCTTTTGCTCCAAGCCATTGTTCACTGAGGAAACCTCCAGCTACCGTTCCATAGCATAATAAATGCATGTTGTGCTTCTTGCAAAGTGCGATTAATTCTTTCTCAGGTCTGTTGTCCAGCAAAGAATACTGAACCTGACAAGTAGACAATGTTACACCTGAATCAATTATTTCCTTAGTGGCAGCTGCATTGAAATTTGTTGTTGATAATAAATTTATCTTACCCGCTTGTTGCAATTCCTTTAGCCAATTTGCCGTCTCCACCCAGCCCGGTATCTGGTACGTCCACCAGCTGAATTGCACCATGTCTAACTGTTCGAGATTAAGCCGCAGAAGTGACCGATCAATAATTCTTTCCACGTATTTTTTATCAATCGATGCAAGCGCATCATAATCCGGGACGAATTTTGTAAGTACTTTAATATCCTTTGAAAGACGGTGGCTTGCTTTCCGTGCCACCAGAAATCTTCCGATGAGTTCTTCAACGCCTGTATAGATATCAGCACAATCAAAAGTAAAGACACCTTGATCTGCAAAGGCAAACATGTCTTCAACCGGATCATTGGCCACTCCCTGACTATGGCCTTGCGATAACTGCCATCCTCCTTTTACAATTCTGGAGATGGAAAATCCTTTAGCTACCTCGATGTTTTCCATAGCTAGCTTGCCCAATCGTTGTGCTCGGGAAGAGGCACTATCGTGGTTGCATCTCTTTTGAACGTCTGCTTTCCTATACGACTTATTTTGAATTTTGCTCCACAATGAGGATCAGGGCATGCAATGATGTGATCAGTTGCCATCCAGTCATACTGATTAAGAGGTCGCTGCTTGGTGGGAAGTAATGGCAGGAGAGCACTCAGTGCATACAGTGAAAAAGGCTTATCTGTTTTGAAGTGAAGATTCTCTCCTCGCACTTCAAAGGCATCGCCTACTTTATGACTGCAAACAAAAGGCTTGTCGCCTTGAATGACTTCCACCTTGAGGTCGTATAATTCGAAACTGGCATCCATAAATCAATATCTTAGTTTGAAAGATAAGGAATCTATGGGAAATAGGTGTGTTGTGATTTAGGGCCGGTGGGTCGATTGATTTGAAAAAAAATAAGCCTGGCAGGTCTTATCACTGCTCATTCCGCAAAGCGTGTAAGGGAAACAACAAAAAACCTAACCAATCCTTCCTGCCAGACTTATATTCTCAATACGACACAAAACTATATCGTGATCTTTGGAGCGAATAATAAGCTTGTTGCGTTTCATGGTATTTTAGTTGCAGCTTTAATATTGGTTCAAAATTGGGCTTATCACTATTGCGTTGCCCTTGCCAATACCCAGCTTAGCTAACATTATGATGGGAACAGCCCGCCTAATGTTTGGCGTGAGCAATATCCATGAAACCCATAAAAGCCTCTTTGCTGGATTGAAGCTTGTCGAGCGTTCCATAGTTCCCATTTGTCTGCCACGCAATAGTAACGCCAGTCTCTGGAAAATACATCATACTGGCATAATAGCCGATGGCATCTCCGCTATGAAAATAGGCAGCACCATAGTCCGTATCTGTTCTAAAGATCCCAAGACCACACGAAGTCCTGAAGAATTCAGCCTCATCTGGAAGTGGCACAACACGCTGCATTTCGTTTAGCGATTGATTTGATACAATTTTTCCGTTGTGCAGAAACTTCATGAATTTGACAAGGTCCTGCGGATTAGCAATGAGCCCACCGTCAGCAGTATAATAATCCCAGCCACTAAAGTAGGTTGTCTCCGTAATCTCACCATTGCTGTATATGTCAATATAGCCCCGGGCAAGCCCTTTAGGTACTGGGTCATTTACGTTGAAGGAAGTAAACGATAAGCCAAGCGGGTCAAAAATTCTTTGTTTAAAAAACAACGAGAAGTGTAGACCTGATACTTTCTCGATAATCATGCCTAAAAGAATATAGTTGGTATTTGAGTATTGACAGCCCGAGCCCACTGCAAAATAGGCATCACGCCCATAGGCATATGAAAGCAAGTCTTCAGTCTGCCAGACGCGAGTCAGGTCATTCAATGAAGCAGTCTGAAACTTGGCATCCTGAATGTAATTGTAAATGCCGCTTGTATGATTTAGCAATTGCCGAATAGATGCTTGCTCAGAATTTTTTAATTTCCTAACCAGCGCAGCAGGAAGATAATCACTTGCTTTATCATCAAGAGACAGTTTGCCGTCTTCCGCAAGCAACAATATTGATGTAGCTGTAAATGTTTTTACAGTACTCCCGGCTCTGCTAATGTTACAAGTTTTCATAGGAACTTTGCTGGCGATGTCTGCCTGCCCAGAAGCACCAACCCAATATCCCTTCTCTGGATGATCGATGGCAAAAATAATTCCCGGTATACCACTACTGACAAGTTGATCTATGTGAGCCTGATAGATGGCAGCTTCGGCAACGCTAACCGTATTCTGGGCGCTTTGGAGACAATCATAAAATTGCGAAGGAAGGATATTGCTAGACTCGCAACTTGCGATAGCAATACCGAATAGAAATAAAACTTTTTTCATTTTTTACCGGAGTAGGGATAGAAAGTATAACCTAAATGAAGGTTAGTATGACTAAGTAAAGGGATAAATCCAGGGGAAAAAGGATATTGTATCCATGTTTGATAGCGAACAAATGCGGCAGGAGAGAGTGATTCGTTCTTTCTTAAGTTATAACCTAATTCAATACCAAGAGACGGTGTAATACGCCCGTTGCCCCAATCTGCACTTTTGACGTATTGTCCGTTTTTAAGTTTGTATTCCGTGGCTGCACGAAATACGTGCAAATAGCCAGTTCCTAACTGAAGCTGCCCATAAATTCCAGACTTCAATCGGTATCGATACAATATATTTCCTTGCAAGAAAAAACCATTTGCAAAGTGCCTATGAAAATAGTAGCCAGCAGAGACATTCCAGCCCCACGAATGGATGCCTTCCTTAAAGAAGTGATTTGTTTCAAACATTAGTCCTGGGTGAATGGGCTTAGTAATGAACTGTGAATAGGGGTAGCTTACGCCTTGATTGAAAGCTGTTATGGTGACAGGGTAATTTCTAAGATTCTGGGCGGTAGTTATCCAAGGAAATAGCAGTAAAAGAGCAAGGATAAGTCGAGTCATGGTGTTGATATTGGTTGACTGACATGCAGGGAATTTCCTAGCATGTTTGCTTGCCGCAAAAGTGAGCGACTAGGAGACCGCTTTTAAAGAATTTTAGACCTTTTCGACTGAGACGGACAAATTTTTGACTAGGACGGGCGGCCTTTCCACCAATTTTTGAAGCCTGAGGCATTAGCTTTAGAAACGAAAATGTCGTCCTCCTGAGGTAAGAGGAGATTTACTTTTATTTTCCGTGTTGATGTTTGTTCTACAGACTTTATAGCACCAGGAGCTACGATATATTGCCTGTTAATTTTAAAAAAAAAGGAAGCTAATCTGGATTCCCATGATTCAAGCGTCCCATTTAGTCTGAAATGATTATCATCAAAAGTGTAGAGCCATAGAATTTTATTAGAACTTTTAATAAAGGCACAATTCCTGACATCCACCTTTTCCTCATAGTACCCCTTCTGAACGGTAATGTATTTTAAGGATTCCACGCTGAGAGCGTTATATTCGGCAACAGCTTCATTTTGCCTTCTCTGCAAATACAACAGATAGGTGGATAGGTAAAAAGCATTGATTAGTAATAAGAACAAAATTGACAGTGGCAGCTCAAGGTTAAGTATTGAGCTTTCATTAATAGGAATAGAAATCAGGTGTAAATAGAGAATTTCTAATCCTAAAGAAATGATAAGGGGAACGATAACACCATATGCAAGTTGAAGTTTGACTCTTTTGCTAAAATTATCGCTGGAAATGGCCTTGTCCAATTTAAATGATAACCATTTTAGGTACCAACCCACTAAATAAGTTACCGTTAAAGCAAAGAGAATATCAGTTGAAAACGAGGGAAGCTTTATTAGTTGACTTAAGGAATTATCGTTTGCCACAAAAATAAAAGAGCATGCTATTATTGGATAGACTGCCATCCATAATGCTTTTTCAGAATATCTAATTTGCTTTTTCATTTTGCTATTGAAGAGAAGTGATGGCCCCTCATTTATACTTTGGTGGTTACCTCCAACCGATTACTATCTGGGTCCAGGGTTTCAAATTCATAGTAGCCGTCACCCGTTAATCGAGGGCCGCTTAGAATCTTAAAGCCTGCATTCGCCAACTGATGAGCTTTTTCCTCCACTTCCTTGATGGAATTAACTCCAAAGGCAAGGTGGATTATTCCTTTGTGCTGCTGTATTACCCTATCATTCAGGTTGTCAGGAATGTTGGGCATACTCATTAACTCAAGCCTGGCGCCAGATCCAAAAGAGATGAAGTAGCTGTGAAATTCTTTTTTCTTGTTCGTGTACTTGCTATTCGCAACTCCGCCAAAATATTTCTGATAATATTCCTTCAATCCCTCCAGGTTGTCAGTCCAAATAGCCACATGATCTAGTTTCATTTTTATAGCCCTATTTGCTTGTTGAATTTAATTGTGTCAGGCACTATTGTGCTAATAAAGAAGGAAGGAATATTGGCTAGTAAAAATAAAGATCGTCATTATGAAAGCTTATCAGAACGCAATAGAGCGAACTGATATGACGCATTGATAAAATTAGTTTGCCATAGGCTGAGCGTTGCTCATGATTTGCATGGGTCACCAATAGAGTAGGTTGACTTGCGGTAGCAGTTTTTGTGTAACCAAAAATTTTCATTTCGTGAATTTTTGTGCAAAAATGTGAAGGTCTTCACATCTTTCGCTAACACCCTTGTTACAACCTACAGTACTTATGTTGCATAAGAGTAAGGCCTATAAAACCGCTTTCCTGATTAAATGATTAAATGCTTCTAACAAAGATTCAACTTCGCGCTTAGTCGCTTCATCAACAATGACTCCCGCCTGGCTGATCTTGGTTTTAGCGTACGATATTCTTAGCTGAGTCTCCTCCGTGATATTAGATTCAATTATTTTCAATGTTTCGAGTAATGAAGCGTGACCTTTTTCTCCCAACGAAGAAGCAGTGATCAATGCAACTGGTTTTCTTGAGAATTCACAAGAAGAAACGGTCCAATCAATAGCGTTTTTTAACGTACCGGGTACGCCCATGGCGTATTCAGGAGTACAAATTAGTATTCCATCAGCACCCCTCAATAACTTACGAAATTCAATAACTTCGGAAGGAGGGGTATCATTGTCCAAATCCGGATTGAAATGCGGAAGGTTTGCCAAACCCTGAAAAATAGAAAATGTGAATTTTGTTTCAGTTAGACTTCTGATGGCTTGAAGAAGACTGAGATTGGTTGAAGTTTTCCTCGTACTTCCGCACAAAGCGATAATTCTTTTTAGTGACATTGACTTATTTACTTGATTTCATTGCCTTCAGTACGGTAAGCGTTTTGTCCTTCGATAGCTTTGAATAGGCGAGGCTATCCATCCCAACGATGGCTATCTTTCCATTCTTATCATTGTGAACTCCCCAGCCATACCGTTTGGTTAAAGGCGATGCCCGAAAACAAGGTTGCCCTTTTAAGAAAAACTGCTCTCTAGCTTTTTTGTATTCCGCTTTAGTCAAATCATTCTTGTCGGCAAATACCTGAAACAGAACATCGTCTGATGTGTATTTATAGGGATTCTTACTCACCATTTCAAACTGGATGGTGGCAGCTGTTTTCTTTCCTTCTTTTATGGGTGGAATTTCTCCACTGCCTGCCGGGCAATCATCGGCAATTGTGATAAATGTATTTATGTAATTAGTAGAGTGAATTTTCATCGGATGATTGAACTAATTTCTAAGTCAGACAGTTTGGTATGCCCTGCTGTATTCACTGGGAGACATACCAAATTTTTTTCTAAACCGTTTTGCGAAATATGACTGTTCATTATAACCTACGGCATAGCTGATCTGTGCCAGTGCATCCGATTTCGAGCGAATAAGCTCTGCTGCTCTTTGTAGGCGAATGTCATTGATGAATTCACTGGGAGAAGTATCTAAGAGTGCTTTAAATTTTCTGAACAACTGCGTGCGACTCAAATTCATCTCTTCCGCAAGAAGTTCAACACCAAAGTTAGGATCACTCATAGAAGCAGCTATCAATTCCTGCGCCCTCTTGATGAATTTCTCATCCAACGAAAGTTCCTTGTTATCAACTTTAGACGCAATGGCCTCCTCCAGAAACCTGGCCGCTAGTCTCTTTTGTTGCATGAGCAAATTACCTACACGCACCTTCAACTCTTCGGGTAAAAAGGGCTTGGATAAATAATCATTTGCGCCTGTCTTGAGCCCCTTAATGCGAGAATCAACATCTACTTTGGCTGTCAACAGTATTACAGGAATATGACTTGTGCGGATGTCTTCTCTGAGCTTATCTGTCATACTTATTCCATCCATGGCAGGCATCATCACATCAGAGATAATGATGTCGGGGATATTACTGAAAGCAGCAGCCAGTCCTTCTTCTCCATCCTTTGCAGTTAATACCCTGAAGTTATCTGTAAAGCAGGATGTAATAAATTTTCTCAGGTCGGGATTGTCTTCCACAATGAGGATAGATTGAGAATGATGCTCAGACTCTTCAGCGAGTGGCAAATCATCTCCAGTCATGTGTTCTGCCAGTGATACGTTCGGTATTGTTGTGTCAGTAATTAAGAATTCTTCCGACTGAATATTATGCAACGGCAAACTTACCGAGATAGAAGTTCCTTGATTCAATTGGCTTGTTAGTGTAATTTTCCCCTTGTATAGCTTCACTAATTCGCTCACAAGAGAAAGCCCCAGCCCCGTTCCAACCTGGCCATCATCCATGGTATTTTTTGATTGATAAAATGGGGAGAATATATGCTCTTGCTCTTCTGCCGGTATTCCTTTTCCTGTGTCTGAAATTGATATGTTCAGCTCGCCATTATCCGGAGAGGTGGCAATGGATAGAGTGACAGTCCCGTGATGTGGCGTAAATTTAAATGCATTGAAAAGAATGTTAGTGATGATCTTTTCCAGCTTATCTTGATCATAAGCCATTCTCTTTTCTGAGACGACAATTGATTTTGAGAAATTGATGCTTTTATTTTCGGCTAATGAATCGAATGAGGCTACTAATACCCTAAGGAATTCAGCAAGGCTACCAGCCTTTAAATTCAATTCCATTTTACCAACTTCCAGTTTGGACAGATCCAATAGCTGATTGACGAGATCTAACAGGCGAGACGTATTTCGTTTGACTAGCCTAAGGCCTTCTTTGTCAGCGTGGGAGAGCGTTGGTGAATTAATCTTATCCTCAATCGGGCCGAGGATCAGTGATAAAGGCGTTCTGAATTCGTGTGAGATGTTTGCGAAGAAACGGGACTTCATGACATCTGTTTCTTTCAATTTGTCGTTTAGTTCCTTTTGAGCTTCAAGAAGTTGCCGTGCCTTCTGATTACGTAGCTTTTGAAGTCTATAGATGATGATGATTGCAGCAAGTGATAGAATAATGCCGATAATCAGTGTGTTTCTCCATGCAATCTGGATTCGTTTTTCTTGCTCAAGTAATTTAATTGCCTGCTCTTTTCGTTGTGTCTCGTAACGGCTTTCAAGTTCAACGATCTGCCGGGTCATCGCACTATTGTTCAAACTATCTTTTACAGCATTATAATCTTTCATATAACTCAATGCCTCAGTTGGTTTCCCTTCACGCACTTTTAAGTCAACCAGTGCCAGGTAGGTATGACCGGTTACTCTTTTTAACCCCAGCTGATGTGTAAGCCTGAGCCCCTCTTTTAAGAATTGCTCTGCCTTCGCGTATTCTTTTTTCCGCGTATAGGCTCTTCCAAGATCACTATTAATGCCTGCTTCGGCTTGTTTGTTATTGCTTGTCTCTCTGGCCATCTTCAACGCTTTGTTGAAGTAGGTTATAGCCAGATCCGGATTGCTTTCCAGATAGACTTCACCAATGTTGGAAACAATTTGGCAGAGGTGAAACTTAGAGGTAACGTGTTCACGTGCTATGTCAAGGCCTTTATTGTAAATAAGCAGAGCTGTGTCATTGTGCCCCTTGTCGAATTCTATTAAGCCGGCATTATTGTAAACCCGGGATAGAAGATCCCAATTCTTTGTCCGAAGACATAATACTTCGGCTTTGTTGATGTATGCCGTTGCTTTATCGAATTCTTTGAGACTCCGATAATTAACGGCCAGAATTCGAAAGCTTTCAGCTTGAATGTCAAGGAACTGATTTTTCTCTGAAAGCTCCGATGCCAGCAGTGCTTTTTCAATGGAAAGCTTGCTATCGCCCAAAGCCCAATAGCAAAATGCTTTACGATAGTTGGCTAAGGTAATTCCCTTCTGATAGGATAAATGGTCAGCTATTTTCAAGGCACGTTCTGCAAAATTCAGTGACTGATGAAAATCCAGGTGTTTGTATTGATCACTTAGGTTGTTTAGGATATTTACCTGTACAGTATCTTCTTTCTCACTTCTTGCAAGTTCATTTTTCAGGCTATCAATAGAGACATGCTGCGAAAAAGAAATAATAGATATCAAAAGCATCATCACGACCAGTGCATTTCTCTTCGGCATGAATGGGTTGAGTATGATATCTATTCTAAGCATTTAGTACAAAATAAGAGAATCTTTATCGTATCTGGTTAGGTTATGTGAGCAGCCTTTTAAAATCACGCCAATTTCAGTAAATCCATGAATTGTTTCAGCGATTCAGTCCGAATTGCCTCGCGATCTTCCGGTCTGTAGATGCGCATTCTGTTTCGTAATGCGAGCGAGCACATGCCGTGCATAAAACTCCAGATCATAAACGATATTAGCCTCGTTTCCTGGTTTTTAAAATGCCCTTTTGTTTTACAGGCTTCTGCAATAGCTTCCAGGAATTCGTGAGCTTTGGCACCTTCTTTCCAATTTTCGCTATTCTCATCGCAATTCATGGGTGACTCCATGATGAACATAATATTGTAATACTTTGGATGGGTGATTGTAAAAGAAATGTATTTTTTAGCCAGTTCAATCAGACGGTCGAAAGGATCGTCAATGGACACCACATCAGCCACATATGAATTGAAGATTTTGAATGCCTCTCCCTGAAGAGCATAGAAAATTTCGTTTTTATCTTTGAAGTACAGATAGATCGTAGCGGGACTGTACTCAATAGCGTCCGCGATATTGCGGATACTGATGTCTTCAAAACTTTTGTCTAGAAAAAGACTGTGAGCCGATTGTAGTATCATCTCCCTCATCTCAAGTCGATCTCTTTCTTTTCTCTCCTTAACACCCATAGAATTTGTTTCTACGGCAAACTTAACGAACAGTGTTTAGTTTAAGTTTATCGTTTAGGCATAAAGACCGTCTCAAACTCATGTTTGTAACCAAATTACCCCACAAAGAAACATAAGTATCACTGAGTATCCGGGCTCTGACCCAATCAACCGGCAGCTTAGAGGTGTAGAATCATCAAAAACATGAACCTATTTTTTTCGATGCTGCCGGCCTTGCAGGGTTTGGAACTATAATATCTATGATTGCAACGAGGTTACTCCCTTACCAATCGACTTCGAAAGACCTTTGTGCGTATTTAAATCCGGACTTACTGCATGCACAAATACATTCGATTCATCGTTTATCTGTCACTATCACTGCTCAATTTGGCAAACCTGAATGCTCAACATATTGAGCTCAAGTCAATTGAACTGAAAGAGGATAAACTCCAACTACACTACGATTTGCTCGATTCATTGGAGGACAGGTTTTATTCCATCCGCCTTTACTCTTCGGCCGATGGCTATCTTAATCCGCTGACCAAGATAATGGGAGATGCAGGGCTGGAGGTTAGGCCAGGCAAGGATAAAATTGTTTCGTGGGCTATAAGAGAAGAATCAGCACCAGATTTCAACGCAAAGGTATCAATAGAAATAAGGGCTAAAATATTTGTGCCTTTCATTAGTACCGAAAGTATCAATCAGTACAAAGTTTATAAGCGGAAGAGAAAGTACAATCTAACATGGAAAGGGGGGACACCGCAAAACATTCTCAATTTTGATCTGTATCGCAATGAAGAAAAAATTACCTCTTTCCCCAACCTGGCTAATGTTGGACATCATGAGTTGGAATTACCTACTCACATAAAACCGGGGAAGAATTACCGGTTCCGCATCAGCGATGTGAAGAATAAAGATGAGGTTGTTTATACGGATACTTTTAAAGTAAAACGCAAAATACCTCTGGTCATGAAGGTGATACCTGGGCTTATGATTGGCTCAGTTATCTATTTGCTTCTTAATCAATCAACCGAAGACGCTGATATTCCTGAGGCTCCGGGCGATGAAATATTACCTAATAAATAACTTCTACCTCGTTAATGAAAAGATTAATACTTGTTCTTCTGGTCGCGATTCCCAGCATAGCGCAATCTCAGTCATGCGGTACAACTCCGGGTGTATTTTCTTCATCACCCACAATCTCAAATATTACCACCAGCACGTTGACTATTTCATGGCCCTTCGTCACAAATGCCGATAAGTATAGGGTATTCGTAAAATTAAATGCAGGAGTATTTCAATTTCACTCCGAATTGAATTCCGGTTCAAACTTTCAAAACTTTTCTTCTCTTATCCCTGGAAGTAATTACACTTTCTTTATAGAGGCCGTTCGATTCTGCGTAGACGGGGAGGGAAACCCAGACGAGACGACAAGGACTTCGAATAGCTCTTCTACTTACACACTTCCCCTTGCCCCAACCTTGAACGAGGCAGGGTGTGTTTCTTCTAATCCAAATTCGATTACGTTCTTATGGGGAGAAGTTACTGGTGCGGGATATTATTTTGATCTATCAGCAAGCAGCACATTTAGCTCTTATATTGAGCAGAATACAACGGTTACACCATCATCATCCATTTCGGTAGCCCGTTCTACACTTTCTCCGGGCACAAATTATTATTACCAACTACGAGCCTTTAATGCACTGGGATCAACTTCTGCTTACTCTACGAGATCAAGTGCCATACCTACGCTGCCAGCAGTACCCACCGCTACTGCAGCTACCGCCATTGGCACCACGTCATTCACTGCCAATTGGCAAACAACTAACGGAAATGCAACGGCCTATAAACTGGATGTATCAACGTCACCGTCATTTTCCACCTTCCTGTCAGGGTTTAATAACTTGACGGTCAATAGCACGTCTAAACTTGTAGATGGACTGTCCCCTGGTTCACAATATTATTACCGTGTGCGTGCCTTTACGGCAAGCGCTACCTCAGCAAATTCTGTTGACATAAAGGTTAAAACTACCCCGGCATCGAAGGCACCTACGGGCGTGGCGACTAATTCCTTTACTGCCAATTGGGATGAAGGAATAGGGGTTACCGGCTATCAACTTGATGTCTCCATCAATGATGCTTTTACCTCTTTCGTAACTGGCTATAATAACCTTTCGGTAGTAGGAGCTGCCACTGTCTCGACAAATATTACGAACCTTACGGCAGGTTCGGCTTACTATTACCGGGTGAGGGCTGTCAATGCATTGGGCGCTTCTGCGAACTCCGCCACCATAATGGTTATTACCCCTCCAATTGCAAAACCCGCAACGAACGTGACATCAACATCGATTACCGCCAATTGGGATGAAGGAACAAGTATTGCAGGTTATCGTCTCGATGTGTCAACTGATAATTTCACCAGTTTCCTGCAAGGGTATGATAATAGAATTGTCACTGGAAGCTCGCTAGACATAAGCTCGCTTTCTCCCGGCACTACCTACTTCTATAGAGTTCGCTCATTCAATGCAGGTGTCAGTTCATTAAACTCAACGACAATCTCTCAACTGACATTGCCAGAAATTCCTCAGGATTTTTTGACATCCGACAGCCAGCCAAGTACTATTAAAGTATCATGGTCACCTGTGCTGAGCGCCACTGAGTTTAGATTGGAAGTTTCATCGACAGAATCATTCACTTCGCTTATCAATGGATATGACCCTAAAATAGTTTCGCCTGGTACAACTAATTTGGTGGTTACGGAATTGGCGCCTGCAACGGTTTACTATTTCAGGATACGAAGTAAGAATGATACCGGCTTGTCGGGCTTCTCTATCGTACAATCCGCAAGAACATTAAATTCCGATGGAAAAATTACAGAAATAACGTTAGGTGCGCCACAATACGCTTCAGTACATCTAACGGGCCAATCGGAAATTTCAATAGCTGCGAGTGGTGGTGATGGAGCATTAACGTTGAATTTCTATCACCGCAAAAACGCTGAAGCAACATTTACCCAAGAGTCAGTAGCTCTTGCGGGTGCGGTCTACAAGATAACCGTTAGTGACAATTGGTTTGACTCATTTGGAATGGAATTCTACTTTGAAGCTCGGGATCTCGCCAATCAGGTAAAAAAGGATAATCCCCGAATGGTGCTAAGCGGCATTTCTAACGTGAGTGTGCCGGTTTCATCTTTTGGAAGAGAATTTAATAACTATCAGATTATTTCCGTCCCCTATGCGCTGGAGCGAACGCTGATCCGTGATGTCCTTGAGAAAGTGATGGGCACCTATGACAAGAAAAAATGGCGTTTCTCCCAGTATCAAAACGGTAAGATAGTTGACTATGAAGAAGGTATAGGTGCTTCTAATCTTGAACAGGGGAGGGGATATTGGTTCATCTCCAAGAATGAAGTAGACCTTTCCTTTGGTCAAGGGAAAAGCTTCGGTAATTCTCTGGCTTCACCATTTAAACTTCAACTTCGGAAAGGCTGGAATCAAATAGGCAATCCATTTCCTTATGATCTAAGCTGGCAGGATGTGCTTGCCGCAAATAACAATCCTTCCATTATTAGTAATCTCTATGTTTACGACAATGTAAACGTATCTTTCAATGAAAGCGATTTACTCCGTGTCTATGGAGGCGGTTTTGTTTTTGCTGAAGAGGCAACGGATGTAAATTTTCCTGTAACGCTGTCTGCGAAATCAAATGGGCGAATAAAATCAAGTAGCCTGCCAGAGTTAGAGTTAAATCATCCCGAAGATTGGTTTCTTCCGATTCGCCTGAAGCAAGGTGAGGTTGTCAATACCATTAGCGGAATAGGAATGTTGGCTAATGCGAGAGAGGGTAAAGATGTTTATGATAAAATTACTGCCCCACGTTTTGTTCGCTACCTTGAATTTAATAGTCATATTGAGGGATATCCCGCGGAAGTTACGCGAAATATATCAAGCCCAAGTTCAAGCAAAGTTTGGAACTATTCGATTGCAAGTAATTCGAATGAGCCTGTAGCGTTGCAGTGGGATAGTAAGCTCATTGATGGCCTTGGCGGTGACCTAATTCTTTATGATGAGTCTCGGCAAACAATTGTCAATATGGCTCGTGTGGATAACTTCCTTACATCAGCTTCGGCAAAAATTAGTATTTACTATGATAGTAAGAACAGCAGTAAGATTGAGTCAATAGTACTAGGGCAGCCTTATCCAAACCCTTTTCACGATAAGGTGAGTATCCCATTCGACTTTTCAATGAATGAATCCCAAGTTCGTGTTTTACTCCAGGTTTTTGACTCGCATGGCATACTAGTAACAGAACAGACCGTTGATCAACAAAGCAGTCAACTAAAATCAATTCAATGGGATGGTCGGGCCAATGATGGTTCCGAAGTTCAGTCTGGCCTGTACATCTATAAGCTTGCAGGTCAGCGTGTAGGCGGTGAATATTTCAATTTAACAGGTAAAATAATTAAGAATTAAATGAATCGATTTAGAATCAAGCTTCAAACTGTCATTAGTGTTACACTGTTAGTTTTTATCATTGCCGGACAGGCGCGCGGGCAGAATCTTTCCGTTAAGTCAAATGAGTTAGCTGTAAAGTTATCGGATACCGAACGATTGCCTGAGACTGGCCCTTTGCCCATAATTACATGGATTCACCCACAGGCAGACTACGCGAGTTCTACACTCAATAAAATAGAGCTTCAAGCCTCAATAAAATTGGCAACACCAGCAAGAGATATCAAACTGACCGTGGGAAGCACTGAGAACAATTCGATATGGGTTACGAAAAAGATACCGACAGACCCAAGTATCCTTAGCTATGAAATTAAACTGCCGGTAACACTTCCTGATGGCTCAAATTATATTGAATTGGAAGTAGTTACACAACAAGGCATCGTTGTTTCGGAAAAGAGAAGGGTAATGACAGGGAAAGGTGCATTGGATAATGTGCTTTCTCTTGATCGTAAAGACGTTGCGTTGCTATTTGGAACGGATAAGTATGACAACTGGACAGACCTGGTAAACCCGGTGGATGACGTCCATGCTATTGGAAAAGAGTTGAAGGAGAAGTATGGCTTCACGGTTGAAATCGTAGAAAACCCTAACGTTGAAGACATATGGACTAAACTAAGAGAGTATAATGAGCGGAAATTTTCTCCTCAGGATCAGCTCTTCATTTTCTTTGCAGGCCATGGTCATTATGACGAGACATTCGGTGAAGGATTTGTGGTGGCCAAGAATTCTTTAGACAATGATTTATCCCGCAACTCTTACATTTCCCATAATCGTTTACGCGGAGTAATTAGTAATATTCAATGCAGCCACATCCTGCTCACCATGGATGTTTGTTTTGGTGGTACGTTGGATCCTGTCATTGCCAGAAGCCGAGGTAAAAGTGACAATGAGGTTTCCGTGAACGAAATGCTTGCACGCAAGTGGAGCCATAAGACCAGGAAGTATCTCACATCGGGTGGTAAAGAGTATGTATCTGATGGTATTCCCGGAAAACACTCACCTTTCTCCGAACGGCTAATAGAATCACTTCGAAGTATGGGTGGGGCAGATCGTGTACTAACACTGACCGAAATTGTCGTGGAGCTTGAAAAAATGAGACAGCTTCCGAGAATCGGTTCTTTTGGTGATGACGAGCCTTTAAGCGATTTCGTATTTGTCGGAAAGAGATAGCTAAATTTAACTAAATTTTTGACGTAGGCCCTTTGAAAAGATTTGCATAGTAGTCATCTTATTTGCAACTCCTTTATTTAATAACATTGTCTCTTTTAAGCCAAACTATTTTCTTTGTAATCAATAAGGCGACAGAATCATTCATGATCTTGACTATCTTAGCCTTATCAATTAAATCACCTTCTTTTGAAATTATCTCTTCACCATCTAAAGACATAATTGCCAGATAAACTCCTTGCTCTTTGTTGTAAGAGCTCCCCTTAAAGCTTATTCTAGAGATGTCAATTTTCGATGCTGGAGGATTTGAATGCTGAAAAGAGGCAGAGTTCCTTACTCTAGGTGACTCAATTTCCTTAGACAAGGATGGAGCAGGATAAGAAAGAGATAGTTTATAGTTTGGTATTAAGAAAGCTGAATCCCCAACCATCAAATGCTCCTTTTCTTTAGTTTGAATTCATCCTTCGAGGAGAATAAATAATTATAGATATTTGATCTTATTAAGTACCAATAGGTACTCGAACACAGAATGGGTTGGTAAACTGAAGGATGGGAAATACTTATACATTGACTTTTATGATTAAGCCAACAACATTGGGATTAGCCTTAAAACAACCAAAGTTGCTTCAGGTTTTGTTTTGATGACATAAAAACAAATATCGACAATCTTGTAAAGTTACGAGATGCTAAAGTTGCAGAAGGTGGTAGAAAAATAATTGATGTGCGTTTGGATATTGGAGGCTATAATAAGAGTCAACTAAAAGAAGTCTTTGACCACGCTAAAAAAAAGGTCTTGATCGATCCAATATCAACGTGTTTAAAATCGAGTAAAATATGAATGACGAGAGACTAATGAGTTTTGCTTTTTGGTTTGAAAATGGAAGTGTATCCCTTCATGATATCCTTCATATATTAAGTTTGGGTGTCGGATTTAAGCCAAGCTTAATTGAGGAAGGGCATGAGGAAAGAAAATTTAATGACGATGTTGTTATGCGCTATATAGATGCATCTCAAGAAGGAAACTATAGAATAATGGATAAAGATATTGTCTTATATGATTCTTCAAAAAAGCGGAGTATTAGCTTTTTTTTAACCGGAGATAATTCTTTTCAAGCCATCTATTGGACTATTGATTTTGATTTTAATGAAGCAACAATGGTTAATTTCTTTTTGAAGAAGAAGGGGCTTCTATTAGGCTATTCATATAATGAGTTGGATATAGAGGCTCAAAATTCGAATATGCCTGCGCATTTTGAAATTCTAGGTATCCCTCTTCCAGATAATCCGAAGACTTACTATAACAATACGAATGATCTATGTTACGACATTAGCAGCAACGCGGGTAGACGAGTCATTACACGGGACGGAGTCTGGATTATGTCTTGTTGGAGAATGTGGTTTGCGCTTCCTTCCTTAGTTCACTTTTCCAAAGAAAATATTTTAGGATTCCATGGTGCTAAATCAATTCAGTTACTTGAAAATGACGTGATTTTTGTTGAGCTCTATGATGATCCATTCAATGCGGACAACTCTAAAAACAGAAAAATTCAGATGGACTTCAGAAATATTCTTGACATAGACAAATTTAAAGATGGTTTTTTCAACCTTCAAAAAGCATACAGTTAGAGTCGTTGCTAACGATCCTGTTTGTACCTTCCTATGTTTCAAATGTCCAATCAAATTGGCTTGTAAATTTAATGCCATGCTTTTGAAAGGGACTCTCTAATTTCATATTCTGCAAGAAGCACTGTTCTCGGATCTAAAACTATTTTATCAGGCTTCACTTCAGAAGGAATTACTAATTGAAGATTCAATTTATCAAATGCGTGAGTTGAAATCTCTGGAGCTACCGATCCAGCCTTAAAGAGCCCAATTTCAATTGGAAAGTCAAACTTGTAATCTTTTGCTTGTGTCTGTTGTAGCGAAATCTTTATAAGTTTGGCTGACTTGTCGTACTTCCATGTTCCCTTTAGGGCGATGTTTCCTCCCTGATAAAGCCATTGATCAAAGAATTTTTTTAAATCCTTGCCTGACGCTGCTTCCATCGCCAATCTAAAGTCACTGGTTGTCGCGTTGGCATTCATGTGTTTTTGGTAATAACCGCGAATGCCCAAATTAAACGCTTTATCACCAACGAGGTTTCGCAACATGTGCAATACCCAGGCGCCTTTTTGATAAGTTACCTTGCTGGTGACGGGCGCTATTTCCGGTGAGCGGTCATCAATAATTTTATAGGCTGGCTCGTTTACATAATAGTCGTAAGTAGTTTTTTTGGCGCTCAGAAGCTGATCCACAAATTCCTCTCTCCCATAAGCTTGCTCGATAAATAGCATGGTAAAATAAGTAGCAAAGCCTTCACTCAGCCAAGCATCATCCCAATCCGATTCAGTCACTGCATTTCCAAACCATTGATGTGCGAGCTCGTGAATCACAATATTTCTCAATCGGGTAGTACGTTTGCCATCAACAAGATCTTCACCGTAAAAAATAGCGGAAGAAGTTTCCATTCCACCATGAACACTGGGCGTTTGAACATTAGCAATTTTCTCATAAACATAGGGACCAACATAATCGCTAAAGAAGGTTACAGCTTGCTTGGTTGGTTCTGCAAAATCATGAAAGCCAGCATTGCGATCTTTAGCATATACCCATGTCTGAATGGATTTTCCCTGGAAGTGATCGACATACTGAACAGCAAACTCAGCTACCCCGAGCACATACAGCCAGGAGGACACCGGCACTGACTGCTTCCAGTGAGTTAGTTTTGTCTTTGCATCAAGATTGGTTTCTTCCATCAACAGTCCGTTCGATACTACCTGATAATGGGATGGAGCCTTTATCACAAATTCACTGGTTGCCTTTTCATATGGATGATCGACAGTAGGGAGCCAATGCCTTGCCCTGTGCGGCCAATTCTCGTTAAAGAAACTTCTGTCACCATATCGGGTAGAACCAATTCGCAACCCATCGGCCGGAGTGCCATGGTATTTGATAGTTACCTGAATTTCACTGTTCGCAATTGAAAGCTTGGCCAGGGTGAGCCACAATTCATTGTTGACGTGCTTAAAACTAATTTTTGTTTCGCCCTGATAGGCAGATTCAACTATCATCCCTTTACCTTGCGACTGCGCAGACTGATTGATAAGGTCAAGTCTTACCTTGTCAATCCCTTCTTTTTTAAATCGAAGCGTAATGATTGTGATTCCAAAAATTTCGTCCGTATCATCTGATAAAGTCAGGTTAAACGAATAATGGAGAATATCAATATCGGGATTCTTTGGATACTTATCTGCCCTCGCTGAGTGAAGCAGCAATAGGAATACTGCACAGAACAAAATGACTTTACTTAATTGCATAGAACAAGTGATTAATACTTTTAAGATCAAAAATTGCAGATGTTGCTTCTGTAGCTGGTTTATAATTTTAACAGGGCCCACTCTTTTGTCAAATTTGGCACAGTGCCCATAACATAGCCTGATGTTGCGCCAACGACAACCAAGTCGGATGGATTGTACCCGAAGCCTCCTGTTGGATTAAATAATCCTGGCTCCATTGAGAAAGTCATATTCTTCTCGAGTACAGTTTGATCGCCTAATGCAATGTATGGTTCTTGGTGGCCTTCCATTCCTTCTCCATGGGCAACGCGCTGGTAAAGATATTTCTGCATACCATTTTTGACCTGGTATTCATGTATTGCTTTTGCAACTTCCTGACACGTTGTGCCTTCAGCTGACATTCGTATTTGCATGGCTGATCCTTCTGCCATAACCTCCCACATTTTTTCCATTTCGCTCGTCCAGGGTGCAATCTGATATGGGCAGTAGAGTTCTCCTCCGCAGCCACCAATCTTAACTGCCCCGGAAACCTGAATTGAATCTCCTTTTTTGATTTTGCTGTGATGGAACTGATTAGGATGTGGGAATGAGGTGCTCACCCCGGTTCTACACCCAATGTCAACGGTGATCCCCACTGCTGTGTGTGGAAGGCCATCGCGTTTGATGTCTTTCATGACAAGTTCAGTTCCGTATTCAGTGGCAGCCATTCTTACCTGGAAGTCGGTGAGGTCTGTTCCATATTCTAAAATATAATCTCTTGTCCAGGCATGGATCTGACTAAAATAATTATACGCTCGCTGAGCCAGGGCAATTTCCTCCACTGTTTTAACTCTACGCATCTTTATGCACAGGTCGCTCACATCTTCAAATGACGCCTTCGGTAGAATTTCATTCATCCTCTTCAATGCCGGGCCTGAAGGTGTTGCACTGAGAGCGATCTTCTTGTCTCCAAAACCTCTCTTCCTCACGCCATTCAATTGCCATTCCAACAAATCAACAGGAGGGCCTGTGATTACTTTAGCCTGATCGGGATACCCTCCCTCGGCATGTGGGTAATCATAAAAATATTCTGCGTCAGTTACCCACCAGCTTCGTACGAGTTCCATATCCAAACCGGGATGAAACCAATACACTTCCATTTTATCGGTCGGGATGAAGCATGCGAATGGTCTTTCTGTGTTGCTATAAAAGAGGCCAGTGAAATAAACAATATTCCATTCATCGGTTATCAATATTCCGGCAAGGCCTCTTTCGGCCAGCTTCTCCTGCAAAACCTTGACACGGCCCTGATGCCATTCCAATGGCAGTCGATCAAAACTTGCTGGTGCTGGGTTATCAGGTTTTGTAATTAATAATTTGCTTGAATTACCAGACACATAGGGTATGCGGCTATTCTGTGGCTTCGATGACTCTTTGGTCTCACATCCTGCCAATGCCCCGATGGAGATGAGGCTTGTACCTTTGATAAATCCTCTTCGGTTAATCATTTTATTATTCGTTTAGTATGGATATAAATTAAGGATCAGAAAATCAAATCATGGTAAGAGAACCCGGTATTATAAGCCTCTTTTTAAATGTACAACTAATTCCTATGTTAAGTGTAACCGCTAATCATTAATTTCACGCTATAAATTCAAACGACTATGGCAACTCACAATTGGCAAAAAGAAATGCAGCCTCTGATCAAAGCGTATCAGGGCAAAAAGCATCCGCTGAACTACAATAATTTATATGAACTTCTTGTGAGTGTTGTGCTCTCCGCCCAGGATTCGGATCGTAATATCAATAAGCTGGCACCCGAGCTCTTTAAGGCTTATCCTGATATGAAGTCACTTTCGAAAGCAGATGCCGAGTCTCTTTTTCCGTATGTCAACAAGGTTCGAAATTTTGGAAACAAAATTAAATGGTTGCTCGAGTTGTCAGGACGTATTAAGGACAACAAAAACATACCCACAACCATGGAAGGGTTGACTGACCTGCCGGGTATTGGGCGAAAATCCGCCAACGTCATTATGCGTGAAGTAGGAGTGAAGGCAGAAGGAATTATTGTTGATCTCCACGTAGTGCGGGTGGCACCTCGACTAGGAATTGCCTCTGGCACAGATCCTAAAAAAATCGAAAAACAAATGATGGAAATAGTAGATGCAAAAGACTGGGGCGAAGTAGGTATGGCCATCTCGTTTTTAGGAAGAGAAATCTGCAGACCTACAAATCCGAAATGCCCCGACTGCGTTATGAATAAAGTTTGTGATTATTATAAAGCAAACAAATAGGGAATTATCCTGTTCGCCTGGCGAGATTCGATTGAACCTAATGTTAATGTATCAATGAAACCTTAAACACCAATGTTATTAAGCATTGGAACCGTCACCATGAAAGTTGTGCCCTTTCGCGGCTCTGACTTTAGTTGGATTCTTCCACCCAGTTTTTCAATTGATTCTTTCGCAATGTATAAGCCCAGGCCCGAGCCTGTTTCTTTATCGGTGGCCCGGTAAAACATCTGGAAGAGCTTTGGATGACTTTCTATCGATATGCCGATGCCATTATCCGCAACAGTTATATCAATACTATTTTCGGTCATAGAAGCGCTGATGTCAACAAACGGCTTATCCTTTGTTAAATCTGCATACTTGATCGCATTGGAAATTAAGTTATTTAACGCTATCCGAAGCCGATAAGTGTCTGACGAGAAGAATAGTTCTTTTGGTATATTATTTTTCCAGGTAACGTGCTTTGCCTTTTCGTCAAAAGCCAGGCTGTCATGAATGTCTTCTACAATAGAAAAGAGATTAATTCTTTCATGTGCTACTTCTGTTCTTGAATTGCGCGAGTAGGTTGTTACTTCTCCAATAAAATTTCTCAGCGCACCGACACTTTTCTCAATGCGCTCAAAAATTGCTTTTACTTCTTTTGGATCATCCGTTAGTCGGATGATATTCAATAATCCAACAACTGAATTAAGCGGGGCCTTCAGATCATGCGAAGCGGTGTACACAAACCGATCAAGGTCCTCGTTGGTCTTTGCCAGCTCTTCATTTTGCTTCTGTATGATTTGATTGTATTGATACGTAACGTAATTAAAGAAGTAAATCAATAAAGAGAGTGATATATAAGTAAGCAGAAGACTAGCCTGATGGTGGAAGTGAGCGCTACCAACAATAAGTTGCTTAAGGTCTGTGGTAAGGAAAAGATAAAGAAGTATACTAATCAGGGAATAAGTTATTCCAATCCATCGTTTTTCGTAGCCAAAGATGGCCAACCCTCCAAGCCCACAAGTCATAAAGAATAAAGCGCTGCTCGTACTGGGGAATAGAATACTGTAATATGCAGTCACTCCGTTCGTGCGAAGGAGAAACAAAAAGGTGCCGGTATAGAACCATCCCTGACGTACAATAAAAAAACAGATGATATTGATGAAGAAGCCGGCAAGCGTCATCGAATTATCAGAGAAGCTGTCAAACAGGCTAAGTATAAGCCAAAACGAACCTGTAGCGAGATAAATTAAGATGAGATATCCGGCCAGAAGAACTCGCTTTCGATGTTCTCCGGATTCAAAAACCTGTCGGCCAATTATTAATTGATTGATCTGATTCATACGCCTTACCCGCAAAACTAATTCAATTTTTGAATCAGACCAGCGATGTGTCAGGCCCATTCCAAATGTGCTGAAGCCGTGCCGCATTCAGCGCGGGCTATTATTCGTACCGCAACGCTTTCACAGGATTTGCTTTCGCTGAGCGAAGCGTGTGATAACTAATGGTAGCTAAAGCAATTACTAATGCAATTCCACCTCCTAATAGAAAAAGGAGTGGATTAATGCCAATTCGATAGGCAAAATTATTTAACCACTGATGCAGCAGATAATAGGTTACGGGGCTAACGATTACGAACGAGACGATGATCAACGTGGCAAAATTTCTTGATAGCAAAATAGCGATCTGAGCTTCCGTTGCACCCAATGATTTTCGGATTCCAATTTCTTTGGTTTTCTTTTCTGTAGTAATGGCAGCAAGGCCAAATAGACCCATGCACGAAATCAATATTGCCAAACCTGCCATTAAACTTACCACCGAACTCATTTGTTTATCCGAACGGTAGAGCTGCGCAAAATGCTCTTCAAGGAACGTGTAGGAGAATGGATAGTTGGGCACGTGCTTCTCCCAAAGGCCTTTTACCAATGCAATAGCTTCTTCCGTATGACCGGCCTCAAACTTAATAGACATTTCGTCATAGCCCCACTCGGGGTGAACAACCAGCGAGAGCGTGTTTACTTTATAATGCAATGAGTTGAAGTTAAAATCCTTTACGATGCCAATAATTGATCCTAGTGAATCATTATGATAATATCCGTGCCCCACCTGCGTGCCAATGGTTTTTTCTTTCAATCCAAGCTCTTTGGCTAAAGATTCGTTAATGATAAATGCCTTGCCTTTGTCCGTTGCAAAGTCCTTTGAGAAACTTCTTCCTTCTTTCAACTCAATCCCATAGACGTTAAGATAATCATAGTCTACATTGACATTGGAGGGAGTGATTTCCATAATCCCCGTGTCTGCTTTTACTTTAAATCCCCATTGGTGGAAATTATTCCCTAACCGCTGTCCACTTGCTGTCACACCCCTGATAACGGTGCTTTGTTGCAACTCTTGCCTCATTGTTTCAAAAGCTTCGTCTGCCTCCTTGTTCATACTCACCAGCATGATTTGATCTTTACTAAAACCGATATCAGCATTTTTCATAAAAGAAAGTTGCTGCACTACAATTAATGTACTCACGATCATTGCCAACGCAAGGCCAAACTGAATCACAACCAGACTGCTCCTAAATAGCGAACGGCCTTCTCCTTTGCCGCCTCCTTTCAACACGCGCGACATATTGAATGAAGTCATATAGAAGGAAGGATAAATTCCGGTGAGGATGCCAAGTATCAATGCTCCAGCCATCACCAGTGCAACCTGGTGGGAATGGGAGAAAAAAGAAAATATTGAAAGTTGTCGTCCGATTAAAGAGTTGAGTATCGGAATAAATAATGCATCAATAAGAAATGCTAAGGCCAATGCAAACAATGACAATAAAACAGATTCAAAGATGAATTGACTGAAGAGTTGAAATTTTTTTGCGCCCACCGTTTTGCGTACACCAATTTCTTTCCATCGATGTGATGCCCTGGCCGTTGTTAGATTCATGAAATTAACTGCCGCAATAAGGAGAATAAAAGCAGCGATAACATAAAAAAGGTTAAGATAGCTGCCGTTGAACTTGCGATAGTTATTATAGTCATGTTCAATATCCATTGAGCCAAGATGCACCTGATTGAGCGGTTGAAGAAAAAGCTTGTAGTACGTGTTGACCTCTGGATAGTCCATGTGGCGAGAAAGGAATGCCGGGAATTTTTCCTCCATTGCTCTGGTATTTGAATTGGGATGCAGGACAAGATATGTGTTCAGCCAGTTAGACCCCCATTGTTCGTTGATGTCTTCTTTAGATGTAAATGTGGTCATCGATACAAGAGCTTCAAATTGCAGGTGCGAGTTTTCAGGTACTTTTTCCAGAATACCGGTGATCTTAAATTCCTGATCTCGCCATTTAATGGAATTCCCCATTGCCTCTTCTACACTTTTAAAAAACTTAAGTGAAGTTTCCTCAGTCAATAAGATATTGTTTGGAGCCTGCAGCGCAGTCATTTTATCTCCTAGCGTGAGTTTAAAATCAAAAATGGCGAGGAAGGTGCTATCCACCACTGCAATATCATTAATGAGAAATCGCTGCTGATCTTTTTGCATCAACTGTTTATCGCGATTCCAGAACCGGGTATACGCCTTTACCTCTGGAAAATCTTTGAGTAGGGCGGGGCCCATACCCGGCATCGACAATGCTACGCGCTGTTCGTTGGTGCCCGGAAAATTCTGAACCTCATCTAGCCTGTATATCTGCGCATGCTGAGCATGAAAGGCATCGAAGCTTTGCTCATCGCTGATAAACAAATAGATGACAAGGCAGGCTGCCAGCCCTACGGCCAGGCTGAAAATATTGATGAAAGCATACAGCGGCTTCTGCCGGATGTTACGAATGGCAATGGCGAAGTAATTTTTGATCATGGTAGGTTGGGCTTTGTAGGAATACTCTTACTTCCTGAAATAGTTACATGAGAATAGCAACACATCGGCCTTAGTCACCCACCTTGTCACTGAGTTTTAATCCCTTAGCCAGCCGATTGATGGTTTTGACCATCCTATCAACTTTAGTATCCTCTTTCTTGGCAGAATATATCCACTGAATGTAAAATTTCTGCTCGCTTTCGGACAATGAATTGAAGAACTTCAGGGCAAGGGGTTCATCTTGCAGGCATAACAGCATTTCCTCGGGCACCACCAGCGGCTCATTATCCAAATACAACACAACATGTACTTTGTCGCCCTCTTTCTTATTAATCTTTTTTCTAATCTCGGCCTTCACCGGTAGAAATAGATTGCCGTTGCCCATGGGCATGAGATGGTACTTACTTATCGCATAGCCGTCAATGGTACCTTTAACTTTAACCCACCCAAAGTGCGCTTTTTTTTCTTGCGTAATCTCCGGTATGCGCGCAAATGTCCAGCCGCCTTTACCCGGAAAACGCTCAAGAATATATTTCTTGTTTACGAGTGGCTTCATCATTTAAATTTTTGAGCAATTTACTAAAGCTCCAAGATTACCTCACGTCACATTCGCTTTTCATTTCTGATGTGTAAATGCTTACTTTGAAAAACAGACATCAAAAACGGCAATCATGAAAGACATAAAGAAAGAGGAGATTAAACAAGAAGTGTTTGATCTCTACGATGACTACGCGCACAATCGCATTGACAGACGGCTGTTTATGGATAAACTGGCAACTTATGCAGTCGGTGGCCTCACGGTAGCATCCATCATGAGTTTCATAAGTCCAAATTATCATATTCTGCAGGTTGAGCAGCATGATCCAAGATTGAAATCTGACTATGTCAATTATGATTCACCGAAGGGTGGGGGATCAATAAAGAGTTTGCTATCGCGGCCCACAGATACAAAGGGTAAATTACCTGGAGTTGTAGTTGTTCATGAAAACAGAGGTCTTAATCCCTATATTGAGGATGTAGGCAGGCGAGCAGCATTAGCCGGATTTATTTCACTCGCTCCCGATGCTCTAACACCGCTGGGAGGTTATCCCGGTAATGACGATGACGGACGAGCATTGCAGAGCAAGCGCGATCGTAACGAAATGCTTGAAGATTTCATCGCTGCTGCTCAGTATCTGAAATCGCATCCCGACTGTACCGGAAAAGTTGGGGTAGTAGGATTCTGCTTTGGTGGCTGGATTTCAAATATGATGGCTGTCCGCATTCCGGATTTAGCTGCTGCCGTTCCATTTTATGGTGGGCAACCACCTTTAGAGGATGTCGCAAAAATCAGCGCTCCTTTACTTATTCACTATGCTGGCTTGGATACACGCGTTAATGAGGGCTGGCCTGCTTATGAGAAAGCATTAAAGGAAAACAACAAAGAGTACACTGCTCATATCTACCCACAGGTAAACCACGGTTTCCACAACGATAGCACGCCACGGTTTGATAAAGAAGCTGCAGAACTTGCATGGCAAAGGACTGTGGATTTTTTCAACACCAGATTAAAATAACCAGCCGCTAATAGTAAGAGGCCAGCAACAGATGAAACAATCGAGGCTTAATCTCATTTTGGTTCTTTCTTTGGCCTTAATGGCTTCTTGCGTGAAGAGTGTTAAACAAACTCCTTCCAGTCGCACGAAGCTAGTATTGTTAGGCACCGGCACGCCTAATGCTGATCCCGACCGTTCAGGCCCATCGCTAGCTATTATCGTAGACAGCACATCTTATCTTGTTGACTGCGGAACGGGATTGGTTCGTAGAGCTGCTGCCGCTGCTAACAAGTTTGGCTTTGAAGGCTTGAAGCCAAATCGGTTAAACAAACTTTTTGTCACGCATTTACACTCAGATCATACTATTGGCTATGCTGATTTTGTCTTAACACCCGCTGTACTGGAACGCACCGGACCCGCAGAGGTTTATGGTCCTGCAGGACTCATTGACATGAATAATCACATTAGGCAAGCGTATAAAAAGGATTATGACTTACGCATCTTCGGACTTGAGAAGGGTGACTCGATGGCGTATAAGGTAAATGTGCATGAAATAAGTCCTGGAGTTATTTACAAAGACAACCTTGTTGAGGTGCAGGCTTTTTCTGTGAAGCATGGTTCATGGGATCAGTCCTATGGATTCAAGTTCGTCACACCTGATAAGTCCATTGTCATTTCCGGTGATTGCACGTATAGCGAATCAATTATCAATATGTGCCAGGATTGTGACATTCTCGTTCATGAAGTCTATTCGCTGGATGGATACGCAAGAAGGCCGCCTAAATGGAAAACATATCATGCTGATTTTCATACTTCCAGCAAGCAACTGGCGCAAATAGCCACGAAAGCCAAACCCAAACTTTTGGTACTTACTCACCAATTGATTTGGGATTCTACAGAGGAAAAACTTCTTGAAGAAATCCGCAACGACTACAATGGCAAAGTTATTTCCGGAAAGGACCTGGATGTGTTTGAATGACACTTAAGGTGTAATTCGCAAACACATTGGTAACTTATCTTCTATATTCTGAAAACTGATCCCTATTTCGCTAGTTTTACAAAAACTATTTCACTGTGATACCTGTTGGGCAGCATCAAGAATTAACCATACTGCGTCATACAACCGTGGGTCTTTACCTTGGCGATGATGCAGGTGACGAGGATGTATTGCTTCCCAATAAATACTGTCCCGAAAAGTTCGCATTAGGAGACAAACTGCGCGTCTTTGTCTATCGCGATTATGAGGAGCGAAAGATTGCTACCAATCTGATGCCCAAAATACTGCTGCATCAATTTGCTTTTCTGAGGGTGACCTCTGTTAGTAACATTGGTGCTTTTATGGATTGGGGTTTAGAGAAGGAATTATTGGTTCCGTTCCGTGAGCAACGAAAAAAGATGGAAGAGGGAAGATGGTACATCGTTTACCTTGATCTTGACGATGAGACGGATCGACTTTATGCTACCAATAAAATTGAAAAGAGACTACAAAATCATACCCTCACGGCAAAGGAAGGCGATGCGGTAGAAATAATGATAATGAAAAAGACCGATCTCGGTTTCTCGGTCATTGTCAATCAACAGCACGAGGGGCTGATCTTTGAAAGTGATATTTTTAGTAAACTCAACATAGGAGACAAGTTAAAAGGGTATGTTAAAAAAATAAGAGAGGATAATAAGCTTGACATCCAATTGCAACCTATCGGGTTTGAAAATTTCAATGACCCTAATTGTGAGATGATTCTAACAAGGCTTGCTGCAAACGATGGATTCTTGGCTATTTCAGATAAAAGCTCACCAGAAGAAATTTACGATCAGTTTGGGATCAGCAAGAAGGCATATAAGAAAGCAATAGGTACATTATACAAGCAGCGCAAAATCACGCTTGAACCAGATGGGATTAAGTCTGTGAATCCTTGAGCAGGGAGTTATCAAACCAAAATATCAACAACAAACATTTTCCGACTATGCCATTGCTGTAGCCTTCTGGTGTTTATCCAGATAGTCCCAAACAAGACTACTGGCACCAAGGATGGGTGCAGCTTGATTATGAAGAGCAGAAGGAAGAATTTTTACTTTGCCCCTAAACAACGGCATAAGGTTTTCTTCCATATGCCGGATTGTTGGCTTGAAGATGAGATCCCCGGCCATAGTGAGACCTCCGAATAAGAAGATCGCTTCCGGATCTGTATGAACAACGGTTTCTGCTAGTTTCATTCCCAAAATTCGACCAGTGTATTCAAAAGCAGCCTTGGCAACCAGGTCACCGCGTTGTGCAGCTTCGGTGATCATCTTTGTATTGAGGTTGTCAAAGCTTATTCCTCGAAGTTCGCTTGGCTCGAGATGGTCGGCAAGTAGTTTATAAACAGTTCGCTTTATGCCCGTAGCAGAAACATACGTTTCAAGGCAGCCTCTCTTACCACAATTGCAATAGCGACCAGTTGGATTTACAGACGCATGTCCCAATTCACCCGCAATGCCATGCTTGCCATTCAATAGTATTCCATTGCACACAAATCCGCTGCCAAGCCCGGTACCCAATGTGATCACCACAAAGTCTTTCATGTTTTTGGCATTGCCATAAATCATTTCACCGACTGCGGCAGCATTGGCATCATTCGTAAGGATAGCAGGAACTGAAAATTCATCCCTTAGCATCTGTGCCAGAGGAAGAACTCCCTTCCATTTTAAGTTCGTGGCTCGTTCAATACAGCCCGTATAATAATTTCCGTTAGCTGCACCAACTCCGATACCAACGATCTTCTTATCATCAGCTAAAAAATGAATTGCTTCCCGCAATGCATCAGCCATTGAATCAAAGTAATCGTGAAACTCTTCGTAGTCGGTGGTGACAATATTTCCCTGATGATGAACCTTTCCTTCACGATCTACAATGCCGAATTTCGTGTTGGTTCCTCCTATGTCAATCCCTATGGTTAAGTCTTTCATGCGATGAGCAAAAAGTTAGATCGAAAGAATTTTTGCGATACGTACAAGTTCCGGATCAATTTTGTGATGCTGACTTATGATAGCGTCAAACTCATTATATACAATCGTGTTGTTTTGTATACCTACCATGACATCCGTTTTTCCCGCCAACAAACCTTCCACCGCTGCAATACCCATTTTACTGGCAAGCACTCGGTCAAAGTAAGTAGGAGAGCCTCCTCGTTGAAGATGCCCAAGAATAGTCACCTTAATGTCAAAGTAATTGTTTCGTTCAGAAAACTTTTTTGCCAGTTCCATAGCGCCACCCATCTTACTTCCCTCAGCTACTACTACCAGGCTTGATTTTCTGTTGGTCTTTCCGGCATCATCGAGCTTGGTGAATAGTTCCTCGATAGCCATGTCTTCTTCAGGAATGATACTCCAGACAGCCCCTCCGGCAATCCCACTGTTGATGGCGATATAGCCTGAGTTTCTACCCATCACCTCAATAAAAAAAAGTCGATTGTGGGAAAGTGCTGTATCTCTTATTTTATCAATAGCTTCAACTACGGTGTTGGTGGCTGTATCAAAGCCGATGGTAAAGTCGGTGCCAGCAAGATCATTGTCGATTGTTCCCGGAATACACACAGAGGGAACCTTGTACTCTTCGGAGAATTTATGGAGACCTGTGAAGGTACCATCGCCACCTATGGCAATAAGTCCCTCGACACCGTTCTTACGTAAATTTTGAAAAGCTTTTCCTCTTCCTTCTTTGGTGCGAAAGGCTTCGCTGCGGGCAGTTTTTAAGATCGTTCCTCCACGCTGAAGAATATTACCCACAGAGCGGGCACCTAGCTTAACAATTTCGCCATCTATCATGCCCTCGTAGCCGCGCATGATGCCGTAGATTTCAAGGTTGTAGTAGATTGCCGCCCGCACAACTGCTCTCAAGGCGGCATTCATTCCGGGTGCATCACCGCCAGAGGTGAACACGCCAATTTTCGAAATTTTCTGATCCATTACCGAGGTCAAGGAATCAAAAATAAAGTAAAGGA
>Ga0075163_10000067_pt1 | contig 107635 bp, 82 predicted proteins | sample JI1023141ADNA_FD_71478 | JGI IMG/M metagenome (GOLD analysis project Ga0075163, IMG submission 71478) | Wastewater effluent complex algal communities from Wisconsin, to seasonally profile nutrient transformation and Carbon sequestration -... | ecosystem: Engineered > WWTP > Effluent > Algae... | reverse complement strand
GTATTACAGCTTCAGAACAATCAGGGGCTTAATGGTTCTGATGAGTTGCTTGTGGCAGGTATTAACCAAAAAATAAATGAATTAAGACCCGTGGCCTTTACAACTGCCATTGATCTGCGCGAGAATCGGCGTTACCTGAAATTTGTGCTGCCTTTACTTTTTTTAACCACCGGTATAATTATTTTCTGGCCACAGGTAATATCAAAAAGTGCAGACCGATTGGTAAACTACCAGACCTATTATGCCAGGGAAATGCCTTTTGAGTTTAATATCCAAAATAACAAGCTTGAGGCGGTTCAAACTCAGGATTATAAGCTGGAAGTGAAAATTACCGGCGATCAGGTTCCTGACCAAGTATACATAAACATTCGTGGGATTGATTACAAATTGGAAAAAGAAAACACCACCAGGTTTTATTATACGTTTTCGAATTTGCAGTCAAATGTTGAATTTCAGTTGAACGCGGCTGGTTATTCGTCTAAAGAATACTTACTTAACGTATTGCCCAAACCATCACTTTTGCAATTTAATTTGCAGTTAATTTATCCACTATACCTGAACAAACCTAATGAAAACCTTGCCAATACAGGTGATTTGCAAATTCCTCAGGGCACAAAGGTGAATTGGGTGTTTAATACAAGAAATACAGATGAGTTGGATTTAAGATTTTTGGATAGCAGTGTTGTTCCACGGCGGAATAACGACGATCAGTTTAGTTATTCTCGCAAGTTTATGCAAAATAATAACTACACTATCCGCGCAATCAATCAATTTGTATCAACCGTTGGCGATTCTGTGAATTATAGCATTAATGTTATTGCCGACCAATTTCCTGCTATAGAGGTAAATGAAAAGATGGATTCTTTAAATCCAAAAAATATTTATTTCAGTGGGCAGGTAAAAGATGACTATGGATTTAGCAGGTTAACGTTTCACTATACAAAATGGAGTGTTGATAGCCTTGGCAAGACGATAGAAACAAAAGGGAGCATTCCACTCGCCATTTCAAAAACACAGGTTTCGCAGCCTTATTTTTACTTTCTGGATGTAGCTCAGTATAATATGTTACCGGGCGACAAAATGGACTATTATTTTGAGGTGTTTGACAATGACGGCGTTAACGGCGCTAAATCGTCCAAAACAGCCATGATGGTTTTTAAGGCGCCAACGCGGGATGAGATCAACCAGTCTACCGAGAAAAATAATTCCGAAATAAAAAAAGATTTAGAGCAAAGCATTAAAAGTGCTAAGCAACTTCAAAAAGACGTAAATGAACTAGCTAAAAAAATCAACGATAAAAAGCAACTTGGTTACGAAGAAAAAAAGAAAATGGAAGACCTTGTTAAGAAACAACAGGAGCTTCAAAATAAAATAGAGCAACTTAAACAGGAAAACACGTCAAACAATCAACAACAAACTGAATTTAGTGAAATTGATGAGTCGATCATGGAAAAGCAAAAACAGCTTGAACAATTGTTTGAAAATGTAATGACTCCTGAAATGAAAAAACTCTTCGATGAACTAAACAAAATGCTCGAAAAGTTGGATAAAAAAGAAGTACAAGAAAAGCTGGAAGAATTAAAACTATCGAATAAAGATATTGAAAAAGAACTAAGCCGCAATCTGGAAGCGTTTAAACAACTGGAGGTTCAGCAAAAAATGCAAAACGTAATCGATAAGCTCGACGAGCTAAAAAATCGGGAAGACGCGTTGAATAAAGAAACTGAAGGCAAAAAAGACTCAGAAAACAAATCCGATAAAAAGGAAGATTCAAAACCGGGCGACAAAGACGATAAAAAGTCGGGTGACATGAACAATAAAAAAAATGACCCTGAGAACAGTTCAAAAAAAGACGATATAAAGACCGATCCAAAAGAACTAAGCAAAAAACAGGAAGACATTAAAAAGGAGTTTGAAGAGTTGAAGAAAGAGCTAAAAGAGTTGGAACAGAAAAATAAGGAATTGGAAGAACCCAACCAGCTGCCTAAAACTGAAGAAAAACAAAATCAGATTTCCGACGAGATGCAGAAGAGTTCGGATCAATTAAGCAAAAAAAACAAGAAAGATGCTTCAAAATCACAGCAAAGTGCCAGTGAAAAAATGGAGGAAATGAAAGAGCAAATGGAACAGGCGATGGAGAGTAGCGAAGAACAGCAAGAGGAGGAAAATGCCCAGGCTCTCCGGCAAATACTCGAGAACCTGGTTAATCTCTCATTCGCGCAGGAAGACTTAATAAAGGAACTCCCTAAAACCCGGATCGACAATCCGCAATACGTGGCCATTCCCAAACAACAAAACAAACTGAAAGATGATAGTAGAATAATAGAAGATAGTTTGTTGGCCCTGAGTAAGCGTGCCCCGGCCATCAGTGCGATGGTTAATCGCGAAATCAGTGCGATTAATATGAACATGGAAAAAACAGTAAAATCGTTGGCCGACCGAAACACTGGTGAAAGCACAATGCGGATGCAGACCACAATGGCTTCGGTAAATAATTTGGCATTGTTGTTGAATGAATCGCTTGAACAGATGCAAAAACAGCAGCAGATGAAGATGAAGTCCAAAGCTCAAAAGGGAGGTAAGTGTAAAAAACCGGGTAAAGGTGACGGAAAAAGTCAATCTAATTCTGGTAAAACACCGCTGCCGAGCATGCGAAAACTACAGGAACAATTAAACCAACAATTGAAGGAAATGAAAGAAGCTCTGGAAAAAGGTCAAAAACCCGGTGAAAAGCCGGGAGATAAACCTGGAGACAAAAAAGGTCAAAAACCTGGTGGTATGGGTGGCCAAAATGGCGCCAGCGGGTTAACTCCAATTCCCGGTAACAGCGAGAAGTTTGCAAAAATGGCGGCCCAGCAGGAAGCGTTAAGAAGGCAGATGCAAGACCTCATGAACAAATTAAAGAATAAAGGTAAAAATCCGGGAGGGGATATTACAGACATGATGGAAGAAACTGAGAAAGATCTTGTAAATAAGCGAATTAGCAACGAAACAATGCGCCGACAACAACAGATTCTTACTCGATTACTTGAAAGCGAAAAAGCGGAACAGGAGCGGGAACAGGATGAACAGCGCAAAAGTAATGAGGCAAAAAACGAAAATTTAAGCAACCCTGGCCAATTTTTGGAGTATAAAAGACTTAAAGAGAAAGAAATGGAGTTGCTAAACACAGTTCCGCCAAGTTTAACACCGTATTATAAAGAAAAAGTAAATAATTACTTTAATAGCTTGAATAGATAATGATTCCTGCCAAGTACCAAACGTTAAAAATCAACTCAAATGCAGAAAGCCTGAGGTTGGTGGAGCGCCTGATAGAAGACGTGTGTGAAGTGTATAATGTAAGTGAGGACAGCTTTGGTAATATGATGATAGCTGTGACCGAAGCAGTAAATAACGCAATACACCATGGGAATAAAAACAATCCCGATAAAATTGTTAAAATCGGGTTTGAGTCCGAGGACAATAAACTCATTTTTTCGGTTAGCGACGAAGGAGACGGTTTTGACCATTTAGGCCTCCCGGACCCTACCGACCCCTCTAACGTTGATAAACTGAGTGGTAGGGGCGTTTTTTTAATGAAACATCTGGCCGATTTCATTCAATTTGAAGAAAACGGCCAAAAAGTTTTACTGGGCTTTCATGCCTGAGTTGGCTGGACTTACAGGTAAACAATAACCATTTCTCTTTCTTAGCAGCGTTTGTCTGTAAAAAACGCCAATTTGGTGGTAAGTTCTTCTGTTATCGGATTTAGCATTGTAAATTTAATAAGTGATTCATGATGAAATATGCCTCTAAAATAGTTCTGTTTTTTAGCCTATTGGCTAGCTTATTAATACGTGCGCAGGTTTTAATACAAAAGCCTGGCATCAACACTGATAAACTGGCCCTTCAGTATTTTGAACAGAAAGAGTTTGAAAAGGCCAATGTCTATTTTGAAGAATTGTATAGCAAAAATCCTGAAAACTGGTTCGGGTATTACTATAAAAGCCTTCTTGGAGCTAAAGAACTTTCACGAGCTGAAAAAATAACGAAGCGGCAACTTAAACAAAACAAATTTGATGTTTTCCTTTATGTCTATTTAGGGCAAATTTATAAATTAGAAAATGATGAAAAAAAGGAGAAGGAGTTTTATCAAAAGGCAATCAAAGAATTAAATGCTGTACAACCTTATCTGCAAAACCTGGCAGCGGCCTTTATGGAAGATGGTTTGTATGACTATGCGATAGAGGTTTATAACAAAGGCAGAAAAACAACACCCGATTACCCATATTTTTACGAGCGTGCGGAAGTTTACAAATCGAAGAATGATTTGGAAAGCATGATCAACGAGTATTTGGACGCGGTCGATTTCAGGGAATCTGAATTGCAAAATGTTCAAGTGCATCTTCAAAATTCTCTGGGATATGACGATGAAGCGGGAGGAATAAATAATCCCCTGTTAAAACAAGAACTTCAGAAAAGAATTCAGAAAAATCCTGATAAAATTGTTTTCAGTGAATTTCTCATTTTTATCCAAAAACAACAGAAAAATTTTGAAGGCGCTTTCGTGCAATCAAAAGCCCTTGATAAACGATTAAAAGAAGACGGAATTAGGGTTTATGATCTGGCAAAAATATGCGTCAGCAACCAACAATGGGAAACGGCCAAGCGCTGCTACGATTACATCATTGAAAAGGGACCAGATAATTTGTATTACGACGCGGCTATTCTGGATGGACTAAACGTGGAGTATCTGGCGCTTACTCAAAAACCACAGCCAGCGATGGAGGAACTCATTGCACTGGAACAAAAACTAACAAAGGCAAATGAAAAGTACAAAAGTAATTTTTTGAACGCACAGATCGTTAAAAACCTCGCTTCACTGAAGGCCTATTATTTGAATAACAGTGCAGGTGCCATTGCCCTTTTAAATGGATATATTGAACAGGCAGGTATGGAGGCCGCCGCTAAAGCAGGGTATAAAATTATGTTGGGAGATATTTACTTGTTGAAGGGTGAAATTTGGGAAGCGTCTCTGTTATATTCACAGGTAGAAAAGGATTTTAAATACGAAGCCATAGGTCAGGAAGCTAAATTTAGGAATGCGAAATTGAGTTTTTATGCCGGGGATTTTGCATGGGCCAAAACCCAGGCGGATGTTTTAAAAGGCGCAACTACCAAACTCATCGCTAATGATGCACTCGATCTTTCGTTAATAATTACTGATGCTATTGGTGTAGATACTAATGATGCTCCCCTAAAGTTGTTTGCAAGCGCCGAACTGTTAACCCTGCAGCACCGATATCAGGAAGCTATCACACGTATGGATAGCGTTAATTTGCTTTATACCAACCACACCCTTGGTGACGATATTTTTTACAAAAAGGCCCAGATCGGTTTTTTATTGGGCAAGTATGCCGATGTGGAAGCAATGTATAAAAATATTATTGAGTTTTATCCCGATGACCTTTATGGTGACGATGCACAGTTTAAATTGGCGGAACTTTATGATAAATACTTGCACGATACTGAAAAAGCTAAGCAGGCCTATCAGGATGTTCTATCAAACTACCCGGGTAGCATTTTTACTGTAGAAGCACGAAAACGTTTTAGAGAGCTAAGGGGCGATAATTTAAGTAATTAACTATATGAGAAAATTTTTACTGCTGTTTTTTTACCTTTTATTGGATTTTCCCAGAGCAATAAACTGGATCAGCAAAATGGCTTTAACGTGTATATCTTTGAAACTCCACCAAATGGATATAAGGATTTAACGCTCGAAATTGATGAGGGAAATGTTAAGTTGTATTCGCTGGATAAAGACCCGATAATAATAGCGAGTGTTGAATTTGAGTATGTTCATATTTCTTTTTTTAAAAACAAATTGTCGGCTATTGCCATGCGTACTAAGAATGGTAATGGAGCTCGCTTTTTACAATCGTTAAAGGAGGCTTATGGTCAGCCGATAAAACCGAAGGCCAACAAAGAAAATTATGAATGGAGTACTGCTAAACTTCAACTTATTTATGAAGTTAATCCTTCTGGAAAAGACGCTACAATTTCCTTTTACAACAAAACGTTGTACAAAAAATAGATATTTTAGGAAATAGTTGCGTTAAGCGCAGTCAATAAAGCTTTGGCCTTTAAAAGACATTCTTCATATTCGCGCTCCGGGTCGCACAAATATGTAATAGCGCCGCCTACAGCAAGAGATATTTCCCGGGAATTCTGGTTGTAAAAAATACTACGGATAACAACAGAAATCACAAAGTTTTCATTTTCATCTATCAACCCCATAGCTCCTGAATAATACCCGCGGTTGAAGTCTTCGTACAAGTCAATCAACTGCCTCGCTTTTAATTTAGGCGCTCCGGTCATACTGGCCATAGGAAAAGTGGCATCTAAAATTTTCTCAAAAGAGGTTCCGTTCTTAAGTTCACAGCTTACGGTGCTTACCATTTGGTGAACGGTTTCGAAACTCTCGATGTTGTAGAGTTTATTTACTTGTACACTTCCTTTAACAGCCAATTGCGACAGGTCGTTCCTGGCTACGTCAACAGCCATCACGTTTTCCGTTCTTTCCTTAATGTTGGTATACAGTTCCTCCTTCAGCGTATTATCTGCATCCTTACTTTTTCCTCGCCTAATGGTTCCTTTAATGGGTTTGGTGGAGAGAATAGTGCCATCTTTTTTTAAAAAAAGTTCGGGGCTGGCACATAAAATAAAATCGTTACCGATTTTCAAAAGGGCAGAATAAGGGGCTTTTGCAAGGGCATCTAGCTTTGAAAAAACAAGGAATGGGTCCATGTTTATACCTTGAGCAGCAAAACGTATGCAATAATTAATTTCATAAATATCGCCTCTTTGAATGTGCTGTTTTAATTTATGAAGCGTGTTTAGGTATTTCTTTTTAGGCGTGAGAGGTGTAAGTTGAATGCTGGCAGTGTTGTCGGTAACCGACGGCAATAAAATTTCCCGTTTATTTTTCAGGGAATAAAATTTTGGGTCAACTATCTCTTTCGGACTATGATAAGGTATTAAAACAAATGAGCTCCTGGCAAATTTTCCAGCAGGCATTAGTTCGTATAGATGAGCATATCCGGGTTTTTCGGGCAGGGGTATTAACAAAAAATTGTCAAACGAGTTAAAATCCATCGATGACAAAAATACTTAATGTTATGTCAATTATTTAAAGAGGATTAATATTGAGTTTAAATATTATTATTTAAATTTAAGCGTGCATATAGGATTATTTTTTGGCTCTTTTAACCCTGTCCATATTGGTCACATGGCTTTGGCAAATTACATGTTGAGTTTTACCGGTATGGACCAAATTTGGTTTATTGTGAGCCCGCAAAACCCATTAAAAAGTAAAAGTCAGTTACTCAATCAAAATCACCGCTTGCATCTTGTGAATCTTGCCATTAATGATCATCCGGGAATGCGCAGTAGTAATATTGAGTTTGAACTTCCTCAGCCTTCCTATACGGTTAGTACTTTGGCGCATTTGCGTGAAAAATTTCCTGCACACCGTTTTAGCCTCATTATAGGCCAGGACAACCTGAAAACTTTTTCCAAATGGAGAAACTACGAGGAAATTTTAAAACAGTTTCAACTCTTTGTTTATCCTCGACCTGGCGTTGGGCAGACTGAGTTTGACACGCATCCACAAGTGCATCTCACGCAGGCACCATTAATAGAAATATCGTCTACCTTTATTCGTCAGGCGATAGCGAATAAAAAAGATGTTCGTTTCTTTATGCCGGAGCGAGTTTGGAAGGAGGTTGACGAAATGAATTTTTACCAAAAGTAATTACGGCGCTCACCTGAAGCGAGTTGCTTCACAAACGTTCAACAAAAGAGGTTATCAATTTCATAACATCCGTATAATCGCTTAAAGGAAGTGTTTCGGCTTTGTCCAATACATCGTGATAGTATGTGACTCCGCCGAGCGTGTATATAAAAAAACATGGCACACCGGCTTCTGAAAACCAATAATGGTCGCTGTTTTTGGCTTTCCCTCTTTTTTTGATTTCTTTTACAAGTTGTTGTTCGGTATTTATGTTAGTGAGAAGTGCAATTTCTTTTTCGTGAATGGTACCGTTTACTACCATAATTCCATCGTCTCCGGTTGCTAACAGATCGAGATTAATCAGGAACTTTATTTTTTTGAGGTCAATGGTATTACTTTTGGTAAAATAGTGTGATCCAACGAGACCGGCTTCTTCACCAGCAAAGAACAGAAAAAGTGTTTTATATTTTGGAGGGTGAGTTTTGTAGTATTTTGCAAGGTTTAGTAAAACACTCACACCGCTGGCATTGTCATTACCTCCTGGAAAAAAAGTTCTTTTCCCGATGCCGCCCAGGTGATCATAATGTGCTGAGAAAACAATCATCGAGTCATTGTTGTACTTCCCGGGAATAAATGCGCATAGATTGTTGTTTGGAAAGTCCTTTACGAGTTTATTTTCAATATTTACTTCTACGGAACGAATGTTGGCGTAATCACTTTTGGTTAGCACCTCAATTTGGCAATAGTCGGCGGCTTCTTGTGCTACGCTGGCCGTAAGTTTTTTCTTTAATTGAAGTAAGAGAGGTGTTTCTTTTGTTTGTGATAGGTAGGTAACACTGTCTTTTTTCTGTACGCTAAACGTTCCATTAATCCCCCTGCTTTCAGGGCTGATAATAAAATCTGACCCTGGTGTAAGTTTCTTTCCATCAATCTTTAATTTTACTTTACCCGGAAAGGTGTTTACGTTAAACCTAAAAAGTTGATAGTACCCTGAAGCAAGCAAGGGTTCTGTATTTTGCAATTTTAGTTCGTCTACAATGTATCTGGCGGCTACCTTCAACCCATTTTTAAGATATCCCCGGCCATAACATTTTTTAGAGGTTAAAAATTTAATCACCTGTCTGGCGTACACGGTGTCCTGCGAAAATGAGGGATTTGAAAATAAAAATAGAAAAGCCAGTAAAAGACCGAAGCGCATCAATCAAAACGTTTTTTAGCAAGCGTATATAAATATTTTACAATCTCATTGCTGCCTTTCCATCCATAAAGGTCCCTTAAACTATTAAGATAAATTTCGGTATCGTGCCAGTTTTTCAAATTGTTAAGTTGTTCCATCGCGATGGAGTATTCAGAATTATTCTGCGAAAAAAGTTCATTAATAAATCTGAACTTGTCGTTAAGGCTAATACTTAATGCGGGAACAATTGGGGGGCGTTTAGCAGTGTCGTGCGATACCGGAGCAGAGGTTTCCGCGGTTTTCTTTTCTTCCTCAATAGGTTCCTGTTTTACTTCCGGTATTTTTTCCACCCTGGTTTCATGCACCTCTACTTCGCTCAGTTTAGCATGTATGTTGAAACTTGGTGAAAGTTCTTTATTGAGTTTATTGTATTTATAAACAGCAAGATTCTCCTGAAGGAGGGAAATTTTTTTCTGTAACGCTTCACACTCATCCACGGTGGGTTGAATAGTATCTTCCATAAAAATTTCGAGGGATTTTGCCAGTTCATGAATATCAAGCTGAATTTTATGCAGCAACTTATCTAAAGACATACTTTGTGTGTATTTATAACTAAAAATAATTTGATTTTATTACTTCTTGACCTACATTTAACTTTTGTTTTAAACGCTTTTTAAACAATATGAAATTTTACGGCTATAAATCAGAAAGGCATGTATAACACGCAACAAATAGCCGAAATCGTTCAGGGTAACTTAGTAGGTAAAAATAACTATCGGATTGGTTTTTTTTTGAATGATAGCAGATCACTGCAATTTGTCGACGATACCCTGTTTATAGCACTAAAAACCGACCGCAACGATGGACACAACTATATTCCATCACTCATTGAGAAGGGTGTAAAAGCATTTTTGGTGAAGGAAGGTTACTTGAGCCAATTGTCCTACGAAAATCAGGATGTGGTTTTTATTGTAACTCCTGACCCCTTAATTGCGATACAGAAACTCGCAGCCTATCACCGCCGTCGATTTAGCATCCCGGTAATTGGTATTACTGGAAGCAACGGCAAGACAGTAGTCAAAGAATGGTTGTATCAACTACTGAAAAAAAATTACACGATTTGCCGCAGCCCCAAAAGTTACAACTCGCAAATTGGAGTTCCTCTGAGCGTATTAAATCTTAATGACACGCACACGCTTGCTATTTTTGAAGCTGGAGTGTCAAAACCCGGAGAAATGTTTGCGCTGGCGGATATCATTCAACCGACGATAGGTGTGTTCACCTCTATTGGATCGGCACATGACGAGGGGTTTGTGACTATCGACCAAAAATTAGATGAGAAACTAAAGCTGTTTACCTCATGTGAAAAAATTGTGGTCAATGGTTTGGAAAAGAAAAAGTTCCCGGCGAATATCGCTGGTAAAACAATTTTTGTTTCAGAAAATGCCCGAGCCGACTTTACAATCCATTTTTCAGAACAGCAACTTACATTAAGCAGCAAAACAAGGGACTATAAATTTAAGATCCCTTTTTTTGACAAGGCTTCTGTATTGAATGTTTCTACCTGCGCAGTTCTTTTATTGGCGATGGGCTTTTCCGACTTAGAAATTGCGGAAAAACTGACCGCACTTCAACCGGTTGCGCTGCGTCTTGAGTTGAAGAATGGCATTCATAATTCACTGCTCATAAATGATTACTATAACTCTGACCTGGATTCGATAAAGATCGCGTTGAATTATTTGGATCAGCAAAATAGGAGATCAAAGAAAATCGTGGTTATCTCGGATGTGGAACAGTCGGGAATTTTACCAGCGACACTTTACAAACAACTTGCCGATTTATTTTCGAAAAATAAAATAGATCTGGTTGTTGGCATTGGCAGGGAAATTATAAATCATAAGCCCCTCTTTAAATCTAGTTCACTCTTTTATAACGATACACAAAGTTTCATTAATCAGTTCAGCAGTATCAACTACCTGTTCAGCGAGTCTAGTGTTCTTTTAAAAGGAGCCAGAAGTTATGGTTTTGAAGCTATTAGCCGACTACTTCAACTAAAAAGCCATGACACTATTTTTGAAATTAACCTCAATAAACTGGTAAATAACATAAATTACTATCGGTCGCTGATTTCATCAAGAACCCAATTGATGTGTATGGTAAAGGCTACCGGTTACGGAAGCGGCAGTAGCGAGATTGCGAAAACACTTCAACACATTGGCGTAAATTATTTGGCGGTGGCTTATGCGGATGAAGGAGTTGAATTAAGACAATCGTTGATTAATTTGCCAGTAATGGTGATGAGCCCGGAAGAAGATGCTTTGGATGATGTAATCAATTATAATCTGGAGCCTGAAATATATAACAAACGAGTATTACGGGCTTTTGTAAGGAAATTAGATATGTTGGGCGTTTCGGACCCTTATCCGGTTCATATTAAGATTGATACCGGGATGCATCGCCTGGGTTTTGAAGAACATGAATTGGAAAGCCTGTGTGAAGAACTCCGCGAATTACCTCAGATCAAAATCAAATCGGTGTTTTCTCATCTGGCGGGATCCGATAATCCAGAACTGGATAGTTTCACGCGGGAGCAGGTACGCATATTTGAAAAAGCATTCGGCATGATTGAGAAAACCGTTGCTTATCCTGTGTTGAAACACATTTGTAATTCGGGCGCCATCAGTAGGTTTAAAAGCGCCCATTATGACATGGTGCGCCTTGGCATAGGGATGTATGGAATTGGTGTTAATAAGGAGGAGCAAACCCAACTTGAGAACGTTGGAACATTAAAAACGCGTATCAGTCAGATAAAAACCGTACAATCCGGACAAACTGTTGGTTATAACCGGAATGGCAGGGTAGAAAAGCAAACCCGAATAGCGACGTTACCTATCGGATATGCGGATGGCTACAGCCGATTGTTGGGGAATGGTAAACACGGTGTTTACATACATGGAAATTTTTGCAGAACAATTGGCAATATTTGTATGGACATGATTATGGTGGATATAAGTGCGGTGGAGTGTGCTGAAGGTGATGAGGTGATTGTATTTGAGAACGCCGAACAAATTCAATTAATAGCAACAGCGATGAATACTATTCCTTATGAAGTTATGACCGGTGTTTCAACCAGAGTTAAGCGGGTGTACATTCAAGAGTAGCAAGTAGAATTTATTTACCGGAGCCAGGAGGTTCTAATTTTGAGATATTAGTTAGTGCCGTCACCAGATGATCAAGGTCTTGTAAACTGGTGTATAAATTTGGGGCGATCCTTACCCCATTTACTTCTTTGTGGACAATGGAGACACAGTGAATCTTATACTTGTCAAATAACCAAGTTTCGATCTGCTGAGCTTTCCAGTCTTTTACGCCAATTGTTGCCATTGAACAGCTATGTGTGGGTTTTAGTGATGTATAAAATTTCACATTGGGTAAATCCTTTACTTTTGTGGTCCAATAGTCTTTTAAAAACCGGAGCCTTGTTTCTTTTCTTACAGCACCGATGGTGTTATGAAAATCCACTGCCGTTCCAATTGCCATTTCGGAAGCAAAGGAACGGGTACCCAGGCTTTCAAATTTAATTATGTCATCACCATCTGGTTCAACGCTTGACAATAATGCCCATACGTTTCTGATTTTTTCTTTTTTAATATAGAGTAGACCGCTTCCGAATGGAGCACCCAGCCATTTATGCAGCGAAGTGGCCAGGTAGTCGGCACCTGTGTCGGGAAGCTTAAAGTTGAGGTGGGCAAAGGAATGTGCGGCGTCCACAATCACTTCACAGCCTTTGGCGTGTGCCATATCGGCAATTGCTTTGCAGGGAACAATATTACCGGTCCAGTTAATCATATGAGTGATATGGACAATTTTGGTTTTTGGACTGATCGCGTTTTCGTAAAGTTTTACGATGGCATCGTCATTCTCAAAAGGTTGGGGTATATCGATCCAGATTAGTTTTACTTTATCCCGTTTTTCTCTTTGTTTCCAGGCATTCATCATATTGGGATAATCAAAGCTGCTCAGTACAATCTCATCACCCTCGTTAAGATTCAATCCAAAAATAATTGAATTTAGGCCTTCGGTTGCATTTCTATTGATGGCCAGTTCGGCGGGCAAAACCCCGCATAACTCGGAGAGTTTTAATCGTAAGGCTTCTCTTCCCTGATCAAGAATTCGCCACATGTAATAGGATGGCGCTTCGTTCGAATATTGATAATTGCGTATATGGGCATCCTGAACGACTTTTGGTTGAGGACTCACACCGCCATTATTCAGGTTAATGAGGTTTGGAGAAATGGTGTAGTTTTGTCGCATCCAACCCCAAAAATCTTCATTCTCGGCTGAAGTCATCGAATCCTCATTCTCCAGCCGGTTTATTTGTTTGTCCAGAAGAAGCGCAAAAGGTCTATCCATTTCAGCTAATAAATTGGCGGTGTATGCTGACGCGACACCAGTCAGTAAAAAATTTCTCCTGTCCATACCTTGGGGTTTTGTTTAGATTAAAGGTAGTTAACAGGAATAGTAAATGCAATAAGCCATTATTTGCCCGTTGGAGCGCTTTAATCTCTGTATTCAACAGCCAATCGCCCCATAGTTGGGTAGTAGGGACAGGTTGCTTTCTAAAAAATTAACGAGGGATTACCGGCTAAGCGGGTTATTTGAATTTCGTGGATAACTCGCTCAGTGTTACTAAATAATATCCTGACAAAATGGATTAAAATTTTATACCTACCAGCAACACAAGGTGCGAACTATTCACGTAGAGCGAGGAAGCACTGTAATTTTTTTCAAAATAATAGGGGGAGAAGCTATAGCGGTAGCTTAACTCGGCAAAGAAATTTCTTTTTCCTGCTACGGTATTGTTTCTCTGAGATCCGAAGGTAATACTTAAAAAAGAATTAAGCCGGTCGCTAATAAAGGGGGTTTTAAATTTCAGATCAAGATTGTCTGTCTTTATCTCATTACCATTTTGTGTAACATTTAAGTTCCCAGGCAAAAGGTATCTTAGGTGATAACCAAACATCAAGTAGGCACTGTAAAGATTGTTATTTTCCCGGTTAAAAGAGTACTTTACCTGTAAGGGCACATTAATTTCATGAATAAAAAGCGAATATTTGTAATTAAATTTTTTGTCGTACAATTTGAGGGAATCGGGTTTAAAATAATAGGATTGAAACGTGAGTCCGTGAAAGAAATAATCCACGCCATATAAAAAAAAAGTTTTATAATCCCTGCCAAATCGGATTTCCTTTCTAAAGCTGAAAAGCGCACTGGCACGCAGAGATGGTGATTTGGCATGGTTGGTATTAATTGAGTAGAATCCAAGCGCGGGCCCAATACTCACTCTTGCTCCTTTAGTTTTTCCATTTATAGATTTTGGGGGCTTGGCAGAAAAGGAGAAGAATGTAAGAAATAGTAATACAAAAATAAGAGCTGTATATGTTATTTTTTGCATGCAGTAATTAATTTCGGATCAGGTTGGTAGCGGTTGCCTGAACGGTTGGCATAATTAAAATGTCATTAATATTTACATGCGAGGGGCGGGTGGCCACCCAAAAAATGGTATCTGCAATATCTTCAGGACTTAATGGTTGCATACCTTCGTACACTTTTTTTGCTCTTGCTTCATCCCCGTCAAAACGTACCAGGCTGAACTCGGTTTCTACCATGCCCGGGTTAATGGCTGTTACTTTAATGTGGTGAGGTAACAGGTCAATTCGCATGCCTTTGTTTAAAGCGTCTACGGCATGCTTTGTGGCGCAATACACGTTGCCGTTAGCGTAAACCTCTCGCCCCGCTATAGAACCAATATTAATAATATGGCCCTTCCCATGTTCTATCATCAACCTTGAAACAATCCGCGTCGTATATAACAATCCTTTAATATTTGTATCTATCATGCGCTCCCAATGAGCAATATTACCATCCTGTATGGATGACAGACCCGCGGCAAGTCCGGCGTTGTTAACGAGTAAGTCAATTTTCTTATTTTCTTCACTTAAACTTTTCACAGCGGCTTCTACATCACTGAGTTTGGTTATATCAAAACACAGGGTAGTTACTCTTATTTTGTGATCCGACTCCAGCTGTTTTTTTAATTCCTGAAGGCGTTCTAGTCTTCTTCCTGTTATTATTAAGTCGTTGCCGTTTTTAGCGAATATTTTCGCTGTGCTTTTCCCGATCCCCGAAGTGGCCCCTGTAATGAAAACTAACATATATTTTAAATAGTTGCTGGCGCTAATTTACTGTGCCTACGTCCGTAAACAAAATAAATAATTAAACCTATTATTAACCAGGCAATAAAGTAGATCCAATTTTTATAACCCAATTGCGAAAGCATATAAAAGCAACATAAAAGCCCTAAAGAAGGAATGAGTGAAAAATTATATTTTAACGTCATGCCCGAGAATACCGCAAATCCAATAAAGAAAAAGTACACGGGAATCTTTGTCAAAAAAGCATCTGTGCTTAAGTAATAATTAAGGGTTGGTTTATCAAACATTGCAAGTAAAACGAGCGTTGCAACGAAAAGAGAAGGAATAATGTACTTTGAGTTAACGTAGGGTGTTTTGAATTTGGATGCTGGGGCCGACGGGTCCATACGTAATTTCAGAACCCCCCCACAAACCAGCATAAAGGCAAAAAGTGTGCCCGCAGAACAGATGTCCGTAACCATATTAATGTCCACAAAAAAAATTGGGATTGCTACCAGGAAGCCCGTAAAGATAGTTGAGAAGGAGGGAGTTTTGTATTTTGGATGAATTCTGGCAAAAGCCGGTGGAAGCAAGCCGTCTCTGCTCATGCTCATCCAGATGCGCGGCTGACCGAGTTGGAAGACAAGCATCACACTCGCCATTGCTATTACGGCACTAACAGCAACCACCCCGCCGAGCCAATGCAGGCTTTGAATTTTTTCAAACACGTAGGCTAGTGGATCGCCCACTCCAAGCTCATAATAGTGCACCATACCAGTAATTACAAGCGCAATGGCCACATACAGTACAGTGCAAATAATAATCGAATAGAGGATACCGCGCGGAAGATCACGTTGCGGATTTTTACACTCTTCGGCTGTAGTAGAAATAGCATCGAAACCAATGTAGGCAAAAAATACAGCACTTATACCTGATAATAACCCACCAATCCCATTAGGGAGGAAGGGATTCCAGTTACTCGTATTCACAAAAAATGCTCCGACAAAAATAACCAATAGAACAACGGCTATTTTAATAAGCACCATGATGTTGCTGGCGTTGCGACTTTCCTGAATGCCCCGGTAAACGAGCATGGTAATGATTAAATTAATAAATAAAGCTGGTAAGTCGAATACGATGCGCAAACCAAAAATGTTGGGGGCGTGAGTGTAAGCATTGAATCCTTCTATTAGCCCGATGGTATCTCTGCTGGTTTTAATGGTTTCGAGCGATGTTCCACTGGTTAAAAGTGCGTTTACTTCGTTATAATTGTGTTTGGCGGTAAAATAGTCCATACACAACCATTCATTTACCTGGTAACCGAATATGTTTCTGACAAGTGTTGTAAAATAATCACTCCAGGAAATGGCCACAGTTACATTGCCAATGGCGTACTCCATAATTAGCGCCCAGCCTATGATCCAGGCAAATAGTTCGCCGAATGCGACATAACTATACGTATAAGCACTGCCACTTACCGGGATGAGTGACGCGAATTCAGCATAAGCGAAAGCAGCGAAGCTACACGCTACCGCCGTAAAAATGAACAGGAAAATAACCCCGGGTCCGCCGTCAGCACTGGCTTTCCCAATGGTTGAAAATATGCCGGCCCCAATGATGGCCGCTATTCCAAATGCCGTTAAATCACGAACGCCAAGGTGTTTTGCCAGACTACCGTGCGGACTGGCAGTTTCTGAATCCCTTAGAATGTCAGCGATCTTTTTCTTTCTGAACAAGCTCATTTAATAATCTTTTCGATCTTGATAGTGTTTGTAGTTTCTAAATATACAAAGTAAATTTAATCTGGCCTTTCATGAGATCCGCTTTTTATTGGTTTCAAATAGTATACGGCCGAAATAACTATAAAAATTATAATCGGACTGCGGTATCTGAAAATTGCGCCGCTATTTGGTGTAGTTGCCCCAATCAGCAGGCAAATTCCGAGGGCAATGGAAACGAAAAAAACGGCCGGAAAAGCTTCCTTTTTATTCTGAAAAACCCCTCTTAAAAAGATAAACAGAGACAGCGCTATAAGCAAATTTTCAAGAGAAGCTACCCACTGAAGTATGCCGTGAGCATTTGCAAAAAATGGGAAGAAAAGGGTGTAGTAAAAATAAGCCGCTATGGTGAGAACTGTATTTTTTGAGTATGAGTCAACAAGAATATTGGACCCACTCTTTGGGACATCATACACCAGTCTGTAAACCGTTAGTGTGTCAGAATTGGCCGTACAAAATAGCGTATCCTGCTGGTGGGTATGTTCCCAATAGATAAAAGCGGTGTTTTTTTTAATAGTAAAACTGCTATCCTTGTTCGGGGCTTTTTTTATGAGGTTATAGTCGTATGGGAGTCTGACAAATTTTGTAGTATCCAGCAAAAAAATACCACCTTTCGCTGCGTCGGCAAAAACCCGCTGATGTTCGCTTGTAATATCCGACAAAGACTTATTTTTCACAACCAGAGACAACACGTTTATTAAAGTTAAAATGACGAGTGTCCATGAAAAAAATAAGATCATCTTATATTTTACCTTTTTATGCTGAAGTGTAAAGAATAAAGAAAAGGCAATGTCGCAGGGTATTAGCAGGTAGGGTTTAAGCAAGCAGGATATAAAAAGCAAGACGAGTAAATAAATAAATCCGGGAAATTGGAATCCGCCTTCAATCATCTTCTTTAGTTGATAAACAGTACAGCCGAGCACAAATATGGAAATACCTTCTTTTAGCACAGCTCCTGTATAAAACCAAAGACTTGGAAAAAAACAAAGAACTAGTAAAAGCATAATTTTTTTGTGCGCAAAATAACCCTTCAGGGACTTGAACAAATAAATTATACCAATAAAACTTAAAAAGCAATTGAACAGGGCGTGTACAAAGTAGGAATTGAACGCGATAAAATGAAACACAGAATGAACTCGAATGACAATTCGGTTATCGTTATAAAAATAATCGTGAGAAACGCCATTGTCCCAATTAAAGGTATGCACCAAACACGTTTTGTATATGGAAGAAGTGGTTGAATCGTCCTGTAACCCCACCAGCAGCTTTAAATAGCCAGCCAAATCAATTTTCGAGTACTCACTGATGGTTTTGGCGTCACCATAAAATTTTCCCGCATCGAATCCTTCTATTCCTCCATAAGCACTTTTATACACGAAATAAAAAACAACTACACCAAGTGCTTTAAAGAAGAATAAACAGGTTAACAGTTTTGGAGAAATATTTTGATCGTTTATTAGTCCAAAAACCCTTGTTTTATAGATGAGTAAAAGGATTAAAAGCAGATATAGAACAAAGTATAAATCCACTACAAATTATCTGTAACTACTAAATAGTTTGTTTTGGGATCTATGTCGAAACGTGTTATTTTCTTTAATCCAAACGCTGAAAGGTCAAACAGAATTTTCCACTCCTGTAGCAAACTGTCGTAGTACAATATTTGCAAGCCTTCTGATTTTACGAGCCCTAAAATCGGATGCCAGACAAAGTCTTCGTTAAGCGATGGATACGTGGCAAATTTTTCAGCTTTGCGAAGTAAAAAATTATAGGTGTAAAATATAATTTTTGAGGTATCCTTTAGTCCGTAAAGTAACGTGTTGCGTGAGATGGGTTTAAACGCCCGAGAGGGAAAATTTCCCAGCCACCTGTCTTCGCTACTACTTTTTATATGGTAGCGCAGTGAGTGCGGTTCGGTTAATTTATAATATACAATGGTATCCTGATTTAAAAAAGTATAATAGCCAACGGAATCTACATCGAGTTTTGTTTCGTGAATGCCGTTGAGAGAATTGATAAAATGAATACACTGTGAGCTGTCATTTTCAACCACTACCGACGTAATAAATTTACCATCGGCCGTTAAAACTGGCGAGTACTCACTAATGGGTGTTTTTGTAACTGCGTTGGTTCTACGATGTCTGAGGTCATACTGATAAATATCAGCCTGGTTGTCTTCCCGAAAACTCACGTAGAATATTTTTTTTGAGTCCGGCGAAAAGCTAGGTTGGTTATCGTATCCTTCGCGTTTAGTTATGTTTATTGGTTTTTCCAGCGTCATTCCGGATTTTGAAGTTTTAATTCTAAATAACCAGAGTTCAGTGTCTGGTGCTTGCCCCTTTAAAACAAGAAGTTTTAGAAGACATAAAAGTAGATTAAGTTTTCTGCGCATCGAGATGTAAAAAATAGCGATTCATAATTAGGAAAACTAACCAGCCAAAGAAAAAGCCTGAGCTTGTGCCAACTAAAACATCACTGGGGTAGTGCACACCAAGGTATATTCTGCTGTAAACTACAATTAGTGGATAAAGAAAGAAGAACATCCGGTATTTTTTATTTACCCACTTAACACATAAAAAAATAAATGTCATTATACCAAAGGTATTTGCGGCGTGGCTCGAAAAGAAACCATAAGTTCCACCATGGTAATCGTTAATAACATGAATCTGTTTTTTGATCTCAAGATTATGGCTTGGCCGGTAGCGTTTAACAGAATGTTTGATTACATTAGTTGAAAAGTCGGTGCAGGCAAAAACAATGGCGCATCCCAAAACAAATTCGACGGCTTTTTTGAGAGTATATTTCCGGTAAAAAACATAGGCAGTAACCAGTATGATTAACACCGTTGGCCAGGTGTAACTCATAAACCACATCGTGTTATCCATAAAGGGGGTATGCATGGAATTTATTTTTAAAAATAAATTCCTGTCAAGCATTTTGAGGGTTTCAAACATGCTTAAAAGTAAAAAAAAGAAATGGAATTTATGCGCTTACAACCTCGCTGACTATTTCGGGGCTGGCTTTTTCCAATTTGGAAATCGCCCCGAACCCCCCTTGCACATCGGTTAAATTTTTAAATCCGTTCGCTAACATTATCGAAATAGCTACCATGCTGCGATAACCTCCCGCGCAATGAACTAAATAGGGGTTCGAACGATCCAATGTATTTACCCAATCGGAAATAAAATCCAGTGGGGCGTTTGTAGCAACTTTAAGATGCGACGTTTCAAATTCACCGGGTTTTCTCACATCCAGAATGTTTTTTGTAATCGTTAATTTATCGATAAAATTTTCGGGGCTTATGCTCATCACGGTCTCAACAGGTTTATTGGCCAGTTCCCAGGACTTCACGCCTCCGCTTAGGTATCCAAGACAGTTATCATAACCGACGCGCGCCAATCGCATCACAGTTTCTTCCTCACGACCCTCAGGTGTAATAAGTAATATAGGTGAATTGAGGTCGGTAATCAAGGTTCCAACCCATGGCGCAAATTGCCCGTCAAGACCTATAAACAATGCGCCAGGAATGTGCCCCCTGGCAAAATCGGCCGATGTTCTTACATCCAGAAGTATAGCGTTTCTTTTTTCGCGAATGCTTTCGAACTCCTTTACAGTGAGGGCAACTGAACCTTTTTTCAACACGGCGTCGTAATTTTGATATCCACTTTTGTTTAATGAAGCATTTTTAGCGAAATATTGTGGTGCCGGTAAAATACCAGTGGTAAGTTCAGTAATAAATTCTTGTTTAGAAATATTTTGAAGTGCGTAGTTAGTCTTTTTTTGATGGCCAAGAGTATCTGACGTTTCTTTGCTCATATTTTTGCCGCAGGCAGAACCGGCTCCATGCGCAGGATAAACAATCACATCATCTGGTAATGGCATGATTTTACTACGTAAGCTTTCGTAAAGCATTCCGGCAAGATCTTCCTGTGTGAGGTTTGATTTAATGGCAAGGTCAGGGCGGCCAACGTCGCCAATGAAAAGGGTATCACCTGTAAATATACAAAGAGGTTTTTGTTGAGCATCTGTCAATAGATAGGTGGTTGATTCAAGCGTGTGTCCCGGAGTATGCAACGCCCTTATAGTAAGGTCACCAATTTTGAACTCTTCATTATCGTGAGCAATATAACTGGCATAATCGGTATGTGCGTTTGGGCCAAAAACAATAGTGGCACCTGTTTCTTTGGCCAGGTCTAAATGTCCACTCACAAAATCGGCATGAAAATGTGTTTCAAAAATATATTTTAAGGTATCTTTATTTTTTCTAAGTAGATCCAGGTAGGGTGTAGTTTCCCTTAAGGGGTCAATAATGGCAGCTTCACCATTATGTGAAATATAGTAAGCTCCCTGGGCAAGGCAATTAGTATATATTTGGTGTATATTCATGTTTCAAAAATACAATTTTAAAGTAGTTTCGAATTGATTTTTATCTATGGAATATCGTTAAATTTGCGGAACGTAAATTATCATCAATCACATTAAAATTTAGTTATGGAAAACCAATCCGGGATAGAATCGTCAAAGGCACCGGAGCCTGTTGGATTGTATCCGCACGCTCGCAGGGTAGGCAATTTATTATTTCTAAGTGGCGTTGGTCCACGGGAAAGGGGAACAAAAAAAATACCGGGAGTGGAGCTGGATGAAAAAGGCGTTATAGTAAGTTACGATATAGCCGCTCAATGCCACAGCGTATTTAGAAACATTAAGTACATTCTGGAAGACGCCGGGAGCAGTTGGGATAAGATAGTGGATGTTACAGTTTTTTTAACCAATATGAAAGACGATTTTCCTATTTACAACAAAATTTGGGCTGAATATTTTAATGAAAACCCGCCATGCCGAACGACTCTTGAAATAAACAAGCTACCAACGCCAATTGCCATCGAACTAAAAGTGATTGCGGTTGTTGATTAACAATTAACCTTTTATTTAGTAATTGATAGGTATTTTTAAATGAATCGCGGAAGCTAAAACCATTTAGAATAACTCATTATCAGGCGTATTCTTCGTATTTACGGGTATAATCCTTTGGTTTTAAGATAATTTCACATATAAATTAACACTTATCGTTTTTTTTTAATATCTTGGAACAAAAATCCGATCAATTATGCTAATTAAAGAAAACCATTCTATCTTAATTCCGGTTGATTTTTCGAAGCAATCTTACATCGCCGTTAAACAGAGTTACAATTTAGCAAAATTTACGCGTTCAAAAATAATTTTAATGCATGTTTCGCCCAATAGTGATACGGAGCATAAAGATGACCTTGAGCAATTAGCTGAGACAACCCGTAGAGATACTGGTTTGCAGGTTGAAACGATGAACCTTAAGGGGGATGTGTATGAGACAACGGACAGGATGGCTGCTGAGTTAAAAAGCGCGCTCATCATCATAGGCCTTGATACGCATGTGAAATTCAGAAGTATTTTGGGTGGAAATAATATCACCAAATTTATTAAAAATGCCCCCTGTCCGGTTATCACTATTCGGTCGGCCGAGAACAGGGATGGATGTAAAAATATTGTGATGCCATTTGATCTCAGTCCCGAAAGCCGGGAGAAGGTTTCCTTCGCGGTTCAACTGGCAAAATATTACGGAGCTGATATACGCATCGTATCTGTATTTCATCCCAGTGATGATAAGTATGAAAACAAACTTCTCCCATACCTGCATCAGGTGAAAAAATTCATCAAACAAGAGGGAGTGAACTGTACAAATAAATCTATTCCGAGTGCAAAAGTGGCCGAAGCTATTGTGGACTATGCCGATAAGAATGACTGTGATCTCATCATACAAATGAATCAAAAGGATCTCACCATTGGCGAAATGTTTAGTGGTACATCCGGAGAAAAAATCGTAGAAATTAGTCAAATCCCGGTAATGACAATTAATCCCATGAAACGCGAAAGCATGAGTCACTTCGGTAGTGGCATGTAAACAAACCTCCCTGTAAAACAATTTCTTTTCCTGCTCCATCGCAGGACTATAGCCGTATTAAAATTCTAAACAATATGGCGCCGGAGTCACCTGAACAGGACTTTTTGCTCCTCACTCAAAACCTTAAACGCCTCTTATAAGGTTTAACAAATAGGCTCTAAAATTTAGCATTTATTGCACGCCATACCCGAGTTTTTTTAGTAAATTCGCTCTCCTTTTTTAAATAAAAGCAAGGTGTTTATAACGCCAAGGAAAGCATGAAAAAGTATCAGGAATATAAAAAGTTAGATCTCTCTGCCATATCAAAGGAAGTGTTGAGTTTTTGGAAAGAAGAAAGAACCTTTGAAAAGTCAGTTTCTACCCGCGAAGGAGCTAAACCGTGGGTGTTTTACGAGGGGCCGCCCAGCGCCAATGGTATGCCGGGCATCCATCACGTGATGGCCAGAAGCATCAAAGATATTTTTTGTCGGTTCAAAACATTGCAGGGATTCCAGGTGAAACGTAAAGCCGGATGGGATACACATGGTTTGCCAATCGAGTTGGGGGTTGAAAAATCGCTGGGGATTACAAAAGAGGATATTGGAAACGCGGTTAGTTCGAAATATATTTCAGTAGAAGATTACAACAAAGCCTGCCGTAAGGAGGTGATGAAATATACTGATAAGTGGGAAACTCTTACCGCGCAAATGGGGTATTGGGTAGATATGAACCATCCTTATATAACCTATGACAACAAATACATTGAGAGTGTTTGGTGGTTATTAAACAATCTTTACAAAAAAGATTTACTATACAAAGGATTTACTATTCAGCCTTATTCACCGGCAGCAGGCACAGGGCTTTCGTCGCACGAGCTGAATCAGCCGGGTTGCTATAGAGATGTAAAGGACCGTACCGCCGTGGTTATGTTTAAAACACTAACCTATCCGCAACCACTTAACTTTGGGGAACATTTACCGGACGTCTATTTTCTGGCCTGGACCACTACCCCGTGGACGTTGCCTTCCAACACGGCACTAGCTATTGGCAAGGACATTGACTATGTGGCCGTAAAAACATTTCATCCGCACCCGGAGAAGGGTAATGAAGTTAAACCCATTGTGGTTATCCTTGCCAGAGATCTTTTGAACAAACATTTTCCTGAAAAAAACGCGCAACTTGTTTTCGAAGATTTTAAACCGGGCGATAAAAACATCCCTTACCAGGTTATAAAGACATATAAAGGGGCCGAGCTGGTGGGCATTTCTTATGAGCAGCTCTTACCATTTGTGCAACCCACAGATGGCGATGCATTTAGAACCATATTGGGGGATTTTGTAACAACTACCGATGGAACTGGTATAGTTCACATAGCGCCAAGTTTTGGAGCGGATGACTTTAGAGTTGCGCGCCAAAACGGAATAGGTTCCTTAACATTGGTTGATAAACGCGGGAAATTTTTACCGGAAGTGCAGGATGGCGTTTTCCTTTTTGGGGAAGAGTTTGTAAAAGAAGCTTACCTGAATGATGAAGAAAAGAAAGTGGAATTTACTAAACAAAAACAAGTACTTGAGGGAGCAGGTAAAATAAAAGAGTTAAAAGCTTACCTGAGTGTAGATGAGCGTATTGTGCTGAAGTTGCAGGAAGAGGGTAAATTATTCAAAAAGGAAACCTATGAACACAGCTATCCACATTGTTGGAGAACTGACAAGCCCGTGCTATATTATCCCTTAGATTCCTGGTTTATTAAATCCACGGCGGTAAAAGACCGCATGATAGAGTTGAATAAAACCATTAATTGGAAACCGGAATCTACCGGTACAGGACGGTTTGGAAACTGGTTGGAAAACCTGAACGATTGGAATTTATCCCGATCGCGTTTCTGGGGAATCCCGATTCCGATATGGACCAGTGAAGATGGACGTGAACAACTAGCGATTGGTAGCGTTGAGGATTTAAAAACAGAAATTGAAAATTCCGTCGCCAAAGGATATATGCAAACTAACCCTCTCGAGAAATTTAAAGCGGGGGATTTCAATAGTGACAATTATGATAGTTTTGATCTTCATAAGCCTTATGCTGATGCTATCATACTGGAGAAGAATGGAAAAAAGCTGTTTCGCGAACCGGATTTGATTGACGTTTGGTTTGATAGCGGAGCGATGCCATACGCGCAGGTACATTATCCGTTTGAAAATAGAGAACTGATTGACGAAAAAAAATACTTCCCGGCTGATTTTATTGCTGAGGGCGTAGACCAGACGCGCGGTTGGTTTTTTACCCTGCACGCCATTGCGGCTATGAACTTTGATTCCGTAGCGTATAAGAATGTTGTTTCTAACGGTTTGGTACTTGACAAAAACGGAAACAAAATGAGCAAGCGTCTGGGTAACGCGGTTGACCCATTTGAAACGCTTGATAAATATGGGGCGGATGCAACTCGTTGGTATATGATTGCTAATGCTGCGCCGTGGGACAATCTTAAATTTGATGTAGAGGGAATTGCCGAAGTACAAAGAAAATTATTTGGCACGCTTTACAACACGTATGGGTTTTACGCATTGTATGCAAACGTGGATAAATTTTTGTTGAACGAACAAAACATTATTCCCGTAAAAGATCGCACGGAACTGGACAGGTGGATTATTTCTGAATTGCAAACCCTGATTGAAAATGTAACCCTGTATTACGAAACATTTGAACCTCATCGTGCCGCCCGTTTTATAGAAGAGTTTGTGGATGAACATCTGAGTAACTGGTATGTACGCCTTTCGCGCCGTCGTTTTTGGCGCGGTGAAATGAGCGATGATAAAAAAGCGGCTTACGAAACCCTGCACGAGTGTTTATTGGTGGTGGCTCAATTAATGAGCCCTATCGCCCCATTTTTTAGCGACTGGATGTATCATAACCTTACAAACCCTATTCGCGAGTTGGCGGTAAAAAACGATACACGTTTAAAATGGAACTCCATTCATTTGACAGAACTTGCCAAAGTTGAAACGAGTAATCAAGATAAAGATTTGGAAGAGCGGATGGAACTGGCCCAGAAAATTTCGTCTATGGTTTTGTCGATACGTAAAAAGGAAAACCTAAAGGTTAGGCAGCCCTTGCAACGGATACAAATTCCTATACTGGACAAGGCGTTTCAACAAAAAATAGAGGCGGTAAAAGAACTTATTCTTAGTGAGGTAAATGTAAAGGAAATTGATTTTGTGGATGAAAGTCAAACGCAGATTGTTAAGAACCTGAAATTGAATTTTAAAACCCTTGGTAAGAAATGCGGTCAACATATGAAAGCTGTTCAGGCTTATGCCAATGAAAATGGACCGCTCATCATTTCTGAAATTGAACGCAAAGGGCGTTATCTTCTAAATGTGAACGGGGCAGAAATTGTTTTGGAGCCGGAAGACGTTGAGATTATACCAGTGGATATGCCTGGCTGGAAGGTCGCAAACAGCGGGCAGATTACTGTGGCTCTCGACGTTAGCCTCTCGGAAGGGCTTAAAAACGAGGGTTTAGCAAGGGAGTTGGTAAACAGAATCCAAAACATACGTAAGGAAAGTGGCTTCGAAGTCACCGATAAGATTTTGGTTAAAATTCAGCAAAATTCTGGACTTGATAACGCTATTAAAAACAATTTGAGTTATATTTGTTCTGAAACTTTAACAAATAATCTGCAGTTGGTTCAAAATTTGTCAGGTCCAGATGCTGTTACAATTGAAGTCGACGAACTGATATCAACATTAATTTCTATTGAAAAATTTATAAATTAATCAGTAAATTATGGCTAAAAAGAAAGACAATAAAAAGGATAAAAAAGTGAAGTCGTCTGCCAAACCAGTAAAGAAGGTTGCCAAACCAGCTCCTAAAAAAGTTGTGAAAGCCGCTAAAGCAAAACCTGCAAAACCAGCAAAGAAAGTTGCAAAACCAGCACCTAAAAAGATAACCAAACCTGTGAATAAAACAAAACCTGTTGCAAAAACAAAAGTGGCTGCAAAACCTGCGCCTAAAGTTGATGCTAAGAAAGTAACCAAAAAAGTAGAGAAAGAAATGCCTAAGGCAAAAAAGACTGTTGGAAAACCGATTGATGCAATTGCAAAGAAGGGAAAAGATAAAAAACCTTCTAAAGCCGGAGCTAAAAAGAAAGGCAAAGGGGAAGATGACGATGAGGATGAAGATATTCCGGAAGAAGAAGAGGAAGAGGACGATTCTGACGTTGACGTAAAAGATGATTACGAGAAAAGTGACGACGATGATACCGCTGTAATTGATGGTGGTTTGGATGAAGCCGGACTCATTGATCTGGAAGGCGGTCCGCCTGAGCTGGATGATGATGATGATGAAATTCCAGAAAAACGCGGCCGTGGCCGTAGGAAGAAGAATGAGGGGAAGTCGAGTGGAGGAAGTATGGAAGCGTATATTCGTAATCGTCCGTTACAAATTGACATTAATAAACCCCTTATAAAAAAAGGAAATGTAGCGGCTCCGAAACCTTTTGTAAATACTGAAGACAACCGAACCCGTTATTCCGACAAAGAGCTTACTGAATTTAAAGAATTGATTCTTGAAAAATTAAAAGAAGCGCAAACGGATTACGATCTCTTAAAACAAACTTTGAGTAATGAGGATAACCATGGTACCGATGACACTTCCCCTTCATTTAAGCTGCTGGAGGATGGTAGCGACGTGATGAGCAAAGAGGAAACTGCCCAACTGGCTTCGAGACAGGAAAAGTACATAGTAAACCTCAAAAACGCTTTAGTGCGTATCGAAAATAAAGCGTATGGCATTTGCAGAGTTACCGGAAAATTAATTCCTAAAGAGCGTTTACGTTCGGTACCCCATGCCACTTTAGGAATCGATGCTAAATTAGGCCAATCAAAATAAATGTAAACATGAACCATTCTTGGAAAAGGTTGTTTTCTTAATTTAAGGAGACAACTTTTTTTTTAAATACCCGGCAATATTAAAATTTCAAAATACACCTGCATGTTTAAAAACTATCGTATTCCACTCATAACCGTTTTTTTGATTTTATTAATTGACCAGTTTATTAAAATTTACATTAAACTCAATTATCCGTTAGGCGAGGTTGGTAGGTTAACCGATTGGTGCATTATTCATTTTACCGAAAATCCAGGAATGGCGTTCGGTTTTGAATTTGGGGGCGAATTTGGCAAACTAACATTAAGTGTCTTCAGAATTTTGGCCTGTATTGGCGGCGCATTTTATATCCGGCATATCATTAAAACGAAAGAACATCCTGGGTTCATTTTTTCCGTATCATTAATCCTTGCAGGAGCAATGGGCAATATTCTTGACAGCGCTTTTTACGGATTAATTTTTGACAAAGGTACTATGTTGAACCCGGATTTTCAGGAATACATGCCTTATGATGGCGTGGCTTCATTCACAAAAAATGGTTACGCTCCAAGTATGTACGGTTGCGTAGTCGACATGTTTTATTTTCCAATTTTTAATGGCCATTTCCCTTCGTGGTTTCCGATTTGGGGAGGCGAGGATTTTCAATTCTTTCGCCCGATTTTTAATTTTGCGGATGCATCTATTTCCAGTGGAGTCATTATCATCATCCTTTTTCAGAAGAAATTTTCGACAAAAAACGCTGGCAATAAACCGGATCAGGTTGAAAACAATGATCGGTCAACAAACCCTTCCTCGGAGTTGAACGCATCCCAACATTAATTTATTTCAGGGTATGAAAGAAGCAATTTTACTTATTAATCTTGGTACACCAGATGCACCGACTCCCTCGAAAGTGGGTAAATACCTGACGGAATTTCTAAACGACAAGCGGGTAATCGATATTAACCCTATTGGGAGATTTATTCTGGTAAACCTTATTATCGTTCCTTTCAGACGGTTCAAATCTTCCAGGCTCTATCAGGCAATATGGACAGACAAGGGTTCTCCACTGCTGCTCAATAGCATTGAACTTAAAGAAAAATTACAAAAAAAAGTGGGGAGTGACTATCTGGTGCAATTGGCAATGCGTTATCAAACACCGGGCATTAAGTCTGTTTTAAATGAATTAAGACAACAACAACCCTCTAAAATCCACATACTGCCGTTATACCCCCAGTATGCCAGTAGTAGCACAGGTAGTACTATTGAGGAGGTGATGCAACAAATTAAAGGATGGGAAGTGATTCCGGATATAACGATCATTAGCAAGTTTTACGACAGACCGGCATTTATAAAGGCATTGGTGTCGGTAGCAAAAAACTACAACGTAAATGAGTATGATCACGTGTTGTTCAGTTATCATGGCTTGCCGGAACGTCAAATATTGAAGGCTTCGGCTCATTACGGAGGAAATACCTGCCAGATGGGTAATTGCTGCAACGCGATTACTAAAAATAATCAGTATTGTTATCGTGCAAACTGTTTTGAAACCACACGGCAAATAGTAAAGGCATTAAATATTCCAGAAGATAAGTATACAACTACTTTCCAGAGCAGGCTGGATGATAAATGGTTAAAACCTTACAGTGATAAAGTGATAGAAGAGCTTGCGAAAAAAGGCAATAAAAAGCTTCTTGTTTTTTCACCAGCTTTTGTGGCCGATTGTCTCGAAACTATTTATGAAATTGGTACTGAATATGAGGAGATTTTTAAGGAGTACGGTGGCCACGAAGTAACTCTGGTGAAAAGTTTGAATGCCAATGATGAATGGGTAGATGCAGTAAAAGAAATTGTACTTGGCAACTAAGAGACGAGTTATTTAACAATCACCGCCATAATTTGGAAGGTCAATTAGTCGTCCCTTTTTCAAAAGCCATTAAACATTTACTATGGGTTTATTATCCGAACCCCGCGAATCCATCGCATCGCGAAGGCCATTGCCAACCAACATGAAAGAAAGTACCAAAACCATAATTGCTATTCCGGGAATAAAAGCCAGATAAGCTTTGTCCATCAATATGTAACCATGGTGGGCGTTAGTCATTTCACCCCAGGATGGCACAGGGGGTTGTGCGCCAATGCCTAAAAAGCTCAGACCAGCTTCGGTAAGGATAGCGCTGGCAAAATTACTTGCGGCAACAACAATTACTGGTCCCATCACGTTTGGTAAAATATGGCGGAAAATAATACGGCTATTTTTAAACCCAAGTGCCCGCCCAGCTTCCACAAATTCTTTTTCACGAAGACTTAGGATTTGCCCGCGGACAATTCGCGCGGCTTCCACCCACATCGTAAGTCCAACAGCAATAAATACCTGGGTAATGCCCCTGCCCAATACCAATGTGATGGCAATGACCAGAAGTAATGTTGGAATGCTCCATACCACATTGATCAGCCACATAATCACGGCATCGGTTTTCCCTCTGAAATAACCTGCCAGTGAGCCAAGAAAAACCCCAATGAGGATGGAAATGAATACGGAAATAAGCCCAACAGTTAAGCTAATTCTGGTGCCTATCAACAAACGGCTTAATAGATCCCGACCCAGTAGGTCTGTCCCTAGTAGAAAGGTTTTTTTTCTAATGTTTTCATGTTCAATGACCTCCCTGAGATCTTCAACCGTCTTTATTACAGGTGTAGGATTGTTGATTTCGTAAAACGAAAGCGTCTTTTTTACGGAATCGTATTGAACAGGATGTTTAGAGTCAATGGCATATACAACATCAGCAATATTAAAGTTACTTTTACTGCCGTTGTTGGGAGTATTCCCCGTATATTCTTCAACAACAATATCGGCACCAGAAAATGTGTAATCGAAAATAGGGTAAGTGGCAAACGAGTTATTTCTGCCAAAGAGCATTGTTTTGAAAACACCTGAGGGTTGTTTTTCCTCGTTCCTGGCAACATGCAAAAGTTTTACGGTAAAACCTGGTTCCATAATGTGTAGTTCCGGTTTTTGGTCGTTGGCGTAAGGTGTTTGGTCGGGGGTAATCAAATAACCGAGGACAGCGATCAGGCATGCCATCGAAATAATGAACAAGCCAAACATGGCTGGTTTATTACGCTTAAAGCGTTTCCAGGCTTGCTGTCCAGGAGACTCAGCTTCAGGAGCACTATTTTTGAATTTAAAAAACAATTAGACTTTCCATTTTGGTTTTATAAAAAAAGATGCGAGCGCGATCATGCATACGTATATAGGATAAACACAAGCAGCTGGCAGCGAAAATCCTAAAAGGACCTTATTTTTAATAAAACGTGAAGCTAAAAATAATAACAAAATATCAATAGTCAATTTTAAAAGTAAAAAACAAAGCGCGGGTTTGGAATTATATGGATGAATAAAACTGTAGCCAAATGTAAACAGCCATCCCGCATTAACCAAAAAGCTGAACGCTGCCAAAAAAAAATTCAATGGGTTCGTGTTGGATTTAAATTTGGACGCCCATCTTATTTTTTGCAATAATAATTGTTTAAAGGAGTAGGCCGGGTAAGTATAAACAATAGCATCTTTCGATTTAAGGTAAACAATCTTAGATCCCGGCGACTTTTTCACGTCTTCCAGAAAAAAAATATCGTCCCCCGATTGTTCATGAAGGTGTGATGAATAGCCATTTACCTTATGAAACATGGTTTTTGTAAAAATGAGATTCGCGCCATTACATAAAAAGGGTTTTTGAAAATAAGAGCTACCGCAGGCCAGTAGCACGAGCACATTATTCTCGATAGCCTGTATGGCCCATAGCATTCCGGAGTTATTCGTAATACTTACTGGTGCAATTATCAAATCACAGTTTTGTTCCTTATAAAAGTTGGAAATACTTTGAAGCCACTCTTTGGACTGAGTAAACGTATCCGCATCTCGTAAAATAACGAGTTCGTTTTTTACGAATTGCATGGCGTAGCTGATACTTTGTTTCTTTCCCTTTTGATGTGGATTTGAAACAATTCTATAATCTAAACCCGATCCTTTCAACACACGTTCGGCTAGTTGCACCGTTGCGTCGCCACTGGCATCATTAATCAGGATCAATTGCACTCTTCCCAATACATAGTTTTGATTAAGGATTGATTTTAGACACTTAATAATGTTTTTTTCTTCATTTCTGGCGCAAATAATTATACTTACTGGTGTTTGAAGAAATTTTTCTGATGGGCTAAAGAAGGGGGTTTTTAAGAATCCAAAGGCGAGCCATAACGAAATTAGGGAGTAGCTGATCAAACAAAAGAAAAGTATAGTAAATACAATACTCATTTTTTAGATTGAAAAAGTTTAAAATTAAAATTTTGCTTTAACAGAATGGCGTATCCGTAAATACTTGGAATAATAATGTTGACGAGCCACAATAAGACAGAAGATAAAGCGAGTCCGGCCCCGCTAATGTCGGAATCTTTAAATACAACTAACGCTATTGCCGCACGAATAGGGGCTTCCAGAACGCTTATCATCGGGATGACGGTAGTAATTAAAAAGTAAAGTGAAATACTGGAGAGTACAGAAACAGGAAATCCACTTTGATGAAACAAATAGAGTAAGAGCAGCATCTGACCAAAGAATACACTATATCGCAACAACGACATCCCTAGTATCTTGAGAATAAGGCCATGTGTTAATTGATAGGTGAATTGTTCAATTTGTTTGTCTCTACTTATTTTTTTTGATACGAGTTCAAGTATAAAATCAATCTTGTAAAGACAGAAACCAAATGCCGTTAACAGGACAAGGCTTATGCCTCCTGCGGTATAAGCCAAACCTCTATAATTATGACCAAAACCCTTCAACTCAATCATCAATGCAATGAGACCGGTAATAATTGTAATGGAGAGTTGGAACATCCCATTTAGAAAATGAATCACTGTGATTCTGGCTCTGTTTTCGGGTTTGAAGAAAATAATTTTTCCTAAAAACTCCGTTGCCCTTCCTGGAGCCAAGTTTCCTACGCAAACCCCACTGTATACAGATTTTACAGCGGTTTTTAAGCTAATTTTTTCAATAGGTGTGGTTATCAGTTTCCACTTATAAGATTCAATGCCCCAGTTTATTGGGATCAGCAATAGGCATAAAAGAAAACTAAGAGTCCCAGTATAAGAAGACGCGGCAGAAAATAGCAGACTAAGTTTCTCGGCAGTGAGCTCATTTTTTAGTCTTAGGTAAATAATAACGAAACTACCCAGTCCAACAAAGATTTTGAGAACGAGAGAAAGTATTTTTTTTCGCTGCAACAATTTAGGCTAAATTTACAGTTTATATGGCAGTTAACGACAGAATAATATTAGGAATTGATCCTGGTACGTTGGTAATGGGTTACGGTCTGCTGCACATCAAGAACAACATTTTAAAACCTATTGGTATTGGGGTAGTAAAACTTGATAAAATGGATGATCACGCTCTTCGTTTAAAAAAAATATTTGAACGTACCGTGAGCATCATCGACGAATTTAAACCCGATGAACTGGCAATTGAAGCACCTTTTTTTGGAAAGAATGTGCAATCGATGCTTAAGTTGGGGAGAGCCCAGGGGGTCGCCATTGCCGCAGCGTTAAGTAAAAATCTTCCTATTACCGAGTACTCGCCAAAAAAAATAAAAATGAGTATAACGGGAAATGGTAATGCCAGCAAAGAACAAGTAGCCTCTATGTTAGAACAAGTATTGTCTTTTAAATACGAAAGTGATTATTTGGATGCGACTGACGCCCTTGGGGCCGCATTATGTCATTATTATCAGAATAAGAAAGTGGGGGTTGTCGGAAAATCCTACACGGGATGGAAAGCATTCTTAACAGATAATCCAAAAAGAAAAATTTAAACGGGCTTTCTTTAAGTTCTGTAATGGATGCATATTTCTGATTTAAACGATGGATTAAAGACAAGAATCAACTTGTTAAGTGAAGTCTTATCCTGTTACCCTAAGTGTACGAGTTATTTTTTAAGAGAGTTTAATTTTTTAAAGCCAATCAATTGATCGTAGTACGTTCCAAATTTCCGGTGGTACACGTAAATATTGTATTCATTTTCAGTGTCCCAATGATTTCCCTCAGTAACCGTCTCATCACCGCCTTTTTTCGAATCATCACTCAATACATATTCGTAATTGTAGTACCCCTGCTTTAAATACAGTTTTGCCTCATAGCCGAAGCGTTTATAATTATAGGCCATCTTACTTGCGTTGTTCATTCGCCAATCGGTTAATTTACCCATCACGTAAAAATTTCCTTTTGTTTCGGGAGTTACATAAGGAAGGAAAAATTCCACATACACGTAATCGGCTTCTATGTCCATATTTCCGTTGGTTTCGCTGTTGCGAATTAGAAAATTACCATTAAAATCATTATAAAAAAGATAAGGAGTTGAAGCCCTCAATTGCTCTGGGTAAAGGACCACATGGTTTTTAAGCTCTTCGTCCCGGTATATTTCCTTTACCCGTTCTGTCAAAAATCGCAAACTCCTGATATCAAAATAACGAAACTCATTACCTCCGTTAAATGTGCTCGCATCATCGAGGGAGTAAATCAATTGGGCCCCATTCATGAAAGTAGGTTTTATATCGGTGACCGCGTTTTCCCACCGGTTGTTTTGGGTAATGATTACTTTAAGATCCTTGTAGGGGTTATTCAGGTCATAACCCGATGACGTAATGGTAAAGTCCAGATGTTGTTTGTTATACTGATCGTCGCCACCGATAGTTTGGCGAAAATTACCGGTTACCGATACTTTGTTGTCGTAAACCAAAAGTCTACGGCTGAGTACCAGGTCTTTTTTGTCTCCGTTCGCGTAAACATACATCAGGTAATTACCACTTTTTAAAAAAGTAACGTTTTGTTGTGGGAATAGAATGGAGTAGTGTGTGTATTTTTGAAAGGTGTTCATCGAATAGGTGAAATTATTGGCTATGTTGATGTCGAAAAAGCCACTCAGGTATTCACTGATCATCAGGTCGCTGGGAGTCCAGTTTGCATTGCAATGCACGAAAGTGAGAGAGTACTGTTTTTGGTCGCTGTCGAGGTCATCAAAACTTAGTTCCACTTGTTCGCTTCCGGCCAGGTTGATAACGGGGGCTGCATATTCCCAGGTGCTTTCATGAAACTGAACAGTTTTTATATTTGGCTTATAAACATAATCATCATATCTCAACACGTTATCGTTTACGTAATCATCTTCTTCAGTTTTTGTTTGGGACGAGTAATAAAACGGCAACAGGAGTATGAGTGCAAGAAAGTTTTTCAGCATTTTCAAATATACAGAAATGGATAGGTTTTAAACGCCAGAAGCGTATAATTATTGCCAAAAAGCGCCGGAAGATTATTTATTTTTAACTGGAAATAAACGAATTTTGCTTTCCTGTTTTTTTACCAGACGTAGAATATTTTTGCGGTGAGTAACAATTAAGAGGACAGCTACCACTATTGAAAACACCGTTAAAATTGGCTCGTTGTTCCCTAAAACAACATTTAGCATAATTGGAAAAGATACGCCAGCAATCATAGAGGACAAAGACACTATTCTACTTGAAAAAAGTACGGTCAGGAACACTAGCAAAGATAGAGCACACGAAACCGGGACAATACACACAACAATGCCCAATATTGTAGCAACGCCTTTACCGCCACGAAACCCTGCAAAAATAGGGAAAATATGGCCCATTAAAGCGGCAATACCAAGGCCAAGCTGCAAATTAATGAATTCGCTGCTCTGAAATTCAAAACCACTCAGGTATGCAAGAGCGACAGAAAGCGTGCCCTTCAAAATGTCAATTATAAGCACAGGAATTCCGGCTTTTTTTCCTAAAACTCTAAAGGTATTTGTGGCACCGGCATTGCCACTACCAAACTCCCGCACATCGATGTTGTAAAAAGCCTTACCAATCCAAACCGAAGTAGGAATGGATCCAAGTAAATAGGCTGTTAAAAGATAAAGTGCTACCAATGTTTCTTAATTATTAAATGTATTATAACAAATCTAAAAATTATTTTAAAGAAAAAAGCACCTAAACTTTTTTTTACAAAAGTTTAAGTGCTTGTAAATGAGCTTTTTAAGTATTAGTAGTCTCCTTTTAATTTTACACCTTGCTCGATTTTCTGCAAAGCGGTAATATAAGCGGCAATTCTCATACTTGTTTTGTAGTGGGAGGCATTGTGCCAAACTGCTTCAAACGCGATTTCCATTTTAAGATCGTGTTTACTGTTTACTTCATCTTCTGACCAATAATAGCCAGCTTTATTTTGAACCCACTCGAAGTAACTTACAGTAACACCACCACTGTTAGCGAGAATGTCTGGAACGCAGATGATTTTTTTCTCATTTAAAATAGGATCTGCTTCAGGGGTGGTTGGTCCGTTGGCCCCTTCCACAATGAGTTTCGCTTGAATTTTTGGCGCATTCTCGAGTGTAATCACATTTTGCAAGGCGGCTGGCACCAATACATCACACTTACTGATTAGTAATTCTGAAGATTGAATTTCGGTTGCACCGGTAAATCCTTTTAAAGTACGGTTGTTTTTTTCAGCATAGTCCATTGCGGCTTTTATATCAATCCCTTTTTCGTTATAAAAAGAGGCGGTGTGATCGCCGATACCCACAATTTTAAGCCCCTGTTCGGCCAATAAACGCGCGGCATGTGAGCCAACGTTTCCAAAACCCTGAACAACAGCTGTTACTTCGGTCGGTTTTAATCCCATTTTTTTGAGCGCGGCAAGTGTATTTACCATTACCCCACGACCAGTTGCGGCATCACGACCAAGTGAGCCGCCTACGGCGATTGGTTTTCCGGTAATAACACCCGGACTGTCTTCGCCCGTATTTTTGTTAAATTCGTCCAGTATCCAGGCCATTTCACGGCCACTGGTACCCATATCGGGAGCTGGAATATCTTTATTTACTCCAAAAACATCTTTCATTGAAACGGCGTAGGCCCGTGTTAATCTTTCAAGTTCACCCACACTCATTGTACGCGGGTCACATTTAATACCGCCTTTAGCACCTCCGTAAGGCAAATTAGCAACTGCGCATTTAAAACTCATCCAAGCGGCAAGAGCCATTACTTCATCAGCATTTACATCCATCGCGTAACGAATACCGCCTTTGCTTGGACCTAAGTGTGTGCTATGCACGGTGCGGTAACCGTTAAATACCTTCACCTTACCATTATCCATCATCACCGGTAAACTTACCTTCACTTGTTTGCTCGGATTTCTCAAAACCTGCGACACGTTTTCACTCAGGTTCATTAGTTTTGCGGCCACGTCTAGGCGGGCCAATACAGCATCAAACATACTTTCGTGAGCTTGCGATGTATTTGCAGTTTGTATTGACATAAGTAAATTTTAGTTTGTTAACTGGGGGCCAAAATTACATAAATTAATATGTTCAACCAAGTAATTGTAAGTACAATAACATATATTAGGACGACGAATTTAGTTTAAGCGCTATTTGTTTGTTAAATTTGAATTGTTAATAATGACCGAGTTCCTAAAGATCCTTTCTGTATTCCTTACCTGCACCTTTTTTTTTGTTAAATTAGGTGTGCCCGCAGCTGTTATTTTTTTTAAATACAATTTTTTGAAAGTTTTTATTGTGTCGTGTGCTGGTGGGATTACTGGAAATATTATTTTTACCTATCTAAGTGCATCCATTTTGAAGTGGACTCACGCTTATAAATTAAAAAGGAATAAGGATCATAAGAAAATTATTTTTTCAAAATCCACGCGTAGAATTATCCGCATTAAACACCGGTTTGGTCTGGCCGGTTTAGCTTTCATTACTCCTATTATTTCTCAACCCATTGGGGCCTTTTTCGCCGAAAAATTCTTTAAGGATAAGAAAAAGGTAATATTGTACCTCAGTGCATCAGTCGTCCTTTGGTCGGTAATGCTTTACTTTATTCTTTTACTTTTTCACGATCACTTAGAAAAATGGGGAGTGATTTAAGAACCCGACAACATCTTTTCTTCGACCTGGATGATACCCTTTGGGATTTTGAAAAAAATTCTTCATTGGTATTAAACGATTTGTTCCACGAGTTTGACTTGGAGACCAAACTGAAAACAAATTTTCACAAGTTTAATAAAACGTATCAGAAAACCAACAAACGCTTATGGGGGCTATACAATAGGAAAGAGATTGACAAACACTATTTGCGCAGTCATCGCTTTAATTTAACGTTTAATCAATTTGATTACGATAATTATTCAGAAAATTTGCGTTTGACGGAACTGTATCTTGAACGTGCGCCGAGAGGAACAGCACTTAAGGAAAACTGCATTGAAACGCTGGACTACTTGAAACAGAATTATACGCTCCACATCATTACCAACGGATTTAAAGAAGTGCAGGGCATTAAGATCGATGGTAGTGGGTTGAGAAAATATTTTTCGCAGATCATCATTAGCGAAGAACATCACCTGACAAAACCTGATCCTGCGCTTTTTAAATTGGCGGAGTCATTAGCAGGGACGGATTCTGCCAGTTGCGTAATGATTGGAGATAATTTTGAATGCGATATAACTGGCGCGCTGAATGCAGGTTGGGATGCTATTTATTTTAGTAAAGTTGGGCTCGATTTTTTTGAAGGGAAAAAAATCAATGATCTCGCGCAGTTGAAGAGTATATTTTAAAAGTTATTTCCTCGCGCGCAGTGAGAATACTTTTTCGCCATTTATATAAGTTGCCTGTACGGTTGTTTTTAAAATTTCGGACAATTCACAGGTCATGATATTTTTGTCCAGTATAATAAAATCTGCCATTTTGCCTTTTTCCAAACTGCCCTTTTCTTGTTCTTCAAAGTTAGCGTAAGCAGCCCAGATCGTCATTCCTTTTAGCGTCTCTTCACGGGTAAGCGCGTTTTCTTTTTGAAACCCGTTTTGAGGAAACCCTTTACTATCCTGCCTTGCGGTGGCAGCGTAAAAAGTTTTGAAAGGCGAAATGTCTTCTACCGGAAAGTCCGTTCCCAAAGCAATAGTTTCCGCTTCCTTTAAAAGCGCTTTGTAAGCATAAGCGTACTGCGTCCTTTCATGTCCAAGGCGTTCGTTCACCCAATACATATCGCTGGTTGCATGTGTGGGCTGAACCGAAGGGATAATGCCCCCTTTGAATTTTTCGAAGTCCTTTTTTGCCAATACCTGTGCGTGTTCTATCCTCCAACGGAGCTTTGTTTTTTTGTTACAATAGTTTTCATAAATGCCTAGTAATACACTCATCGCCGAATCACCAATACAATGTGTGTTCATCTGAAATCCTTTTTTTGCAAGTAGTTCAGCATATTTTTTGAAGTGTGCGATGTCGCTTAAGAGAAACCCTTTCCATTTTTTTTTGTCTGTATACTCTTCTTGCAGGCAAGCACCGCGAGACCCCAAGGCCCCATCGGCATAAAACTTGAAGGCACGCACATTCAGACGATCGGTTTTGTAGGGGCCTTTTTCAAGGTAATGAGCATAATTGGGTGTGCTATCACTCAGCATGGCGTAAATTCGAAGTTTTAACCGACCTGATTTTTGTAACTCGTCCAGCAAATGAATGTCAGCTTTCATTAAACCCGCATCATCAAGTGTAGTGAGACCTTGTTCCAGGCAATTTTGCTGAGCGGTTAAAAGTGCCGCGGTAATAGATGCTTTGTTGTTTTCAGGAATGTATTTTCTTACAAGGTCTACCGCGTTATCAATCAGAATCCCTGTAAGTTGATTTTTTGACACGAGAATTTCTCCTCCGGTAATTTTTGTTTTGACTGTAATCCCTGCCTTATTAAGCGCTACTGAATTGGCTAAGGCGGCGTGTCCATCAATGCGTGTCAGCAGAACGGGGGATGTCGGAAATAAACTGTCCAATTTTTCTTTGGTGGGATACTGTTTCTTTTCCCAGTCGTTTTGATCCCAGCCGCGTCCAATCAACCAGCCTCCCTGGCTCAGGCCAAATACGCCTGCGGGTTTACCATCTAAAGGGGTTTCATTTTTTTTGGAGAAGGAGGCCGTTCGCTCAAGCACCTCAGCATACGATTTTGTACCAACCAGATTTACCTGATTTAAACCAAGCGCATACCCAACGAAGTGGCAGTGCGCATCAATAAAGCCCGGAAAAACAAAGTGGCCTTTTGCATCTTCTGTGTTATTTGCTTTGTATTTTTTTAATATTTCTTGGCTGGTGTTTACTTCAAGGATTTTGCCATCCTTTATGGCCATGGCCTCCGAAATGTTTAAAGCGGAGTCTACCGTGTAAATGTGGGCATGGTGAATGATGAGATCTGCGTTTTGTTTTTCAGACACACATCCCGTAAAAAATGTAAACGTAATAACTAATATTAAAATGGGCTTTAGCACCCTTAAATATATACTGAAAGTTGGTATGTTTTTTGAAAAAAAACTATTTACTTTCGATCAGTTGAATAGGAGAGCAATAAATCCCAAAATCTCCGGTTCTGATAACCAGTAGTTTTATGTCAAAAGAGAAAAATAAGGAAATCGCGTATAGGTGGTTGGATGCCTTTAATAAACATCACCTGGAAGAATTGTTAACCCTTTACAGTGAAAACGCGCAGCATTATAGTCCAAAGTTAAAAGTGCGAAGGCCGGAAACCCTTGGGGTTATAAAAGGCAAGCCTGCACTCTACGAGTGGTGGAAAGACGCGTTTGACAGATTGCCAGAACTAAGGTATGAGATCATAAAATTAACAGCCGATGATGATCAGGTATTTATGGAGTATGTTCGTCATGTACCAGGCGAAGAAAATCTTTCTGTAGGCGAGGTGCTTCAAATTCAGGAGGGATTAATTGTTTTTTCGCGAGTATATCACGGCTAACAGCAAAAATGGACGAATGGAACGCGGAAGTAATTCAAAAATATTAATTTCGCCTTGGTATAATATTTGAATCCGCTAAATTTTAAACACAACACTGTAAAATAATGTTTATGAAAAAAACGCTTTTCCTTGCCATGGTTTTGCCATTTATTGGCTTATCGCAACAAAAACTCACTCTGGATGAAATTTGGGGGAAATATATGTTTAGTTCTAAGTCCACGGAGGGGTTTAACGTGTTGAAAAATGGTGTTAATTACGCGGCGGTAGAAGTGGGAAAAGACGGGGCGGCCAGTCTGGGGGAATATGAACTAAAAAGTGGAAATAAAATACGTGAAATTGCCAATGGAAAGGATGTGCAATGGAATGGCGTACCAATCAATATCAATACCTATTCATTCAGCCCAAACGAAGATAAATTATTGTTATATGAGGGTAGGGAGTTAATTTACAGGCATTCGCCGAAAGCTAATTATTTTGTATATGATATCGCTTCCAAAAAGTTATCGTTACTGTCACAAAAAGGGAAACAATTTTTTCCAACGTTTTCACCCGATGGCAAGAAGATCGCGTATGTGAGGGATAACAATATCTATATTAAAGACTTGTCGGACGACACCGAAGTTGCAGTCACTCAGGATGGCGAATTAAACAAGATCAAAAATGGTTGGGCTGATTGGGTATATGAAGAAGAGTTTTCGAAGCCAGATTATTTTTGTTGGAGTTCAAACAGCCAGTCGCTGGCCTATGTGCGCTTTGACGAAACCAGGGTAAAAGAGTTTACGATGGACCTGTATACTAATGAATTGTATCCATTGAGGTACACATTTAAATATCCAAAGGCGGGAGAAGATAATTCGCTGGTATCCGTGCATATTTTCGATCTGACTTCCAATAAAACAGTGAAAGCGGATATTGGTACAGAAACAGATATTTATATCCCAAGGCTGGAGTTTACTAATGATCCAAGTGTACTCTGCATCCAGCGACTTAATCGTCTTCAAAATAAGCTGGATTACATTTTCGCCCGCGCATCGGATGGAAGTGGAAAAGTGTTACACACCGAAGAAAGTAAAACGTATGTGGATGTAACCGATGATCTTCGTTTTGTAGGCAACAAAGGATTTATCATAACCAGTGAACATGATAATTACAATCACTTGTATTATTATGACCTCAATGGACAGCTCGTTAACCAAATAACCAAGGGGAATTGGGATGTAATCGAGTTCAAAGGTTTTGATGAATCAACCAATACCCTTTATTACGTGTCTACCGAAAAAGGACAGGTAAACCGCGATGTTTACAGTGTTAAACTAAGTGGCAAGGATAAAAAGCGTCTTTCAACGATCGACGGTACCACTTCGTTTGATTTTACAAAGGGCTTTAAATACTACATTGCAGAGTACAGCGACGCCAATACTCCAAAAACGTATGAATTAAGAGATGTTGGCGGCAAGCTGGTAAAAGTACTGGAAGATAACGCCGCATTGAAAGCAAAGATGAAAAGCTATAAACTCTCAACCAAGAACTTTTTTACGTTTAAAAATTCGGAAGGAATCGAACTAAATGGTTGGATGATGAAGCCGGTAGATTTTGATTCTACCCGTAAATATCCGGTCTATATGTACGCCTATGGCGGCCCTGGCAGTAACAAGTGTTCAAACGCGTGGGATGGAATTGATTATTTTTGGCATAACCTCTTAGCTCAGGAAGGTTATATGGTGGTATGTGTAGATGGAAGGGGGACTATGGGTAGGGGCCGCGAATTTAAGCACAGCACTTATTTGCAATTAGGTAAGCTCGAAACCATTGACCAGATTGATGCGGCAAAATATCTTGGCACACTTTCTTATGTGGATGCTTCACGCATTGGTTTTCAGGGATGGAGTTATGGAGGGTATATGGCGGCTCTAATGATTTCTAAAGGGGCCGATTATATTAAGGCCGCTATCTCGGTTGCACCTGTTACCAATTGGAAATACTACGATAATATTTATACGGAACGTTTTTTACGTAAACCTCAGGACAACAAGAGCGGTTATGAAGACAATTCTCCCACTAATTTTGTGAAGAACATAAAAGGCAAATACCTGCTGATTCATGGTAGCGGAGATGACAATGTACATTTTCAAAACAGCATGGAACTGGCAAATGCTTTGGTAAAGAATAATATTCCTTTTGAATTTATGGCTTATCCTAATAAAAATCATGGAATTAGTGGAGGACTTACCCGATTGCATCTGTACTCGAAGATTCTGAAGTTTGTGAAGGAAAATTTGTAATACGCATTATAAAATGATACCTTGTATAATCGAATAACTCCAATAAACAAATGCCTAAAAAGAATCTTGTCGTTTTTACCGGTGCTGGTGTGAGCGCTGAGAGCGGGATTAAAACGTTCAGAGATTCAGGTGGCTTGTGGGAAAATTATAACATTGAGGATGTAGCCACCTTTGAAGCCTGGCTCAGGAATAGAGATTTGGTGCTCGATTTTTACAATCAACGCCGCAAGCAGGTGATGGAGGCGCAACCCAATGCAGCTCATTTGTTTATTGCCGATTTACAGAGAAAATTTGAGGTGCAGGTCATCACACAAAATATTGATGATTTGCATGAACGGGCCGGAAGCAAAAAGGTACTTCACCTGCATGGCGAAATTATGAAAGCAAGAAGTACTTCCAACCCTAAACTCCTTTATCCGTTAACAACTTCGATGCTCAACGCAGGAGACGTGTGCGATGAGGGGTCGCAATTAAGACCGCATGTGGTGTGGTTTGGAGAAATGGTACCCGAAATGGAAACCGCCAATGCGCTCGCTGAAATGGCAGATTTCTTCGTTGTGATTGGAACTTCTCTCAATGTTTATCCGGCGGCCGGGATTTTGAATTTTGTGTCAAGGGACATACCTAAGTGGCTGATCGATCCGGGAGAATTTAATCTGGATTATGTAAGAAACATGCGGCACATAAAGAGTGTGGCAGTCAGAGGCGTGGACGAACTGAAAACTGATCTGTGGAATTATCTATAAAGAGAGTGCCGGTCAGGTTATTTCCTTCCGGGGCATTTTTTACAACGGTCACCTTTTTTGAAGTTCTTGCAACAATCTTTCTTTTTTTTGGAACATTCTACAAAGGCACTCATTGGACAATTCTTTTGAAAAAATACAATTGCCGCTTGGCCGTTTTGTTTTTCAGAATTCATGTTACTAAATTACTTTTAGCCTTTTGTTTTTTAAATACCCTAAAAAGGGTAATTTTCAGTGCTCAAACTTTATACCAATCAGTTTGTTAACATAGCGATGAAATTTGATGAGATTGCCAATTGGCTACCGGGAGACGCCAGACCTCTGTTAATAGCCGGTCCATGCGGAGCCGAAAGCCCTGAACAGCTTTTAAAAACTGCCATAGAATTAAAGAATACCAACCGGGTTTCCCTCTTTAGGGCCGGTGTTTGGAAGCCGCGCACCCGGCCAAATGCCTTTGAAGGCAAAGGTGAAGAGGCCTTGAAATGGCTTGGTGAAATTAAAAAGGAGACCGGCTTCAGCGTTACCGTTGAGGTAGCAAATGCACAGCATACTGAACTGGCATTAAAATATGGGATCGATGTCTTGTGGATTGGCGCCCGAACAACGGTAAACCCTTTCAGTGTGCAGGAAATAGCTGATGTATTAACCGGGGTGGATATTCCAGTTATGGTTAAAAACCCTATTCATGCCGACCTGCAATTATGGATCGGCGCTATCGAACGTATTTACAACAGTGGAACAAATAAAATAGCCGCCATCCACCGCGGCTTTCATTTCTATGGAAAAACAAAATACAGGAACAAACCTCTGTGGCAAATTCCAATTGAGTTAAGAACCATGTTTCCAGACCTGCCTATTATTTGTGATCCAAGTCATATCAGTGGCAATCGCGAACTGATACCTTCTGTAGCTCAAAAGGCCCTTGATCTTGGTATGAATGGCCTGATGATAGAGTCCCACTTTAATCCTTCTATCGCGTTAAGTGATGCCGAGCAGCAATTAACCCCCGCAGCGCTGGAGGAACTTATCACTAATCTTATAATACGTAAGTCGTGCGCTGACACCACCGGGGTAATTGATCAGCTTGGTCAGCTCCGCAATATCATTGATGAAGTGGATGACGAATTGATGAATGTTCTAAAAAAGCGGATTCAGGTTATTGAAGAAATTGGGAAGTATAAAAAAGAACACAACATTACTATTTTCCAACTGGAACGTTGGCAGGAAATTTTACGTACCCGTGGTCAATGGGCTGACAAAATGGGTCTTTCAAGACAACATGTCGAAAAGCTTTGCCAATTACTTCATGAAGAAAGTATCCGGGTCCAGAATGGGTTGATGAATTCCTGAACGCGATTTTTGTCAGTCAAAAAAAGACAGCGGGGTTCGCGGATTCGCCCTCTCGCATCTTTGCACCTACGTTATCGAACGTCAAGATTCTGAAACTAATTGTTTTGTTGTGAAGTAAGCATATTCATGGCTATTTTTACTTCCTCGTAGTTGGGATTTAGGATCAGCGCCCGCTGCCAACTTTCCAAAGCCTTGTCCTTTCTGTGTAAATTAAAAAAAGTTCCACCTAAGTGATACCATGCTTCCGCCTCCTTAGGCTTAACAATTGTCCACATCGTGTATGCGGTTAAAGCGTCCTGTATATTCCCGGCAGCAACCGCTTTAGCGCCACGTTCTTTTAAAATATTGGAGTACACGGCGTAATAATTTTGTAGGTAAGGATTTTCGGGGTATAAGTGTTCAGCTACTTTCCAGTAGTAAATAGCCGTGGTGTCAACTCCCAGCTTGAACGATGCGAGGCCAAGGTTAAGGTACCCGTTGACGTAACGTGGATGCAATTGAACTGCGCGTTTTAAATAGCTGATCCCTTTTTCCAGAGCGGCTTCCCGTTTGGTTTTATAACCCGAAGCTTGCAATTCTTCATCCGTGATTTTTAAAGTACCATTGTAATCATTAAAAACAGTTGCATTCTCTCCAGGTAATGGGACGCCCGTAATTTCTTTAGTATCGGCCAGGTCAATCCAGCGGGCTCCGGCATTGCCCAGTATCAGTACGGAGTTGGGATTTGTTTTCACGTCTTTTAAAAATAGGGTCACATCATTTTTCCAGTCCCAATTCCGCTCCCAGGTTTTCGCGCCACACAAAAACAGAGCGATGATTGTGACAATTAGTAACGCACTACGTTTGACGGAAAAATTAAAAGCAGTGAGTTTTTCAAAGCCCGTCATAATGAGCCATGATAAGGCGATAGCCACGCCCATGGACGCGTGAAATAAAAATCCTTCACGTAGTACGGCGCCAATCAGGAAAAGGAAGTTGCTCACCAGGAACAAAAATGCAAAGTAAGTGAGGATGGCAAAGCCGAGTATATGTCGGCGAATAGTGAAAATAATGCCCAGGACAAGCAGTGACAGGTTAATGAGCAAAGAGAGGATAAAGCTGAAATCGGTAAAATGTTTGTATCCTATCGTGTCAAAAGAATAATCGCTGCATAATGTTTTTGGAAAAACGGAGAGACCGAGATATTTTAAAAGGACAAAAATTTTGGTCGCGAATTTTTCTTCGCCCGAGGCTAGCAAAAACGGATTGTTTAAGATTTCGGTATCTGGAATACCGGGAGCTATACTTACAGCATTTAATCGCAGGCCCAAGTAAAACAACGTTAAGGTGTAGATGCCAATCATTAATGTATTAAGATCTTTTTTGATAAACGTTTTTCTAAAAAAAGCAAGAATAATAGCTGGAAAAACGACAGTACCAGAAAGTATCAGAAAAATGCCTGGAATAGAAGGACTTAGCGCTAACTTCAGATAGACCATTGTGGCACAGGTGACCATAAACAGGAGCGTTATTACGGCGAACATCCCAAAACTTATTCTCTCCGTATTAAATACATACATGGCGACTGGCAGGAGCAGGACCAGCATCACAGAATACTCTTTTGAAAGTAGTGCGAGTAAGAACATTAACGAAGTCGATAGCAACGTGATGATTTTTTTAGTTTCCATAAAACGGAACGAAAGCAAAAATGTTAACGCGATAAACAGCACCGAAAAAATTTCCCCTCTTCCCCTCACATTAGCAACAATTTCGGAGTGAACGGGATGCACCATAAAAATTAACGCCGCCAGAAAAGCCATATCCTGACTGCTTTTAAAAAAAACGCGACTAAAAACCAGATACAACAAAATGCAGGCAAGTACGTATAACCAAATGTTATTAAGGTGCCGCAACTTAGCGCCTTTCACCTGGCAGTCAACCTCGTTAAATATGCCATCCTGGTTCAGGTCTTCTGAAGCGTCATTACGGAAATTTTTATTTAAGTCCCAGCAATTATTACATTCACCTGGTTGCGCGATTCCATCTTTGTTGAGGTCTACAAATTCGTTGTACTCGTAGTTGCTCACCTGCTTTGTGGTTCGTGATTGTTGTTTTGTGCTTGTTTTGTGTTTGGAGAATAGCGCATTTGCTGTTTCCGATACAGGCACACTGGTGGAATAAAAGACTTTCTCTTTATCCAGAATACCATTTTGGTTCAGGTCCGTGACGTATTGGTAATAACCGGTGCGATAGGTGCCAATAAGCTCCTGCTCCAGCGCGAAGGTGATAACGGAGAGGGGATGGTACCTTCCACCCTGTAATTGGTCTGAAGCATTCATCCGTTCATAAAAACTGTGGTAAAGGTCTTTGGTCATAATGTCTTTTATGCCGACTGCTCCTTTCAACACATCCCCGTTTTGATGAATCACAATACCATCGTCCAGCGCATACTCGTTATAAAGTGACGTGCAGTAAAAAATAATCCCAATCAGGGTCAATGCAAATACCGCTTGTTTTTGGTTAAAGAACGGGAAATACTTAAATGTATTTTTTGGTTCACCGGTCTCCGGGTTCTCAGAGTTAATTACTTGTTCTTCCATTATAAGGGTTTTTTATTTAATCCAAAAGTGTATATGCTTGATAAAACGGTCGAGCTTCTTACAGAAGCGATGTTCGAGACGCTGTCGTCAGGGCGCGTATTTATACCACCTGAATCTTCACGGTTAAAAGTGAGAATAATCCCACCAATGATCAGTGATGCCAGTACAGCCTGGTAGAGTTTGACTTTTAAGTTAAGAAAAGCCGCTATGAGTGAAAAGAAATCGTTGGGCTCGACGGAAGGTTTTTTTCGGGCGCCGATTTTCTTCCTGGCCTCTTGTATAAGAGAGGGTGCCGGGTCATTTATGTTAAGTTCCTCCAACGACATTTTATCGTGTAGAATCTTTTCAAGGTCTTTATGTGTTTCCATGGGTATCAGGTAATAGGGTTAAATAATTTTAATTTCTCTTCAAGTACTTTTATTGCATAGTGCAACCTCGATTTTACGCTTCCTTCCGGACAATTCTGAATGATTGCAATTTCGGCGATTGTTTTTTCTTCCTGGTATTTTAGAATAAATGCTTCTTTTTTTTCAACCGCCAGGTCATTCAAAACTTCTTCCAGTTTTTTTCTAAATAGAAGTCCATCCATTTTGGAGATACTGGTCAATAAAACATCCTCGTTCAGGGAATCATTTAGGTAGATCAGATCATTTTTACTCTCGGAAACAATTTTTTTGTGACGGTAATAATTTTTGCAGTGGTTAGAGGCTACTGAAAAAATCCAGGTTTTAAAAGAACGTCTATTGTCAAAGCGTTCAGGTGTTTCTGCAATTTTTAAAAACAGATCCTGTAAAGCGTCTTCGGCAAGGAGTTTGTCAAAATTGAGCATGCGTGTAAAATACCCTAGCAATCTTTTTCCGTAACGGCAATAAATTTCATCAAAGGCAGGTTCCTCGCCATTGCATACCTGCAGCATCAGCTCCTCGTCACTCATTATCGAAAATTTATGAATTTTGTCAGACATAAATTTTTTAGTTCGGGCTTACCATCATTCGTATTGAGGTTTTAGGTATAGGAAAATTTACGGGTTTTTATCCTATTTAAAAACCAGTACACCCGGAACAATAAAAAGTTCAACGACTATTAAGATAAATTTTAAGAAAATGTGAGGGAGGAACGATAAACGTATTTAATAACCCCGGCATTATTCAGATTTCAGTGAGCAAACTCAAATCCCCCCCGCTAGTTCCCAAAGGACTATTCCTATACTCACTGAAATATTTAAGGAGTGTTTTGTTCCCGCCTGGGGAATTTCGATCACGCCGTGGCATTGATCGATAACCTCCTGTTCCACACCATATACTTCGTTGCCAAAAACGAGTGCAGTGTTTTCATCGCTATGTTGAAACTTGTTAAGAGGGATGCTATTTTCAGCCTGTTCCACCGCGTACAACTTGTAATTCAGTTCTTTTAAGTGTGTAACAGCTTCCATCGTAGTTTTAAAGTACGACCATTTCACTGTATGGGTAGCTCCCAGCGCGGTTTTTTCAATTTCTTTATTGGGAGGTGTGCCGGTTACACCACAAAGCAGAATTTCTTCAATTAAAAATGCATCGGCTGTTCTAAAGGCTGATCCAACATTATTAAGACTCCTTACATTGTCTAATACTAACACAATTGCCTGTTTTTTTGCAGTTTTAAAAGCCTCAACGCTTAAGCGGTTTAATTCTTCATTTTTTAATTTTTGGTTCATTTATTCTGTCATTTTGCCGAAAGTAAGCATGTTTTCGAAAAAAAACCTTCTTCTTTCGTTGATTCCCAAAGCATTTAGTCCATGTATTTCTAGACTCAATTTGTTTCGGAATCGATCAATAATTCTTATATTTAAGGCTTATAAAACAGCTTCCTTTTTTTGTGAAATTAAGTAAAGAATTTAAAATAGGCATTGTAGTCGTTTGTGCCATTGCGGCTTTTATTTGGGGAATTAATTTTTTAAAAGGGTCCAATATTTTCTCTCACAAGTATTACCTCTATGCCATGTACCCCAAAATAGACAACTTAATTCCGGCGAATCCCCTCTTGCTGAACGGTTATAAAATTGGCCAGATTAATGAAATCTCACTAGTGCAACAGGGTAAAACAACAAAAGTGCTGGTGAAATTTATATTAACAGAAGACGTTCAGATTCCAAAAGGTTCTATTGCGAGGGCAATAAGTTCAGACTTGTTGGGGTCAAAAGCCGTGGAGGTTGTTTTTAGCAATAATCTCAAGTTTGTGGAAAACGGAGATACTCTGGTGGCTGAAACGGAGCAGGGATTTAAAGAAGCACTCGATAAAAGGATTGCCCCCATACAGGCAAAAGCCGAAAACCTGATTGGAAGTATTGATAGTGTAATGACTGTCGTAAATCTGGTATTGAATACCAAAACCAGAGAAAATATTGACAAATCTTTTGAAAGTGTAAAAAAGGCGATTATCAGTCTGGAACAAACGGCTTACAAGTTGGATGATTTGGTGGGAAGTGAAAAAGCTAAAATGTCCGCCATACTCTCCAATCTGAACAACATTACTTCTACACTCGCTAAAAATGAACAAAAGATAACGAATATTCTCACTAACACCAGTAACCTGACAGATAGCCTGGCTAAAGCGAACCTTAAAGACGCTGTCGCTAACGCTGATAAGTCGCTGAAGGAACTCAATGTATTATTGTCGCGCATTAATGAAGGTCAGGGAACTTTGGGAAAACTGGCCAAAAACGATTCTCTTTATAACAACCTCAATAAATCGGCCGAGGACCTGGATAAACTTCTGGCAGACCTTCGTTTAAATCCTGGTCGTTATGTACACATCTCAGTATTTGGAAGGAAAGAAAAAACTAAAACCAAAAACTAACCTATGATTGGTTCCATTATTTTTTGTATATTCTTAATTGGCGGGTCATCTTATTTTTTTATCAATGCCAAAAAGATCCGCCGTAATATTCTAATTGGCAAAAATAGTTCCATTACCGATAACAAGCCCGAGCGATGGAAAACCATGATATTGGTGGCGCTTGGCCAAAAGAAAATGTTTACAAAACCCATTCCGGCCATACTGCACCTGTTTCTGTACACAGCTTTCGTGATCACTCAAATTGAACTCATCGAGATTGTTGTCGATGGAATTAGCGGCCACCACCGGATTTTCAGAGAAAACCTGGGAGGGTTTTATACTTTTGTGGTAAGTTTTATAGAGGTCCTTTCGGTACTTGCGTTTATTGGTACCATTGCCTTTTTATCGCGAAGGAATTTATTAAAAGTACCAAGGCTTGTAAAAAGTGAATTGACGGGCTGGCCAAAACTGGACGCTAACTTGATTCTGCTTGGCGAGCTTGCACTTATTTGCTTCATATTTATGATGAATGGCGCGGATGAAGTGTTGTATTCAAGAGGACTTTCTCACGCAACCAATCTGGGAGACGGTACCTTGGGGCTAGCCATTAGCAGTCACTTAGGGCCATTACTCTTTTCAGGGATGTCGGAAGGGGGTTTACACATTGTGGAGCGTTTAGGTTGGTGGGGGCACATTGTAATGGTGTTCGCTTTTCTAAATTACTTACCGTTTTCGAAACATCTTCACATCTTATTGGCATTTCCAAATACCTATTTCTCTAATCTATATCCAAAGGGCAGGTTTACAACACTGGACACCGTTACCGATGTGGTAGCCCCTAATTTCGATCCTGCTTATCAGCCAAAAACGGATCCAAATCATCCGGAACGTTTCGGTGCGAAAGATGTACAGGATCTTAGCTGGAAAAATTTGTTAGATGCCTATTCTTGTACGGAGTGTGGAAGGTGCACCGCTGCCTGCCCTCAAAACATAACCGGCAAAGCTTTGTCACCGCGGAAAATAATGATGGATACGCGCGATCGTATGGTGGAAGTTGGGAAAAATATGGATGCCAATAAAGGTCTTTTTGTGGATGATGGGAAATCGCTGGTGGGAGATTATATCAAAGCGGAAGAGATTTGGGCTTGCAATACCTGTAACGCCTGTGTTCAGGAATGTCCGGTTAACATCGATCCCTTGTCGATCATTTTGGAGGCCCGTAGATTCCTGGTTATGGAGCAAAGTCAATCGCCAAATGAATTGAATGGCATGTTCACCAACATCGAAAATAATAGTGCTCCATGGCAATTTTCACCCGCTGACAGGGCCAATTGGATCCATGAGTAATAAAACTGAAGAGTAAAATTAAAAACCAAAGGGCCAAAAACGCCTCAACTACCTTAGAGGTAAAATAGATATGGAAAAAGCAGAAGTAAAAACAATGTCCGAGATGATGGCTGCCGGCGAAACTCCGGAGATCTTATTCTGGGTGGGTTGTAGCGGGAGCTTTGATGACCGGGCAAAGAAGATCACTAAAGCCATTGTCAGAATCTTAAACCATGTGAATATTAAATTTGCAATTCTTGGAACCGAGGAGGGTTGTACGGGTGATCCGGCGAAACGGGCCGGGAACGAGTTCCTTTACCAAATGCAGGCCATGCAAAACATCACCGTCATGAACGGATATGCTATCAAAAAAATTGTAACAGGTTGTCCGCATTGTTTTAATACCATTAAAAATGAATATCCGGCGCTTGGTGGTAACTATGAAGTGGTACACCATACCCAATTGGTACAAGAACTGATTGATCAGGGTAAATTAAAAGTAACGGGAGGCTCCTTTAAAGGGAAGAAGATTGTGTTTCATGATCCCTGCTACCTTGGCAGGGCTAATGATGTTTACGAAGCACCCCGCGAGATCATTAAAAAACTGGATGTCGAGTTGGCCGAGATGAAAAGAAGTCGGGCCAAAGGCTTATGTTGTGGCGCTGGTGGTGCGCAAATGTTTAAAGAAGCAGAAAAAGGTAACAAAGAAGTTAATGTTGAACGTGCGGAAGAGGCCTTACAACATAATCCTGACGTTATTGCCGTAGGCTGCCCTTTTTGTAATACAATGATGACCGATGGTGTAAAACACTTTAACAAAGAGGAACAAACCAAGGTACTGGATGTGGCCGAACTTATTGTTAACGCAAATGATCTTTAATGTGGTTATAAAAAAAAGCCGGGCACTGTTTTTATTTTCGCTCTTAATCATTTTTGTGGCTTGTAGGAATGAAGAAGAAAAAGAGCTTGAACTCCAGGCAAGTAAAGCAGATAGCATCAGCATCAAACTAAATGACCCTGAATTAAAAGCAGTTAACAGCGCTATCCTGAAAGATCCGGGTAATGCGGCACTTTATAATAAGCGTGCCATTGTTTACATGGGCATAAAACAATTGGAGGAAGCTGTGTTTGATGCTAAGAGGGCCATTCGCCTGGATAGCGCCAATGCGCAATATTACCTGACGCTCGTAGATGTTTATTTCAGTCAGAATAACACCCGATTAGCAAAAGAATTACTGGAAACCATTGAGAAAAAATTCCCTGAAAACGTGGAAGGCCTCTTAAAATTGGGAGAACTTTATTTTCTTGTAAGACAATATCAAAGGGGGATTGATTACGTAAATAAAGCATTGAAAGTAGATGAGAATCTGGCAAAAGCCTATTACCTGAAAGGGTCTATATATAAGGAAAGCGGAGATACTGCACGTGCCATTTCCAGCCTCGAAACGGCTGTTGATCAGGATAATCGTTTTGAAGACGCGTTTTTTGATCTTGGAATAATTTATGCGGCCCGCAAAAATCCACTGGCCCTTGAGTATTACAACAGCGCTTTGCACATCAATCCTTCCAGTGTAAACATACTTTATGCGAGAGCCAAGTTGTTGCAGGATCTGGGTAAAGTCGACGACGCGATTAAAGAGTACGAAGGCATGATTACTAAAAATAAAACCTGCGACCAGTGTCTCTATAACTTAGGAGCAGTTTATTTGGAAATAAGGAAGGAACCAGGGAAGGCTATTGACTATTTTAGCCGAGCCATTGCAATAAACCCGAATTATGCCGACGCTTATTTTGCCAGAGGGTATGCTTATGCAAAGTTAAATAATAAAAAAAGTGCTAAGGCCGATTACGAAACCTGTTTGAGCCTTTCTCCCGGTCATGAAGGAGCTGCGCTCGGCATCAATAGTCTTTAACGAATGACCCAATACCCGATTGGATTTTACCTTTACAATTAAAAGCATAAATTTATAGGATAATCGAAAATTAAATGAAATTGGAAAAAAAACATGTTGGTATAGCATTGCAGGGTGGGGGAGCGCATGGCGCGTTTACCTGGGGGGTTCTGGACAGGCTATTGGAGGAAGATTCAATGGTGGCTGAAGCAATGTGCGGAACGAGCGCAGGCGCCCTTAACGCTGTTGCCTGTGCGTATGGGCTGCATTTGGGTGGCCCTTCAAAAGCAAAAGAATTACTTGAACAACTTTGGCGTAAAGTGGCATTAACCGGGAGTTATCTGTTTAAACCGGGTATTTTTGATAAAGCGTATGGTAATGGCGATATATATAATAGTCCCGGATACGTGATGTTCAACGCAATAACTCAGGTGCTTTCCCCGTATAACTTTAACCCGCTCAATTACAATCCGCTAAGGGATATACTTAATGACTTGATTGATTTTGATGAACTGAAAACCTATAACAAGAAAAAATTGTTCATTTGTGCGACCAATGTAAAAACAAACCGGGCTAAAATTTTTGAAAATAAAGACATAACTGTTGACGCGGTGCTGGCCTCTGCCTGTTTACCGCTATTATTTCAGGCGGTAGAAATAGATGGAGAATACTATTGGGACGGAGGGTATATGGGAAACCCACCTATTTTTCCAATCATTACCAATACTAATTTAAAAGACATTGTTTTAGTAAAAATAAATTCCATTAATATCAACTCCGTGCCTACTTCGGCGCGCGACATAGCTGACCGTGTAAATGAAATTTCTTTCAACAGCAGTCTCATTAATGAGATGAAGTTAATCCATTACAGAAACGAGTTGATTCGTCATGGTGTGTTAAAAGTGGACAATAAAACCAACCGGGAGATCTTTGTTCATACCATCAGCGGATACGACGCTTTGAGTCAACTCAAATACAGTAGCAAAATGAACACCTCCTGGGAGTTCTTACTTGATCTGAAAGAAAAGGGCCGGAATATAGCTGATAAATGGATTAAAACCGATTATAATGAAGTGGGCTTAAAATCTACGTTTGATGTGGAAGAGCATTTTTTTGGAAAACTATAAGATGGTTCTAATCACAATAAACAGTTCAGTTGTTAGAATGCATGTTTGCAAACGCGGTTAAAAAATCTATTATTTTTCTCAGTCTTTGCCTGATTTATTCAACACAGGCACAGGTACGATATTCGACAAAAATAGATTATCTGAAAGTTAAAAACGAGAAAAATAATTTAATTTCTCACTATCAAAATGCGTTTCCCGATACTTTGGTGACAGAATTAAGTAATTTTTTTCCAAGAAATTTTATGGGGAACATTGGTTTACCGGCTCCTAATTATATGACAGCTTATGGAACAGGGGATCTGGGATTTCGTTTTTTTGATGCCCCGACGGACAATGACCGGTTTAAAGACAAACTGGTGGAATACTATCGCACAAGGGGGCCTTATGCTTCGCTGACAGGCATAGCAGGCAGTAAACAGCTCCAGGCCTTTAAATTATTATTTACACACACCTATAAAGATAAAATAAATATTACCCTGAAACTTAACCGGTACAGTTCCATGGGATATTACAAGCGACAACAAACCTATGCTAACAATTTTTTCCTGAGCAGTAATTATACAGCCACTCATAGACGTTTTGGCTATTATTTTTATGTTTTGAATAATGGGAACCGTAACCAGGAAAATGGAGGGATCAGGGATGGAATGTTAACAGACAGCACTGTTCAAATAAGTAAAGAACTATTACCGGTAGCATTAAGCGCTGCCAACCGCGACAACCGCGAAACAAAATTCATGGTTAATCCATGGTTCCGGTTAAATCGTCGAACCGATTCGCTAAGCGGCGCGGATCATTACCTGCATTTAAAATCAACCGCATCTTTTGATACTTATCGGTACAGAGATTCAAGGATTAAGGAAGACAATTATTATAAATTGTTTTATCTTGATACTTTAAGTACAAAAGATAGTTCCAATGTTCGTCAACTGTCTAATGAATTGGGGTATTCATTGGTTCTTCCCGACGAAAGATTTGTTTTTTCAGTTGGGTATAAAAATGAGATTAATCGCGTTTGGCAGAAAGCGGACAGCGTGTTTTTGAATCACATTGTTTCAACAGATTTTATTTATAGAACGAACACCAAATTACCTGATACTATTGGAAAAGCGGGAAGGGGGCTTGAGTTGTCGTTAAATGCTCAATATATCGCTGCTGGAAGCAATGAAGGTAATTATAAAATCGAAAATAAAAATCGGTATTACTTTAACCGCGTAAAAAACAGGACTGTTTTCTTGAACCTTTTGTATGAAGAAAGAAATCCGGATTATATTTATAATTACTGGATCAGCAACCATTTTCAATGGTTTAATAATAAGTACAAACCACTGCGGCAAATTCAGGCGCATCTTGGCGTCAGTTTAGGCAATAGTTTTTCCGCTTCGTTTTTTTATCGGGGCTTAAATAATTATTTGTATTTTGATGAGGTTGCGGCGCCGAAGCAGTTTTCTAATAACATCACCAATTTGTGTTTACATTTGGAGTACAAAAAAATACTTTTAAAGCACTTAGGGGTTAGCGCCAGTTACACCTTTCAAAATACATCGCAGGAAAAATATATTCGTTTACCTCAAAATAGTGGTACAGCCAAACTATTTTACCATGGCAATCTCTTTAAAAATAATCTACAGTTGCAGATTGGCTCGCAGGTGCAGGTGTACCAGTCGTTTGTGGCATACAGCTATATGCCGTCTACACAAGTTTTTTATTTACAAAATAATTTTAAAACAGAAACTTATCCATTTGTTGATGTTTATCTGAATGCACGAATTCGTCCTGTTTCTTTTTTTCTGAAACTTGAAAATATTTTAAATGGCCGGTTAGGAACTAATTACGCATTTGTTCCGGGGTATTACCAAAACGAACTGGCTTTCCGATTTGGACTCACCTGGACGTTTTTTGACTAAAGGGATAATTTAAAGTGTATTTTGTGTTCTTTCTGAATCACAAATAATGAGATCGTTTTGAGGACGTAGAGTGGTGTAACCCGGTCTTTAGCGGTGAAGGCACATTCTTTTCATTTAACGGATTCAGGTGCATAAATCGTAAGTTGATTGTTGTTATTCGTGGTGGTATTTTTCCCCTTTAAGAATGGTGTAAGCTCTGTACAATTGTTCAGTAAAAAAGAGTCGTACCATTTGATGGGAAAAGGTCATTTTAGAAAGTGATACTTTGGCGTTGGCGCGTTCGTAAATCTGTGGGCTAAAACCGAAAGGCCCTCCAATAAGGAAAATAAGACGTTTGGTAGAAGCATTTTGTTTCTGGGATATAAAATTTGAAAATTCCTTTGAACTATATTCTTTACCTTTTTCATCTAACAAAACAAGGGTATCATCACCAGACAGAAAATCGAGCAGCAACTTGCCTTCTTCGGTTTTTTGCTCATTAAAAGAGCGTTGCCTGACTGTTTTGGGCACATTGATGGTATGGATAGCGAAATTAACATAGTTTTTCAATCGTTTTGCATACACCTCAGTGCCTTCAGCGATGTAGCTATCCTGCGTTTTATCAATTTGGAGCAATATGATCTGCATGCTATAAAAATGCAAAAATTAATTAACTTTACACTATTGTATTATTTTTAATCGTTCCGGGTTAAATTTAACCAATGTAAATAAAGAAATAGTCAGATGAAACTAGTTATACACATTGCATTCCTCCTTTTTAGTTTTGCTTTTGGCGAAATAAGTGATGATGTAATTACCGCTGTTAAAAGCGGTAAATCTTCGGAAGTTGTTAAATTTTTCGATGAGAAGGTGTCTATTAAGTTGATTGATCAGGAGGATGTATTAAGTAAGGCCCAGGCCGAAGCCAACATAAAATTCTTTTTTGAAAAGCATCCGGTGAAATCTTTTAGCGCCACCCATACCAGTTCCATGAACAATAGCGCGCAATACATTACCGGCAGTTTAGAAACCGGGAATGGAAAATTTCGTGTTTCAATTTTATTAAGGCGTAATTTAGTTTCCCAATTCAGGATAGAGACAGATAATGAGTGATTTTATAAAACGTCATCAAAAACATTTTAATTTCAGGAAATTTATTACCGACGCGTTTAAAGAAGATGTGGGCGATGGGGATCATACGGTGCTTTCGACCATTCCAAAAAACCACAAGGGCAAAATGCAGTTGCTGGTAAAAGAAGATGGAATTGTGGCGGGCGTGCAAGCAGCCGAGAAGATTTTTAAACAGGTAGATAAGCAGTTTAGAATAAAAACATTTATAGAAGATGGCGCGTCTGTAAAAAAAGGTGACGTCATTTTTACCATCTACGGAAATACTCGGATGTTATTGCAATGCGAGCGATTGGTGCTAAATATTATGCAACGCATGAGTGGTATCGCAACTAAAACCGCTTATTTACAAAAACTGTGTGCGGGCACAAAAACAAAAGTGATTGACACGCGTAAAACCACCCCGGGGTTTCGCTTTTTTGAAAAATGGGCGGTTGTAATTGGTGGTGGATCAAATCACAGGTACGGTTTGTTTGATATGATCCTCATCAAAGACAATCACATTGATTTTGCCGGAGGAATTATTGAAGCGATTAATTCGGCGAATGTCTATTTAAAAAAGAACAAAAAAAAATTAGCCATTGAGGTAGAAACACGTACAATTAATGACGTGAAAAAAGTACTAAAACATGGCGGGGTACAACGTATCATGTTGGATAATTATACTCTTGCTCAAACCAAAGAAGCGGTAAAACTAATTGCCGGAAAATTTGAAGTGGAATCCTCCGGAGGAATTACTGAACTTAATGTTGCGGATTACGCCAGATGTGGTGTCGATTTCATTTCGATTGGCGCCTTAACTCATCACGTAAAGAGCCTTGATCTGAGCCTGAAAGCGGTAAAATAATCTTTTTACTTTTTTGCTACCCCAATAAGAATGTACCTTTTCCTTTGTGGTACACATTTCTCAAAAAACCGGTCGATACGGCCGAGAAAAGCTCTTTGTTTTTCGCTTCTTCCAAACGCTCCAAAAAATCCAACGGTAATATAATCCACGCTTTTAAAAGACGAGAATATCTCATGGAGCTCATTAAATCTTAGATAGTTCCAATCCTTCCCCCAATCAACAAAGTGTTTTCGTAAAAAACGATGAATAAACGATGACTCAATGTTTTCTGCAAATAACAGAGTTCCGCCTGGTTTTAACGCCTTATAAATTTCGTTTGTTGCTTTTTGTTTAAGGCCGTTGTTGTAACTGCTAATTCCCCCCAATATCGACTTGAAAGTAATAATATCAAACGTATTTTCGTATGGGATATCAGTGGCATCAATAGCTTGATACTCAATTAACGAATTGCAAGCATATTTCTTATGTATTTCTGAAGCTTTTTCTTCAGGCGAGTTTAAATCCGAACAAATGACATGATTTCCTTTTAGAGCCAACCACAATGAAAGCCCACCTTCACGGCCACCTAATTCAAGACAGTTTAATTTATTGACGCCCCAATCTCTCCCTTTTTCCCAATAATCAATTGATTTTGACCAGTTTACAATGTCCCAGCCAATGATATCTTTTAATGTGTTGTAATTCATCTCGCTTTTTTTGACGTTTTTTTATGCGAAAAGTTTAAAACCAAAATTACTTTTTTTTGAACTCATAAAACTGAAACTATTAGAACTTTCATAGAGCTGATTTTTAGGGTTGTTTTCGGACAACAGAATTAAGATTATTTTATGCCTTATGCATTACCATTGAAAGAAATTAAATATTTGCTTTTATTTGCAGCTACCGAGTACTTTTCAAGTACAGTTAGCCTGCCACTAGTTCCAATCTGCTCCCTGAGTTCCTTATTTTCGATAAGCTGAGAGATTAAATTATACCAATCTTGTTCGGTTTCTGCAAGGAATCCATTTTCGGCATGGCGAATAATTTCTTTGTTTACCCCAACCGGGCTCATAATAGTTGGTACGCCACAAGCCATGTACGAAAGACCTTTAAGGCCACATTTTCCTTTCGACCATTCATCGTTCAGTAGGGGCATAAGACCAATATCAAAGCTGTTTAAATCTTCCACTTCTGTTTTTTCAGACCAGCCTAGTGCTTCTATAGGCAGCTGTTGATTTTTATAATGGGCATCGCCCACTAGTTTGAATTTGATGCGTTCGCCGTATTTGGTCTTTAAACGGACAAGAACAGGTAGTAATAATTCAAAATGTTTAATTGTGCTAATACTTCCACTCCAACCTATACAAAGGATACCTTTATTTTTGTATTCTGGTTTGGGAATATGTATATCTGTATCAATGGTGGTTGGAATGACAACTGTGTTTTTGTTGTAAGCTTTTGCTTTGTTGGCCAGGTAATCGTTTCCTGCAATTACCAGATTAGCATGGGTAACATTGGTGTAAAATTTTTCAGGTTGTTTGATCCATTCCCATTTTTTGTTACCAGGACTTGTGTCGGCTAACCAGATGCTGTCGTCAAAATCAAAAATTACTCTGGCGCTTGAGGCAGAAGCTCGTTTTTCGAAAAAAGAAGTGCCAAGAAATGAGGCTTCGCGCTGGATGAAAATGATATTAAATTTTCCGAAGCGTCGCCAGTCCTTTAAACGGATGAAGATGGATTTAATGAGAATAAAAATTTTTACTAAAAAATTTCCTTTTGAATAAAAGAGGAGGTCGTCCTGTTCATTCAGCAGGTAGGAAAACTCGAACGAGTAGCCGTGCATTTCGAGAAAAGGTAAATATTGCTCAAACCTATAGCGTTGGCTGGGCGAACGCTTGGGGCGATGGGCACAAAGGATGAGTACACTTGGCATTAGCAAAAAATAAGATAAATAAGAGCCTTTACTTGAAACGTAAAGTTATGGTTTTTCACGGTCTCCCAAATTTAAAACCAAGTGAATTTTTATTTCCCGATTGATCCAGAAGATGTTTTACATCGTCCAGTTCAAGTGTCTGCAGATCCTTTTCCGTTCTTTTTTCAGATGGGATCGATGCCAATCGCAAATTTTGTTTCATGACCACTTCACCAACCACTTGCCTCACGGCCCGGGCATTCCCGAAAAACTTATCCTTATGGTCGTGTAGGGAGGTTAAATAATTTTTAAGATGCGCTTCGGCTTCAGGGCTGGCTGAAAGGTTTTCTTTCCACAATACGTTTTTTGTAATCTTCCATAATTCGTCAGCTGTGTAATCTTCAAATACAAAAGTTTTGTCAAAACGCGATTTTAATCCCGGGTTGCTTTCAATAAATGTCTGCATATTTTCTGTATAACCCGCCACAATCATGCCAAACTTACCACGCAAATCCTCCATACGTTTAAGAAGTATCTGGATGGCCTCCTGTCCGAAATCACTGCTATTATTTTTCCCGGTCAGGGCATAAGCCTCATCAATAAACAAAATACCACCCATGGCTTCATCAATTACCGCAGCCGTTTTCACGGCGGTTTGCCCTACATAACCAGCTACCAGGCCTTCACGATCTACCTCCACCACATGCCCTCGTTCAAGGATCCCCAGTGCTTTGTATATCTTTGCAAGGATTCTTGCCAGTGTGGTTTTACCGGTTCCGGGATTACCTGTAAACACAGAGTGCAGCGAAAATTTATGGATGACATCTTTTCCGGTTTCATTATAAAAACGGATTAATTTAACTAGTTCGTTAATATCCTGCTTAATTTTTTCCATACCCACCAATTCATTTAATTCTGAAATGGCTTCGTGCAGGTACTTTTCGTTAATAACGAGTTTTAGTTTTTTCTTTTGTTCGGTTTGAAAAACATTTTCAAGATCTTCGACGATAACAGTAGATAATTGTTCATTGCCGAGGTTGTGGACGTCGGCCAGTTTCATCAGACGCAGACCCATATTTTGTTTTGCCTCATCCACCACCGCATTTACAAAACGGGCGTTCCCAAAATGTTCGTCTCGTTTCCGGTAAGCTTCCGTCAGTTGCTCTTCCAGGTATTTATCGGCTTCGGGTGAAAAAACAATTTGTTTTTGACTGGCTGTGTAAAGGGCAATGCGATGGAGTTCTTCCGGCAAATAGTCGTCAAAATGAAAATATTCTGTGAAACGGGATTTCAGTCCGGGATTGCTATCAATAAAATTCTTAATTTGTTTGGGATAGCCAGCGCCAATTATTGCAATGTCTCCGGGCCCGTCGCTCATTTCCTTAATTAAGATTTCGATTACCTCTCTCCCGAAATCCTTACTATCGTCATCTGTTCGGGCCAGGGAGTATGCTTCATCAATAAATAGAATCCCACCGCGGGCACTGTCGATCATTTTTTTTGTTTTTGGCGCCGTTTGCCCAATGTATTCCCCAACAAGTGAGGTTCGATCGGCTTCCACCACATGACCTTTGGAAAGAAGCCCCATTTTGTGATAAATTTTACCAAGCATTTTTACAACCGTCGTTTTTCCCGTTCCGGGATTACCTGTAAAAATGCTATGCAGGGTCAGTTTGGAGGAATCTACAAATCCTTTTTCCTGGCGAAGTTTCGTAAAGTTAAGGAATGTGATGTTTTCGCGAATGGATTTTTTTACATTTTCGAGCCCGATCAGCGCGTCGAGTTCTGCCAGTAATTCTTCAAGAGTTGTTGGGTTGACACTCTGAAGGGACGCTGAATTTTGGTTGGCTATTGAGGAGCCCGCCGAAACCGTTTGCTCAATAGTGGTTAAGATAGGTGTTTCACCTTCCTCTTCGGCATCCGCGCAGTTAAAGGTGGTTGCAGCGATCAACACATCATTAAAAACAATTTCCAATAAATATTTATCGTCGGTCCAAATTCCCGGTAGATCACTTCCCCAGGCTTTTTCAAATGAATAGAGGAAGTTAACCTTATTGGCGTCCACTAATCCCGTTTGAGTTACCGAGGCTTTCGGTTGACCCGCATCGTCGTAAAAATTAAGAAATAACTCATAATGATAATCCAGGTTGCTAAGATTTTTAAACGTCAGTTCCACCCAAACATATTTGGTAAGTTTCTTATCGAATGTTTTTAAATAGGTTCTTTTTTTATCCTGCCATCCATCTACATCGCTGTTATAAAATTTCAAGGATTCAATTTGTAGGTACGGGTTACTGGTAGTGCTTACTTCACCAACATCATTTACGTGAAACACCTTCTCACCTAGCAGCACATCGTCAATATAAGCCAGCCATTTATAGCTGCCTTTTCTCCAGAAACCACCTTTATTTTCAACGCCCCAGCCATCGCGTAGGTAAAAAATATTTTCTTCTTTTTTAACTTGGATGGCCAATTCGCGGTTGCAGTATTCTTGCTTCCCGGATAAATCATAGCACTTCAGATTTACTTTCGCGTTCCAGTCTTCTTCATCAAATAATTTGTTGTAAATAGCCAATTCCACCCGGATATAGTCAACTTCCACTTTATCAAAAACCGTGCGGTAACGTTTTAGGTTATTTACCATCCATTCATTGTTGCAGAACGTAAGGAGACTTTTAAACTTGAATCGTTTTTCCATCAACACCATTATTTACATAAAATTAGAAAATTCCATTTATAAAAATCGAGCATTTCCAACATTATTGTATATTTCCCAACGAAAAACATAAATTTGTTTATGAGTTTTGAGTTTGATATCGTCGAAATCCTGAAGGTGTCCATGGTTTTGTTTGCAGTGATAGACATTATTGGCTCTATCCCAGTCATACTGAGCCTTAAGCCGCGGATAGGCAGCATTGATCCATTGAAAGTATCGTTGGTGTCGTTGGGAATCATGATTGGTTTTTTGTTTGTAGGGCAATCTATTTTAAATCTAATTGGCATTACGGAAGGTGATTTTGCTATTGCTGGGTCATTCGTATTGTTTTTTATTGCCCTTGAAATGATCCTCGGTGTAAAAATATATAGGGATGAACTGCCAGGTACTGCTTCCGTAATTCCTCTTGCTTTTCCCTTAATTGCCGGAACCGGAACGCTTACCACTTTATTATCCATTCGCGCAGAATATCACCTGATTTCAATTTTAATTGCGATTGTTGTTAATATGGTAATTGTTTTTTTTGTTTTAAAATATTTAGGTCTGATTGAAAAGCTTTTGGGTGTTGGCGGTATAGCCATATTAAAAAAGGTGTTTGGAATTATTTTGTTGGCCCTTGCCATTAAATTGTTTAGAAAATATACAGGCTTATGATATCGCGCGGTTTTATGACAATAATATTGTTAATTGCTTCGAATACATTTATGACCATAGCCTGGTACGGGCATTTAAAATTTAAGGATATCGGTTTTTTAAAAAATGTGGGTTTGATAGGGACAATTTTAATAAGCTGGGCCATTGCGTTGATGGAATATTCGTTAATGGTACCAGCTAACAAATTGGGGAGCAATGTTAACGATGGGCCATTTAACATGTGGCAGTTAAAACTGATCCAGGAAGTTGTTTCTATTTCAGTTTTCGTAATATTTACCCTAGTGTTTTTTAAAAGTGATCAACTCAAATGGAATCATTTGGTGGGGTTTGTTTTTCTCATTGGTGCAGTTTATTTTTTCTTTAAAAAATAAAAATACCCGGAATACCAATGTCGGAAATATTTATTTGACGACCGCTTCCCTGAGATATTCCAAAAATGGTTGCATGGCCTTAAAGCCGGAAACCACTGTGTCCTGAAAATTTTTGTCAAGCAGTTGTTTATCGGATAGTTTATGGCTCACAACGAAATGTTTATTTTTTAGAAGTTCGAGGTGCGGGTGATCTTTTTCGAATCCTTTTGGCGCGGTTTTTAGCTTGTCTTCTTCGTCAATACCTGTAAAGTATTTTTTAAAGGCGGCGGAATTTAGAATTTTTAAGAGTGGCGCAGCATTGTAATCTATTTCCTGGCGGATCGCGTTCAGTAATTCGGGCTCCGGCATATACACACCACCAGCCAGAAAGCTGGATCCTCCCGGTTCCACGTGAAGATAATATCCTGCAACGAGCGATTTTTTACCACCCGGATTTATGCTGGCACCCATATTTGTTTTGTAAGGTGTTTTATCTTTCGAAAAGCGAACATCTTTATAAATACGAAATGTACAGTCTTTACCTTTCATTTCGGGAGAAATTTTTTTGTCAGATTTGTGTATCCCTTTTATCAGTTTTTCGACTACAGACTCGAATTCTGTTTTAGCGGCAAGGTACTTTTCTTTATTGGCGTCAAACCACTCTTTATTATTGTTTGATTTTAATTTTTTAAGAAAGTCAATTGTTTTTTCCATAATTAATGAGTTAAAATAACATCAGTAAATAAGCAAAAGAAACCACCAGTGAGCACGATTTATGTAACGCTTAACTACTGGGATCTAAACTAATATTTTTATTAAAAGTAGCACAAAGGAATGCACGGATTTTATCACTAATTTTCAATTTTTTGCAGACAAAATTTACTTTCGGCCTTCCCGAAAATGCTTTCACGTGTTACGGAGCCCAATTCACTCATTAGTAAACAAAATTATTTTATACCGCTACCGAAAATTGTATTTTTCGGACGGGTGTGTGAGATGTTATGAGTTCTAAAAAGGACGGATTTTGAAAATTTGGGTGTTTGTATCTATTGGCATTTAGCACTCAACCCCATACCGAAAACGGTTGTTTCAGTATAATTAATTAAATTTGAGTGTAATGAAAAAGATAACAACCATATCGGTCCGGCTTATGATTGTTTTGTTTTTTTTAACTTGCCAGTCTAAAAGACAATACACCTCAAGACCCACAAAGAGTCTTGTAAATCCGGATAGTGATTTGTTGGAAGTAAATGCGGTGGCTTACCATGTGAATGACAGTCTTACCACCACTTTCCTTGAAATAAAAAATGAAAACCTGATTTATAAACGTCCTGATACCACACTTTCCTTTTATGCGGAGTTAAAAATCTCCTACCGCCTGAAACAGGATCAGGGAGCGCGAAAGATCCTCGATAGCAGCTCTTATTACCTGTTTGACCGGGCAACAGACAAGGTTGAGAATAAATCCATCGTTTCAAAATTTAACCTCAGGGCTTTTTCTGGCAGCACCTATTATCTGGAAATACAGGTGTTGGATATCAATAAAAAAACAAAGTATACTCAGGGAGTAAATGTTTACAAACAAAACAAATTTAGCGAACAAAATTTTCTGTTGATGATGAACGGGGCTGTGTCCTTTAAGAATAATTTCCTTAAAGGGGATGAGGTTACCGTTAAGTTCTCGAATTCAGCTATCACCCAAGTTACGGTGGATTGTTTTTTCAAGGAATTTGGACCCGCACTCCCGCCTTTTTCTTTAAAAGAACCGGATGAATTTAAATATAGGCCGGATAGCGTTTTTGTTTTACCGTTGAGTATTAACGAGTTTGTTTTAAGAATGCCCGAGCGGGGATTTTATCATGTAAAAGCCGATCCCGGGAGTCTTGAAGGATTAACGCTTTATACCTATGATAAAACGTTTCCAGGGGTTAGTAACAGCGATGAAATGATTACCTGCACACGTTACATCATGAGTCGTTCGGAATTTGAAGAGTGTAAGGGAGCGGTTGAGCAAAAGGCGGCGATTGATAAATTCTGGCTGACCATAGGAGGAAGTAATGAAAGGGCCAGAGAATTACTAAAACGTTATTACGGGCGGGTGAAGGAGGCAAATAAATATTTTAGTAGTTATACTCAGGGCTGGAAAACGGATAGGGGCATGTTGTTCATTATTTTTGGTCCCCCCACCAATACCTACAAAAGTGGTAAAGAAGAGATATGGATTTACGGCAGTGAAGGAAGCCCTGCAGCGCAGCGGTATATTTTTAAAAAGGCACTGAATCCTTTCAGCGATAATGATTATTTATTGGAGCGGTCGCAATTTTATAAAGATAGCTGGTACACCGCGGTAGACTATTGGCGGCAGGGCCATGTGTATCTGGATAATGCCGATCGATAGTTTCGGCCGTTGGAAAAAGTAGTTTTGGCGTGTCAGGTGCCTATGTTTTTATACCGTAGCCAGTATCCACGGGTAGTCCCGGTTTTTTGGATGCGGCTACAGCCAGTTCATCGCAGCGATTGTTCTCCGCGTTTTCGGCATGGCCTTTTACCCAAAAAAACTCGTGTTTATGCGGGTCGTAAATTTTAAGGAACCGTTGCCAAAGGTCGGGGTTGGCTTTGTTTTTAAAACCTGTTTTACGCCAGCCCAGCACCCACTTTAAGTTAATGGAATCTACTACATATTTACTGTCAGAATATACTTTAACCTTCAGGGTTTTATCTGTAATACTCTCCAGCCCTACTATTACCGCCATTAATTCCATTCGGTTATTGGTGGTGTGTTTAAATCCACCGCTCATCTCCTTGCGGTGCTGTTTGAATTTTAAAACCACTCCAAATCCACCGGGTCCCGGATTACCGCTTGCGGCGCCGTCGGTATATATTTCAATAAAATCGTTCACACTCAAATCGGTTAAAGTAAATTTTTTCTGTTTGCAAAACAACGATAATCCGGTAAATTTATACTGTAAAACAACGTTGCGTAAATACAAATAAGTAAGTATATTCGTGACTCAAATTTTTGATTATGGCAGTATTAGTAAATAAAAGTTCAAAGGTGATTGTACAGGGTTTCACAGGGGGGGAAGGTACTTTTCACGCAACACAAATGATTGAGTACGGAACCAATGTGGTGGGCGGCGTTACTCCGGGAAAAGGGGGAACAACCCATCTTGATCGTCCTGTTTTTAATACCGTGGCCGAAGCTGTTCAAAAAGCGGGTGCCGACGTGTCGATCATTTTTGTGCCTGCTGCTTTTGCGGCGGATGCCATTATGGAATCTGCCGATGCGGGGATTAAGGTGATTGTATGCATTACTGAGGGCATTCCCGTTAAGGACATGATCTATGCAAAAGAATACATTAAGGGAAAAGCCACGCGCTTAATCGGGCCGAATTGTCCGGGCGTGATTTCTGCCGACGAAGCAAAAGTGGGTATTATGCCCGGGTTTGTATTCAAAAAAGGGCGTGTGGGAATTGTATCGAAAAGTGGTACCTTAACTTACGAAGCTGCCGACCAAATCGCGAAAGCCGGGTTAGGTGTTTCCACAGCCATTGGTATTGGCGGAGACCCAATTATTGGAACCCCTACCAAAGAGGCGGTTGAAATGTTGATGAATGATCCTGATACCGATGCCATTGTGATGATCGGCGAAATTGGTGGTAGTTACGAGGCTGACGCTGCCCGTTGGATTAAAGCCAATGGAAATAAAAAACCGGTTGTCGGGTTTATTGCTGGTCAAACAGCACCTAAAGGCCGCACAATGGGTCATGCCGGCGCTATCGTAGGCGGTGATGAGGACACCGCTCAGGCAAAAATGAAAATCATGAAAGAATGCGGACTGCACGTGTGCGAAAGCCCTGCTGAAATTGGTAAAACCATGGCGGCAGTTTTAAAGGGACAAAAAGCCACCGCTTAAGCAATAATTTTTTTAATCGAACCACCGCCAGCAGCGGTGGTTTTTTTATTTATGTACCGACCAAAAAAGTAAAAACCGGATTACCGATAAAGGTGATCCGGTTTATGTGCCCGAAGAGAGACTCGAACTCTCAAGGATTAATCCAACGGCTTCTGAGACCGCAACGTTTACCAATTTCGCCATCCGGGCTTACTGCAAAGATAAGGATTCTTTGATAAAACAGATCCAATTAATACCGAGTGAGGCGAATTATTCGCTCCACGACCCGCAAAACCAGACTTATCGGTTGAGTTGGTTAAACAAGGTTGCGTATAAAACATAACAGTGGGGAATTAAAACAAAAACGCCTGGTTTTGATGCCAGGCGTTTGATTAAAGTGCGGATGAAGGGACTCGAACCCCCACGCCGTGAGGCGCCAGATCCTAAGTCTGGTGCGGCTGCCAATTACGCCACATCCGCAAATTAGGATGACAAAGATAGGCTTTTTTTGAGACCTGCCAAAAAATTGTGCTTAGTTTTTTTGAAGGACTATTTTTTCAGTGAGGTGTTGTTTACCGGATGAAATTTTAAGGAAGTAGATGCCGGTGGGGAAGCCCGATAAATCTAAACGTTCTATTGATCCGCCTTCTTTAGTGCGATCTATCAACAACTGTTGTCCCAAAGTGTTAAATAAAGAAAGTTGGTAGCCAGTTTCAAATGAACGGGCATCAATAAACAACTCTCCACGTGACGGGTTCGGGAAAACTGAAATAGTCAGGTTTTTGGCCAGCTCACCGATACCAACCGATTCAGGATTGGTAGTAAGTTTTTCTTTCACGGCGTTTAAAACTGTTCTTTGGTTTTTGTCAGTGTTATACTCTGCTAAAAAACCCACCAGGTATAAATTGTCAGGTTTAAATTTGTTGATCCCGGTGGTATAGTTCGGGAGTGTAAGCGTAAAAGTTTGTTGGTAAGACTGGCCTTGTGTTCCACCAGTTGAAGGAATTAAACCGGCATTGCCATACGAGCCATCAAATGCGTGAACAAGCGTGTTATGGTGCTTGTATTGTAGCGCATTTAGTATGTAGGCGTTTACAAGCGGGGCATAATAACCCATTAAATAATAATAGGACCAGGGTACATCATAAAGGCCATTCCATTGATTATAGCCATTAATGGTAGTATCTGTTACGAGCCCGCATACTTGATTTTCTGTCAAATAGGCGTTTAGGCGATAGTCTCCTTTGACTTCACCAACAAAATCGGCTTTCACTGTGAATGAAAGTTCTCTCGTAGTGGCGTTATAAGATTTATTGATAATGCTGATACCCGCCGGACTAACGGCAGATTTTCTCATAGAGGAGCGACTGGCATAGTAAGTCCGTTCAAGAGTAGTCGTTCCAAGATCATCAAAATAAAAACGATCTATTAAGGCTGTTCCGAAGTCTCGCTTGTAATCGTTTATTAAACTGGAAGAAGATGCTGCGTAAATAGAGTCCTGATGATGGATGTTTACGACAATAATAGAATTGGACTGCAGCGCAAGTACTTTATCTTGGGCGTCGGGACCCGTAACGCTGTTTGCACTGGTAAATTGTTCCATCAACACCGCCTTAGCAGGCGCGCTACCTTGAACAGTGATGTAATAACGGGTGGTGTCATTTGCCAGATTTTGGTCAGGCACCCCATTGACGGAATTAATCCACATTTTTACGGCATAATAACCGGGCTGAGAAACGGAGTAGGGAATAGCAAATTTCAACAGACTGCTTTGACCGTAATTAAGCGGGGATGTAAATGTAAAGTTTTCCGAGTTGGTACTCGAATTACCTATTTGATAACTCACATTCAGCGAATTAACGGCCGTTGCGCCAATGCTCTTAAAATTTACATGAACACTGTCTGAGGTATTCGTAAGAATGTACTTATTAAATGGAGCGTTACTTAAAGCGCCATCCAGGTTATTTGAAAGAGTAAGTACTTGCAAGTCATCAATCCAAAGCTGATACATATCCTTCGAATTATTCCTGAAGGCGAATCGTAGTTGTAACCCGTTAAGGGCAGCAAGACTGACAGACCGGCGGGTCCAGGTACTATTTTCGCCTCCGTTTGTACTATTGCCGTCGGCGAGGCTAAAAAGTCGGTCGCCAATAGCAAAACTTTGTGCGGTTAAAACGCCTGTATTTGTTGTGCCATAAACTTCATAACCGTCCCGATAAGAACCATCCGGACTTTTTGCCAACCAGGTTAAAACGGTATTAGCCGAGATATTTGAAATGAGTGGTGTAATAACCCAACGGTCAACGTTAAGCCCGGTCGTGTCCAACCAACTGGTGCTTACTAAAAAGGTGTCGTTCTCCAGAGGGTTATAAGTAACAGCCCAACCAGTCGTTTTAAGCGAAGGTTCATGAAAAGGGTTGTTTGGGTTATTAAGGGAACCGATATTATTTCCCAACCCATCATTAATTATATTAAGCCCCGCAGGAACATTGGTGTATTGAGCCGTAGATCCAGCGGTGGTATATGTTTGCAGAGGTAACCCGTCAAAATTATTGGTATAAATTACCTGTTGCGCGCGGGCCCCGGCCCCGGCCAAAAATGCAATTAGTAAAAAAAACTTTTTCATCTATTCTGCCTTCACTTTCTTTTTAATAATTACCGAATAAAAGCTCATGCCTAACGTTTAAGATCCTGTTGTGGCATAATGGTTGCCACAGGCGCCTGACCAAGCATTTGAGGCGTAATCATTGGTAAAACTTTTTTAACTTCTGCGTAGTTCGGGTTTATTTGCAATGCCCTTGTCCAGGCTTTGTAAGCCAGGGCATACTTTTGCTGGTTAAAGTAAGCGCCTCCCAGATTATACCACGCCTCTGCATTATTGCTTTCCAACAAGGTCCATTTGTTGTAAGCCATAGCAGCCGAATCCATACGGCCACGGTTAAACGCAGTAGCACCACGATTTTTGAGATCATTGGCATATACCATGTAATAATTGCGCAAATAAGGATTGTTCGGATAAAGGCGCTCAGCGTTTTTCCAATAATAAAGCGCTTCAAAATCGTTCCGCAATTTAAAATGGGCAAGACCTAAATTCAGGTATCCGTTCACATAACGCGGGTGGAGCTCAATAGCATGTTTTAGGAAACCTATCCCTTTATGGAGAGCCGCTTCACGTTTGCTTTTAAATCCGCCTTGTTTCACTTCTTCATCCGAAATGTGGAGCGTGCCATTGTAATCATTGTAACGTGTGGAATCCTGCCCCGGGATGTTTATCCCTGTGATTTCTTTGGTATCGGCTAAATCTACCCAACGTGCACCGGCGTTCCCTAATACAAGTACAGAGTTTGGCATTGTGTTTACATCTTTCAGGAAGAGGGTTACGTCATTTTTCCAGTCCCAATTACGTTCCCATGTTTTACAGCCAAAAAGAAAAGTCACGATGAGAACAAAAGTTACAATAACACCTTTTCTGGCTACCATGGCCATAGAAGGGAGTTTATCCAGCCCTGTTAATATCCAATAGGCAATGGCGATACAGAAACCTATCGATGAGTGGAAAATAAGACGTTCACCCATGGTTGCGCCAATGTCCATTAATACGTTACCGATCAATAAGGCGAATAAAATGTAAGTCATAATCGCGAAACCAAGTATGTGTTTTTTGATGGTATAGTATACGGCCGCTACAACCATGGATAGGTGTATCACCATAGAGATAATAAAATCCCAACTGGTGAAATGGCGATACTCGATGGTGTTGTAGGAGTAATCGGAGGACAACGTAGCAGGGAAAAGTTGCAACCAGAGATATTTAAGTAGTACATAACCTTTTGTCGCAAAACGCTCTTCGCCATTAGCGAGTAGGTAAGGATTATTTAAAATTTCAGTATCAGGCACTCCCGGTTTTAGTTTAACGGCTACTAAACGCATGCCGAGGTAAAATAAGGTAATAAAACCAAACCAGCACATCAGGTTAACAAAACGACTTTCGCGAAACGATTTCGAAAAGAACACGGCCATGATGATAAAATAAAATATCGGGAACGCCCAAAATATTCGCATCGGCTTGGCTCCCGGAGGGGCGTCGGTATCGTAATTCCTTTTGAGAACCAACATAAACGCCGCGCACACGATAAAAACAACGGCCACTACTAAAATATCTTTAAACTCTTTGGTATAAACAAAGTTTTGCAATCTGCCCATCAACGCGCTCTTGTTTACCTGTTTCAACGCCAGATAATTCAGCCCCACTAACAGAATCAGACTGATAAAACGTTTTACAAATTTAGAACTGTCCATTTGGTCAATTATTTTTTTATGGACCAGGAAAATAAAAACAGAACAAACGAGAACAGTAACAACCTGTAAGGCCAGTTTGCTGGTGAAATATTGTTTAAGATTAATTTCGTTTTCGGTAAAGGAGAATATTGCCAGAGGAACTAGAATCAGCAACATCACCGCGTATTCTTTTGATAACAACGCCAGCAGGAACATAATACTGCCCCAAATCAGGTCAGATAATTTTTTATGCTCCATGTATCGGAAACTATAGAAAAAGGTAAGTGATATAAAGATCAACGAAAAAATTTCGTCACGACTTTTTACGTTAGCAATCGCCTCTGAGTGAATCGGGTGCATCGTGAATAACAAAGCTGCTAAAAATGCAAGGTCCTGATTAGTGCGAAAAAAGTAACGCGAGAAAACCAGATATAAAAACATGCAGCCTAACGCAAACGTCCAGATGTTGTTAAAGTGTCTGACATCGGCTTTGTATACCTGGCAATCTACTTCATTAAAAATACCGTCCACATTCAGATCTTCGTCCGATTGGTTTTTAAAATCCCTGTTAAGATCCCAGCAATTGTAGCATTCATTGGGTTGAGCAAGGCCGTCGCCATTTGTGTCCACAAAATCATTGTACTCATAATTACTTTCTGGTCTGCCGCAAGGGGACACATAATTTACCTTCTCCTTATCCAACACCCCATTGCCGTTAAGATCCTGTACCTGCATGTATAGGCCCGATCTGTAAGCTCCCATAAATTCCTGTTCAATAGCGAAACTGACAACTGAAAGTGGACGGTAACGACCACCGGCCAATTGATCAGTGGCACACATTCGGCGGTAAAAACTCTCATAGGCATCCTTGGTGATAATTCCCTTAATCCCTCTAACTCCTTTAAGTACGTGGTCGTTTTGGTGAATAATGATCCCATCATCCAATGCATATTCGTTGTTAACGGAGGTGATATAAAACACGAACCCTACGATGCCAATAATGATCATCGCAATTTTTTGGTTCAAAAATGTAAAATACTTAAATGTTTGACTCAACTCTGGAAAAGTCGGGGTCTTTAATGTAGTGTTTTTAGCGGGTTGTGCCATAAATTGTTTAATATCTGCAAAATACAAATATAAACGCAAATATATTACACTAAGTATATTTTTTTAAAGGCTTTAATAAGAATTATTCTTATTTTGCTATGATAATGCAAAAGGTCAGAATTTCACTGTTTTTCACCGTTTTAGGTGTTATTTTATTCCTAAGCTCATTAGTATTTAACACATTTTATACGTTTTCGATTCAGGAAATTGCGGGTCGGGCAAGTCGTCAGATTTCGATTAAGGCAAGTGAATGTCGGGAAGCTTTATCTCTTTTGGATCAACCCGATTCTGATAAAAAAGAAGCGAAACTGTATACCCTCTTCGGAGAAAAAAAGATAGGGATATACCTTTTTAGTCCCGACAGCCTTATTTATTGGAACAATGCCCAGATACCCATGCACAGGTCTCCCCAAACATTCTCGTTGACGCAGGGGCTTGTAAAACTTCGTCAGGGATATTATTTATACACCCGGTCGCAAACAACCGGTGGTAAGATCGGGATCGCGCTTTCCAGGATCAAATCTTCATATGATCTGCAAAATAACTACCTGAAAAATACTTTTTTAAGCTGGACAGGCATCCCAAAAGAGTCGGGAATTCTGTTTTCAGAGGTAAACGGAACTCCTGTTTTACTGGATGGTCACCCCTTGTTTTTTATAAAGGGGGATGATTCGTACTCGCCTTTATGGGCGACCAACCTGGCCACAATTCTCTTTATGTCCGGCTTTTTAGCGATGTTAATTGCCATCCTTCTGGTTGTGAAACAAGAAATTAGCATGAACGCTTTTATCGTTTTGGTTATTCTGGTATTAGCGGTCAGGGTGAGCATGATTTGGTTAAATTGGCCGGGGTTTCTCTACAAAAGTATATTGTATGATGTTCATCTCTTTGGCGACGCTAATTCAAAAATTAATTTTTATCTGGGCGATATTTTACTGAACGCTTTTACCCTTTTGTTTTTAGCCACTTCTTTTCATTTTTATATGCGGCAATCCACCAGGACGCGGTATGGGTTTGTTTTGAATGGAGTGATCCTTTTTGCTGCAACCTGTTTTATCGTAAGTCAGTTTAACCAGGGCCTCAAGAGTCTTGTTACCAATTCAACACTGGATTTCGATTTTTTAAACATTTTCAATATTAAGTTCCCCACCTTTATTGGAATAGTTGCTCTTGCTTTATATTCCATGGCACTATATGGTGTTACTCATAAGTTCGTGACGCTTACTAACTCCAATAAATCGCGTAAAGGGTTTCTTGTTTTTCTTGGATTTGGATTGGGCACCTGTTTTATGCAGCAGCTTTTGCAACAGGGGACTTTTTTTGAAGCGGCCTGGTTTTTTGTTTTTGCTTCTTCGGTTTACTTACTTGTAAAAATAAATTATTCGAAACTCTCAATTGGATTGGGATTTCAGATTTTGTTGATGTCGGTTATCACTTCTGTTCTCTTAACATTTCACATCGACAACAAACAAAAACTGGATCTGGCGGTATTGTCGGCAACCCTGAGTGAGCGTCAGGATCCAATTCTTGAAAATGAATTCAATGGCTTACCCGAAAAAATTAAAGAAGACGCAAGCCTGGGCAACTTAATACAGATATTACCCAATACCAAAAACGAAATCGAACAATTACTAAAACAAAAATATTTTAGTGAGTATTTTAACAGGTATAATGTTGATTTTTCGTTATTTGATACAATGTGTAATCCTTTATTATCGCCGCCTCAAGCGGTATTATTGGACGAGGGTTTTTTGGATGAGCAGATACGGTACAACTCTGACTCGACTTTTGTGCCAGGACTGTTTTTTGTAAAAAACTATAAGAATAATTCCCGGTACATTGGCAAAATCCCGATCGGAGAAAAGAAGTTGTATGTTTTTTTGGAGCCCAAACAATTTGAGGAGCAGGGGAGTTTTCCCGACCTGTTGCTTGACCAGTCGCAACAAAAACAGCAGGAATTCAGAAATTTTAGTTATGCGGTATACCGTTCAGGTCAAAACACGAGTCGCTATGGAAGTTTTAACTACCCCTTCTTTATCCTCGATTCCACAGCTCTTGCCAAAGCTAATCCTGATTTTAGTCACTACTACTTTAGTAACGATGAGTCCACACAAATAATCAGCCAAAAAACAAAAACCTGGACCGATCGTTTTACTTATAACTCATATGTATTTTTATTTCTTTCCATCATTAGTTACTGTACTTATTTTGTTTATGCTGCAATTTTTACGGCTCAGTTTAAGAACTCCTCCCTTACAAGAAGGATTCAATCTATCATTATTTTTCTGCTATTACTCGTAATGTCGGCTGTTGGTATCACCTCTGGCATTCTGGTGTTCGATCAGTTTGAAGAGGATAACAAAAAACAGTTGCAGGAAAAAACAGGGATCATCATTAATGAACTAACTGCACACTATAAGCCGCAGGAGTTTTTCGATTTAAATCAGCGTGAAATTTTGAACCTCAAACTAAACGAATACGCACATTTGTTTAACACCGTGATCTCACTCTTTGACAAAAACGGCTACTTGTTTAATACCAGTCAACCAAGGCTGTACGAACTTGGACTTGCAGCTTCTTTCGCTAATCCCAGGGCTTTCAACAATTTGAAAAAAAATAGTTCGTCGGCAGAAAGTGTCACAGAAATGGCTGGCAATTTAAAATATTTTTCACTCTACACCCCCCTCTATAATGAGAAGAAAGAATTAGTGGGTTTTGTGAACCTGCCTTATTTTGCCAAACAGAGTGATCTGGTAAATGAGCTTTCGGGCATCATCAGTGCTCTTATTAACGTGTACATTATTTTATTTGTAATCAGCATTCTCGCGGGGCTTATTCTTTCCGGCTATATCACTCAACCCTTGCAGCTCATTAAGCAGCAGATCGCGAATATTACCCTTGGACATAACAATGAAAAGATAAAATGGGAGAGTAATGACGAAATTGGAAAACTGGTATATGAATACAACCAAATGCTTGTAAAACTCGAAAACAGCGCGAATCTTCTGGCTCAGAGTGAACGCGAAGGCGCCTGGCGTGAAATGGCGAAGCAGGTGGCGCATGAAATTAAAAACCCACTAACGCCTATGAAATTGAATCTTCAATACCTGCAGCATCTCATGAAAAACAACCCGGACGATTTTCGCGAAAAATTTGAAAGGGCCAGCTTTGGGATTATCGAACAAATTGATTCACTTGCTAATATTGCCAACGAGTTTAGTAACTTTGCCAAGTTGCCGGCTACGCAACTACAAACAATTAATCTTGCCGAAATAATCTCGTCGTCGGTACTTATTTTTGAAAACAATAAAAACTTCAGCATCCGAAACGATATTGGCACGGTCGAATTGTTGGTGCGCGGTGACAGAGATCAATGCCTCCGGGTGTTTAATAATCTTTTGAAAAATGCGGTACAAGCTCTGGAGGAGGTGAATGATCCGTTGATAGAAATAAAAGCAGCACAGGATGGGCCAATGGTTAAAATAATGGTTATCGACAATGGCTGTGGGATCCCTGAGGCATTGAAACTAAAAATTTTCAGCCCAAATTTTACTACAAAAACAACAGGTTCTGGGTTGGGACTGGCGATGGTGAAAAACATCATGCAAGGCTTTGGAGGAGCGGTCAGCTTTGAATCTGAAAAAGGAAAAGGCACCGTTTTTTATCTTGAATTTCAAACAGCCTAAATCACCCTCTTTAGGTAAATGGTTGGTCACTAACTCACTTTTTTTCAGGTAGTTCCAATTAGCAAAATTTCGTTGCAGGGCCATACATTTAACAGTTTTTTCCTATAAGATAATTAGTTATCTTCGTTTTCCGTTTTTAAAAAAAATATGGCAAAATTCAGAAGAGAAGACGCATTGGATTACCATTCACAGGGTCGTCCGGGCAAGATCGAAGTAATACCAACAAAACCTTATAGCACGCAAAGAGATTTAACATTGGCTTATTCGCCTGGTGTTGCTGAGCCATGTCTCGAGATTGAAAAAAATCCGGAAGATGCTTACAAATACACTGCTAAGGGCAATCTTGTGGCAGTTATATCTAACGGAACGGCTGTTCTTGGACTGGGAAATATTGGAGCGCTGGCCTCAAAGCCAGTGATGGAAGGCAAGGGCCTTTTGTTTAAAATTTTTGCCGACATTGATGTTTTTGATATTGAGGTAAGCACTACGGATATTGATGAGTTTGTAAATACGGTTAAAAACATTGCCCCAACATTTGGCGGCATTAACCTCGAAGATATCAAAGCCCCAGAATGTTTTGAAATTGAACGCCGACTGAAGGAAATTCTGGATATTCCCCTCATGCACGATGATCAGCATGGCACAGCAATTATTAGCGCCGCTGGCTTGTTAAATGCTATTGAGTTATCAGGAAAAAAAATGGCCAATGTGAAATTGGTCATCAATGGGGCGGGAGCATCAGCCAATTCCTGCGCTAAAATGTACATTGCTGTTGGTGTAAAAAAGGAAAACATCACCATGCTGGATAGCAAGGGAGTGATCCACAAAGGCAGGAATGATCTTGATCAGTATAAAGCTTTTTTTGCTTCTGAAAATACAAAAATTAACACCCTGGAAGAAGCAATTAAAGGCGCAGATGTGTTTGTGGGATTATCGAAGGGAAATATTCTGAATCAGGACATGGTGCGCAGTATGAATAAAAATTGCGTGGTGTTTGCTCTTGCTAACCCTACACCTGAAATTTCTTACGAGGAAGCTGTAAATGCCCGTAAAGACATCATTGTGGCTACCGGAAGGAGTGATAACCCAAACCAGGTGAACAATGTGCTTGGGTTCCCATTTATTTTCAGGGGAGCGATGGACGTGCGCGCCACTTCCATTAATGAGGAAATGAAATTAGCTGCAACGCTTGCCATTGCTGCGCTTGCGAAGGAGCCGGTGCCGGATTATGTAAATTTAGCTTACGGTTCAAAAAGTTTAAGCTTTGGGAAGGATTACATCATTCCAAAACCAATTGATAATCGCCTCATTTCGGCAGTTTCTTCCGCCGTAGCTAAAGCGGCTATCGACAGTGGGGTTGCAAAACGTACCATTACCAATTGGGACGCTTACCGGGCTGAATTGGAAAATCGTTTAGGAAAAGACAACAAATTGATGAGAAGTTTGGCCGACAAAGCCAAAAGTAATCCGAAACGTATTGTATTCTCTGAGGCCGACAATTATAAAATACTTAAAGCGGCCCAGGTAGTGCGTGATGAAGGTATTGCCAAACCCATTTTGCTGGGAGATAAGGCCACTATCCAGAAAATTGCCGACGATAATTTTATGGATTTGACCGACATGCCAATTATCGACCCGCGTAATGACAATGAAATCGCCAAAAACGAATTTGGAGATATGCTTTGGGGAAAACGCCAACGCAGAGGACTTACACAGTATGACGCTCGTAAACTTATGCGGGACCGAAATTATTTTGGAGCAATGATGGTAGAGAATGGTATGGCGGATGCTATGATCAGTGGTTTGACTAGGAAATACGGACAGCCCATAAGGCCGGCGCTTGAAATAATAAATGTACAACCAGGTGTAAGAAAAGTTGCTGGACTTTATATCGTGGTTACAAAACGCGGCCCTTATTTTTTTGCCGACACAACCATGAATGCTGATCCGACGGCCGAAGAACTGGCGGACATCGCAGTACTTACCGCTAATACCGTAAAACAATACAACATAGTTCCAAGGATAGCCATGTTATCTTACACCAACTTTGGGTCGGCTACCGGTGAGGTACCAGCTAAAGTGGCTAAAGCGGTTTCTATTTTACATAACAATTACCCCGGTTTAATTGTGGATGGAGACCTACAGGCAAATTTCGCCATCAACAACAACTTATTGAAAGAGCAATTTCCTTTCAGCACGCTGGTGGATAAAGACGTAAATACATTTATTTTTCCTAATCTGGCCTCTGGTAACATTGCATATAAACTGATGCAGGAACTGGGCGGTGCCGAAGCCATTGGTCCAGTTTTAATGGGACTTAACAAGCCGGTACATGTTTTGCAATTAGGCAGTAGTGTGCGCGAAATTGTTAACATGATTACCATTGCTGTGGTAGATGCTCAAAATAGAAAGTAAGAAATTACCATGTCGTTGATCAATTACATTAAAGGACGCATAACGTTAAAAAACCCGGCGTTTATGGTCCTAGAAACTGGCGATGGGGTTGGATACGGACTTTTTGTTTCACTTCAAACCTATTCAAAGATAAGTGAGCAAACAGAAGCACAACTTTTTGTGGAAAGTGTTTATGTGCGTGACGATAATCCAAAATTTTATGGTTTTGCCGATGAGGAGGAGCGTGAGCTTTTTCGTAAACTCATTTCCGTAAGCGGTGTTGGCGGCGGGAGCGCGCTGTTAATGTTATCCAGCCTTAGCGCGTCTGAAATAGCTGGAGCCATTAATACTGCCAATGTTGCCATGCTCAAGAGCATAAAGGGGATAGGTGACAAAACCGCCCAACGCATTGTGGTCGATCTGAAAGGAAAAATGGGAAAACATGAAGGAGGAATCTCTCAGATTTTAACAACATCATACAATAAAAACAGGGACGAGGCGTTAATGGCTTTGGTCACACTGGGCTTCCCTAAAGCTCCAGCCGAAAAGGCAATTGAAAAGGCGGTAAAGCAACAGGGAATAAGTACTGATAACGTTGAATTATTAATTAAAGCTGCATTAAAGAATTTTTAGTCATTATTTAGGTGAGGGTAAGTGGATTTATAAATTTTGTGCTGGTTACAAGTGCTACCGCTTGCCTGATGGCGGTGGTTACAAAATCAAACAAAAAAGACTTTTCACCCATTGAGGATCATTTCAGTCATCGTTCTTCGGTCAAACCTCTACCCAACGATACTCCCGAGGTGGATGACCCCGAACCCCTGCAGTATAAATTTAATGACAATAATGGTCGGCCTGCCCTGCTGGACCCAAAATCAAAGCTTTATTTAGAAGATCCTTCGAACGTTAAAACCGATGTGGAGTATAATCCAAAAACCGGCAATTACGATGTGAAACAAAAAATGGGCGATATAAATTATCGCCCGGAAACATATATGAACCTGAAGGAATACAAGGACTATATGTTTAAAAAATCATTGCGCGATTATTGGCGGTCGCGCGTAGCTGCCGACGAGTTAAATGAAAAACCGCGCAAGGGAATGATCCCTAAACTACAGGTAAATAGCGAATTGTTCGATCGGATTTTTGGAGGAAACACAGTAGATATAAAACCAACGGGTACCGCTGAACTGATCTTCGGGTTAAATAGAAGTAAAAACCTGAACCCCGCCATCCCACAAAAGCAGCAAAAGATCACCAATTTTGATTTTAATATGCGAATCCAGTTGAACCTCATTGGTAAAATTGGGGATAAGTTAAAAGTGACTACTAACTACAACACGGAAGCCTCTTTTGATTGGGAGAACCAGGTTAAAATTGACTATACGGGCTACGAAGACGAAATTATCAAAAAGATTGAAGCTGGGAACGTGAGTTTACCACTCAACAGTTCACTCATTTCGGGCAGTCAAACCCTCTTCGGATTTAAAACAGAGCTCCAATTTGGTCGCCTGAGAGCTACTACTGTTTTCTCGCAGCAACGGGGTAAAAAGCAGGAAGTAACGGTGCAGGGTGGGGCGCAAACCCAATTGTTTAACGTAAATGGCGATAGTTACGAAAATAACAAACACTATTTTTTAGGCCATTATTTCCGCGACAATTTTGATGGTTGGATGAAAACACTTCCTGTTATTAATACACCAATTGTGATTACCAAAGTAGAAGTTTATGTGTCCAACATCAACGGTACTGCTGAGCAAACACGGAAAATTGCCGCTTTCGAAGATTTAGGAGAGGATGTTACGCACGTTTGGCCAGGGTTAACTGCGCCGGCTTTTACACTTAGCGGGGCTACTATTGTGGATAGCGCTGATGTGTATCCTAAAAATGGTGCTAACAGTTTGTATCACATTCTTACCAATACATTAACGGGTCTCATCAAAGAAAGGAACATTGATAACGTGTCTCCGGTACTTACTTCCGCTCTGCCAAATACAAACCCAAACAATGCTACCAATGCGTACATGGAGGAAGGGCGTGATTTTAACCGGGTGTCCAATGCCCGCCGACTGAACCCCACCGAATATTTCTTTAACCCACGTACCGGTTTTATTTCCCTTAACCAGCAGCTGAGTAACGAGCAGGTATTAGCCGTATCTTACCAGTACACTTACGGCGGTAAAACATACCAGGTAGGGGAGTTTAGTGACCAGATTCCTGATAATAATTTATTGCTGGTATGTAAACTCTTAAAACCAACCACCGTGAGTGTGAGACACCCAATGTGGGACCTGATGATGAAAAACGTGTATGCCATTGGTGCCTATAACGTAAATCCCCAGGACTTTAAACTGGATGTGTATTACAACAACATTGAGACGGGCGTGGACGTCCCTTACCTGCCCTATGGCAGTATTAACGGGCAACAATTAATTCGGGTATTAGGATGCGACAACCTGAGTGTGAACGGTGACAAACATGCGGATGGGGTGTTTGACTTCATTAGTGGGTACACCATTTTACCAGCTAATGGCCGGATTATTTTTCCTACAGTTGAACCATTTGGAAGAAGCCTGGCTACAAAATTCGCAGCTGAAGATTTTCCCGGGGCTGACAAATATACTTTTAACGAGTTGTATGACTCTACCAAAACCGCAGCCACTTTTATTCAAAACAAGAACCGTTTCAAAATCAAAGGAAACTACCGCTCTTCTTCCGGCTCGGAGATTGCCTTAAACGCGCTAAACATCCCGCAAGGAGCTGTAGTCGTTACCGCTAACGGGGTGCCCCTGATTGAAAATACCGATTACACCGTTGATTACACGTTGGGTCGGGTGAAAATTATCAACGAGGGAATTTTGAATTCGGGGGCACAGGTAAAAGTGTCGCTGGAAAGTAATTCCTTGTTCAATGTACAACAAAAAAGCCTTTGGGGAACGCGACTCGACTACAAAGCCGGCCGAAACCTGACTTTGGGAAGTACTTTGTTAAGATTTAATGAACGGCCCATTACCCAAAAAGTGAGCATTGGTGATGAACCCGTAAGTAATATTGTTGCTGGCTTTGATGTGAACTACAAAACGGAAGCGCCATTCTTAACCCGTTGGCTTGATAAATTGCCGTTTTACAGCACAAAAGAAATGAGTACCATTTCTACCCGTGGTGAAATAGCGAAGTTATTTCCCGGCAATGCGAAAGCAATTGGTAAAAGCGGAAATTCTTACATAGACGATTTTGAAGGTTCAGTTTCGGTAATAGATGTGAGGAACCCAACCGGCTGGTCGTTGGCGAGTATTCCGCAGGGTCAGCCAGGTCTTTTCCGTGAATCCAGTCTCAACGATTCTATTGCCACCGGTCTCAACCGGGCAAGATTCAACTGGTACACCATCGATCCTATGTTTACGCGTACGCAAAGTAATACCACCCCGTCGTATTACAACAACAAACTCTTCTCAAACAACATGTGGCGCCAGGTTTTTGAAACGGAATTATTTCCAGGCAAAACACCTCCTAACGGTCAGCAGGTTGTATTACCTGTTTTGGACCTTGGTTTTTATCCTACGGAACGGGGTCCATATAACTACGATGTTAATGGGGTGGCCCCATACTCCAGCGGGATTAATTTAGATGGCTCGTTAAAAGATCCAAAAAAGCGCTGGGGAGGTATCATGCGAAGACTGGAGACCAATGACTTTCAGGCCGCCAATGTGGAATACATTCAGTTTTGGATGATGGATCCATTTAATGAGGACTACAATACAGAAACACATCCGGGTTTTGATAAAACGAAGTTACCCGAAGGGGATCTATACATTAACCTTGGAAACATTTCTGAAGACATCGTGAAAGATGGCAAAATGGTTTATGAAAATGGTCTGCGCGGAGGTTCTCAATTTTCCAGCGTGTTGCCGGTTGATACTAACCGGACTTCTATTTCACCAACCATTCCTCCAACCATCAATGCGTTTTCTGCTGATCCGGCCGATCGCGCCTCACAGGATGTAGGTTACGACGGACTCACCGATGATGCCGAGAAATGGCGCTTTTCCAGGGTTATCGACCAAATGCAAAATGGTAACTTTAGCGATTCGGTAAAACAAGCATTTTTAAATGATCCTTCTACCGATAATTACACGTTTTTCAGAGACGACCGCTATGATGCCGATCGGGTAAACACCTTGAAGCGTTATTCAAAATACAATAACCCTCAGGGAAATACGCCAACCGAGCAACAATACCAAAGCATCAACTCTGATAAATATTCTACCATTGGTTCGTCGGTGCCTAATATTGAAGATATTAACCGTGATAATACGTTGAGTGAAACAGAAAATTATTACCAATACCACATCCGGATTTCGCCAAGTGATGTGAGTCCGCAGGCCATTGGAAGAAACTATATTGTCGACGCCTTTAACGGCAGTGGCGCCGAATTTAGTGGCGAGCCTACAAAAGTGGTAAGGTGGTATCAGTTTAAGATTCCGATTTCTGAATTTGAAAGTGTAGTGGGAGGAATAGAAGGATTTAATTCTATTCGGTTTATGCGGGTTTACATGACTGGGTTTGAAAGGCCTGTATTGGTCCGGTTGGCGAGATTTGAACTGGTGCGTAGCGATTGGCGTCGTTACGAGTTTGACCTGAAAAAACCCGGCGAATACATCGCTACAGACGATAACTCCACTTCGTTCGATATTTCCGCAGTAAGTTTACAGGAAAACGCGAACAAGGAACCCGTAAATTACGTAATGCCGCCCGAAATTGAACAACAGCAAAACGTACAAACGACCAATTTGGTATTGCAAAACGAACAGGGGCTACAAATGCGTGTGTGCGACTTGAAAGATGGCGATAGCCGTGCGATATTCAAAAATGTGGAACTTGATACCCGTATGTTCAACAACATTAAAATGAATGTACATGCTGAAAAGCTGAACAATGTTCCACTAAACGACGGCGACCTCACCCTCTTCTTTAGGGTAGGTACCGATTACAACAATAACTTTTACGAATATGAAATCCCTCTAAAATTAACGCCTAAAGGGGTGTATCAAAATACCAGTAGCGATGATCGGGCGGTGGTTTGGCCTGCGGAAAATGAAGTGAATTTCAGGTTCGATGATATTTCCATTGCCAAGGATGAAAGAAATAAAGCGGTAGGTTATTATAGTAATTTGAACCAACTCTCGAAACCGTATTCAAAAACGTTTAGTGGTTACACCGTGACAATAGTCGGGAATCCCAACCTGGGGACGGTAAAGAGTGTGATGGTGGGTATCAGGAATCCCAAGGGAACAGATAACCTGGCCCATTGCGCGGAAGTATGGATCAATGAATTGCGATTGACCGATTTTAATAATAAGGGGGGGTGGGCCACCACGGGACAGGTGCAGGCCAAGCTGGCCGACCTCGGAATGGTATCGCTCGCGGGTACTTACAGTACCCCGTTTTGGGGCAGTGTCGAGAGCAAGATTGGCGCAAGAAGTAAGGAAACAAATAGGAATTGGGACGTAAGTAGCTCCATCAATGCCGGCAAATTTTTTCCTGATAAATGGAAGGTAACCCTGCCGGTGTTTTATAACTATGGCCGGACGGTTATTACCCCTTTATTTAATCCATTGGATCCGGATGTGCGCATGGACGCGGTGAACAACAATCCCGAAATTGATAATACCCTAAAAGATAAAATTAAAAAACAAGTAGAGGATTTTACGGAACGGAAAGGTTTTAACCTCACCAACGTAAGGATAGATGGCTTTAAACGGAAGGGCGTCAAGCCGATGCCCTGGGACGTTAGTAACTTTTCGGTTACTTATGCCTACACCGAAATTTTTAAACGCAGTGTGAATGTGGAGGGCAACACTACCAAACAGTACAGGGGCAATATTCAATACGCCTTTAATGTGCAAAACCCGCTTACCTTAAAACCGTTCGGTAAAATAAAGGCTTTTGAAAGTAAGTGGTTCACCTTGATCCGCGAATTTAATCTGCAACTTATGCCAAATAGTTTTGGGGCGTCCATTGATGGAACCCGAAATTTTTCGGCGCTCAAAAACAGAGATATTACTAGTTTCTACGACAGTGGGGTGAACAACGATTTTATAAACCCGGTTTTATACAATAAAAATTTCATGATCAATCGTTCCTATAACTTCAGATGGGATTTTAATAAAGCGCTTAAATTTGATTACATGGCCAACAACGAAGGCAGAGTATTAGAACCGTTTGGCGATGTAAGTAAGAACTCTCCCGAGCGCCGCGACACAGTAATTCAAAACTTATTAAAAGGTGGTACTACTACTGTTTACAGGCAACAAATGAACCTTAACGCGACCATTCCGCTAAACAAAATCCCGATTTTTGATTTCACTACCTTAACTTATCGGTTTTCGGGGACTTACACCTGGAACCGGATGCCTTTTGCGATCCCAGATTCGGAGTCGATTGGTAATACCATACAGAATACCAATGGACATAATATCAATGCCAACTTTAATATGGTTCAGCTGTACAATAAGATCCCGTACTTTAAAAAACTGAACTCTCCACCACCACCTAAGCCAGCCAAAAACATGGCTAAAAGTCAAAAAGGAAAGGCGACACAGGGATTAAAAATGGATGTAGAGCCCGAAGATACTGCCAAAAAGGCGAATAACTTTAAGGAGATTGGCGAATTTTTAGCACGGGGCATCATGATGATCAAGAATGTATCGCTTACCTTTCAACAGCAGGGCGGGCAAGGTATGCCAAATTTTAAACCAAGTTCAAAGTACGGAGGAATGGACCCCGGAGCTGGCATGGCTCCTGGCTTTTTGTTTACAACCGGGTTAACCGATTCTAAAATACGGGAAAAGAGTGTTGCAAATGACTGGTTGGTGAAAAATCGAAATCAGACTACGCCTTACACCGAAATGTTTTCGAGGAATTATTCTTACCAAACGCAAATAGAGCCACATGGGAGTTTTAAAGTGCAATTAACCGGTTCTTACAATAAAAGCGAAAATACCACCGAGTATATTATATTTGACTCAGTTAATAACACTTTTAACTTACGGAACAGTCCAAGCGTCACCGGCAACTTCGACATCTCTACTTTTACCTTTTTCCGGTCTTTCAAAGATGGTAATGATCAAATGCAGTCTAAGTTATTTTCAGAATTCCTCTTGGAAAGGCCTAATGTGGCCCGAGAATTGGGTGCTAAAAACCCCGCGTCTGCTGGCGAATTGAAAGATAATAAAGGTAGCGCTTATATTGACGGTTATACTACCAACCAGCAGGATGTGTTGATGCAAGCCTTTTACCGAACTTATACCGGGCGGAGCATCAAGGGCTATAATACCCGGAATATTTTCCCGACTGTACCATTGCCAAACTGGACGGTAAGCTGGGATGGTCTTGGGAAACTGGATTTCTTCAAAAAAACCTTTCGAACCATTACAGTGCGTCACGGCTATAAAAGCAATTATCGTATTAGCAGCTTTAGCAACAATATTTTATTTAACCCAAACGGCGAAACCCAGGATGTACGCGTACCGGTAACTACAGGCACAGGCGTTAATGCCAATTTTGCATCCTACTATAATGTGAACGCGATCACCATTCAGGAGTCCTTTTCTCCACTCATAAAATTTGATTTTCAGTTCTTGAAACAGGGCTGGTCGGCCAATGTAGAAACCCGGCGGGATAAAACCACCAGCTTAAATGTAACCGGTTTCCAAATCATTGAAACAAAGGGCCAAGAGTACATTGTTGGGTTAGGTTACATGTACCCTAAACTGAAATTTAAAAACATAAAAATCCAGGGAAAGGTACTTGAAAGTAATTTAATGATAAAAGTGGATGTGAGTTACCGACGCAATCTTTCAGTGATAAGGGATGTAGCACTTGGTTCTACCATCCCAACCGGTGGCACCGATATCATTACTTTGCGTTCGTCGGCCGACTATCAACTCACGCCAAACATCAACTTAAGGCTGTTTTACGACTGGATCAGGACCAAACCTAAAACTTCTGCCTCTTTTCCAACTGCTAGCGCCACCGGCGGATTCAGTATTCGTATCAACTTCCAGTAACGGGTTTATGGTGGCTGCGGGAAAGTGTTGAAAAATAATACCTGAAAATTGCTGAAAATTGTGCCAAAATCAAACAAAGGATTAAATTTGTACCACAAAAAAAATAAATATGAATTTTCCATCCGAATTAAAGTATACAAAAGATCACGAGTGGGTTAAGATCAATGGCAATGAAGCAACAGTTGGTATTACCGATTTTGCGCAGCGCGAACTGGGTGATATTGTTTATGTAGACATAACAACCATTGGCGAAACAGTCGACAAAGAAGCGATCTTTGGAACCGTAGAAGCCGTAAAAACTGTTAGCGATCTGTTTATGCCCTTAACCGGAGAAGTGCTTGAAATGAATAAGGACATCGATTCGGCACCTGAAAGTGTAAACGCTGATCCGTACGGGAAAGGATGGATGATAAAAATTAAACTAAGTAATCCCGCCGAAGTAGATGATTTGTTAAGTGTGGATGATTATAAAAAACTCATTGGGGCTTAATATCCCGCGAGAATATTTAAAACCCTTTCTTGTCTATACATGAAAGGGTTTTTTATTGCTGGTGCATCATAAAAATATCGCATAGGATTAAATGAAATGGGTTCTTTTTAAAAACGCGGGTTGGATCGCCTTATTTTGGACAGCCGTTATTTTTATACTCTGCGCTACCCCGGGCGAGTATATTCCTTCGGAGGACTGGATGGAGTTGTTAAGCGTAGATAAGCTGATCCACGCCGGAATGTTTTTTATGTTTACATTTTTTTGGTTTTTATTTGCCATAAAAAAAGGAATTACCTACTGGGGGTTTATAATGATAGTACTCGCTGGTATAATATACGGTGGCATGTTAGAACTGATGCAGGCCAGATGGTTCAGTAACCGGAGTGAAGATTGGAAAGACTTTACGGCTAACGCATTTGGCTGTTTGGTAGCACTACTTTTACTCAAAAGAATAAAACATTTTTACCTTTCACAACCAACATAAATGTTATAACTGGCAGTGGTTCGAATTAGATTACTTTGGTTTATAGCCTGGCATTATTTTTTTGTGTTTCTTGGCGTCAGGTTTTTCAGCCCCGTCATTTTTGTTCTTTTCACCACGAGCATCTACGTCTTCCACAATTACCCATTTATCCTTGCGTAATTCAAGGGCATCATAACTCCCGTCAGGGCCATAATATTGAAATTGGCCTTCCAGTAAATCACCTTCCTTGTTTGGCCCCAGGTGACTGTATACAATCTGGTTGCGTTTTTCATCGTATTTTACGCTCATCGAAATTTCACTACTCCATTCAAACATTAGCCGTTTAGGGTTTTTGCGGGGGAATTTAAAAATATCTTTACCAAAAACGGGACTCCCGTCCGATTTAAAATATAACGCATCGATGAATTTTCGCTGGGTAATTTTATCGTTGCCATCCCATCCAATCAACGTATAATACCCATCACATTCAATTAAGGAAGTATATATCATGCCAAACCATTTATCCGGGGTTCCAATATAACTCTCGGGTGATTTAACCAGAGCCGAACGATCCAATAATTTAAAATACTCATAAGATTCAACCACCTCGTATTTAAACAACCCTTTTTTAATACGCTTACTGTTATTAACAAGCAGGTAGCCAAAAAAAGCGTGTGTGCCGTCATTCCTGGCAATATTCCAGGTAATTAATTTAAACTTTTTATCTTTTGGGCTTAAAATAGCAACATCTTTTTTGAGGCCATCAAAAGAATAGTTCAGAATTTTTGGATTGTTAACGATACCGTCCCACACAGCAAGCATTTTTTTATTGGCCTCAATTTTCTCTGCGTCCACTCTGCTATAAAAGGCCGCGTTATGAAGGTTTAATAATTCTTGTTCAGCCACGCGGAATGCATAAAGTGAGGAGTCGCTTTTCTGCGCCCATGATATTAAGCTAATAAATACAAAAAAGCAGGCTATGCGGGTTTTAAACACTATTTTTATAACACAGTTAACATGTAAAGATACAAATATTATGTCTGTTGTTTTCAGGTGGTTACGGTTGTTTTTCAGCGGTATTTTATTTATCACTTCCATGGTAGCCGTTTTTAATTATCAAACTACCCTTTATTTGGTTTCTCAGGCGAAGGGGCAATTAGCGGTGTTAACTAGTGCTCAATCGGTAAACGATTCTTGTTTGTTGAATCAATTAAGCCCACACCAAAGGGAAAATTTGCAGTTAGTAGAGCGAATTAAAAAATACTCAGTGGATAGGCTGGGTTATTTACCTACTGACAATTATACAACGGTATTTGTTCCAACAGAGGATCAAATACTTTGGGTTATTACTTCCTGCGGTGCTTATGAATTTAACGCGTATCAATGGAGCTTCCCGATTGTCGGAAAAGTAAGCTACAAAGGGTTCTTCAGAAAAGAACTAGCCGAACGGGAATACAACCACTTAGTGTCGATGGGATATGATGTAGATCTCAGAAGCGTTTCGGCCTGGAGCACTCTGGGTTGGTTCAAAGACCCTCTAATTTTGAATATGCTGGATAGGAGTAAAGCCGGCCTTTGTAACCTGCTATTTCATGAGTTGTTTCATAGCACCTATTACGCCCCTAATTCTGTAAACCTCAATGAAAACTTGGCAAATTTTGTCGCACACAAAGCCACACTCGAATTTCTAAAAGACGATACCGCCGCCATCCGTTCTTACCTTTATAACCAGGAGGATAATAACGTGTTTAGCAGGTACATGCTCATGAAAAAGAACTATCTTGCAAGTTATTATAAACACATTAAAAACAGGAATGAAAAGCACAATTTAAAACTAAAAGCATTGTACACTATTGTGGATAGTATTCAATTTTTACCGTTACACAACCCAAAAAAATTTACTGCAAGGGGCAAAGAAATTATGAAATTTAAAAATGCTTATTTTATTGATTTTCAGCAATACGAAAGCCTTCAGGATAGTTTAGAAAATGTTTTTAACAAATTTTATGCAGGTAACCTCAAAATATTTATTGAGCGTTTGAAGCTAAATAAAATCAATTATTAAATTTGAGTTGATATAATTAGATTACACACACATGAGAAAATTTACCTTTTGCTTCTTTCTTTTGGCAACATCATTCAACCTTGCTGAGGCTCAGGCAGACTACTCCATTAAACTCAAACTTAAAAACTGCAGCGATCCTTCCATGTACCTTGTAAAATATGTTTATGATAAACAATACATGGAAGACACCTGTAAAAAAATTGTAGACGGGCTAATCGAATTTAAAGGAAAAAGGAACCTCGAGAAAGGCATGTACGCGCTTGTTAGTCCCGGGATGGTGAAATATTTCGATTTTTTTATCAACGAGAGTCAAAAATTCACGATTACCGGCGACATGAATGATCTTGCGCATACCTTAAAATCGCCCGATAGCAAAGAAAATGAAACGATGTTTACTTACGCCAATTTCATGTCGGCAAAAGAAATGGATTACCGAAACGCTATTAAGCAGGCAAAGGGTAAATCAAAACCGGATAGCCTCTCATTTATTTTGGAAAGACAAAAAGCGATTAACGCAGAGGTTAAGAAGTTTGACGCGGCATTTGTTGAAAAAAACAAAGGGTCATTTGTCTGTGATTTCTTAAACCTGAGAGCCGAAAAGTACCCAACAGAAATTCCTAAGGCTAAGAATGGTCGTCCGGATAGTCTTTATCAGTATTACTATTATAAAAACCACTTTTTCGATGGCATAAACTTTAAGGATGAACGTATTGCGCGTTTACCATTCTTTGCTGATAAAATCAGAAAATATTTGGAAACTGTTATTGTTCAGCATCCGGATACCATAATAGTGGAAATAGATAAAATACTGGCAAAATGCGCAGAAGGAAATTTACCTTACAACATGATAGTTGGCGATTTTACTTATAAGTTCGAACAGAATAAAACGATGAGTTTTGACCGGAATGGTAAAACAACCACATTTGAAAAAGTATTTGTTCATATGGGCGACTCTTATATCATTAATGGTAAAACAAAAGAAGTCTATTCGGATGAAACGATAGCAAAGATTAAAGAACGAGTAGATATACTTCGTAACCTGTTGCCGGAAGCCAAAGTCTCGGAATTGTTTTTAATAGATACTACTTATGGCGCGACGGTTCGAAAAATGGGATTTGATACCGCACAATCCAGCAAAAGTCTGACTGATCTGTACTATAAAAATGCCGAAAAATTAACTCCTTTGTTTAAAACCCTCTACCAGGTAGATGCCAAATACACTATTTTGGCTTTTTGGGCCGTGGATTGTGATCATTGCAAAAAAGAAATGCCACTACTGAATGAAAACCTAAAAAAACTGAAAGACATTGACGTAAAGGTTGTAGCTGTACAAACTAAAGACGAGTTGTTTGAAGACTGGAAAAAGTTTCTTATCGAGAAAAAACTGAATTTTATTAACGTATTCGATCCTGTGCATATAAACAATATTAAGGAGCGGTTTGACATCAATTCAACGCCTGTTATTTACCTTCTGGATAAGGACAAAAAAATAAAAGGAAAAAAACTAACTGCTGACCAGGTTGTAGAAATCATCAGAAATCTGGAGAACATCCAAAAACTGTAAGCTTAGCCCGGATGATATAACTATAAAGACAACCCATGAAAAAAACTAAAGCTTTACTTTTATCTTTTGTAGCACTTTCAATTTGTTTAGCAGCACAGAATAACTATGAAATAAAAGTAAATTTTAAAGGAAGTCCCGACACCACTTATTACCTCGCCAAATATTACTTTGGGCAAACGTTTATTGTGGACAGCGCCAAACGCGTTAAAAATGGGATGGGCGTATTTAAAGGCAAAGAAAATCTGGACAGGGGTGTTTATGTAATAGCAAATCAAAAGAGGGAGAGATACATTGACTTTGTGGTAAACGAAAAACAAAAATTTACTATAAATGCGGATTTTACGGATATTGTTAACACTTTGAACTCGCCAGATAGTAAGGAAAATGCCGACTTAGCAGCCTACGCTAAGTTTTTTACCAATAAAAACATCGAACTTCAGAAAAATATCGAAAAATCCAAGGGAATGGCCAGGGCCGATAGCGTTAAGTTTACAAGCGAAGTGCGTGCGGCGACAAATAAAGAACTTAAAAAATTTGATGATGAATTTATGGGTAAGCACAAGGGCACATTTGTGTATGATTTTTTGTACATGCGTACTGAAAAATACCCTACCGATGTGCCACTCGCTAAAAACGGACGTCCCGACAGCGTTTATCAGTACTATTGGTATAAAAGTCATTATTTTGATGGCGTAAATTTTAAAGATGACCGTATCCTGTTTACCCCATTCTTTTCAGATAGGGTTAATAAATATCTCGAAACAGTTATCGTGCAACATCCTGACACGGCCATTGTAGAAGTTTTTAAAATGTTAGATGCCTGTTTGCCTGGTAGCCTGGTTTACAATAGATTACTCGGTCATTTTATGTACAAGTATGAAACCAACAAAACCATGACGTTTGATAAATCCGGCAAATCAAACACTTTTGAAAAAGTGTTTGTGGCGTTGGCGGATAAGTATGTTATTAGTGGTAAAGCAGGCGGAATCTATGATGAGGCCACGACCGAAAAAATAAAGAACAAAGTCAATATCATACGCAATCTTCTTCCTGAGGCGAAAGTTTCTAATTTGTACATGATTGATACCACCAATGCGCCGGAAGTACTAAAGCTTGGTTTTGACACCGTAAGCAGCAGTAAAAGTGCTACGGATCTTTATGCTAAGCATGCTGCAAAAATAACACCCTTGTATAAAACGCTCTACGACGTAAAAGCAAAGTATACGGTCCTTGTTTTTTGGTCAGTGGATTGTGGGCATTGTCAAACGGATATTCCAAAATTAAATGAAAATCTTAAAGTGCTGAATGGGAAAGTGGATTATAAAGTATTTGCAGTTCAAACTAAAAACGAATTGTATGACAAATGGCGCAGATTTATCATTGACAATAAACTCGATTTTATAAATGTGTTTGAAGCAGTTCATATTAACAACCTGGTAGAACGATTTGATATAAACCGAACACCTGTGATATATGTTTTGGACAAGGATAAAAAAATAAAAGTAAAAAATGTGACCCCGGAGCAAATTGTTGAGATCATCAATGGCATGGAATCACAAGGAAACATTACCAATTAAGACGATAAAATATAAATAAACAAAATATGAAAAAAATAACTTTTCTGCTTTCCTCAATTTTTCTGTTATCCCTTGGAGCGCGCGCGCAATCGGGATACGACATTAAAATCAATTTCAAAGGCTGTAAAGACACCATGGTGTACCTTGTACGTTACATGTTCGATCAAAACAACATAGCCGACACTTGCAAAAAAGTAAAAAATGGTCAGATTCAATTCAAGGGAAAAAAGGATCTTGAAAAAGGCGTGTATGTTTTGGTCAGCGAAGGTAAGGCTACCTATTTTGATTTCTTTATTAACGAAAATCAAAAATTTACCATCAACGTAGATATGGCCGATATGGTAAACAGTCTTAAATCCTCAGGCAATAAGGAGAACGAACAATTTTTCTCTTATATCAAGTACATTACCGCTAAAAATATAGAGTTTGGAAAGTTTCGCGATGAATCCAAAACGAAAAGCAAAGAAGACAGTGCCAAGTTTCTCAGCGAAAAGTTAAAGGAGTTGAATGCGGATGTAAAAAAGTTTGATAGTGAGTTCATGGCCAAAAACAAAGGAACGTATCTTTACGACGTATTGAATTTAAAATCGGAAAAAGAACCTACGGACATTCCAAAGGCTAAGAATGGCCGACCTGACAGTGTTTATACTTATTATTATTATAAGAACCATTTTTTCGATGGCATCAATTTTAAGGACGAGCGAATAGTTCATACTCCTTTTTTTGACGACAGGGTAAAACGTTATTTTGAGTCAGTCATTGTTCAACACCCCGACACAGTGATTAAAGAAATGGATAAAGTGTTGGCTCAGTGTACCGAAAATAACCTTGTTTATAATTTATTGTTAGGATATTTTACTTATAGCAGTGAACAAAACAAAATCATGGGATTCGATAAGGTGTTTGTTCATTTAGCAGATAAATACATTATTACAGGTAAAGCCAAGGGTGTTTATACCGATGAAACGGTTGGGAAAATAAAAGAACGCGTGGACATCATGCGAAACTTGTTACTAGAAGCAAAAGTGTCTGACTTGTTTATGATCGATTCTATTTACGGAAAACAAGTTTTAAAAATGGGTTTTGATACAGCTAAAACAAGTAAGGGCATTACTGACCTGTATTACAAAAACCTCGATAAACTTACGCCCATGTTCAAAAGTCTGTATGAGGTAAAAGCGAAATACACCATCCTTATATTTTGGGCGGCGGATTGCGGTCATTGCCAAAAGGAAGTTCCGAAGCTGCACGAGAATCTTAAAACCTTAATCGGTAAAGTGGATGTGAAAGTGTACGCTGTGCAAACGAAGGAAGAGCTCTTTGATTCCTGGAAAAAATTTATTGTGGATAATAAACTCACCAATTTTATAAATGTGTTTGATCCTATCCACTTAAATAACTTGAAGGAAAAATTTGATATTTATTCTACTCCAGTAATTTATATACTGGATAAAGACAAAAAAATAAAAGCTAAACGATTGGATTCCGAACAGGTAGTGAATATGATCCAGACGCTGGAAAATATAGAAAAAAATGCAGCCAAATAAGGTACTGGATGCTAGATTTAACAAAAAACGCCGGAATTTCCGGCGTTTTTTGTTTAAAGTTTTGAAGCATTTGCTGGCAACTCAAATTACGTGTTATCAATTGCTTTCTTTTTTTAGAACCGAGATATCTTCGATTAGTTTTTTTACCTGCGCTTTATCTGTGCCATCATACATACCACGAAGTCTGCCTTTTGTATCAATCAGTAAAAATAGTTCGCTGTGCAAAAAACCCTCAGGGGTGCCATCGTCTTCAAGGGCATTTACAAGATAACTTGTTTTCGCTAAATCATAAATTTGTTTTTTATCACCAGTAAGTAAGTGCCATTTGTCAGCGTTTGCGTGATACGTTTCAGCATAACTTTTTAATACTTCTACAGTATCGTGCAGTGGGTTTACCGAATGTGATAGAATCAAAAGAGAATCATCGTCTTTAAACGCATTTTGCACATCGGTAAGGTTTGTGCTCATTTCAGGACAAATACTTTGGCAAGTCGCAAAAAAGAAATTAGCTACGTAAATTTTTCCCTTAACTATTTCCTGGGTTATGCTTTTTCCCGACTGATCCGTTAACGAGAAATTGCTGATGTGATGATAAAGGGTGTCTTCGCCAGCTAACTTTTTTTCGCCGAATACCGGTAATAACAGCGTTGGTTTCTCTTGTTTACAACTACTTGCAATTAAAACACCCGCCGCCAGTGCGAGACTAATTAATGGATTTAATTTCATTTTCTTTACCTAGTTTATTTTTTTCCTCTTTTAATCTCAGGTGTTTGTATTCTTCAATAAGGCGCTTCAGTTCAGACACGTAGCGCGCGTCATAGTAACCTCGTATGCGTCTATCGGCATCTACCAAAACAAAAAAACTATAATCAATGTAATAAGGTTTATCTAGAAAATACGTTTTTGTGAGGCTGTCAAATCCCTGTTTATTCCAACTGTAAAAATGAACGTTTTTGTTGTCACTTAACTTTCTTAATTCTTCTTGCGCAATGGACCTTCCATTTTCCGTTTCGGTGACCAATATAAACGGAATGTGCTCTATTTTTTGATTTTTATAGTTGAGGTATTCCCAAAGCCCTGTAAGACGATACGAATCCTTACGGTATTTCTGACTGATGAAAACAATGGCATAAAGTGGATAAGTCGCGGAATCAAGTGCCGTTAGTTTTGGTTCAGCGTCAACCGTATTTTGGCAATAAAAGTTGTCTTGTACTTTATAATACAATGTATCTCCAGGCGTAATTACTTTTTTTGGGCCATAAAAAGGGAGTTTCCGGGAATTAATGGTACTTGTTTCCAAGATCAACCAAAAAAGCGATGGAAATACAATGATTAAAACTAAAAGCCATCTTTTATTTTTCATATCCCTTAATTAAAATTCCGATGCAAAGATAGGGCTTATTTGGATTACGCCGTCGGTTAAATAGCTGAACTTATGTTTCGACCAGTATTTTCTGATTAAGATCGAAGCCCAAGATGTTTTTTTTGATGCCTTCCAAAAAATGTTTACCATGACTTAAATAAAGAGTAGAAAAATTTTCTACTCTTTCCTGAGGCGCGCCATCAGGAAATAAAACCTGCTTAATGGTTTTTATTCTGTTTAGGTCAACTTCAGCCTTTCGTTTTAGCGCCCTGTTTGTTTTTAAAGCAATGTTATCCAGTTTGTTCAAAACACGTTGTCGTTCAGCGGCGATATGTTTTTGAAGTGTCGAATCAATCGGTTTTATTTTTTCCGCGATGTCTGAATAAAAGGTCGCGACCATTGCTTCTTCGGCTTTTAAATCAAATACCTGACCACTACTAATCATAAAATTTTTAACCAGCTCTTGTTCCGAACCGTAGAAATCAGTTACAGAAAAGTTTAGTTGTTCAATTTTGTGATTGGTATTTTTGTCGATGACCTGTACAAAATTACGTGGCATCAGGATTGGGAAAACCACCTGAAAATCATTAAAAAATTGTTTGAATTCCAACCAGTACGCGAGTTCGCCAGGTCCTCCCACATAAGCGATATTAGGTAGTATTACCTGCTGATACAACGGGCGCAATACCACATTCGGGCTTATTCTTTCGGGATACGTATTTATGATATTTTCCAGCTCGTCAGGTGTAAAAGAACGATCAGTACCAACGACTTGAAAGTTAGTGCCGGTTTTTTCGATCCGAGCTCTTATGCCATTTTCAAGGTAAAAACAATTAATGGCCCGGGGGTTTACCTGCGAGTGGTAACCCATTTCAGTAAGCGCTTTAATACTTTTGTTTACAAGATTAAAAGCTCTGTTTTCAAAAATATCTTTTTTGAAATGGGGAATAAACTGCGCTTTAAATGACGGATCATTGCCGTCAATAACGACCAGTCCGTAGTTGTTAAACAGTTCATTTACAAGGAATCTGGTTGCCCCGGCGAGTGAATGATTTCCCAGATAAGCTCTATGAAAAAGATCAAACAAATAATTGGCGTTTTCGGAAATTCCTAGGGCTTCGCGGAGCGCGGGCAAAATTTGTTTTAACTCGGCTGTGTTAAAATTACCTACGGCTCCTGTTTGTACACTTTCCCATTTAATGGTTTTTCCATTAACCTTAAAACTCCTTATCTCTTCAAAATCATGATCTTCGCTGGCCATCCAGTATACAGGAATAAAATGATGCTCTGGATTTTCTTTTTTTAACTCCTCCGCTAGGTTGATCACGGAAAAAATTTTATAGATAAAATACAAGGGACCCGTAAACAAACATAGTTGGTGGCCCGTTGTAAGAGTATAGGTGTTTTCGTTCCTGAGTAGTTTTATATTTGTAAGTGTTGCTTCCGGTGTATTTTTTACACCCTTACACTGTTCAATAAGAATTTCAGAGAGTGCAGTTCTGTCTAGTTGTGAATAAGGATTGGTTTTTAATATTTCCCGAAAGCCATTTTTATCGGGAGAAAAGCTGTAAAATGGTTTCAGCGCTTCTTTATTTTCCAGATAATTCAGCACCAATGGGTTTAAAACACCTGCTTTTTTAAAATCGAAATTTAGTTTTTTAAACATTTATTATGTGTTACAATTTTGTTCCAAAGGCCAGATCTCCGGCATCACCAAGGCCCGGAACAATATAAGCTTGCGCGGTTAACTCTTCATCTATGGCGCCACACCAAACAGTAAAGTTTTTTGTGGGCATGTTTTTAGTTAAATAGTCAATTCCCTGTGTACTGGCAATCGCCAGGGCAACATGGGTGTGTGCAGGGATTCCTTTTTTCAATAATTCCTTGTAAGCCGCAACCAGTGAAGTGCCTGAAGCCAACATGGGATCACATAAAATCAAAATCTTGTCATGAAGAGATGGACTGGCAGAGTATTCCAGATTAACCTCGAAACTATTGTCCTTATGGTGTCGGCGGTAAGCCCCAATAAACGCGTTTTCGGCCGAATCGAAATAATTAATAATTCCTGCATGCATGGGTAAGCCGGCCCTCAAAATAGTGGCCACAACAGGTTGGGCACTGAGTTTTTTAGTATCGGCAATACCTAATGGAGTGGAGGTAGCCGATGGGGTATAACTTAACGTTTTACTTATTTCGTAGGCTAAAATCTCACCAATGCGTTCTAAATTTTTCCTGAACCTCAGGCTGTCCTTTTGAATTTCGATGTCCCTGATCTCAGCAATAAACTGGTTAAGGATTGAATTTTGTGAGGCAAGATTATTAACCATGGTTTTAATGTATTAAGGTTCATCAACATTTTTCAATAATAACCGCATAGCCTTGTCCTACGCCAATACACATTGTAACCAAGGCGTACTTTTTATTATGCAGATGCAGGTCGATGGCCGCTGAATTCAAGATTCGTCCGCCACTCATCCCAAGTGGATGCCCAAGTGCGATAGCGCCACCGTTTATGTTAATACGATCATCATTGTCGCTTAAACCCCATGCTCTCACGCAGGCAAGGCTTTGTGAAGCAAAGGCTTCGTTGAGTTCGATGAGACCAATGTCCTTGAAGCTGAGACCTGCTCGCTTTAGCGCTTTATTGGCCGCTTCAATAGGGCCTATCCCCATAATTCGAGGTTCAACACCTACCGCCGCGCTGGATACGATTCTGGCTAATGGTTTTAACTGGTTCTTTTTTAAACCTTCTTCACTGGCCAGCAACAACGCTACTGCGCCATCGTTTAAGCCGCTGGCATTTCCAGCGGTTACTGTTCCATCTTTTTTAAAAGAGGGTTTTAGTCCGGCTAACCCTTCAAGTGTCGTTTTCGGTTTTGCAAATTCATCTTTCGCGAAAACAATGGGGTCTCCTTTTTTCTGAGGAATAGTTATTGGAACAATTTCTTTTTCGAAACGTTTGGTTTCCATCGCTTTTGCAGCTTTTTGTTGGCTCCACAAAGCAAATTGATCCTGATCGGCACGGCTGATGTTATAATGTTGCGCCACGTTTTCGGCGGTTTCTCCCATGGCATCAACGCCAAACCCCTCCTTCATTTTTGGGTTTATGAAACGCCATCCAAAACTACTATCATACAGCTGTTGATCTCGTCCAAAAGCACCTGAGGCCTTACTTAAAATTAATGGCCCACGGGTCATGTTTTCAACACCGGCTGAGATCATGAGCTCTTCATCGCCGACCTGTATGGCTCTTGCCGCGTCTATCGTCGCGCTGAGACCGCTTGCGCACAAGCGGTTAACGGTTTGTCCCGGTACACTTAAAGGCATGCCAGCCAGAAGCAGGGCCATGCGCGCCACGTTCCGGTTGTCCTCCCCGGCCTGGTTTGCACATCCCATAATCACATCCCCAATCGAATTGAAATCCACCCCCTGATTTTTCTCCATCAGTTCTTTTAATACAAAAGCCGCCAGATCATCTGTTCTGACGGCAGATAAAGTCCCTCCAAAATTACCGATAGCTGTACGTACACCATTTACAATATATGCCTGTTTCATATTTTATAACTAAATAAAAATCCCTGTATTTCATGTAAAAATACAGGGATTAATTCATTAATAAAATAAAAATTATGTTACGGTGCTTTTACAATGATAGCTTTAAAACGCGTTATAATTATTCCACTTTATACGTGTTTTTATGCGCGTCATTTAGTTTATAAACATCGTCCTCGTCTTCTTCGGTTTCAGGCAATTCAACCGATTTTTCTTTATCCAGATTTACGTTTACAACAATTGCCGGGGCTGTTGGCTGTGACAACCAAATGCTGCCGTTCCAAAACAAATAGTGGTTTCTCCAATTGTCCCAGTAAAAGTTGTACCTCGGGAAATAAACCCAGCGGCGATGATAAGCATAGGCGGGTCGCCAATGGGGGTGGTACACAACTACTTTTGCCGGTCGGTATGGGCTTCGCTTAACTACGACTACTTTTGTCCGCTTATGTTTCCTGTGGCCATGCCCGTTTCGTTGCGCAGATAATTGTGTTACAAAGAACAAACAGGTAATAATTAAAATTTTGAGGTGTTTCATCGGTCGTTTTAGGTTGGATGGTAAAAAGCAGTTGGGGTTTAACCCGTTTAAGAAAAAATTATACGTGGGTCAAATTTTGTAACAATTTTTTCCGAATAAACTGAATTAGTCGCGTTACCAGATTTTAGAAGTCTTGTAAACAATACCTTTAAAGAGCGCAACTTTTTTTTCTGGGGCGTTTTTCAGAAAAATTGCCACGGAGTAATGGCCAAGTTTTTCGGTTTCCGCTTCACATGTTGCTTTTGCAACAATTTCATCATCTTCCTGAAGGCTTTCAATATGCGCGATGGATGTTTCTATGCTTAAACTCTTTTGCCCTTTTGAGTTGGAAGCAAAAGCAAGGGCACTGTCGGCCAACGAATAGGAAATACCACCATGAGCGATGCCAAACCCATTTAGCATTTGTTTTTTTACAATGAGTGAGAGCGTGCACGATCCTTCCGACAGCTGAATTACCTGAATCCCAAGCCACTGACTGAAAAAATCTTTTTCCAGCATTGCCGTAATAATTTCCGATGCCCGCATAATTTACATTTTAGGTTTCCAAGGAATTTCCTTAGCATTTAGCTGGGATGTTAACCAACGGGATAACATAAACAAATAATCAGATAGACGGTTTAAATATTTACTGTGAATTTCTTCAGTTTTTTCGACTTCCGCCAACCTAAGCACGGCCCTTTCTGCCCTGCGACAAACACAACGGGCAATATGGCAATAAGAAACAAACACATGACCTCCCGGTAAAACAAAAGATTTCATTTCTGGCACCTGATCATTTATTTTGTCAATGGCGATTTCAAGTGTAGTAATGTCTTCTTCAAAAATGGGCGGAAGTTGCATCTTACTTTTAACGGGATCTGCGGCCAAATGAGAGCCTATCGTGAATAATCGGTCTTGGATGCTTAGAAGTAACTCATGGGTTAACGGTTCTTCAACCACATCGCGCAGCAACCCCAAATGGGAATTTAATTCGTCTACTGTTCCGTAGGCTTCAATCCTGAGGTGATGTTTTGGAAGCCTGGTTCCTCCAATCAATGAGGTTTGCCCTTTGTCACCTGTTTTTGTGTAAATTTTAAACGCCATATAAACGAAACTTAAAGTGAATAGAGTTTAATCAAAGTTAATGCAGAAATCGATACGGCGGGTAATTCAGCAAATTTTTATATAGGGGCCCTTATCCCCCTGTTTTGACCCAAGGGCAGTTGGCAAAACCCCGAGATGCTCAGGCTCAGAATGAAAGACTGAGGTTTAAATTTGGCATAATTGGCAACTGATTCACTCTTTTAAAGGTGAAACGGTCAATCTGAAAAATATTGGCGCGGTTGTACACATTGGTGGCTCCGGCATTAACCTCGAGGTTCGTTTTGTCGTTAATGTTGTATTTATATTTAACGCCAATATCGAAACGATGATAATCTGGTAACCGACCCCCGTTGAGGGTCGAAGGAATGTAATTAAGCGTTCCATTTCCTTCGGGGAAATTGTAATTAATATTTCCCTGCGGATTAAGTTGATTGATATAACCTTGAGTTTGTGTAAAAGGGAAGCCTGTTCCAAAGTTCCAACGGGCATTTACCTCCCAGTTTTTCTTTTTACCAAAGGTGTAAGAACTCACTAGGTTAATGTTGTGCTTGCGGTCAAATGTTGGAGGATAATTGAGTACTGTGTTGGTAAGGGAATTTCCAACCCAACGGTCATTTTTTGTAAGCGAATATACGGCCCAGAAATAAAAGCGCTTACGGTCATATTTTAAAACCACGTCGAACCCCCTGGCCCGGCCTTGTTCAATTACAAAAACACGTTTCAACTCGTCGGGTCGGCTGGCGTTGGTGGTGTTATCCTCAAATATTTTATCCCTGTTAATGTTAACTATGGTATTAAAGAATTTCTGGTAAGCCTCTACGTTCAGTTCAAAATATTTGAACAGATCCAGTTCAAAACCTCCAACGATATGACTTGCTTTTTGTACCGAAGAATTTACATTTTGCACCTTGTTTTTGTAATCGAGGTAAGTTTTAGAGATTTTATCACTCTCAGGGGCGTTAATAAAACCATAAAATAAATTAACAACATCACGGTCGCTATTTGCGCTTAACAATGTTTGGCTATACAAGCCACCGGCACCCTTAAACCTGATTTTTGGTGTAATGTTTATTTTCACAGATGCCCTAGGCTCCGGTGACATTACCCCTAGAGTTGCGTAATATTGCAAGCGGAAACTTGGTTCAAAAACAATCCGTTTTTTACGATCAATAAATTTATATTTAAGGAACCCGCCCACATCGATGGTTGCTTTGTCGAAGGTAATAACTGCTGAGTTGGGATTTTTAACCTCATAACTGGTATTGGTGGTCACACCTTCAAAACCAAAACGTAATTCCTGTTTGCCAAGAAATTTTACAAAAGTAAATCCGGTGTTAACACCCCCTATGCCGCTCGATTTGGAGTCCGTATCAAGGGACGGATTTTCGAAACCGATTTTATAATTGGAGTAAGCAAAATTTCCTTCAATGAGGAGGTTGGTGGTTTGAGGTACTAGCACAAAATTAGTTCCGATGCCAATATTTTTCCAGTTGTAAGCCTGGAAATTATCGTAATCCACTTTGTCGTTAAAACTAAAGCCGAAGAGACTCACTTTGCTTCCATTGGTTGAATTAATCGAAGCTTTACCATAAAGGTCTGTATAATAGAAAGGAAGTCCATTACCATTGTCGGTGGCATAATTGTAAATAATTTTTGACGTTTGCGGGAGGTAGGAATGTTTAGCCGAAAGCAGGTAAGAAATGCTGGTATTACCACTTTCTTTTAATTTGATAAGAGGCCCTTCAAGAGTTGCTTTAGCTCCAAAGGTAGAGAACGAAACTTTTCCACTGGTGCGTTTTTTATTCCCGTCGCGCGTGGTTATGTCCATAATAGACGATGTTCTGGCGCCATACTCAGCGCCGAATCCGGCGCTGTATACATCCGCATTCTTCATAATGTCATTGTCAAACACCGAAAACAAACCAATGGAATGGAAGGGGTTATAAACAATTAATCCATCAAGTAATACCTTATTTTGCACTGGAAGTCCACCCCGAATGTAAAGCTGGCCGCCCTGGTCACCTGTAAATACAACACCTGGCAATACCTGCAAATATTGGGCAATATCGGGCTCTCCAATACTAGGGAGTTTACTGATAACAACCGGGTCAATTTTTTGAACGCCAACACTGGTATTTTCAACTTTTTCAGCTGCGGTGGTAGATACTTCAATTTCTTCGAGCTTGATACCGCCTTTATTGGCATAAAATTTCTTATTAACCATGCTGCCCGCTGTTACTGTAATTTTTTCGCGGATGGTATCATAGTCCAGGCTGGTAACTAATAATGTATAATCTCCTGGTGGGATACGATTGATGGAAAAGAAGCCATTGAGATCTGTATTGGCGCCAATGGTTGTGCCTTTAAAATAAACGTTGCTAAAGGGGACAGGTTCGCCAGAAGCTTTATCGTATAAAAAACCTTTTACAGTGCCGGTAGTTTGGGCAAGGCCTTTGATTGTTAGTATGGATAATAGAAGGGTAAAAGAAAATAAAATATGTTTCATTCCTTGAAATTTGCGACGCGTAAATGTAAAGAATTTAAGCGCAGGCGGTGGTATTTTTTACAAGTGGCTTAAAGTAAAGTTTAAATGGTTGTCAATGTGTTCGGAATTAGGATAAAGTATTATACTATGATTGAGCGGCCACCAATACTTCATCTAAATTTTACCGTCATTTAAAGGAGCTTATTAATATTTCGTCCCAGATCAATGAGATTTTGCAACCTTTTTCGTTAAATTCCCGTATATTTACTTAAGTTTTTATAATTTATATTACATGAAAAAAATTTTTATTTTATTATTGGTTTTTGTTGTTGGTAAAGGGGTTTCGCAAACAACCATTTACTCGGACGATTGTTCTCTGGTAACGACGTTTAGCGTTGTTTCAAGCGACTGGATTTTCGACAATTCCATCGTATATCCTACATGTACCGTAGTGGGTACCAGTGGTGCGGATAAGTTAATCGCTCAGCAGGCAAATAACGGATCATTTGAAAATGCTACGACTATCGCCATTAATACATCAACCTTCGTAAACATACAAGCAACGTGGAACATGATTATTGGCACCGCTATCAGTCCTGCATTAACTTTTCAATGGAGTAACGATGCCGGAGGAAGTTGGAATACGGTTTCATTTACAGCTCCCACGGTTGGGTCCTGGGGGGCGGTACCTTCTGTTTCTTTACCTGCCGCGGCCAGCGGAACAATTATATATGTGAGATGGACCTATACCAGTGTCGGTGATTTTGATGATTATGTGGGGCTGGATGATATCAAAATCTCCGGAACTCCCTCACCTTCGTATTATTGGAATGGTGTTGGCGCACTACAAGACCCTGCTCAATGGGGTGTAAATACAGATGGTAGCGGTGGTGGTTTGTCAGATTTTACTACTCCAAATACCAACCTGTTTATTCGCAATGCGGCGTCAGCTACTTTATCCGCTAACTGGACTATCAGCGGTTCGGGTTCTGTTCTTAATGTTGGGGACGGTACAGTTCCAAACAGTACAAATTTGGTAATACCATCCACTTTTGCTTTAACGATAAGTGGTGGCGCAAAATTAAACGTCAGCAATAACTCGACTTTAACCATACAAAATACCTCTTTCCCAGTTCTTGCAAATGTAGTTTTGGGATCCAGTTCAACTATTAATTTTGCACAATCTTCAGCAGTAACCATTTGGGCTACTACTTATGGGAATCTGATTTTTTCGGGTTCGGGAAACAGGAGTCAGGGTAGTGGTGTAACTTCGGTAACGGGAAGTTTAATTATTGGGGCGAGTAACAATTATGTCATGGTGAACTCTCCTGCTTCATCTACCCAGTTATCGGGCGCTATTACCTGCAACGGAGGCATCACAACAGCCCTTTCTAACCTTACCATCGATGGTTCGTCAAGTAATCCAATAGGTACACTCAATTTTAATGGAACCAATACGATAAACAACTTAGTTTTGAGCAGGGCGGGTCAAACCCTTACTCTTGGGTCTAACCTGGCTTTTAGCGGAGCTTTAGCGCAGGCCACACAATTTACAAATGGCAGTGTTAACCTCAATGGAAAGTTAATGGCAATTAACGGCCCGGTGGTGTTTCCGGCAAGCGCTTCTAATGGCGTGTTCATCGGTTCAACTTCTTCATCCTTAAGTATCGGCGGAAGCGGCAACGTAACCAACAGCCTTTTAATGGATCAAACTTCTTCCAGTTCTAAAACTTCCGCGTTTACACTCAGCAGGTCCGGATCGACGGTTACTTTAGGAAACGATCTGATTGCGCAGGCAGCGATTTTCACTGATGGTAATCTGGATCTTAATGGGAAATCATTGACACTTAATAGTACAATTACCTTCCCGGCAAGTACAAGTAACGGTGTATTTATTGGTTCAACGACCTCCTCTTTGGCAGTAGGCGGAACAGGATCTATCACCAATAGCATGTTAATGAGCCAAAGCAGCACGGGTTCAAGGTCGTTAGGCATGTTCAGCTTAACAAGAACAACATCCACACTTACACTTGGAAACAATTTGATTGTATCCGGAACTGCTGATTTACCTAACAGCATTATTGATATTAATGGAACGCTGTTAACACTTAGTGGTCCAATCAATTTTCCTACCACTTCTTCTTTCGGAAGAGGTATGAAAGGGTCTTTAACGTCTTCATTAACAATTAACGGTTCAGGGGCGATTACCAATTCGTTATTCATGAATTCCGGCATTCAATTGAGCGATCTTACCATGAACAGGTCAGGACAAACACTTACTTTAGGGAATACCCTTGAAGTGTATGGGGTCGTCAACCCTCTTGCTGGAACTGTGGCCTCGGGAGGAAATCTCTTCATTCGTTCCAATGCAACCAACAAAGGCCGCATTGCCGCCATTACCGGAGTTTTAACAGGCAATATCAAAGTTGAAACTTACGCTGCGGGCGGAGTAACCGACTGGACTAACCTGGGACCAAGCGGGGTGAACGGGTTAACAGTTGCCAACTGGGAAGGCCAAATTCCAATGACCTGCTTCAGTTGTCCCAATGATCAAGTTTCAGCCGGTGGTTATTTCGTGTCCATTCAAAGTTGGGACCCTACAAAACTTTCAACTGATCCAACAGCCTATGTGGAAATGTCGTATACAACGCCGTTAAATCCGGCTCAGGGATATTGGACCTATTTAGGCGACGCGCTGGGCACTACCTCTGCTTTGACATGGACCGTTACTGGTGCGCCAACCCAAGGCGCCATTAACATCCCTCTTACGACGCCAAGTCCTGGTAATTTTAGCGAAGGCTTTAATTTGATCTCCAATCCATACCCTTCTCCTATCTTATGGTCGAGTTTGTGGAATAGTAATGCCGATGTAGACAACGCTATTTACGTTTATAGTCCCGAAGCCGGTGGAACAACTTCCTATGCCGGAGGCGTTTCAAGTGATCCGGTAAATGGCATCACCAATGTAATTCCTATGGGGCAAGGATTTTACGTTCAGGCTGTTGCGAATACCACATTAGTTGCTCAAGAGTCAAATAAAACATCCAGCAACGCTCCTCTTCTGAAAACAACGGATGATCTTGGTTCTGTAATGAGATTAAGGGTTGATGGTGGTGGATTTTATGACATGACAGCTATCCGTTTTCATGGCGATGCAACCCCATCGTTTGACCGAACTCTGGATGCACGCAAATTATTCGCTTCTCCTGGTTACATAGGTTATTTAGGCACTTATACGCAAAGGACTTCCATCTCTACGAAAAGTGGAGACGAGGACTATTCCATTAACAGTTTACCTTATGCTCAGACTGCTGATGCTGTAATTCCTGTTTTAGTTAAAGTTTATGCTTCTGGTCAA